>Ga0315268_10000025_pt1 | contig 160712 bp, 186 predicted proteins | sample C1_top_MG_FD_204535 | JGI IMG/M metagenome (GOLD analysis project Ga0315268, IMG submission 204535) | Sediment microbial communities from Yellowstone Lake, YNP, Wyoming, USA - C1_top | ecosystem: Environmental > Aquatic > Freshwater > Lake > Sediment | place: USA: Wyoming | collected 2017-08-01
CCACCGGATACACACCACCCTCAGGATGCCTCCGAGGGAATTCCGTTTACACTTTGAGCGCCGTAGAAAAAATGTCTAAAGAACCGAGGTCTTGACAGTGAGATATCCGGATGTCGTACTATATGAATTGTGTGATATATTACAAATGCCTGTGAAAGGAGGCAATTACTATGTTGAATTTTAGTTCCATATTAGTATCGTCCGAGAAGCCGGAGAAGCTCCGTAGTTTTTATCAAAAAGTTTTTGATAAAAATCCGGAAATGGACGAGGGCGGATATTTTGGTTGGATGGTCGGAAAAGGGTTCATCATGTTTGGTCCGCATGACAAGATTAAAGGGAAAAACGCACAGCCGGAGCGTTTCATGTTTAATCTTGAAACCAAAGAAGTGAAGAAAGAGTTTGCGAGGATTAAAAAGCTTGGCGCCAAAGTCATCGCTGCGCCGTACCAAATGGGAGAAGGCCCGGCATGGATCGCGACACTTGCAGATCCCGACGGAAACTACTTCCAGCTCGCGACACCCTGGGGTAATATGAAATGAACAAAGCGAAAGATGTCGATGAATATATCCATACGGCTCCGGAGAAGATGAGGCCGAAACTGAAGGAACTCCGGAATATTATACAATCCGCAGCACCCCGGGCGGAAGAAAAAATCAGTTACGGGATGCCGTATTACGGATATCACGGACGGCTCGTCTATTTTGCCTACGCCAAGAATCATATCGGGCTCTATATCATGCCACGATTTTTGGAAGGATTTGAAAAAGAAATAAAAGAATACAAAACCGGCGCAGCCACCCTCCGGTTGTCGTTGGATGAGAAACTTCCGACAGTGCTTATTTCAAAAATTCTCAAACATGCAGTGAAAATGATTGAACAAAAAACATAACGTACATGCGTTCAAGGTAAACGAAAAGTATATTCTGGTTCAGAGAGTTATTTTATAGTGAAGGGGTCGCTAACGAAGACCGATAGGTTCAGGAAGGGAGCCGCTGTACTTTCGGGGCCAAGTAAGCGATTCGATGAGTACCGAAAAATGACAATTTGCATCTTTCCGTTTTCCGTCTTTTTATATCCCCAGTTTGAAGCTCCCGGTCCATCAGCCATGAATTTGATATCTTCGGTAAATCCCAATTCCTGCATAAACGGCTGATCTTTGAGGTTGCGTTTACCGGTGGTACCAGTGCCAGTGCCTTTAATTTCTCCTTCAACCGCCATGCCCTGAAGCTCTCCATAATCAGTTTTTTCTATGGATGCTTTCGGCGTACTCCACGTGGTTTCAGGAACCCACGTGGGGAGTTTAGAGAATACAGGAGACAACAGGACAGGCGATGGACTATTCTCGGCGGGTTGAGTCGATACCGGAGTTGCGGGTTTCGTCACGGACATACTCTTGTATGCGAATACTGCTCCCGCAGCAACCACGACTACTAGACAAATAATAAAGAATTCTTTTTTCATGTGCCTCTCCTATAGAGGATATTTTAATTGTGTATGGAATGCAAGGATGAATACGTTAAGAAATTGTTTATTTCGGGTGTTTGTGGCGGAGCCATGTCACTCCCATCAGAGAAAACGTAACTACGGCGATGCCGATACAGAGATACGCGATCCATGTTTTGGAAATAGTAAACTGAAGTACGTCGGCCTCTAGCCGAGGCTGAGGCGACGGAGAAATCGAGGTGGCGTCTCCGAGTATTTGGGTTGCCGTGGGCGACGGGAGGAGAGATCCAAATGTTTGCCGGGCCGGGGTCGCTCCGGCAGTCGGCATTGCAGTCGGAATGGGCATTGCAGTCGGAATGGGCGTCGCAGTCGGAATGGGCGTCTGTGTGCTCGTAGGCGCGGGCGGCGCGGGCGTGGCGGTTGGCGAAGGCTGCGGGCAATCGTTTGCCGCGTTGAATGTTGCGGTTGTGCACAGTGTCCACACCCCGCCGCCGTCAATACTCCGCCCCACAGATGTGTTATACCCCAGGATGCCCGGAAAGTTTTGGCTATCCATTTGATTATTTTGAATGTCAAAAAGTAGCACTGTATCTCCATCTTTGGAAAAATTGATTGCGGTTTGAGATCCGGAAAACGTCAGAAATCCATGGGGAGCGATGGTCGCATTAGCGGGGATGGTAAACGTCGTCACGGTGCCGGTGGCATTTTGTAATTTCCACCGGTCGAGTGATACCGAGAGCGGTCCGTTGTTGTACAATTCTACCCACTCCTGTGCCGGTGGTTCTGTTTTGGGATACAGTTCATTGATGACCACAGCGGCGCGAGCGGGAACGGGATAAAGGAAACACACGGCGATTAGTAGTGATGACCCTACGACATTACGGAGTATGTGTTGATTCACGTAGGGGCATTATATACCCTTGTCTTACGGTTTGACCAAGTGCCAGACGCCACCGATACCGTCTCCGGTGATATCTCCGGCTTTGACGTCCGTTGCGTAGTAGTAGAGTGGCATGCCTTTCCAGGTAAATTGTTTGGTGCCGTCTGCACGCGTAATGACCGCAATATTTGTTGGGAATGATGCTTGGGCGGTGGCGCCGGAGCTATAGGGCGGCCAGGCCGTGGCGCATCCTCCGGAACAATTGCTGACGCCCGTGGTGTCTTTGTCGAACGTATAGAGGGTCATTCCCTGAAAGTCAGTGAGGTAGGCGCCCTTGACGGGGTCGGTATTTGTTTTATAAATGTTATCCGAAGGTGATGTGCCTGTAGCAGGCGCGACTTGAGCCACTTGCGCGGGAGATCCCATCAGCATGGATTTGAGCTGGTGGCGGTACATGTATCCACCGGCAAGTACGACGAGTACAAGAACTACAAACAGCATTGTTTTATTCATATCATACTAGCATAAGGGGTTGTATCCCCCTTGTCAATATTTGTAATGTATATTACAATTATATATATGAAAAATATAGTTATTGGATTTCTCATTGTCGCGGTGATAGCTGAAGGGTATATTCTTTTTACAAAAAAATCCTCGCCAGTCGTTGCCGGCGTGCAAACACAAGGAATGCCGCGTCCGTCCGGACGTCCTCCGGCGCCAATAGCAAAAGGAGATACGCTTATTGGATCTCCGATGGAAAAATTTGCATTCGAGGTAGCTCCGACACTGACCGACGATGCCAAAAAAGCGATCACAGGATTTGCTATCAAATCACAAAAACTTGCGGACGGATCGGTACAGGTAACCTTTGTCCCGAAGGATTCGGGAGACCAGTCGCAACAGTACACCGTCAAGCCGGGAAACAAACTGTATTTTATAGAAATGACTCCGGTCGACGATAAAACGGATACCGACCGCGACGCTAATTATCGCGATGATTACGGGATCATTGTGGACGCACGCGGCACGATACAATAGCATGGCATGGTATCCAGAATATTTGTACGCTGCTCTACAAAGCTCCGCTTGACGTTTGACATTACCTCTTAAAGCGTTTATTACAATATGAGTGAATGCTAAATTATATTATATTACGCAGTAAACGAACGACTCCGCGCAGGCGGATTTTTTTGTCCGAAAGGAGGTGAAAAATATGAAAAAAATATTAAGTATCGCTGTTTTATGTCTTACATTCTTTGCATTTGTCGAGACAGCGCAGGCGGCTGATAAAGGATTTAATGAATTTGGATATAACTACAACGCACGGATTTTTAACGGACCTGCAGATGGCGTAGATAAAATTCTCGATGGAATGGTTTGGGGAGACGCTACCTATGCGAATGATCATCTTGTTATGAAATGGAATGCAAAATGGGATAATTGTAATACCGCAGGCAACGATAGTGTCGATGCATGTCTTGGTGCATGGACTGATAATGAATGGAATGGAAACGTACCAGGCGGATCCGGAGTAACCGAACACTATAAAATAATTTGGGTAGGTTCAGCAGGACAAGCGAGTCAATACTGGGTAGCCGGGGGTTATTCAGTTTGGGGAAGCTATGAAGTAATTATGGATCAGGGAACTGATACCACAGGTCATGTTTGGTATGCACATGGAATTCCAGCCGGATACGGTGCGTATTAATAATAAGATTTTTGATTTAATTCATTCAGCCCATCGGAAGCTTTCGGTGGGTTGTTTGTCTTTTAGTCGGTTCAGCGGGAATGACGGAATTTTTTTTGTTGCGCTGTGAGTTTGTATGCAGCGAGACAAAATGCGACGAAGATCGAAACGTCCAAAATATGTGGCAGAACAAGTATGTGTTCAAGTAAGATATCTAGCGTGAGTAAAAAAGGAAATATGTAATAAAAGATTGCCACAAGAATTCCCCATAAAAATGAATGGGTAAGATCAATATGTCCATGGACATGTAATGTGTTCTGCGAATAATCCCATAATCGTTCTTCGAGAATGTTTACGCAAAATACTCCGCCCAGATATTCAACAGCGACCGTGATGAGTGTTCCCATAATAATAGCAGTGATATTCGGAAGCGATGTATATTTTACAAAAATAAATAAAATGACTCCGCCGATTCCGTATAACGGACAAAGAGGCAGCGTCCGGAAGTACCCGGAATTAACAAATTTTTTCCGCACCAATGATGAGCTTGTAGAATCGACGATCCATCCCACGAATGAGAAAATCAAAAAATATATAATAAGGATAGTCAGGGACATGATGTTATCCTACCAGATCGAACGATTGAAGTTTTTCTTTCGTTTTCTCGGACGGCGACTTTAGTAAATGTTGCTGCAGAGATACGAGCTCCGCGTACAACCCATGCGTGTCTTTGAGAAGCTCTGCGTGTGAACCGAGCTGGGCTACCTTGCCGTTTGCCAAGACTAAAATATGATTGGCGCTCGCGATCGTCGACAGGCGGTGGGCGATGATGATGGCGGTGCGGTTATGCATGAGCGCCTGCAGACCTTTTTGTACTTCCAGTTCCGCGCGTGAATCCAAAGAGCTTGTGGCCTCATCCAGGATGATAAGCGGCGCATTTTTCATGATCGCCAGGGCGATGGCAATCCGTTGTTTTTGCCCGCCGGAGAGTTTCACTCCTCGTTCACCGATCATACTTTGGTATCCGCCTGAAAGTCCGAGAATAAATTCGTGTGCGTTTGCGGCTTTTGCCGCCCGTATCACGTCCGCGTCGCTGGCGCCGGGTTTGCCATAGCGGATATTGTCCATGATTGTACCGGAAAAAAGCAGCGATTCTTGAAACACGACCGCGATCTGATTGTGGAGCGAGTCCTGGGTGATAGCAGTAATATTTTTACCCGCGACCGTGATAGTGCCTTTTTGCGGTTCGTAATACCGCAGGAGTAAATTGACGATCGTACTTTTGCCCTGGCCGGATTCTCCCACGAGTGCAAACCGTTCGCCGCGGCGGATGGTAAATGAAATATCGGTGAGGACATGCTGTTTGCCGCCCTCGTATCCGAACGAAACGTTTTTAAATACGATAAACGGCGCATGCTGTTTGGTGGTGAGAGAGGTCATGGCGTGCGCATTTTTGGCGTCGTGAATCTGCGTTTCCGTTTCGAGCACCTTAAAGTAATCCGCAGACCCTGCCGAAGCCTGCTGAATCTGCCCGAGAATAAACGACATGGCAAACAGCGGGAACCGTGCCTGGTTGACAAGCTGCAAGAGAAACGTCATTTCACCGAGCGTATAGCGCTGGTGGAATGTCCAGTACACGATGTAGGCAAATATACCGAAGGTAATAATGTTTAATGCAAATCGCCGGAAAAAATCATAGATATGCCACTGTTTGGATTGATTTTTTGTGAGGCCCTCGACTTCTTTCCGACTGGTAAGAAACGCGACGAGTTCCGCGGCTTCCGCTGCAAACGATTTGACGACCCGTATGCCGACAAAACTTTCAAATACGCGCCCTTGGCTGGCATCGATGATTGCATTTTTCTTTTCCTCAATACCCATCCACGCCTGGCTGGACTTGTTTGATATGAGGATGTAGAGGGGAAACAGCGAAGCCAAAAGTACGGCAATGACGGGCGAGTAAAACGCAAGCAGGATAATGGTCACCAGTGCGGTAAGGAAAAACGGCAGAAAATTGTTGAGCATATTCTGGATAAACTCGGTAATGGAGGTGATGCCCCGGTACATTTTGTTTACAATCTGGCCGGTTATTTCGTTGTCGAAATAGCCGATGTGCAGAGAGAGGACATGCTGGTAAAATTTTTTACTTAAGAAGGTCTGGAGTTTGATGGTCAGGAGGTCGCCGATCCACTGGCCAAATGCGGAAAGTGCGGTCGCAAGGATATCCGTCGCCAAATACGCTGCGAGGATCCAGAGAATATATGCGACGCTGCTCTGTTTGCCGGTCAACTGTCCGACGATCGCGTCCACGATGAGTTTGGTGAGGTAGGGACCGATAAGGGAAAGCAGGGACACGAGGACGACAAATACGCCCATAAATATGTACCAGCCTGCGTATTGTTTGGTAAACCGGATAATGCGGAAAATCGGTTGCATAGCTTGCGTATTATCTCATGTTTGTGAGATTCCATACAGGTTGAACTGCCGTGGTACAATATATCTGGATGAAAAAATTCGGATTTGTTTATTCCTTTATACCTCTGGCAGTAGCGATTACTCTCCTTTCACTGATGACATACGGCGTTGCGCAGCAGTCGATCCGCATTGGATCGTATAATCCGCAAATACAGATGGCAGAAGACGCGGCCGCAGATGTCGCGCATGGAATCAAACCCGAGACAGTTATACCTACAAAGACCATTGATGTGTCTGCAAGCCTGGCGCCGTTTATGATCGTTTATGATGATCGCGGAACCGTATTGGCATCAAACGTTGTTTTGAACGGGAAAGTACCGCAAATACCTCCCGGAGTTTTGGATTTTGCGCGGGAAAAGCGGCAGGACCGTTTGACGTGGCAACCTGCGCCGGATGTGCGGGCTGCCGTAGTGGTCGCGCGATACGTGGGAAATAAACCGGGATTTGTGCTCGCGGGTCGGTCGATTCGTGAGGTTGAAAATCTGACTGAAAAACTATTTTTTGATGTTGCCGTCGGGTGGGCAGTGGCCATGGCGGCCACGTTTGTGGCCGCATGGATATTCAGACGTTAATCATCCAAATCTACGTGTGCCCCCGTATGCAGATTCAGATTGAGCGAGCCACCAAGCCCTTCACCATGAAGTTTGCCCTGGCCTGTTGCATGCAGCCCGTCCTCGGAGTCCTCTGATTCAAGCTCGTCGTCTTCGCCCGCGCCCCTGACAGACGGCCTCGGTGAGGGTGAGATGGTCGGTGTTACCGTCAACGTGTCGGTGGGTGTTGGTGTAACGATTGGTGTGTCGCTTGGAGTTGGCGTCGGCGTAACGGTAGGTGTCACCGTGTCTGTCGGCGTTGCCGTGGGAGTAGTTACAAGACTCGTTAACTCCTGCGCATTCACACGGGTTGCGAAATAGGTATGTAACTCTTGCATGAATTCTGATGGATTTTTTTGGAAGTAGGACGCTGCCGCCCCTGCACCTCCGATGCTCAAAAGAAATGAGCTAAAAAGAATTGCGAGTAATGATACTGAACCGCTTTGATTATGTGCATTTTTCATAATTATTTTTCCTTTCTAGATGTTTAAACGAACAGGGATAGTAAACGTAACACCTGCCGGCAGGTTTAGTTGTCTTCGTGTGTAGTATTTGTCTCCGGTAATTTGATCTCCGGCAGACTCGTATGCGTCGGGGTTGGGGAATCTTTCGGTGTTTCCTGAATTGTGGGTTCTACCGTTGAGGCGCCCTGCACGGACGGATGGTCCGACTCAACCGATTTTTCTTCGGCGTGATTTCCGTTTACGGAATCAAAAAATTGTTTATGATTATTTATTGTCTGTTCTATTTCGCTTTTGGTGACGTCTTTGCGTTTTTCGATTGACGTGACATCTGCGTTTAACCGGGATATAGATTGCCGGATTTCTTCCGCGTTGCCCTGTTTTTGTAGCGCTTCGGTCTCTGTCACGCGGCGGGAAATGATGGAACTGGCGACGGTGGTTTTAATCGATTCGTTGGGAGACAGGGTGAGCGCGACGTTTTCGGAAAACACTTTCACCGGATACAGTGCGCTGTTTGGGAGGCTGGATTGGGCCGCAAATACGGTTCCCACGGAGAGGACGACCGTGGCGATGGCGGTGCCTACGGTGTATCCCAAAACCCGCGGTCTGCGATACCAGCTGGCGCGGAGAGGATTCACTGTGGTGACGGTGTTGAGGACGCGGATGCGGGCATTGGTGCGGAATGTGGGTGACGGCACACCCGCCGTATCCTTTTTCAGGCTGGTGAGTGCTTCTTCAAGTTGAATAAATTCTGTACGGTTATTCATGGTCTACGACTGTCCGTAATTTTTGTAACGCGCGGCTTTGGAGCACCCGGACATGCGCCAAAGGTTTATCTAAAAGAGCGCTTATTTCTTCGTTTGTTTTATCTTCAATATATTTTAATATAATTATTTCTTGATATGTTTCCGGTAGCGTACGCACACAGGTCATAATATATTCATGTGTCAATTTTACTTCGACCTCATGTTCCACGCTCCCATTTGGGTCGGTCAATTGCTCCGCTTCCTCGATTGGAGCTTTCGGTTTGCGGCTCCGGTAATGATCGATAATTTTATTTCTGGTTATGCGAAAGAGCCATGCCTCAAACGGTAATCCGTGTTCTTCGTAGTCTCCGATATGCTCAAAGACGCTGATAAACGCGGATTCGGTGATGTCTTCAGCCTCCTCCCGTGTGCCTACACGAAAATAGACGAACCGGTAAACGGCGTCTAAATAATTGTCATATAGTTTTCCGAAAGCTTCTCTGTCGCCGTTTCGGGCGTCGTGAACCAGATTATGTATTTCCACTCGTGTCCTCATAGGTATAAACGGGAAAACGTTATGTTCGCAACAGTACGAGTTTAGCTTTTCGTACGTCTTCTCTGATCTGTGCGGTCAGCGCGTCGATCGACGGAAAGTTTTCGGATGGGCGTATATGATCTTTCACGTCCAGAGTTATCATTTTACCATACACATTTTTATGAAAGTCAAAAATGTGAACTTCGTATTGCGGCGTATTTTCCCCAAACACGATCCGCGGGCCAAAGTGGAGAATGGCGTCGTACGGCTTGTGGTCTACCGTGATGGTACACACATAGACGCCGAAGGGGATGGGCGGCATGTCTGTTACGCGTATGTTCGCCGTTGGAAACCCGATTTTACGCCCCTCGCCCGCGCCTTTTACGACCATTCCCTTGATGATAATTTTTGCCGTGCGTTTTGCATACTCCAAACTTATGGCGACCACCGATGTCAAAAGGAGTGCGATGCCAATAAGTTGCGGGAGTGATAATGTTTGGGCTTTTCCGTAGGGGTTGAGCGGCGTGACACCGATGAGGATGCTGACAAACGGAAAGGTAAGCTCGCTGATTGTGGATACATTTGCCTGAGTACGCGCGAGCCCCTTGTAATAGATGAGGAGTGCGCCTGCGCCGGTGAATATACCGATCGTTATAAACCGGACGAGTGCGTCAGGGGTGATCGACGTGACAGTTGGGGTCTGGCGAAAGAGCAGCGTTGCTGCGTACGCAAGCGGGACCGCAGCAAAAAACCGAATGCACGTGGACTCGACGAACGATAATTTTACGAGCACTTTTTTGCTTAGTATTGTTCCACTTCCCCAGGCGGCAGCCGCGCCGATGGCCAGGACAAAGATGAGTTCGCGTCCGGCTAATTGTAGATGCATAGGAGCAAGACCAAATGACATGAGGTAACTGCCGAGAATGGCCAGTGGTGCAAATACCATATACCGTTTTGTAATTTTTTCTTTCAGAAATACTGCGGAGAGCAAAATAACGATAAGCGGTTGGGTTTTTTGGAGAAGGAGCGGGGTCACAAAGTCGCCGGTCGCAAAGCTTTTTTCAAGCGCGAGCGTAAATAAAATAGTGCCGCCGACACTGCTGACAATGGTGAGGGCGATGATATTGAGCCAGTCTCCACGGTTAAGTTTTGTAAATACATTTTTCACCCGCCAAAACACTGGGGAGAGCAAAAATAATCCGATGAGATGTTCCCAAAATACAATAGTGGTCGCCGGAATCGTTTGCGTGAGCGGCGTGCGGATAAGCGCATCTACGGCCCACAGTGCCGCGGCAAACATGATCAAGAACGGTCCGGGATTCATGGGGCGATTGTATCACACTATTTGAGATCTGAGGCGAATTCCTTCATCAATTTTTGTATTTTCGGATCGATGACGAATTGGCAATAGGGTTGGTCACTATGTTTTGCGTAGTAATCGCGGTGATAATTTTCTGCAGGGTAAAAATTGGTAAATTTCGCGATTTCCGTGACGGCTCCGGGAGTTTCACTTTTTAATTTTTCCGCAATTATTTTTTGAATGTCGTCGTGATAAAAAATAGCCGATCGGTACTGCGGACCGACGTCGTTGCCCTGTCTATTTACCGTTGTCGGATCGTGGAGATGGAAAAATACCGTGAGTATTTTTTCAAACGAAATAATTGTTTGGTCAAATTGTATTTGGATTGCTTCTGCATGTCCTGTCGTTCCCGAGCTCACCTGTTCATACGTGGGATTTGCAACAGTTCCACCCGCATATCCCGGCATAATCAACTCAACACCTTTGAGTCTCTTGAATATTGCCTCGGTACACCAAAAACATCCGCCCGCCAATGTCGCCATTTCCATAATTGTATTCTAGCAAACAAATAATAATTTACGAAGCACGCTTGAAGAAATAAAAATATTGTCCGCTCGTTGTCTGTAATCTTTTTTTAATGGCGTCATGCAAATAGACATAGGAGAATCTCTCGTAGATATACGATAGTAAATAGCGTTGAATTTCAAATGGCACACAAAATATATTTTTCGTTTTCAAAAACCCAAGTTTATCCGCAATTACCCAGACTCTCGGATTTGCGCTGCCGATATACAAATCATTATTTTTATAGAAATATACAGCGTATGACAGAAGCGCATCTCCATATCCTCGTCCCTGAAATGCTTTTCTTACGACGAGCGGACCAAGTTTAATCCAATGTTTTAAATGTATTGCCACGCAAACACCGATGAGTGAATTATTGTGTGTCGCGACAAAAATATTTTCGTATTTTTGCCAGAGGCGCCTATCAATAAATCCAATATGTGGAAAATTTTTCATTTCACTCGAAAGACTATCCATTTCGTCAATCGTTAGCGCGCGCTTAGTAATTTTCATATAATAAACATCGCGTCGCCGAAGGAGTAGAAACGATAGAATTTCCTTACCGCCTCGTTGTACGCCTTGAGAATTAATTCGCGTGATGCGAATGCCGAAACGAGAACGATGAGCGTGGATTTTGGCAAATGAAAGTTTGTGAGCATGGCGTCGACAATTTTAAATTTGTATCCTGGCTGTATAAATATGTTTACGTCTCCCTGAAATGATTTACAACCTGTTCCCTCGAGGGCTCGGACGGTGGTCGTGCCTACCGCAACAACGCGTTTCGCGCGTTTTATTTGTTGCGCGACCTCCGGCGTAATTTCCACCCATTCGCTGTGCATGGGGTGGGCGTCCAGCGTGTCGGATTTAATCGGCATAAACGTCCCCAGTCCGACGTGCAGCGTAATTTCGAGAATCGTGACACCTTTGTCCTTAATTTTTTGCAGTAACGGTTTGGTTAAATGAAATCCTGCCGTGGGTGCGGCGACGGACCCCACAAATTTGGCGTAGACCGTTTGGTAATCTGAATCTTTTGGCATGGTATGAATATAGGGAGGAATAGGTATTTCGCCATATGTATTTGCAAACGAAATCACATCATTTGTGTCTATCTTGACGAGTAGTGTGCCGTCGGAATGTTTTTTGGTTATGCAAATTTTTGTTTCATTAAAAATAAGTGTTTCTTTTTCCTTTATATTTCTCCCGATAGCAATCCAGTGGTCACCGTGCGGACGGACAAGAAATAATTCTTTATTGCCTTTTTTCAGTCTGGCGTGAAAAACTTTTGTGTTATTGACGACCAAAACATCGCCTTTTTTTAAATATGCAGGGAAGTCAGCCACGTGCCGGTGGGTGATCGTGCCTGTTTTTCGGTTCACCACCATGAGTTTTGCCGACTCGCGCGGCTCGGCGGGCGCTTGGGAGATCCGGTCTGTGGGTAAAACATAGCTAAAATCGTCGGTTTTGAGCGTCATAGGGCGTATTGTAGTATAATAGATGAGTTCTGCCTATGAAGAACCCCGCACAGGCTGCGGGTTTTATTGTTTCTATGGATATACGAAATGTCGCTATTATTGCTCATGTAGACCACGGTAAAACCACACTCGTTGACGGGATGCTCAAACAGACCCATACGTTCCGCGATAATCAGGCCGAAATGACGCAAACCACGATTTTGGACAGTAACGACCTGGAGCGCGAAAAAGGCATCACCATCCTCGCCAAAAATACGGCGGTTATGTATCATCAGACAAAAATAAACATCATCGATACGCCCGGCCACGCAGATTTTTCCGGCGAAGTGGAACGCGTTATCAATATGGCAGACGGCGTGCTTCTCATTATCGACGCTGCTGAAGGGCCGCTCCCGCAGACGCAATTTGTGCTCCAAAAAGCGCTTGAACATGACCTCAAAGTTATCGTTGTTGTCAATAAAATTGACCGCAAAGATGCCAGACCCGCCGAAGTGCTCCGCGAGACAGAGGACCTGTTTGTCCACTTGGCGCACCACGCAGGACATCTGGATTTCCCGGTACTCTACGCTATCGGACGCGAGGGAAAAGCATGGGACAATTATCCTTCTGATATGGATGCAGCAGGCGACCTCTCACCGCTATTTGAGGCGGTACTCAAATATATTCCGGCTCCGAAAGTCGATGACCAGAAGCCGTTTAAAATGCTCGTGTCCACGCTCGATTTTGATACGCACAAAGGGTCGTTTGCCATCGGAAAAGTAGGTCAGGGATCCATTAAACCCGGTCAAAAAGTGTTTCAGATGCTGGAAAATGAAAAGCTCGGTGCATTTACTGTGGGAGAAGTGTTTACCAGTGTGGGGCTTAAACGCGTGCCGGCAGCAGTAGGCGAGACCGGCGACATTATTGCCATAACCGGAATTCCGGACGTGGGTATCGGTCAGACAATTACAGATCCTGCGGACCCGACGGGATTCCCGAGAATTATTTTAGAAGAACCAACCCTCAAGATATTAGTTGCCGCCAATACATCGCCTTTTGCGGGGCGCGAGGGGAAGTTTTCGACGGCCCGCCAGATTCACCAACGGCTCCTTAAAGAAAAACAGACGAATATTGGTATCCGCATAAAGGAAAATTCCGAGGGGACGGGATTTATCGTTGCCGGCCGGGGAGAACTACATCTGGCAATTTTATTTGAAAATCTCAGGCGTGAAGGGTACGAGTTCCAGGTCGGCAAACCTGAAGTCATCCTCAAAGAAATAGACGGCGTGACGCAGGAGCCGTTTGAGGAAATTACTATCGAAATAGATAACGCGTATGTGGGGGTCATATCCGAAGAGCTCGGACGCCGCCGTGCAGTGATGCAGGATACACACACGAACGAACGGGGCGTGACCCGGATGGTGTATAAAGTGTCATCCCGAAATCTTTTAGGATTTCGTGGCGATATCCTTACCAAAACCCGCGGTAACGGTATATTTGCAACGAGTGTTATCGGATATTTCCCACTGACTCCTCATATCGCAAAGCTCCGAAACGGTGTATTGGTAGCGATAGAGGGCGGAAAATCGACCGGATACGCGCTCACTACGGTGCAGGAACGCGGCAAGGCATTTATCGGTCCGGGTGTGCCGGTGTATGAGGGGATGGTTATCGGGATCAATAACCGGCTTGAGGATATCGATATCAACGTGTGTAAATCCAAGAAGCTTACAAACATCCACAGTGCCAACGCGGATATCGCCATACAACTGGATCCTCCGGTCGTTTTCAGTCTGGAACAGTGTCTGGACTTTATCGAAGATGACGAGCTTCTGGAGGTGACGCCGTTGACCCTGAGACTCCGGAAAAAATTCCTCACCCACACCGACCGCGTGCGTAGCGCCCGGGCAAAAAGTTAACGCGCCTCAATAAGATTTTTCAACGGATTCATATAGTAGTCGTCCCAGCCGGATTTGATTTCGTCAAATTCCCCATCGGGGATATTGGTATGGGTAAGGGTTACGTCCGTTCCTTTCCCATTCTTCGTGAGCGTGAACATAACCACGGATGGCTCCTTCCAGCCGGCGCTGTACCAATCCTGGACGAGGAGTTTATCTACCAGTACTTTTGTATTTGTCCCGTGTATGTCGCCGCCCCAGAGAGAAAATTTTGTACCTTCACGGGCCTTCATCACTGCTGGTCCGCCGCCCCAGGCATCGATAATTTTCGGTACGACAAGTGCCTGCCACACATTACGTATAGGAGCATCGATGCTGTATCGTTTGGTAAACGATTCCATACTACAAGGATATCACACAGACGCGCGTAGTATAATAGAAATAATGAATACTTGGACACAACTTTCGGATCCGGAGACAATCGACAAAACGATAGCGGCCCTCAAGGCAAATAATATTGATGCGGTATTCGTTGAGACGGGAGCCGAGGCAAAACAAAAAGTACTTGAAATGCTACCCGCGGGTGCCGAAGTGTTTAGCATGCAGTCACAAACGCTCAAAGCAATAGGATTGGATACGGAAATTGACGAGTCTGGTAACTATACTTCGGTCCGCAAACAGCTCATGGCCTTAGACCGCGCGACACAGGGGAAAGAAATGAAAAAGCTCGGCAGTGCACCGGATTGGGCAGTCGGCAGCGTCCACGCGGTAACGACTAATGGCCACGTGATGATCGCATCCAACACCGGTAGTCAGCTGGCGGCGAATGCCAGTGGCGCCAGCCACCTCATCTGGGTTGTGGGTACACAAAAAATTGTCAAAGATAGAGAAGAAGGATTCAGACGGATTTACGAACACTCGCTCGTCCTTGAAAGCGAACGCGTGAAGAAGCTCTACGGTTGGCCCGGCAGTGAGGTGAAAAAAATACTCATCATAGACAAAGAAATTGCACCGGGCCGAACGACACTCATTTTTGTAAATGAAGTGTTGGGATTTTAAAACAATACCATTTTTTCTCCACACCTCGAATTGTTTGTTTTTGTTGTACTATAGAAGTATGATCCTGTCCAACAAGGAGCTAGCAGCGCTCGTGTCCCAGAGTAATGCTGTTGACGCTGCGAAGCTTGCGGAAGCTACAAAATTTTCGGAAAGTGCGAATGTGCCGCTCTCGGCGGCATTGGTCGAAAAAGGTGTCCTCACGGATGAACAGATCGGTGGTATCGTCGCGGCCGCGTATAAAGTTCCGTTTGTCGAACTCTCTAAACTCGCTATCCCCGAAGAGATATTCCATTTGATACCGGAAAAAATAGCCAGGAAACAAAAAGCTATCGCATTTGCCAGGGACCAGAGCGGCGTCAAAGTGGCCCTGTCCGATCCTTCCAATACCACTATTGTTGAGATGGTGTCCAAAAAAAGCGGTCAAAAAGTTCTCATTCATTATGCGACTGACCGTGATATTGAAAATACGCTTTCGGTGTACAAAAAAGTACTGCAAAAAACGATCGACGAACTCCTCAAAGAGGATATCAAAAAAGCCACAACCTCCGTGTACGACGATCTCCCGATCGCCAAAATAGTCGATGTCCTAATAGATGCTTCTTATCAGGATAAAGCATCGGATATCCATATCGAACCCGAAGAGCAAAATTCGCTTATCCGTTTCCGCATAGACGGCGTACTCCATGAAGTCTTACGGGTGCCCAAAGTGCTCCACGATCGCATTATGACCCGCATAAAAGTGTTATCGGGACTTCGTACAGACGAACATATGAGCGCCCAGGATGGCAAAATGCGTATGGCCCTTGAAGAGGAGAATTTGGATATCCGTGTGTCCATCATTCCAATCGTCGGTGGCGAAAAGGCGGTCCTCCGGCTACTTTCGAGCCGCTCGCGTGAATATACACTCGAGGATCTAGGTATGAGCGCAAAGGACTTGGCAAAAGTGAATGCCGCATACAATAAATCGTACGGCATGATCCTCTCTACCGGCCCCACCGGTAGCGGCAAGACGACCTCAATTTATGCCATTTTGAAAATTCTCAATACCCGTGAAAAAAATATTACGACCATTGAAGACCCGGTCGAATATCGTATAAAAGGAGCCAATCAGGTACAGGTAAATCCTAAAACCAATCTGACGTTTGCAAATGGTCTGCGGTCCGTGCTCCGACAAGATCCAAATATTATCTTTGTCGGTGAAATCCGCGATAGTGAAACAGCGGGGATTGCGGTGAATGCAGCACTCACTGGACACTTGGTGTTGTCGACGCTTCATACCAACGATGCGGCAACCGCCATACCTCGTCTCACGGATATGAAAGTAGAGCCGTTTTTGGTCGCATCGACCCTGAACATTATTATTGCGCAGCGTTTGGTACGGAAAATTTGCGACATGTGTAAAACGACACAAACAATTGCTAAAGATCAGCTCATCAAGCATATTCCTGAAGAATCCATCAAAAAGCACTTCGGTGATCAGACGGAATTCACGTTATATAAAGGCAAGGGGTGCAAAATTTGTCATAACACCGGGTATAACGGCAGGCTCGGCGTCTTTGAGGTGCTCGAGGTTTCTAAAGAAATCCGTAGGCTCATTACGGAACGGAACGATTCTGACGTGATAAATAAAGCAGCAATGGACGAAGGCATGACGACGATGCTTGATGATGGACTCGATAAAATACAAAAAGGGTTAACGACTATTGAAGAGGTTTTCCGTGTGACGAAAGTAGAGTCATTATGACAGAACAAAGTGTTTCTCTCAAAAGCAGTGAAAAAATAGGATTTATCGGAAGTTTTGCGACAATGTTGTCCGCCGGTATTCCCATTCTGGACGTTGTCAATTCGCTTCTTGAAGATTCCAAAGGGGGTCAAAAAATCATATTGGAAGCGCTCCATGAAGACCTTATTCAGGGGAAACATGTCTATGTGACCTTTTCCCGTTTTCCTCGAGTGTTTGATAAAGTGACGGTGTCGGTGATCAAAGCATCCGAAGAAGCGGGGACACTCGATGTCACCCTCAAGGATCTCAAACAAACCGTACAAAAGGATATAGAGTTCGCCGATAAAGTACGTTCCGCTATGATTTATCCGGTATTTATTATCGGTGTTTTTTTCGCGGTACTTCTTATGATCCTCATCGTTGTCGTGCCCAAAATTACCCAAGTATTTTCACGGCTAAATGCGAATCTGCCTCTCCCGACTAGAGTTCTTATATTTTTGTCAGATGCTCTTACAAAAAATACTGTTGTGGTAGTTGGCGGATTGGCGCTCATCATCGGCGGCATCGTATTTCTATACCGCCGGCAGAAAAATATGGTGTTAGAAATTGTATTTAGTTTGCCGGTCGTTTCCACACTTATCGAAGAAATAGACATTACACGATTTTCGCGAAGCCTTCATTTGTTGCTATCTTCGGGTTTGCCGATTACCGCAGCGCTGGAGTTAACGAGTGACGTGGTTATCCGCAGGAAAACCACGGATATCATCCGGCAATCCCGCGAAATGGTGTTTGCCGGAAAGAAACTTTCGGAAGGGTTTCGCGCAGCAAAAGGATATATCCCCCCACTCATGATTAAGCTTATGGAAGCAGGAGAGAAAACGGGAACCCTCGACAAATCCATGCAGGACATTTCTGAATATTATGATTATCAGGTGACGACGACGCTCAAGACGCTAACGGCACTTCTCGAGCCAATCATGCTTGTCGGTGTGGGGGTGGTTGTCGGAGCTATGATGCTTGCGATTATTGCGCCGATTTATGGTCTTATCGGACAGGTGGGCCCGCATTAAACTATGAAAAATGGCTTTACCATTATTGAACTCCTCGTTGTATTAACTGTTTTTATCGCCCTCATTGGTCTTGGATATATAAATATTATTGGGATTGAACGTAGGGCCCCAATCACTGCAACCGTCAATACTTTTATCGGAGACCTCCGCGGACAACAAACAAAAGCGATGACGGGAGTTGCTCAGGGGAGCTTTATCCTGGCCGTGTCAGGAACATCGTATTCGATAGACAGCAGTGTTGTGGCACTGCCCGAAAATGTCACCATTGTAACCACATTTCCCGGATCCGTTATTACCTTCACCAAGGGAAGCGGGGATATTTCCGGATTTTCATCGGGAAACGATACTGTGACCGTAACACAAACACTTAGCGGAGAGCACAAAATTATTACTATTAATCGCTATGGAGCAGTTACACAAATACAATAATTTTGGTCAAATGCTCGTCGAACTTCTCGTTGCAATTGCTTTTGCAGCGATCCTCATTCCGGCTATCACGACCGGATTTATTGCATCGCGACAAGGCAAAGCGCAGGAACGTCAACGGCTGGAGGCGGCGGCGCTTGCCCGTGAGGCAGACGAATCGGTTCGCATTGCACGCGATGCAGGATGGGAAAATGTCGGAACAAACGGAACGTATCATCCGGTGATTGCAGGCAACTCGTGGCGGCTGGCCAGTGGATCAGCTACGATCAACGGATATTCGGAGTCGGTTGTTATTACGGATGTCTCACGGGATATAACAGGAAAAATTGTTACTGGGTTTGGAAGCACTGTGGACCCATCCACCAAATATATTACCGTGACTGTTTCATGGGGAACACCGATTGTTTCTAGTGTGGTCAATAGTTTTTATATAACGAGATTAGCCAATCTTTCATGGGTGCAGACGACGCAGGCGGACTTTGATGCAGGGATTAAAAATGGCGTCATTACAACCAATTCAGGCGACGGCGAAGTGACGTTAGGAGCCGGGGGCAAGGGTGATTGGTGTGCGCCGAATCTTTCGATTGCCGCCGTAGATTTGCCCAAAAATGGCGTAGCCAACGCAATAAGTGCGATTCCCAATAAAGTATTTGCCGGCACCGGAGACAATGCCTCCGGTGTATCTTATGCGACGGTTGGGATAGATGAGACAGATCCTCCAAATGCAACAATATCAGGAACGTATGACGGATTTAAAACGAATGGAATTTTTGGTGAAACAAACTATGCATATCTCGCAACGGATAATAATTTTAAAGAAGTGGAAATTATAAACCTTACGATAAAACCGTATGCAGAAGCGGGTTATTTTAATGCGCCCGGGAACGGAAGCGGTAATAGCGTGTATGTATCCGGTAATGTGGGATATATGACCAGCGGCAGTAATTTATATACGTTTGATTTGGCGAGTAAAATCGGATCCCGCCCGCAGCTTGGGACGGTCGCGCTTGATGGGGTTGGCGTCAAAACAATTGTTGTAGGTAGCTACGCCTATGTGGCAATAAATTCGGCAACGATGCAAATGGATGTTGTCGACGTTTCTAACGCCGCTCTTCCGCGGGTTGTTGCTCGCGCCTCGCTTTCGGCGGGTATGGCAACAGACGTTGTTGTGAATTCAACAGGTTCGCGTGCATATCTGGCTATGGCATATGTCGTAGGGAAACCGGAATTTGCCGTTATCAATACGACAACAAAATCCGGATCCCTCCCGCTTGTGGGGTCTTATACGACCGATGGGATGAGTCCAAAAGCAATCACCATTGTTCCCAGTAATAAGGCTATTATTGTTGGCACCGGAGGGAGTCAACAATATGTTGTTATTGATCTGACGGATGAGACCAATCCTATTCACTGTGTAAGCCATAGTAGAAACGGAGGGTTGGCAATCGCATCGGGTGTCAACGGTATTGCGTCGGTTATTGAGGCAGACGGCGATACGTTTTCCTATATTATTACGGAGGATGCGACGGCAGAGTTAAAAATGATTCAGGGGGGGCCGGGAGGCGCATTTGCTACGAGCGGAAATTTTGAATCGAGTACGTTTATGGCCACAAATAGCTCGGTATTCAATAGATTTATTGTCAATGGAGTTCTACCGCAAAACACAACGATGCAGTATCAGGTGTCGGGTGCTGCAGCGGTCAATGGCAGCTGTGCCGGAGCAACGTTTACCTACATCGGTCCTGACGGAACAGGGAATACAAAATTTTCCTCAAGCAGTGCAATTCCGCTTGCGACAGGTCCGGGTTATATAAATCCGGCTCAGTGTTTTCGATATAAAGCATTTTTATCGACAAATGACACGTTTTCCGAACCGATCATGACAGATATGACAGTAAATTATAGCCCATGAAAAATAAAAAAAGTCAGTCTGCCGGCAGGCAGGGTTTTAGCATTGTAGAGTTACTCATATATATTGGATTGCTTGCTATTCTCATGGTGATTATGACGCGGGTATTTACCAGCATTATTGATGTGCAGCTTTCCAGTGAAGCAACCGGTTCTGTTGAGGAAGACGGACGGTACATATATTCACGCGTTGCATATGATATCGATCGGGCATCCGGCGTGGTAACGCCTGCAAATGCCGGTGATATAAGTAATTCTCTTACGCTTCTTATCGATGGCATGGCGAATACCTATACGCTCGTAAGCGGAAATCTTATGCTTGAAAACGCTCTCGGGCTGAACCAATTAAATAGCGTTGGCACCAATGTATCGAATCTTTCATTTCAAAAAATTGCAAATTCTATTCAGATAAAGTTTACAATTTCCAGTACGACACAACAAATAAACGGCCCGGATACGAAAAATATTGAGACAACTGTTGCACTACGATGAAACATACTAACGGTCAAGCTTTGGTAGTTTTACTTGTGTTTATGGTGGTTGCCATCATGATGACGACGATGGCGGTGGCGCTTGTGATTATCAATGCGACCGCGGCAAGTCAGGTTGAACAGGGAGATTCAGCGCTTAAACTCGCAGAATCTGGGGTAGAAAATGCGCTTCTTAGGCTCGTTCGTAATCCCATGTACACAGGCGCGGAAACACTTGCGCTTGATGGCGGTAGCGTTACCGCTACCGTTTCGGCGGGGAACCCGATTATAATTACCAGTAGAGGCGTCCAGGGGCAATTTGTCCGGTCGGCCTCGGTATCGGCAAGCTTTGTCAATACGATACTCACTGTATTAAGCTGGAAGGAAACACAGTAATGTTCGGACAAAAACCATCATTGGTAGCCGCGTATTTGGATCGAAACAGGTTGCAGTTTTATGGCACCGGATTTTCCACTATCCCGGTGTTGGATATTCCTGCGACCGATATACGGGATTTAGACGTCGTCAATCGTGACGGCATTTATGCGCTCATCAACCAATGGTTAAAAGTAAATAATATTGGAGGAGCGAACCTTTATTTTGTCTGTAGCCCGAATACGTATTTTGACAAAGCAATATCCGCAACAAGCGATTCCGAACAGGAAACGGAAATTATCAAATTTTATGACACCGTACCGTTTGAGGAACTCGCGACAAAAGTAATAAATATCGGAACGACAAAACGGGCATTTGCGATGAACAGACAATATCTGGAGGCCATTCAGCATGCATTTACGCTCCAGGGGCATCGGGTTGTTGCCGCAATCCCTGCGTTTGTCCTGGGTACGCTCGCCACCAAACGGTGGTTGGATGCAGAGATGGGGCTGTATATACTTAAACACGCAGATGAACTGAGACAATATAGTCTCCTGGATGAGCATGAGCAAAATGCACCGGTATCCAGTCCCGCTCGGGATGCAGCGACGAGTAAAAATAATCCACGCCTCATGATCATGGTGGGATTTTTTGGAGTACTGCTTTTGGTCCTCATAGTCATCCTGTTTACGCGTCATTAACGGGGATTCCACTTGACAAGTCTAGGTCATCACGATACGGTATATATATGAAACATTACTTGCCCGCCGAGCGTCGTGGTTTTACGCTCATTGAGCTTTTGGTGGTCATCGGGATTTTGGCGGTCCTGTTGGCAATTACTCTTATCGCCATAAATCCTGCGCGACAGTTTTCGCAGGCAAATAATACAAAACGGGCGTCTGATGTCAACGCAATTCTCAATGCTGTTGATCAGTATGCTGCGGATCACAAAGGGGCACTCCCCGGTACGATTCCGACGGCAGCAGCCGTTATAGGGAGTTCAACCGGACAAGTTGATCTGTGTACGGCGCTTGTGACCAGCTATCTGGCTGCGCTTCCGGTCGATCCGTTGACGAGCAACGGAACTCCGGTATCAGATTGTGCAGTAGTGGGTGGATATACCACCAATTACACAATCCTGAAGAGTGCGAATGACAACCGCATCACGGTTTCCGCACCAGCCACAGAGCTTGGTATCACACCGATCTCCGTGACGAGATAAAAGAGAAAGTAAGTGTATAAAACAAAAACCCCGCGCAAGCGGGGTTTTTGGTAGGTTACCGGAGTAAAAAGAAATAAAACGCGAGGGCGGCTACTATTCTATAAACACCGAAGGGGATGAAGGTGTGAGTTTTCACGTACCCGATAAACCATTTGACCGTCAGAAGTGCGGTTAAGAATGCCCCGATGAAGCCGATGGTGAGAAGTTCAACCTGGCTGCCGGTAAAATGTTTGCCGCTTTTGAGTAGATCTAAACCGGTTGCGGCGGCCATTGTGGGGACAGCAAGCATAAAGGAAAACTCGACTGCCGGTTCGCGTTTCATACCAGTGAGGAGTGCACCAACGATTGTTGCTGCGGCGCGGGAAACACCCGGGATAATTGAGAATGATTGGGCAACGCCGATAAGAAATGCCTGTACATACGTCATATGTACAATTTCATCTTTGTGTTCGGCTTTTTCTTTATGAAATTTTTCGAGTAAGATGAGGAGAATTCCCCCGATTCCCAAGCTCCAGATGACGATCCAAGGATTGCCGAGGAGTACGTCTTTAATATATTTGTAGAGCACGAGGCCGATTATTGCAGTTGGTATAAATGCAATAGCGACGCGTATAAAGGTATCGCGGTTTGTGAGTAATTTTTTCCAATAAAGTACAAGAACTGCCAATATTGCACCAAGCTGAATAATTATCTCAAAGCTTTTAACGAAATCAGTCTCGGCAATATGAAGCAAAGTGCTTGCGAGTATCATGTGGCCTGTGCTGGATATGGGTAAGAATTCGGTGATACCTTCAATGACAGATAAAATAATCGCGTGGACAATGTTCATATATTTTTAATTGCGAAACGTTTGATGTAGGTGGCGCCACCACTGAGCGTCGCCGTTATCGTGAGACTGGCGCCCGTGATACCGTAATGGGGCGTGCAGACGCCTTTGCTGCAGGTGCCAAAATACAGATCCCGTGAGTCATTTTGTCCTGCGGGTACGAAGGATCCGACTACACCCTGCGGTATCCCGTTTGCGGAATACGAGAGGGTATAATCAAATTTAGTAACACCGGGAAGTGCGTAAAACGTAGCAATCACACTGTGCGTCCCGCGGGAAAGTTTTGCGGAGGAGTAGACAGCGCGCGCGGCCCGAATTCGTTTTTTGAGTGCGTAGGCGGGTTTGGAGAAAATTAAACATACTACTATAATGAGAACTAATGCAATTATTTTCTTCATGGCATAAGTATATCATTATCGTGGTCGTTGTTTTAGGAGTTTTCGCCGGAGGAGTAGTGATTTTTTCTCAAAAAAAATCAGTCGTGGTGACACCGGGTGAAGCTATAGCTCCGACCCCAACCCCCGCAGTTGCGTTGACCACATGGACCGATGCTGCCGGATTTTCATTTCAATATCCAAAAGATCTGTCAGTAAATAAACACGAAGAGGATAATGCAAATTATGCACACGTGGAGTTGACGAACAAAGATCACCCCGGAAAAATTATTGTATGGGTAAGCGATGCGCCAACCGCGTGGCCCCCTGAGGGAGGAACAACTCTTGATACCACGCTTGGCGGTTTGGCGGCGAAGAAAATTCTTACAACCGCACCGGTAAAAACTTTGTCTGTAGGAACGATTTCTGATAATTTATTATTTAATATAGAAGCAACGCTCACGGACAGCGAGTATTGGCAAAAAATTCACGATACGATTGTGGGTTCTTTTATTTTTACTCCTGACTCGTCGGCTGGTTCGGGGCAACCGTCTTCAGGACAGGCGTCCACGAATTCGGTGGACGAAGAAGAAGTCATTCAATGAGGCTGTCCGTTCGCTATTTTCTCCCTTTTATGGTATACTTTTTCCGACCTAGGAAAGAAGTGCGGTGGCGGTCTCTTTAGGCACGTATCCCCTTTAAGTCCTAAGGAGAAAGGAGTCCCATATGGCAACCAATCTATTTGTAGGGAATCTTCCCTACGCGATGGACAACGACAAGCTCGGGCAGTTATTTGCCGCAGCCGGTACAGTCGTGTCTGCTAAAGTGATCTCGGACAAGTATTCCGGACGATCACGAGGATTTGGATTCGTCGAGATGTCGACAGATGAAGAAACCAAAAAAGCTATTGAAATGTTCAATGGCAAAGATGTGGAAGGACGCGCACTCGTTGTAAACGAAGCCCGACCTCGCGAAGAGCGACCGCAACAGTAAGCTTAAGCAATTAAGATTATTAACCAATTATCCTGGCGTAAGTCAGGATTTTTGGTATACTGGAGGAATATGAATAATAAAATCTTTGTCGGTCTCATTGTGCTTGCAGCAGGCGTTCTTGCGGGATGGTATTTTTTGAAAGGAACGCCCACACCGGTGACGACGCAAGTCGAGGCGACGCCCACGCCCTCAGGATCAAATCTTGGAGTACCGGAAAATGCATCGGGAGCCGCAAACGGGTTGGATAAAGGAGGAGTGGCGGCACGTTCTGTCGTCACGTTTACGGATACCGGATTTGCACCCTCGCCTGTGACCGTGAAGGCGGGAACTATTGTGACCTTTGTCAACGAATCAAGCGGAAATATGTGGGTAGCCAGTGATCCGCATCCGACGCATACGTTGTTACCGGGATTTGACGAGTTGAAAAACGTCACACGTGGCGGCACGTACGAATACACGTTTGTGAAAGTCGGGACGTGGACGTATCACAATCATCCGAACTCCAGCGTCAAAGGAACTGTGGTCGTGATACCGTAAGTTACAGCGCCGGCGATGGTGTTACAGTCGGCGTCGGGATGGCGCTGCATCTGCCGCCCACGGGTTCCGTTCCCCGGACAAAGTATTCTGGCCTTCCGAAATAACATGGCATGCTAACGATTGTATCGGGCATGAGGGGCACTTCATCCGGTTTATTTTTCAGAAGTTCCGTCATAATGTCGTGCCAGATAGGTGCCGCGCCCGTGATGCCGGAGGTGAGCATGGGGTCCATCGGCGCATTATTATTATTCCCAACCCAGACGGCTGTAAGAATCGAGGGTGTGTACCCAATCGTCCAGTTGTCGCGTTTGGAATCCGTGGTGCCGGTTTTTACGGATACAGTTTTACCGGGGATGACCAAGCTTGAGTTGGGTCCGAATGCAGACATGCGTGCCGTGTTGTCGCTTAATATATTTGAGAGTATCCACGCGACATCAGCTTTCACCGCTTGCACGCCGTCTGCGGTTGGATTTTTTTGGATGACGTGTCCCGCATAATCGGTGACTTCCAGAACAGGAATGAGATTCATCCGTTTGCCGCCGTTTGCCAGCGACCCGAATACCCGAACCATATCAAGCATGGTCACGTCTCCGCCGCCCAGGGTGAGGGACAGACCAAATCTGCCCTCGTCTGCCCAGGATTCGATTCCCATTTGTTTGCCTTTGGATACCATTGCGGGTACGCCGATTTTTGCGAGCGTTTTTACGGCGGGAATATTATACGAATTGGCAAGGGCATACCGTAGCGGTGTCGGCCCATGGAATTTCCCGTCGTAATTGACGGGCGCGTAGGAGGGACTGCCCGGTGTTTGATAGACTACCGGAGAATCGTCTAGAATGGTAGCCGCAGTAAATCCTGATTCCAATGCCGCGGCATAATTGACTACTTTAATGGAACTTCCTGGCTGGCGGGTGGCGGTAGTGACATTTACATTTCCGTCGTGGGCAATATCAAAATAATCACGCGATCCTACCATGGCAAGAATGTCTCCAGTTTTGGGGTTCGTCACCATGGCCGCACCGTTGCCGACCCGGAGTCCTGATAGCGCATCGACTTGTGTTCGGACGATGTCTTCCGCTTTGAGTTGTGTAGGTAGATCGAGTGATGTCGTGATTCGTAAGCCACCCTGTTCGACGAGACGCGGCCCGTATTGCTGTTCAAGTATGTCTTTCACGTACATGACGAAGTGCGGCGCGTGAATCGCGACTCGCGGAGTCACGAATTTAATCGGGGTGGAAAGCGCTGCCGCTTCTTCTTCAGGAGAAATGTACCGGTCTTCGGTCATGCGCCGAAGCACTTCTTTTTGCCGTTCAAACGCTTTATCCGGATGCGCGCCAAACGGTGAATATTCGGAAGGAGCAGCCGGGAGGCCGGCCAAGATTGCTGCCTCAGCAAGATTTATATCACGTGCTGATTTTCCAAAATACGTCTGTGCCGCGGCTTCCACACCCCACGCAGTCCCTCCGTATGGGACCTGGTTGAGATACATTTCTAAGATCTGATTTTTGGTATAAATGCGTTCCGCCCAAAAGGCCAGAAGTATTTCTTTTGCTTTCCGCGTGATCGTAATTTCCGGAGAGAGCAGTGCGGATTTAATAAGTTGTTGGGTTATCGTGGAACCGCCCTGTACATGATTGTTCAGAAATATTTCGCGTGCTGCCCGAGCAATACCGGTGACGGAAAAGCCCGGATGGAGATAAAAATTTTTGTCTTCGATGGAAATCGTTGCTTCCTGTATGAACTTGGGAATGGTTTCCAGGGGAAGGGGCGTGCGGTTTTGGTCTGCATAGATTTCGTAGAGGAGCGTGCCGTTGCGGTCAAAAATTTTTGTCGTGACTTCCAAATCACGCCGCGAAAGAAGCTGAGGGTTCGGGAGCGCTTTGAGCCATTGGTACGTGTTATACGGAATAAAAAAGAATAGTATTGTCACGGCAATGCCGGCGATAAATGATTTGACCCGTTCCGTTCCGGACGGTGCAGGAAGTTTTTGTGGCACACGGGGAAACGTGATGCGGGGTGGCGTAATGTGTGGTACATGAAATGTGGGGAGCGATATTTTTGGAAAATGAATATTCGGGAAGCGCAATTTCCAGGAAAGGTCTGGATTTTTTATCGTCGGTACAGTTTTGATTGTCTTCTTTTTTAACGACCAACGATTTTCGATGGCTGACCTGGTGTCCGATACAAGCTTTTTCAGTAGAGAAATAAACTGAAAGATGAAGCGCGCACTGATCCGAAACGGATATCGGACCACGTCTCCGATTGCAATGAGAAGAGAAATAATAACGAAGAAAAATTGCAGTATGAGATTTTTCTGAGATTTGTCTGATTTATTTGGATTGATCTGGCGGGCCATAGTGGGAGAGTTATAGCACACCCGCGAGCCTCATCACAAGACCCACTTTTATTTTATGTAAATCGGGGGTTCGCCAGGGGGATGTTGGCAGTCAAGGCACCAGGTAGAGATGGCGTCATGAATGACCTGATGCTCTTTGGTTTCTACATTTGCTCCGGGTTTGTTCGGTTGGACAATATCACCGGTATCCTTATCAATGACGACGGTTTCTTTGAGATTTTCCTTTTGGAAAGGAATTGTTCCCTTGATAAAGTACTCAAACCGTGTTGCACATCCTGGATTTCCGGGGTCGGGGTTTGGTGGTAGGAGTCCGGTGATCGAGCAAATTTGTGACCCCACGACGCCTTCGGGCTGTTTGGGCCAGATGTCGGGCGCCCCCGCAAGCGCGCGCACCATGAGCTTGTGCCAAATCGGTGCGGCCCCCGTAATTCCGGACACGAGATACGGGTTCATCGGCGTATTATCATTATTCCCGACCCAAGTCGCGACCAACACGAGCGGCGTAAACCCAATGGTCCAGTTGTCGCGGAGATCATTAGTGGTGCCGGTTTTGACGGATACCGCACGGTTGGGAATATAGAGTTCGGATGCGGGCCCGAATTCTTCTTGCCGCGCATTGTTGTCAAGAAGGATGTGGGAAATGAGAAATGCTGTTTCGGCAGACAGCGCTCTCGGTCCGGTCATGAGAAGCTGCGATGGGATATCTTTCCCGAGATTTGGATCTTTGTCCTCTTCCAGCACTTTGCCGTTTTTATCGACCACTTTGAGTACCGATACGAGGTCGTGTCGGATTCCTGCATTGGCAAAGACGCTAAATGCCGTGGCCATATCGGTCATGTGAATCTCGCCGCCGCCGAGGGTCAGGGATAGGCCGTATTGTGACGGATCTTTGAGTGTCGTGAGACCAAACGCGCTTGCCGATGCCACCATGTCCGTCACTGTATTCATATACATCATTTTGACGGCCGGGATGTTAAATGAATTTCCAAGCGCCATCCGAAGTTGCACTGGACCGTGAAATTTTCCGTCATAGTTGACCGGACAGTACGATGGTTGACCGACGACGCCAAAACACGTCGGCTCGTCGATAAACATGGTAGCGGGTGTGACGATATGTTTTTCCAGTCCTATGGCGTAATTTATGGGCTTAATGGATGAACCGGGCTGCCGCAGCGCGGTCGTGACGTTAAAATTCCCGGACGGGGATGCAAAATAATCCACAGACCCGACCATAGCAAGAATTTCTCCCGTTGCCGGCTTCGTGATGAGTGCTGCGCCGTTTCCGACGTTATAGGTGCTGAGTTTCGCCACCTCCGACGATACCGTCGCCTGTGCATATTCCTGCAGGTCTAAATCCAGCGTCGTTGTGACTTTGAGGCCTCCGCGCTCAACGAGTGCCTCACCATATTTATTGACGAGTTGTTCTTTGACATACATGACAAAATGCGGCGCCTTGATGCCTGTTTCTTTTTTGTAGACGAGCTCTTGCGCATCTGCTTCATCCGCTTGTTGCTTTGTGATGTATTTATCTTCGACCATGCGCTTGAGCACCTCTTTTTGTCTGGTTTTGGCAAGCTCAGGGTGTGCACCAAACGGCGAGTATAGCGTGGGCGCCTGCGGCAACCCTGCAAGGAGTGCGGCCTCAGCAAGCGTCAGCAGTTCGACTTTTTTGCCGAAATAACGCTCAGCAGCTGATTCGACACCCCAGGCTGTTCCTCCGTAGGGAACTTGATTGAGATAGAGTTCCAAAATTTTATCTTTGGGATAGAGAATTTCCACCCACACAGCTAAAATAATTTCCTTGATTTTTCGGGTGATCGTGCGCTCCGGCGAGAGAAGTGCAGATTTGACAAGTTGTTGTGTGATGGTAGATCCGCCCTGAAGTTGGCCGTGAGTGACATCTGCAATTACCGCGCGGGCCATCCCGCCAATAATATTCACACCCTGATGTTTATAAAAGTCCTTGTCCTCTATGGCAATCGTACCTTCCTGGAGATATTTGGGGATTTCCGAGAGTGGCACCGGCGTGCGGTTTTGGTCTGCAAAAATATCAAATAAAAGCTTTCCGTTTCGGTCATAAATTTTTGTCGATATGGCGAGGTTATACTGCGCAAGTTTGGCCGGAGAGGGCAAGTCCTTGAAAATAAAAATATAGGAGGCAAGTACAAGTGCTAATGGTAAAACCCAAAATGCATAGACGGCATAGGTCTTTTTCCCGCCAATTTTTTTGGGAGGGAACATGCGTCGTAGTTTCGTTTTCATGAGGGCAAACAATGTGTGCATGTATCTATTATAACGCAAATAACAGTGGCAGCGAGACGTGGATTACTGTATGATGGATTACAGGAGGTGCTCACATATGTACACATTACCAGAATTACCCTACGCCTATAACGCGCTGGAGCCATACATCGATGAACGTACGATGCGGATCCACCATGATAAACATCATGCGACGTATGTTAAAAATCTGAATGATGCTCTTGCAGGCTCATTTGAAGGTGTGAGTGTTGAAGATTTGCTGAAAAAGTTACAAGATGTTCCGGAAGCAATTCGGACAAAAGTAAAAAATAATGCCGGTGGGCACGCAAACCATAGCGTATTCTGGCAAGTGATGGGGCCGACAAAATCTGCTCCATCAGGTAAATTTCTCGAGTCGTTGAAAAGCACGTTCGGAAGCCTCGAAAAGTTTCAGGAGCTGTTCGGCGCTGCGGCACTCGGACGATTCGGGAGCGGATGGGTATGGCTGGTCAAAGACGGTGGTACATTATCCATTATCGATACGCCCAATCAGGATAGTCCGGTCATGGACGGTAAAACGCCGGTACTGGCGCTGGACGTATGGGAACATGCCTATTATCTCAAGTACCAAAATATGCGGGTCGACTACATAAAAGCCTGGTGGAATGTGGTAAACTGGGTAACTGTTGAAAGACTTTTTTCAGCAGCTACATGAAGCAAGACGATTATTTTATCAAACCCCCGTCGGATAAACCGAAGAACGTTATCTTATACGCCGGATCTAATTTCGGACATTTTGATGACGAATGTTTTGTGATTACGGACGGTGTGTCCAGTTTGCCGCACGCCAAAGAAGCGGAAGAGCTTACCCGGGATACGGCGCTGTGGGCCTACAAAGTCGTCCGGCAGCGGCCGTTTTATTGGGGAGAAAAACTCGAATTTCTCAAACGTATATTCCGGTCGACCAATTTGACCTTGTGGCAAAAACGGCGCGATCCGGGATTTGATGGAGGGCTTGCGTCAGCGCTCATGACACTTCTGGTCATCGAAGATTACTTTTGGATCGGATCGGCAGGCAACTGCAATAGTTTTCTTTTCCGCGACGGACTTATTGAACTTCTTACGAAACCCGATACGGAGGGGGGCATGATCACAAAGGCTGTGGGATTTGCGCGCAAACAGCTCATCCCCGCAATGCGTTCGGAAAAATTACTTGAAAATGACGTACTTTTTATCGCGACAGACAGTATTGTAGATTTTGTAAGCGAAGACGAACTGCGGAGCGCGTTTGAATCCGTTGGCTCGACTCAGGAAAGCGTGCAGGCCGCACTTGATGCGATCATCGCGACGGCAAAAGCGTCAGGCAGTAAAGATACAAAATCTGCGTGTTTGGTCAAACGGATCGTCGTGTAACTATGGTATGATAAATTACTATGCCCGAAGATTTTTTTGATCCCATTTCCAATCACGAGACGCCTCCCACCTATAAATATTTTACCGGGTCCGAGTGGACGGCCGGCGCGTCAGGAAAAACGACACAAGTAGTTTCCCCGATCGATCAGAGTGTTGTAGGTTCCTTGCCTATTGCGTCCAAAGAAGAAATAGATGAAATCCTTGAAAAATTGAAAGCGGCTCAGCCGGCGTGGGAAGCAACGCCACTCCACCAGCGGGTGAAACTCATGCATTTGGTTGCCGATTGGATACACCACTATGAGGAATATTTGACAACGCTCCTTGTTCGGGAGATAGGTAAATCCGTGAGTGAATCCAAAAGTGAAATAGTGCGCACAGCGGAATTTACGGATTATTTAGCAGATGAAGTGCAGTCGATCCGCGGCTATTCCGTTGATAGTGATAGCTTCCCGGGATACGACAAAGGCAGGATTGCCATGGTGGAGCGGGTGGCGCATGGGGTCGTTTTATGTATCGCACCCTTTAACTATCCGGTCAATTTAGCAGCAAGTAAAATAGTACCGGCACTCCTCATGGGAAATACCGTGCTTTTCAAACCTCCCACACAGGGAGGCATCAGCGGACTCCACTTAGCGCGTATTTTTGAAAAAGCAGGCGTCCCGCCCAATGTCTTTGCGTGTGTGACGGGCGGAGGATCGGAAATCGGAGATTATCTCGTGTCACATAAACACGTTTCGGCGGTTGCGTTTACCGGAAGTTCCGATACGGGAGTTGCGATTGCCGGGAAAGCGCCCATGAAACCGCTTATTTTTGAGTGCGGGGGGAATAATCCCGCGATTGTATTTCCTGATGCGGATATGAATTTGACCGCCAAAGAAATCGTCAAAGGCGGATATTCGTTTGCCGGCCAGCGGTGCACAGCGATTAAATATGTTCTGGCTACCCGAGGCGTTTTGGACGCACTCATTCCGCAGGTACAGGCGCAGATGGCCGAACTTATCCACACTGGTGATCCCAGAAGCCCGGAAACGAAAATGGTGGGACCAGTGATTTCACTGGAAGCAGCCGAGCGCATTCAAAAATGGATTGATGAATCTGTCGCAAAAGGTGCGAAGGTCGTTATCGGTGGCAAACATGACAAAGCATATATCGAGCCGACGCTACTGACAAATGTAACTCCCGATATGTCGATTGTCGTCAATGAGGTATTTGGTCCGGTCGTATCGTTTGTAGAAGTTAAGAGTATGGACGAGGCAGCAACTATTATTAATGCGACGAGGTTTGGTTTACAGGCGTGTGTGTTTACGAAAGATGAAGGTACGGGTATGGTGTACGCCAAATCACTCAACGTCGGAACCGTACAGATAAACGGATCGCCTCAGCGCGGACCCGACCATTTTCCGTTCCTCGGTGTCAAAAACTCCGGCGTCGGTGTGCAGGGTGCGCGGTACGCACTGGATGCCATGAGCCGCCTCAAACCCGTCGTTATCAATAAACCACAGTAGATTATTCCCATTCCATCGTCGCCGGGGGTTTGGTCGTGATGTCGTAGACGACGCGGGAGACGTTCGGGACTTCGTTTACTATCCGTGAAGACATTATCCCTAAAACATCATACGGAATGCGTGCCCATGTACTCGTCATGATGTCGCGCGATTCGTAGGCGCGGATGGCAACGACTTCGGCAAAGACACGACCATCGCCCTTTACTGCGGTAGAATATGCTCCGGTCATGACGGCGAAACACTGGAACACGTGGTTATACAATTTTGCCTTGATAATTTCTTCTAATACTATCGCATCGGCGAGTTTTACCTGCGATAGACGCGCCGGCGTAACTTCTCCCCGGATACGGACGGCAAATCCCGGTCCCGGAAACGGGTGTGTTTGTACTATTTCATCGGGTAGTCCTGCGAGCCGCCCCACCTCACGCACTTCATCCTTATATAAATGTCGCAGCGGTTCGATGAGGGTTAAGTGCAACGATTTTGGTAGTCCGCCGACATTATGATGAGATTTTATGTGTGACGCATGGCGCGACCCCTTGGATTCAATCACGTCGGAATAAATAGTTCCCTGTCCTAAAAATGCGGCATCGGTATATTTTTTTGCCTGCTCCTGAAAAATATCGACATATAATTTCCCGATAATTTTACGTTTCGTTTCCGGATCCGTAATTCCGCTGAGTGCGTCCATAAACCGTTTTTCTGCATGCGCGACGACGAGTTTTGCTCTCACAAGCTTCGTAAAAATATGTTTCACTCGTTGATCTGTGCCAGGACGCATGAGGCCGGAGTCTACGTAGACTGGAATGAGATTTTTTCCGATGGCGCGTCCGATCAGGAATGCAACGACGGTGGAGTCCACGCCGCCGGATACTGCGCAGATAACCTTTTTGTTTCCGACGGTTGTCTTTATATTTTTAATAATTTGCATGGGATTCACGGCAAGCGGATGGAGTATTTCATGACATACATCCATCGCAAAATTTCGTAATAACTGCGACCCATACTCCGTATGGTCTGCCTCGGGGTGAAAGAGTACGCCGTACAGTTTCCGTTTCACATTCATCACAGCAGCATGCGGAACGGTAGTTGTCGATCCGACGGCCGTAAAGCCTGCGGGAAGTTTTGTAACCGAATCACCGTGGGACATAAAGACCCGGAATTTCTTTTTAGGTAACGCAAAAATTCCCGGGGTTTTGACGAGCGTCAGCTGTTCCGGTCCGAATTCTTTTGATTTGGTTTTCACAATGCCTCCCAACAAGTGTGCCATCAGTTGCCACCCGTAACAGATAGCGAGAATGGGGATTCCGAGAGTAAAGATTTCTTTGGCGACGGTTGGCGAGCCTTTCTCATTTACAAACGCCGGTCCACCGGAAAAAATAATACCGGAGGGCTTGTATTGTTTTACTGCTCTTATTGCATCCGTCGGATAAATAAGTTCACTTGGTATCCCCAGTTGCCGCAGACGTCTACCGATGAGGTGTGTCGTCTGAGACCCGAAATCGATGATGAGAATCATACAAATTATTGTTCTCTATACAAATACTGATCAGGATCTTCTCTTTGGTTTGGGTTATCCGAAACAGGCGCGTATCCGTTGGTGTTGCGTCGGAACGCAAATGGTTGAGACATGCCGGTAAACCAAATGGCTCCTTCCTGCATTGCTTGTATTGAGAGAAATGAAACAATGTGGTTCGCAGGTATTTCTTCTATCTGCGCCATATTGTGTACTTTCTCATTACCACCGGCATAAACTTTATTGATTGCATATGCAAGGGCTACCGGCTGAGCTCCTGCTTGGTGGACTAAATTGATAAGTTTCTCAGTCATATTTCCTTTGTCTAAAAAATCATCACCTATAAGTACCGTATCTGTTGATTTTAGGAGAGATGTAGAAATAGAAAGCTCGATATCGTGTCCACCCGTATATGACGTTGCTTTAGTCGTGTAATAGCCGTTATGTTTATGGATGACATTTGGTTGTTTGGCGGCGTAGATCATACGTGATATACCGAGTTCTTCACAAAGCATCGACGTAAAAATATTTCCACCAGAAGCGGCAGTCAGCGCAACTGTTGCTTTTTTATGCGGTAAACGCGCACCCATTTCACGCGCAATATTGCGCATAAGGGGGACATCGACTCCTTGGTTAAACATTTCCGATACATCGAGAATACATGCGGTTTCGGGGCCGAAATCATAATTAAATGCCTGACCGTGATTGATAATTGCGGACATAAATTGTTTTTGCGCAGAAGAGAATCTGGATTTTTCAATAATTTTAATCGCCGCGTCCGGTGCTACAACCGGCATATCGCGAGACGTTTCAAGAGTTTGTTTCATAGTAATGTCTCCGGACAAATGCGATTTGGTCGTCTGTATAGTCGAGCTTCTCCAGAAATTTTTGAATATCCGCCTTCGATTTGTTATCCATTTCCATTTGTTTAGTGATTAAGATGATCATTTCCGTCGGCTCGTACGGAAACAGGATCCACCGTGTGGTTTGCTGTGCAAAATAGTCCGGACGATATACGGAATGAGGTTTATAAAACATCGTCGTGGTTGTCACGATGGACGCACCTGCATGGTGCAGATATTTAACCGCACGTTTGAGCGTTTTGCCTGAATCCGATACGTCGTCTACCAAAAGGATGTGTTTGCCTTTAATTGGATTCTGTAATTTGGCGGTGAGTTTTGCTTCGCCGCTGGTTTGAATATCCGTGTAACTTTGAATAGTAATAGTCGAAATCGGGATGCGTAATAAATCACTGAATAAATGTCCGAGCGTGAGTCCGCCTCGGGATATGGCCACAATTTGTTTCGGGAGATTGTTTTTTTGTTGCTTTAGGATGGAGGCGGCAAGCTTCTGAGCAGTCGAGTGGTAGGTTTTCCAAGAGAGGGGTAGATAGCGGATCGCCATAGTTAATTATGGGCTCCTAGTTGACGAAAGTCAACGGGTGTTTATAATAGGTACATGGATCAGGGCAAAACCTTTAAATACTCGAGTATCGCTATTTCCGGGCGCCCGGGAGCGGGCCGATCGACGCTTCTTAAGAATCTTCGCGCAATCGTTGAACCCCTCAAGTGGGAAATATTTTCCGGCGGAGACTGGGCCAGACAATTTGCGATTAAGTCCGGCAAACACTCGGCCGGTGATCCGAAACACCATCTGGCGACGGATTATGGTGACGACATCGATTTTCAGATAGACCAGGCACTTCGGAAAAAAATTTCCGATCCGAATATGCACATGGCCGTTGAGTCGTGGATCGCCGGATGGAATGCCCGCGGCATTAAACACGTACTGAAAGTTCTTTTAATGTGTGATGACGCACTGCGTATAGACAGGGTTGTCAACCGCGACAATGTGAGTGTAGACGAGGCAAAAAAACATTTATTTATGCGTGAAGAAGCAAATTTAGGTAAGTGGAAGCGATTGTACGGCGTCTCTGATTTTTGGGATCCGAAGTATTATGACCTTGTCATCAATACCTATTCCCATGGACCGAAAGAAACGTTGGATTTGGTGCTTCAGGCTCTCGGATACTTCAGCGCGAACGGACAAAAACCCACCGGTGAATAAGGAACATATACGCGAGCGCTGCAATAGCGGGAAGCGTGGTTATGGTTTGAATGTGAAATTCACCAATTCCGAGTGCAAGTGACATCCCCGCAAAAAGAATAAGTAGGTAGCTTGTCGTTCGGAATGCCCAAAATATGGGCAGTCGAATAGTGCCGTAGAAAAATAATACACTGACACAAATTCCCATGACGATGCCGCCGGTAAACCCTGTGATAATCGAAGCAGGGGACGAAGTGATATATTGAGTAGATAAAAAGAGTGCCGTCTCTATCCCTTCCCGTGCCACAGCAACAAACGTAAACGCAAATAATCCATTTTTTGTAATTGTATCCTGCATGTGGGATATAAGATGCATTTTTTTCCGTCCAAACTGATTATGGAGAAAAAATACCGCCCACGTGATAAAAAATGCGGAGAGGATATATACTATTCCTTCGCCCGCACCAGTATAAATTTGTTGAATATGTACGCCGACAACGGAACCTCCAAATACGAGTAAAAAACTGATAAAAAGAGCCGTAAGTATTGCCAACCAAACGATATTCATCTGTTTTGACTGGTTGAGTTTTGCTAAGACCCCGAATATCGTGGCAACGATAAGTGTCGCCTCAATAACTTCACGAAGAGTGATAAGAAATGTGGGGATCATTTACGTGTATACATGTATAACAGAATGGCAGAGACAAGCGCTACGCAGGCCGAGAAATAAAATGGTGTGGCGGGAGAGAATTTATCCCAGAGAAATCCCGATATAAAGCTCGCCGGCAACGTCGTGACGCCGACTAACGAATTATACAGTCCGTACGCTTTTCCGCGGTGACCGGGTCCCACCTGATCGGCAATGTATGCTTTGGCGACCCCTTCCGTCGTGGCGTAGTAAATGCCGTACATGGCAAACAGGATCCACGCCTGATAACTTTTGGTTGCAACAGCAAATCCAAGGTATGAAACGGCGTAAAATATCCAGCCCATAAGGATAACTTTTTCCCGCCCGATTTTGTCGGATAAGCTTCCTAAGGGGATGGACGCACTTGCATAGACAAAATTAAACAGAGCATAGACGAGCGGTATGCCGAGTAAACTGACCCCGAGATTTTGTGAGCGCAGGATAAGAAAGATGTCAGAAGAATTTCCAACGGAAAAAAAGACAACGATTGCCAAAAATATATAGAATTTGGCCGGGAGCGGATTGCGGTTTGCGGGAGTTTCCGTCTTTTGAATGGGAATTTCTTTGACAAATGCGGAGAGTATCGTCAGGGTGATAACGAGCGGCACGGCGGTAACAAAAAAGATGTAATGGTATTTGAGTGAATTATTTTTTAATACATATAATAATGCAAAAAGGAGTAATGGCCCCGCGACTGACCCGAGTGTATCAAGCGCCCGCACGATCCCGAAACCCTTACCACGGGAGATTTGTTCCGTGGAATCAGCAATAAGCGCATCCTTCGGTGAATCCTTGATGCCTTTGCCGACGCCGTCTAGGAACCTCAGTCCTAATACGCCGACGCCGGACGTGGTAAGAGCCAAAAGCGGTCGCGCCACAAGCGAGAAAAAGTATCCGGCAAATACGAGTGGTTTGTTTTTGCGGAGCTTATCGGATAGATACCCGGCAACAATTTTAAATATGCTCGCCGAGGCGGTGACAATCCCTTCGGTGAGTCCGATAAACGACTTATCAAAGTTGAGGACGTTGGCAAGATACAAGGGGAGTACGGGGACAAAAATATCCTGGCTTACGCCGCCGAAAAAGCTCAGGAGACCGATAAAAAATACGTTACTGTTGCGTGGTTTTTTTGCGTCCGCCATACCTGTATACTATCACTATGATTCCATCAGAAAAACAGGTGCGTGCACTTTGGGATACATATTCGCTGCCAGAGTCCAAAAGAATGCACGTCGCCCTTGTGGCGCGTGTGGCGACGTATATAGGAAAAAAGTTTGACGTGAACCTGAAACTTCTTCATGCTGCGGCACTACTTCATGACATTGATAAATCTGTCGGTGGGCCGCACCCGGAGACTGCAGTAAAAATTTTACATGACGAAGGCTTGGATGAAATTGCAGATGTGGTAGCAACACATTCGTTGCATAGCATTCTCGGGTCGAAATCGCCACAGACCTGGGAACAGAAACTTTTGTACCTCGCAGACAAGATGGTCAAGTATGATATAGTCGGCGTGGACAAACGATTCGCTCTGTGGCGGAGTGAACATTTACCGCAAGACGCACAAAAAATTTTGGATGAAAGTTATCCTAAAGTTAAGGCATTGGAACAGGAAGTGTTCAAAACAGCAGGAATTACTCTGAAAGATGTGGTAAAACTTGCATAGAGGATGTATACTAAATGTATGAAAATCATAGTCATGTGTATCGCGGCGTTGATGCTTTTAGTTATGCCCCAGCCGGCCATTGCCGTCGAGGCAACTCCGGCAGCCACGCAGGCTACAGTGGACTACACGCTTCCGTATCCCGGACTTCTTCCAGATAGCCCGCTTTATTTTGTGAAACAAATCCGCGATTGGATTATGGATAAACTTGTTAACGATCCGGTAAAAAAAGCAGAGTTTAATGTTTTGCAGGCAGACAAGCGGTTGAGTATGGGTGTCATGCTGATAGAAAAAGGCAACGGCGCGCTTGCCGAGCAAACGATCTCTAAAGGAGAAAAATATATGAATAGCGCCGTATTAGGACTTGTGGGCGTGAAGTCTCAAGGGGGAGATGTCCCGTCAGCAACGGCAGATTTGTTAACCAGGTCGCTTGCTAAGCATAGTGAAGTGTTGCAGGACGAAATTACCAAAGTGCAGGGCGCTGAAAAGTCAGGTCTGAGTGCATCCCTTACTCTGGTGAAATCGCTGCAGAGTGACCTGGAAAAATTAAAGTAAACATTCACCGTACTTTTTCCTCAACAATAATTCAATAGCCTCAAAGGAAAATATTGCCTATCTCTGATATAGAAGTTGCTAGTTGACGGCGCTTATTTAGTGTCTTACGATGATTTTCGGCACCATATATAGCGTTTTATATTTCATTCGTGAAAAGAAATTGATCTCTTGCAAACGTCAAAAAAGTGTCTATATTGAAAAGTCCTGCGTCTATTTTTTAACCGATGAAATGTCCGTATTGCAGTTTTGAAAATACCGACGTTATAGAAACGCGGGATAGCGAAGACTTGGCAGTCACGCGCCGCAGGCGTGCGTGTGGAAAATGTGAGAAGCGATTTACGACATACGAGCGAATTGAAACCGTACCCATTACCGTTATAAAGAAAGATGAGCGCCGTGAGACGTTTGATCGGGAAAAATTAAAACGGGGAATTTGGCGGGCAAGCGGTAAAACGACGCTGAAGGCTGTGGATGTGGATAGAATTGTCGATGAAGTGGAGCGGGAGTTAATCGGCGGAGACTCGACGGAAGTGGCAAGTAAAAAAATCGGTGAGCTGGTCGCCAAACGGCTGAAAAAATTAGATAAGCTTGCATACATACGGTTTGCAAGCGTGTTTAAACAATTTGTGGATATAGAAGATTTTGATAAAGAAATTAAAAAGTTACTGTAAGTAACTTTTTAGATCCGAAGGATCAAACATTTAAATAATAACATATGGAACTTACCGGCATACGTAAAACAGTATTTTTAGACAGATACGCACTCAAAGATGAATCGGGCAAAGCGATCGAAGAAACGCCCGAACAAATGTGGCGCCGCGTTTCGCATGCAGTTGCCCAGATGGAGCCCAAAGTACAGCGGGCGTCGTGGGAAGAAAAATTTTACGGCGCGATGCAGGACTTTACCTTTGTTCCCGGCGGCAGAATATTGTCCGGTGCAGGTACTGGCTATAAGGTCACTTTTTATAATTGTTTTGTCATTCCCTCTCCACACGACTCCCGTGGGGGGATATTGAAAACACTCGGCCAAATGGTCGAGATTATGTCTCGCGGCGGCGGTGTCGGCATCAATCTGTCTAGTCTGCGTCCTCGGGGCGCACGTGTACAGAAAGTAAACGGATTTTCGTCAGGACCGTGCAATTGGGCAGAACTATTTAGTGTTGCGACCAAAGATATTATCCAGCAGGGCGGAAGCCGCCGGGGTGCACTCATGCTCATGCTGTGGGACTGGCATCCGGACGTCGAAGAATTTATTACCGTTAAGCAGGATTTGACCCGCATAAATGGGGCAAATTTGTCCGTTTGTGTCTCGGATAAATTGATGGAAGCCGTCAAAGCAGATGCGGATTGGGATTTGGTATTCCCGGATAAAACAGATCCGGAGTATGACACGAAATGGGATGGTTACCTCCCCAACTGGATAGCTCTCGGGAAAAAGACCATTGTCCACAAAACAATCAAAGCGCGCGCGCTGTGGGACCTCATTGCTCAGGCTGCGTGGAAATCTGCTGAACCCGGAGTTGTGTTCATGGAGCGATACAACAAATGGTTTAACAATAATTATTTTGAATACGTGAACTGTGTGAATCCCTGCGGTGAAGAGGGACTTCCGAATTGGGGTGTGTGCAATCTGTGTTCCATCAATCTGGCCTCACTGGTCAAAGAAAACGGCGAAATGGATTGGGCGCGCCTGGAAGAAGTGGCCAAAATCGGCGTGCGGTTCCAGGACGATGTCATTGACGCGGACTTTTATGTGTTTGACGAAATCAAAAAAGTACAAAAGCAAGGGGAGCGCCGGATTGGACTCGGGACCATGGGTCTGGGGGATGCACTTATCAAGATGAAGCTCCGTTACGGATCCGCGGAAAGTCTCGTCGTTATCGATAAAATTTATAAATTAATACGCGACGCGGCGTACGATGCGTCCGTCGATATCGCCCGCGAAAAAGGACCGTTCCCGAAAATAGACAAAAAAAAGCACGTCGAGACGTATTTTGTCAGTCAGTTGCCGGAGACGACCAAGAAAAATTTGAAAAAGTACGGCGTCCGCAATTCCGTCATCCTCCAGCAAGCGCCGACCGGCAGCACGTCGCTTATGGCAGGAGTCAGCAGCGGTATTGAGCCGGTGTATGAGTTTGAATTTATCCGCCGGGACCGGCTGGGAGAGCATACTCTCCGGCATCCGCTCTACGAAGCATGGTTTGATGAGTTTAAAGTAACCCACGGGCGTGATCCCAAAAAAGACGAACGCCCCGCGTGGTTTGTATCCGCAAATGATTTGACACCGGAAGATCATGTCTACGTGCAGGCGACGATACAAAAATATGTGGATGCTTCTATTTCCAAAACAGTCAATGCTCCTGCCACACATACCGTTGAGGATGTGAAGCGTCTGTACACGCTCGCATACGAACAAGGGTGCAAAGGAATCGCGTATATGCGCGAGGGAAGCCGTGCCGGAGTGCTGACGCGTACCGAAGAAAAGAAAGTTGAAGAGGTCAAGCCGGTGCTTCCGCTGACCCAGGAAGTGAAACCCCGCCCGATGGTTGTCCACGGGTCGACGTACCAGGTCGAGACCCCAGTGGGACAGGCATACGTGACGATAAACACCAACGGAGGCAATCAGCCGCTTGAAGTATTCATTAATGTCGGTAAAGCAGGCAGTGACGTGACCGCGATGGCGGAAGCGATGGGGAGACTTATGTCGCTTACGCTCCGCATGGCGTCGCCGATTTCCGCAAGTGACCGCGCACGTAAAATTGCCGCAGAACTTATCGGTATAGGAGGCGCGCGCAGTCTCGGGTTTGGAGAAAATCGCGTCCGGAGTTTGCCCGATGCCGTAGCCAAAGTGATCGATCGTCATTTCGGATTTTTTGCAAAACACGAACTCGGAAAAATGGTTGAAGGAGCGGTACCGGGTCAGACCACGGTCGTTGCGAACAACGGGCACACCAATGGACACGCGAGTGGCAACGGGGCAGCGCACGTATCGGAGCCGGTGGTTGAGTCCGCTGAGCAACCGATGACTGTGCAGCCGGCACAAATGCTTCTGACCGAGAAGCGCATGGTGACGGTAGATCTGTGCCCAAAATGCGGCGAAGCAAGCCTCGTGTTTGAAGAGTCCTGCAAAAAATGCTACAGTTGCGGCTACTCAGAATGCTAGTTCTGGTGTCATTCCCGCGTAGGCGGGAACCGGATTTGTTTTATTTCAAATACCAATACCGATCCCCGAACAAGTCGGGGATGACAAAGCAAGCATATGTCTATATATACCCGTACGGGTGATTTAGGTGCCACAGCCCTCTTTGGCGGAAAACGGGTATCCAAATCCGACCCGCTGGTTGACCTCTATGGATCCGTTGATGAATTAAATAGTTGGCTGGGTTTATTTCACGATAAACACCTCGCTATTATTCAAAGCGATTTATTCACCATAGGCAGTGTGCTTGCCGGGTGGAAAGGAAACTTGGATTTTATAGATATCCGCGTCGATGAAATGGAACATTGGATCGATGAGATGGACACAAAAATGCCCCCGCTTGCAAATTTTATACTTCCCAGAGGGCAAATGAACGTAGCCAGGAGTGTGTGCCGCCGCGTAGAGCGCCTTGCGGTGAAAGAAAACGCCGATCCGAAGATTATAAAATATCTAAATCGTTTATCGGACTTGTTATTTACGATGGCGAGGTATATAAATAAAAAGCAAAATAAGGGGGAAATAGTTTGGTCAGGAATTCCCCGCAGTAAAAAACAGAAGTAAGGAATCGAGGAAGCCCCGTGAAATTCGGGCACTGTGCCGCAACGGTATAAAATTGAAATCCATTTCAATTTTAAGTCCGGAACTCCTCCTTATTGTCCAATCCCGAGCAGGAGAACCATATGCCGTGTAAGCCCGAAAATAAATCATATCTCGATTCCTACGAAGTTGAAACGGATAAGGTAAAACAAGCAAATCCGTCGCTCTCCGAGCATGATATAAAAGTTCAGGTGGCCCAACGATTCCGCCCGAAATTTCACGAGTGGCGCGAGGCCGGAAAAGTAGAAAACAGTGGAAAGCCAGAATACCAGAATGGCGAGTTTACGATGGATAGCCAGGGAAAAATGTTCTTCCCGAAATCTGGAGAGTATGCAGAACAGATGAGTGAAAATCAACGGCTATTAAGCGAATTACATAACAATCCTGCGGAATACTCACTAGCGGATCATCAGTTATCCCTCCTAATTCAATCAACTTTAGCAGGGGGTGCAACACGCGTTGTGACGTCGTTCGGTAACCGGGATATTTTGGAATATCGGTATGATCCAATAAATAATAAAGGATCTATTCATGTTATAGACACGACAAAAGTCGCTCGTGCATATAATGATGTCAGATCTATCGCTCTGGAGAAGTTCTCAAGATTATCCAAAGCAGAACCGACGAAAGGAATGTTTGTTCTGAGTGACAAATCAATCTCTGAGCGAGTTGCGAAAGAGACAATACGTACTATTCACTATGCGGGGAAGCAAACCATACAGGAAGTAAGACAAACCTTTTCGTCTGTCCGGCGATATATAGAAGAGAAAAAAGAGTTGGGAGTTCAAAAGAAAAAACAGGAGCAAAATATATTTTTAGTCCCAGAACAACAAAAACAAACATTATTTGAGACTCTTAAAGAGAGCGTATTATCAATGAGGAAACCGAAACAAAAAAATACCTCAATGGAAATAAAAACGCAATCGGTGAAACAAAAAGAGTTGATAGAACGCAGTCCGGTTTTCTCGATGGCGTTTGCATCCGAAATAAGACTTAAAATAGCACCCGTTTTGCCTGAAATGAATAAGTCTATTCGTCGTCATGAGCGAAAAATGAAAAAAACGGAGATGAAACTCGAGGTCAAGCAAAAAACTTTTATTCCGAAAGAAATATTTTTAAAAATACAAAAAGAAAAGAAATCAAAAATATTTTTAGCGGAAAAATTCGGATTAAAGAAACGAACGATTCGAAAGGAAGTTATCGGGATGAAATTGAAAAAAGAAAAAATAAAGACGGAACGGGTAATGAAAGAACGCGTGGTTCGGTTGATTACGCTTGTTCGGAAATTTATTCAGCGAAAAGAAAAAATTGTTGGACTGAAAATACAAACTGTTGAAAAAAAGAAAATTCAGGAACAGGTTTTGGACATTTCGATTGCAGTTCTATTATGGTTTCTGCTCGCCAAGCCTAAAAACGTATTAACGAATGAATATATATTAATGAATAAGGAGAATAAAAAGTTGATAGTCAAAGAGCAAACACCCTGGTTACTTCTTTCGATTATCTGGCAACTCGCCATGATTCGGGAGAGTGGTATGCCGGCGATTCAACCGAAGATAAAGCAGAAAAAAGTGAAAAAAACGACATTTTCGCCGCTTTTTGAGCCGCGGGGAGTAATATTTGCGTATGCAACGTGATATCATGATCCTATGAGCGATCTGCCTGAAGTGGTACAAAATTCTCCCGGTATCGAGGCCCCGATTGTGCCGGAAACCGGACACGAGACCGATATGCTGCCAAAAGAGGTGGCATCAGCGGGGGTTACGATTCATCCAACGACGATACCAATCCCACCACCGGTGGCTCAAATGGGTGTACAGCCGGGGGCGGCAAATATTCCGATGCCGACGGCAAACACGGTACTTCCCATTAGCGATGACCAAATCGCGCAGGGTCTCGGAAAAAGTATACAAGAATCATTCCGATGGCTTGCTGAATGGTGTATACGGAGATTAAAACAAGCGCATCTCGGATTGCAAAGTATTCACGGAAAGCTCGTACGGGTTCAGAGCCGCTAAAAATATGCCAAGTAATGTATTGGATCTTATCTATCAGCTTGAAGTATTTGCGATCAGTCTCGCATTTATTCTTGTACTTATCGGAATATTTGTCGTGATCGGGTACGTGGTATTCCTTTTGTGGAAATACCGCGATCGAGAAGAACGGTCGCTTGAATATGTACTGCTGCAGATTGCCGTACCGAGGGACAACGAAATAAAGATCGACGCTGCTGAGCAGATGTTTTCGAGTATTTACAGCATTTATAAAAGCGGATTTTGGTCATTCCTCAAACCGCAACCACATCTCTCATTTGAGATAGTCGCGAAACAGGAAGACATCCGATTCTATACCGCAGTGCCGCGCAAGCTCATGGATTTGGTAGAGAAACAAATCCACGGAGCCTACCCAGGCGCGGATATCAAAGAAACAGAAGAGTATTCCATATTTTCCGAAAAAGGGAAAGTCGCGTATGCCGCGCTTCGACTTAAAAATGTCAGCTTTATGCCGATTCGTAGTTACCGCGACCTGCCGACAGACCCATTATCTTCTATTACATCGGTGCTTGCCAAAATGCGCGAAGGGGAAGGCGCGGTTATACAGGTTCTTATTCAGCCGACCGACGGGAAATGGAGAAGTCTGGGGAGATCGTATATTTCTAAAACAAAAAAAGACGAATCAAATCCTGAAAAGGCGAGTTTTAAAGTCGATCCGAAATCACTGGAAGCGATCGAGCAAAAGACCGGCAAGCCCGGATTTAATACGGTCGTGCGTATTGTCGTATCAGCGACGACCGACGAAGAAGCCAAAATGCATTTGGACAATGTCCTTACAAGTTTCGGTCAATTCTCCAGTGACAATAATCACTTTACAAAAGTGAAGTTGCCGCTTTTTATGAAAAAGCTTTTTATGATGGATTTTATTTATCGGTATTTTCCGATATTTAATTTCATGTTTTTTCCGCAGTATAGCGTGCTCAATAGTGACGAGCTGGCGACTATATTTCATCTACCGAATAAATCTGTCGAGACCGCGCACATATTTTGGCTTAATGCCAAACGGGCCCCCGCACCCTCGCAGATTCCCACGACGGGATTATTTTTAGGGAAATCCCGGTACAGAGGTGTTGAGCGCCCGATATTTATCAGTGATGAAGACCGCAGACGACATCTCTATGTGATCGGGAAAACGGGTACCGGCAAATCGCAGCTTCTGGAAGAAATGATCGTGCAGGATATAAAAAACGGCAAAGGTGTCGCCGTCGTGGATCCGCACGGAGACCTTATTGACGGTGTGATGTCTCGTATCCCGCCGGAGCGGGCAGAAGACGTCATCTATTTTGACCCGTCCGATACGGATCGGCCGATGGGTCTTAATATGCTTGAAGCCAAAACCGAAGAGCAAAAACATTTTGTCGTCACGTCGATCGTCGGGCTCATGTATAAGCTCTACGATCCCATGAAAACCGGCATCATCGGTCCGCGGTTTGAACACGCGATACGAAACGCCATGCTTACCGTCATGGTCGAGCCGGGCAATACGTTTGTCGAGGTAGTCCGCGTCCTTACGGATGCGTCGTTCGTCCAGGAACTCCTCCCTAAACTGCAGGATCCCATTATCCGCAGGTATTGGACGGATCAGATCGCACAGACGGCCGATTTTCATAAGTCAGAAGTTTTGGATTACATTGTGTCGAAGTTTGGTCGCTTCGTCACGAACAAACTCATGCGTAATATCATCGGACAATCGGTTTCAAGTTTTGATTTTCGACGGGTGATGGATGACGGAAAAATACTTCTTGTTAACCTCGCCAAAGGTAAAATTGGTGAAGAAAACAGTAACTTTTTAGGACTGATTCTCGTGCCACGTATCCTCATCTCTGCCATGAGTCGCCAGGAAATACCAGAAGATAAAAGACGTGATTTTTACTTGTACGTTGATGAGTTCCAAAATTTTGCGACGCCGGATTTTGCCCAGATACTTTCCGAAGCTCGGAAATACCGGTTGAATCTCATCGTCGCCAACCAATTTATCGGACAGATGGAGGAAGAAGTGAAAAACGCGGTTTTTGGTAATGTCGGTACGGTAGTTTCCTTCCGCGTGGGGGTGACGGATGCAAACTATTTGCAGCATGAATTCCAACCGACATTTAACGAATCCGATCTTATCAACATAGATAAATTTAATGCGTACATAAAAACAAATGTGCACAATGAGCCGGTGAAACCATTTAGCATGGATTTGACCAAAGATATGACCGCGGTTAATGCTTCGCGGAACGAGAAAATTGCCGAGGCGATCATTCAGTTGTCACGTCTGAAGTTCGGGCGTTCCCGCGAGCTTATAGAAGCCGAGATCTCCCAGCGCGCGAGATTATAGTATAATCCCCTTTACTATGTTGGAAATATATCAACCGGAGTTTCAGCAGCGTGCCGATGCATTCTCCCTCGAGGTCGAAAATTTGATAGAGAAAATAAGGAGAGAAAATCCCATGCCAATGTTCGATGTCCAGATAGAAGACTCATTAAAGGAGTTTATGGATGGATTGGACGCTCTTGATAAAATAATCGGTAAAGCTGCAAGTGTTTCTGTAGATGAAACGCCAAGGCAAGTATCTCAAAGAATCGATCAGCAGTCAGCCAGTGAGACAATTATACGCATTTCGGGAATAGCCGAAGAACGAAGCATGCTTAAAAGGTTAGTTGATGATGTGAGAGAGATCGCTAAGAAATATGGAGGAGAGTCATCTAATTTTATGTCATTACTTCAAACAGCAGAATCAAGAGATGGCATCGAGAATTTGGGGCCGGAAGGTGAATATTTAGATCACGTCCATTTAAATTTCATTTTTAAATAATAATTTGTAAACTCCCTCTTTACATTTTTTTGGATCGCGCTATTCTATTCTAGTCGCTTAAAAAACATGGATTCCACAGAGCCGCTGAGTTTACCAAAACTTCCGGAAACAACAGTATATATATTTAACCTGTCAGAAGACGTCTGGCCGTTTATTAGTGCCATGTCGGATCCCACGGCGCGCAAACAAGAGATTGAAGAAAATGCTGACCTTGGAGACCGTGACCTATTTTCATTTTGTGGTGAAGATCGCATGTTATTTGTCCTGCCGAAGCACGTGAGTCAGGAATTTATCGATTACTATTTTTCCGTTTTTGGGAAAAAGGAACTTCGCGTGCTGGTCCCCAAGTCTCACAGCGGTGTTATCTGTGAAGATATCATGAAAGATGAAGCGCTCATGCAGGAGCTCGTAAAAGCGGCAAACGGACAAAAGCGGTTAGTATTGAAAAGTTATACTGCAAGCCAGCAATTTTTGGATCTTGTACGTACGCTTCGTGATAAAGGGCTCACCATTTTCACCCCTGAATCTCCTGAAGAAGAAGACGCGTGGACAGTAAACTTTTACGGGAGTAAATCCGGGATCAGACAACTTTCCCAGCAGAGTAGGGCCGCCGAGCCAGACCTCATGATGCCAGAAGGCATTGTGGTTTCCGGGATTATTGACGCGGCAAGAATTGCGGCCAATAAGTATATAAAAGAACGGGGCGTGGTGATAAAAACAAACAAAGGCCATTCCGGCGCCGGCGTGCTTATCATTCGTGACGGTGAATTGCCTACTGAGTATGCTGCGTGTCAACGGGCGATTCTAGACAAGCTTAAAAAAGATTCCTATTGGGATTTGTTTCCTATTGTGGTGGAATCCTTTATTTCCGTGAATAAAACCGTTGGTGGCGGATTCCCGAACGTAGAATTTAAAATTTTGAAAAACGGCCATGTAGAATTTTTGTATTACTGTGGTATGCGAGTGAATGAGCAAGGGGTGTTTGCCGGCGTTGAAATTCAAAATGAAGTTATATCAGATCAAGCCGGTGCGCGCATGGTGGACACGGGATTTTTCATTGGCGAAAAATATCGTGAAGCAGGATATAGAGGATATTTTGACGTTGATTTTGTCGCAGCAAAGAACGGACAACTGTATGTCACTGAATCGAACGTCCGCAGAACCGGCGGGTCGCATGTATACCATATTGCAGAAGAATTATTTGGAAAAGATTTTATGTACCTCACATATATCTTATCTAATAACGCATATAAATTACCGGAAACGCATGCGTACACATTTAGCGAAATGATAACGTTGTTGCATCCTATATTGTTTTCCAAACAAACAAAGGAAGGCATCGTCGTCATATCCGAAAATCTTTTGTCTTACCACGAATTTGGCTACGTGATTTTTGGCGCCACGGAAAAGCGGGCCAATGAAATTGAGTCCAGAATGGTGGAGCTTCTGATGCAGCCCTCAAGAGCCGCCTCCGTTTGATATAATACGCTCACACGGGCCAGTAGCTCAGTGGTAGAGCGCTATCCTTATAAGATAGATGTCCTTGGTTCGATCCCAAGCTGGCCCACTTATGTTTGAAGAACTTGTAGTTTTAGTTGATGATAATAATACTCCGGTGGGCACGGCGCCGAAAAGCACCGTGCATACTGCGACGACCCCTCTGCATCGCGGGTTTTCCCTGTTTATATTTAATCGGGACGGAGAATTACTTTTGACCCGCCGTGCGGAAACGAAAAAAACATTTCCCAACGTGTGGACAAATACGATTTGTGGTCATCCTGCGCTGGATGAGTCGCCCGAACATGCAGCGGTGCGTAGGCTTAAAGATGAACTCGGCATTGCTTCGGCCGATATAAAAACAGTTTCACCCTACCGGTATCGGTTTATCGACGTTCACGGCATCATGGAAAATGAGATATGTCCCATACTCGTTGGTCACACGTTGGTAGATCCTAAACCGAACCCACATGAGGTGGCCGATTGGAAATGGATGCCATGGCAAGAATTCCTCGTTGAAACGCAGAATATTCCGGACAAATATTCTCCGTGGTGTGTGGAGGAAGCGGCTATACTTCGGAAAATTCATAAAATTGCATAATTTAGACAAAGATAGTATTATCGCGGTTATATTCTGCCCAAGGAGGTTTCAGTGACAACATATAAAGTTATTTTTAATTTTAGCGGTAGAGTTAAAGAAGTAGAAGAATTGGTTTTGGGAGATCATATTATTCAGCATGGAGAGTTTCAAATTCCAATTCATGTCGGATCAGCGGACGAAGTGACTATTAGGCTACATGCATCAAGAGGTGACCTTTTCGATTTAGACATTCCTAGTCTACGATTGGGCGAGAATGCCGAAAACGCAACGGCTAAGAGAATTGATACGAGAGTGATTCCAGAGGTAACACTGTGGCCTGGTCAGGGCGACACAGTGCTTTCAATCATTGGAAGTAGGAAAGATGAATCTTATTTAACAGTTAAACGATTAGATACGCCTCCTGTAAAGGGAGAGAGAGCCTTAGATCGCTGAATTATATTTCTACAGATAAATCCGGGACGGCCGTGATATCATGCCAGTCGACGGGGGCACCGCGGAAAAAAGCGTACGACGCGATGTAAACCGCATTGTCCGTACAGAGGTTTATCGGCGGGCAATGGAAGTTTTCGAAGATAGATTCAAATTTTTCCCGAAGACGCAGATTTGCGGCAACACCGCCTGAAATCATAATTGTTTTTGCGTCGTACTCGTCAGCTGCTTTTTTTGTTTTATACACGAGAACATCCGTAATTGCTTCCTGCACTTCGTATGCAAATGCGCCGACGGGAATTGTATCTTTCTGTTTATTCCATTCCCGTAAAATTGCAGTTTTTAGTCCCGAGAATGAAAAGTTTAATGTTTTGTCGTACATGAGCGGACGGGGTAACTTGAAATCTAGGTTTTGTTTTACTGCATACTGCTGAATAGCAACGCCACCCTTTGATCCGAATCCCAAAAGCCGTGCGGTTTTATCAAACGCTTCGCCTGCGGCATCGTCCAGGGTGCCGCCCAGCCATTTTAATTTTTTTTCTGATTCCATCAAGAATAATTCTGTATGACCACCACTGACTACTAATGAAATAGCGGGAAACTGTATCTTTTTGTCATCCCCGACCTGATCGGGGATCCAGTCTGGATTCCCGCCTTCGCGGGAATGACGCGATGAGGAACTAATGAAATTCGCAAACATATGAGCAAGCACATGATTCACGGGAATTAATGGTTTCCCTGTAACCATGGAGAGAGTTTTTGCGGTTTCCACGCCGACCAGAAGCGATCCGATGAGGCCGGGGCCTATGGTGACGGCGATCGCGTCATAGGATAGATTTGCCGTCGCTTCCGTAAGTATTGGAATAATTACTTTGAGTTGTTCACGCGCCGCAACTTCGGGAACTATGCCCCCGTATTTTTCGTGCATGGCGGTTGAGGATGCGACGACGCTACTTAAGATATTTACTCCATCTTCCACAACGGCTGCCGCTGTTTCGTCGCAACTGGATTCGATCGCAAGAATCTTCATGAGGCAATTTTACCCGAATTTATGAATTTAAGCTATTCACTTTTTGCTGGGCGTGATATAATTTGATCTATTAATTATGAATGAACCTTTGATTTCTTTTTCCAAAACGCGGGAAGACTTTAGAAAGTTGCCTCAAACAGAAGAAGAGGTTTTCTCTTTCATAAAAAAAATTCAAGAACAGAATCCTGACAAGACTGTTTTAGTGGCACAATTTGTTGGCGTAATTCCCAACATGGATGAGCTTTCGGAAGCTTTTACCGAGTTAGATCCCTCTGTTGGTTCCGGAACGGTAACATCGTTTACGATTGTTGGAAACAGACTGGCCCCGTCGGATATCGCGGCGAAGATACCCAATCAATGGGTAGTAAAAACAATAAAAGGCCCACGTGTGCGTACATTTGACACAACGTATTTTGTAAAGATAGGAGAAAAAACTACGAGAAAATTACTCCAACCCTAGGAGTTTCGCCAGCTGTGAGGTGGATGGCGTATGGATTTTGGGGATGACGACGAGGCGCGCACCGATAGTAGCGGCCTGTTTCTGTTTTATTTCTAAAATCGGATCGCCCTCGGTTACGGCAATCACGGACGGCTTGAGCCGGTCAACCAAGGTTTGGTAATACGCATCTGTGGTGAGCTCAGGAAGAATAACGACTTCATCCACACAATCGAGCGCTTCAAGCATTATTTTTCGTTGTTCTTGTGTGTGAATCGGGCGTTTGTCTCCTTTCATGGCGCGGACTTTTTCATCGGATTCCAACAAAACCACAAGCGTGCTGCCTAGCGCTTTTGCCTGTTCCAAAAACCGTACGTGTCCGAAGTGTAAAACGTCAAAACATCCGCCGACAAGAATAATTTTTTTCATAATGTTCCCCGTAAGTATACAGCCTGCCATGGACGAAAGTTAGAGGTAAACGTGGTATTTTCGAGCGTTTCGGTGCCACGGGTGACGATGTAGTCAAAAGATGTTTTGAGGCCCCAGGCAGAGAAGTCGACTTGCTTGATCGTGCCCTTGGGTAACGTGGGATCATCTTGATAGAGATCCGGCGGCGCCGGCGTCGAATCCCAGGATTTTATGTTGGTGATGAGGGTTTTGCGGTTGTCACTTGTCCCGTACAGTTCAAACGTGGCGGATAAATTGCTCAGATTTGTTTTCGTCTGTATGAGGATATACCCTGGTGTGTCGTTTTTGAATTTCAGGTCATACGTCGGACCGTATACCGTCGCATCGAGTCCGGGTTTGAAGCCGCCTTCTTCGTAGTAGTGCACACGGTAGTCATGTGCATGCCGTTCGACTATCGGTAGTCCCGCCGCAAGCGCTGCGCGGAACAGTGTGGTCGATACCTGACACACACCGCCTCCGTCGCCCAGTACTGTATGCCCATCTTTAATAATATACGCAGATTGGTATCCTGTGGCGGCGGAAATATCGCCGACGGCATCATTAAATGAAAATGTTTCGCCGGGCTTAATGAGGACGCCGTTTATCCGGTTGGCGGCCAAGGCGACATTGTGGATACGCCCGGGTATAGATCCGGCAAACTCGGAGTATCCCGTACCGATGAGTGTCTGAATGCCGAACGTGTTGGCTTTATCCGTCGTCACCTCCGGTCGAACCGTGTCTATGGGGATATCAATCGTGAGGTGCGTTTCGCCTGTCTGTTCTCCAAATATAAATGCTTCCTGGATGCGGGTCTCGGTAAGCGTCCGGTTGAGCTGTCTGCCGTCCTTAGACGGGCGAAATGCCGTCACCCTGCCCCCGGTAAACGTAAAGAGCGCGTTTTCCACGGGTATGTTTACGTCCTGAGTGATGCGATCGAGCGCATCATTTATGGGTTGGGTATTCCACCGAAAATACGGATGTAAATTTATTCGTGTCTGCGAAAGTTCCATATATAAATTACTCAACCAGTGATCTGAACGGCCGACGACGTACGCCTGAGTGGCCGAAAGCGTCGCGTCGTACCCGAGTTGCAGATCCATGCCGGAGATCGTCGCCACATTGTTGTCAAATCTGAGTTCTAGCGTAGTTTGGGAGAATGGATTGTTTTTTTGGAGCCAATAATCACGCACATTTTCGAGGGTTTTTCCGCCGAACGGAATGTTATCTATAAATACGTTCGGATATACTCGATTCTCGTATTGTTTTTGGAATGCGCTGTAGAATCCTGTGAAAAGGATGGCCATGATCGCTACAGCCCAAAATGAAGCGTGAATCCACCCAAATATGTTGTTGGCTGTCTTGTGCTTTATCTCACGCATGGTATGATAAATATTATACCAATTAACACACCGTTATGGATGACACGCCCACACCACCCGCGCCATCAGCTTTGACATCCAGCGGCGACATGCCGTCTCTCAAAGGGGTGGATATACTGCCCCCTGCTGATATTGCACCTCCGCCGGCGCCTTCGCCACCTGTCTCTGATTGGGGTATCGGGAGTGTGCCCGGTCTTACTTCGGTGGGTGCAAGCGTATCGGATTTGGGTACTCCTGCCGCTCCATTAGAAACACCACAAGTGGCTCCACCTGCTGAGCCGATGAGTGCACCTGTGGGTCCGCCGTCTGAAGAAACGCTCGTCATTCCGCCCGCAGGAGCGTCCGGATCAAATCCATTTATACCCCAAGGAACGGCACCCGCGGCCCCGCCCGGTGGCTCCGGCGGTAATTCTTTCGGAAAACGAATTTTGACCATGCTGGTCGTACTTTTAGTGATTGTAGGCATAGGGGTCGGAGGTTTTTTTGGTTACCAATATTTTACGGCAAGTAAACAAGTAACCTTAACGTATTGGGGGCTTTGGGAAGATAACGGCACGATACAGACGATGCTTACGGATTTTCAGACAAAGAATCCGAGTATAAAAGTCCAGTACGTGAAGCAGTCGCCAAAGCAGTACCGCGAACGGTTGCAGGCGGCTATCGCGCGCGGCGACGGGCCGGATGTATTTGAATTTCATAACACCTGGGTGCCGATGCTCCGAAATGAGCTTTCTCCGGCCCCTGCCACGACGATTACGCCAGCGGAATTTAGTACCACATTTTATCCGGTGGCGACTGCGGATTTAGTAGGAGGATCGTCAGTCTACGGCATGCCGATGATGATTGATGGATTGGGTTTGTACTACAACGTGGATATTTTAAGTGCGGTGGGGGTCAAGCCTCCGACGACGTGGCCGGAACTTCTGAATGTCGTCCCGAAGCTCACGGTACGGGTTGATACGCAAATCCAAAAATCCGCAATTGCACTGGGCACCACCGGAAATGTAGAAAATTTCAGTGATATTGTCGCACTTATGATGATGCAAAATGGTGCCAAACTCGCCAGTCCCACCGGTAAAGAGGCAGAAGATACACTCACGTTTTACCGGAAGTTTGCCAATCCTTCCGATCTTGTGTATACCTGGAACGATACGATGGATAATTCTGTGTATGCGTTTGCGTCCGGGAAAACAGCTATGATCATCGCTCCGTCGTGGCGTGTATTTGATGTAAAACAAATTAGTCCCAGTCTCAACTTTAAAGTAGCGCCGGTGCCGCAGCTGCCCGGGAATACCGTGAATTGGGCGACGTATTGGGTAGAGGGAGTCTCGACGAAATCAAAATCTCAAGCTGCCGCGTGGTCGTTCGTCAAATACCTGACCAGCCGCGATACGGTGACAAAGCTATATGCCGAAGCCGCCAAAGCGAGATTGTTTGGTGAGCCGTACGCGCGCATCGATTTAGGAAGTTCGCTTGCCACTGACCCGTACGTTGGCGCCTATATAAGTGAAGCCCCGACGGCCAAATCGTTCCCGCTTGCATCACGCACGTTTGATAACGGGATAAACGATAAACTTATTAAATATGTTGAAGACGCGGTCAACGCCGTTGGCCAGGGGACCGCGCCCACACAGGCTCTGGACACCGCATCACAGGGATTTGCGCAGGTACTCGGAAGCTATGGTTTGTCGGTTCCCGCTGCCCCCAAAACTACTCCATAACATGGATTTTACGCTCGTTACTGTTGCCTATGCAGATATCTTTGATTATCCGCTGACTCACAAAGAATTGGTGCGGTGGATGATAAGCAGTGGAATAAGTCCAAAAGAGCATAAAGAGTACTATTATTTACCCGGACGAAGTTCTTTGGTGGCGGTGCGGCAAGAGCGGGCGCGGTGGCAACAAGAAAAATGGAATATCGCGCGGCGGGCAGCCGGGATTCTTTCCCATATTCCCACAATTCAACTCGTTGGTGTCACGGGCGGACTCGCCATGAATAATGCAAAAAAAGATGATGACATAGATTTGTTTATCATCACGCAGCGCGGATATCTTTGGACAACACGACTGCTCACAACGATTCTTTTGTTTGGCATGCGACGAAAGAGAAATCACATTCGTGTGAAAAATAAAATTTGTCTGAACATGTTTATGATGGAAGATGCGCTTGTTTTACAAGAACAGGATTTGTTTACAGCGCACGAGGTATTGCAAATGGAGCCCGTGTTTGATCGTGGACATATATACAAACGTTTTTTGCAGGCTAACAAATGGGTAAAGAGTTATCTACCGAATGCATGGAGGTATCGTTATGGTCGTTGAATATATTTGTAAAGTTGTTCAATTGTGGTACATGAAAAAGCATAGAACAAGCGAGGTTATCAGTGATTCCATACTTCGATTTCATCCGAACGATGCGCGGGTGTGGATTAAACGAAAGCTGGCCGCACGTTTGAAGAAGTACAATATCCCTCTTGACAAGGTTTTCTATGCCAGATAGAATAGCACTCACTTCTAATGATTGCTAGTAAAGGAGGCTCTCTATGACCAAACAAAACATTCAGCCGTTATTTGATAACGTTCTCATCAAGCCCCTCGAGGCAGAAGAAAAGCTTCCGTCCGGTATTATTCTCCCAGATTCCGCCAAAGAAAAACCCCAAATCGGCCAGGTGATGGCAGTCGGCGCTGGTACGACAGATGACAAAGGAAACGCCGTTAAAATGATCCTGAAAGTCGGCCAAAAGGTTATGTACAAAAAATGGGGCGGCAACGAGATTAAAGTAAACGGTGAAGAGTGGACGATCGTCGAACAAAAAGATGTATTAGCAATTGTAGATTAAGGAGGAAACAATTATGGCAAAACAACTTAAATTTTCTGAAGACGCGCGACAGTCAATGATCCGCGGGGTCAATATTCTCGCCAAAGCAGTCGTGACCACGCTTGGGCCCAAAGGTCGCAATGTGGCGCTTGATAAAAAATGGGGCGCACCCAACATCGTCCACGACGGTGTTACCGTGGCCAAAGAAATAGAATTGGAAGATCCGTTTGAAAACATGGGCGCACAGCTCGTCAAGGAAGTCGCCAGTAAAACAAACGATGTGGCCGGAGACGGTACGACGACCTCGACACTCCTTGCGCAGTCTATCGTAAACGCCGGATTCAAAAATGTCACCGCAGGCGCCAATCCCATGATTCTCAAATCGGGTATGGAAAAAGCTGCAGAGGTGGTCGTTTCCGAAATTAAACGGCTCTCAAAGCCCGTTAAAGACGCAGACGTGGTAAAGGTGGCCACCATCAGCGCCCAGGATGTGAAAATCGGCACGCTCATCGCCGAGGCACTGGATAAAGTCGGCAAGGATGGTGTGGTCACGGTCGAAGAAGGCAAAGGGCTCGAGCTTTCGATCGATTACAAAGAGGGCATGGAATTTGATAAAGGATTCGCTAGTGCATACTTTGTGACGAATGCAGACAAAATGGAAGCGGAAATTGAGGACCCATATATCCTCATTACCGATAAAAAGATTTCTGCAATCGGGGACTTACTTCCCTTCCTGGAAAAGTTTATTAAAGTGAGTAAAAATCTCGTGATCATCGCCGATGACATTGAGGGCGAAGCGCTCGCGACTCTGGTGGTCAACCGCCTGAAAGGCGTGGTCAATATTCTCGCCGTCAAAGCGCCGGGATTTGGAGACCGCCGCAAAGAAATGCTTGAGGATATCGCCATCCTGACAGGTGGCACGGTGATATCTGAGGATACCGGACGCAAATTTGACGGAGTTACCGTCGAAGACTGCGGTCGCGCGGATAAAGTCTGGGCAGACAAAGATAACTGCAGGATTATCGGCGGCAAAGGCACCAAAGCAGCGCTCAATGCCCGCGTGGGACAAATTAAGCGCGAAATGGATGCGTCAACGAGCGATTTTGATCGCGAGAAATTGCAGGAACGGCTCGCCAAACTTTCCGGCGGCGTGGCAGTCATCAACGTAGGTGCCGCGACGGAAGTGGAAATGAAAGACAAAAAAGAGCGCGTAAACGATGCTGTGGCTGCGACCAAAGCTGCGCTTGAAGAAGGCATCGTCGCCGGTGGTGGCGTGACGCTACTTCGGGCACGGTTGGCTCTCAAAAAGCTCCGTGATTCACTCGATGTTCAGGACGAAAAAGTCGGCGTCGACATTCTCTTTAGCGCACTTGGGGAACCGGTTCGGTGGATTGCCAAAAACGCTGGAGCAGATGATGGCTGGGTAGTCAAAACCATCGAGGAATCCAAAGTTGCGGATTTCGGTTTTGATGCCATGGATATGACATTTAAATCCATGATCACGGCAGGCATTCTCGATCCGGCAAAAGTCACACGAACGGCCGTTCAAAATGCCGTGAGTGTGGGTATGATGATTCTGACGACCGAAGCACTCATCACCGATCTTCCGGAAAAGAAAGACGGCGGAGCCGCAGGCGGCATGCCCGGTGGCATGGGAGGTATGGGCGGCATGGGTGGAATGGATTATTAAAAAAAGTTAGTTATAAACAAAGAAGACCTCTGAGTGATCAGGCGTCTTTTTTGATATACTTTGTATTATGTTTACGGAATTATTGACCACGCTGAATATCCTGCATGTTTTTAATGACGGTTTTCAGGCAAGCATTCTATTGTTATTGCCGTTTATAGCTCGGGACTTGAATGCAAATTTCACGCAAAGTGGGGCTCTTGGAACGGCCATGAATTCACTTTCTATTTTTCTGGCGTTGCCTGCAGGATATCTTGCGACTAAATTCGGCGGAATGCGCATTCTGGTCATCGGTGCACTTTTTACCGCATTAGGATTTATTGGTATAGCATTTGGCGCTAATTTCTTTTGGCTCATTCCATTGTTTTTCCTGGCTGGCGCCGGGTTTGCCGTATACCATCCGATCGGTTTTGCACTCGTTGCTAGACTTGCTAAAAAGGAAAGCCGCGGTAAAACTATGGGCACATTTACCGCCATTGGAGACATCGGAAGAATAGGGCTCACAGCCGCGATAACATATTTGATAGTACGGTTCGGCTGGAGAAATACCTCAATTCTTTACGGAATTATCGGATTGGTGGTCGTTACAATTTTTTCAAAATTTCTGATGGCAAAGGGTACTGCTGTTCCCATGGACCGCAAAGATGAGGGAGCATTGAGTGAAACGAAACTACGGCATCTCATATTTCAACGGAAATTTTTCCTGTCACATGTGGCTGGTATGCTTGATTCATTTGCGAGTTCATCTCTATTTATTTTTCTTCCATTTTTATTTCTTGCGAAGGGTATTCACGCAGAAGTTCTCGGTGCAGTGACGGCTACATTTTTTGTAGGAAATGTGTTGGGTAAATATTTTTTGGGTAAATATGCTGACCGCTTTCCAAGTTCATGGGTATTTATCATCGCGGAACTTAGTATGGCGCTTTTTATATACCTACTTGCGTCGACAAACCAATTCATCCTTCTTATCGGATGTTCAATAGTTTTAGGTGCTCTCACGAAGGGCACAGTGCCAGTATTCCAAACTATGCTCGTGGAATCGCTGGAAAAGGAGCGGCGTATAGAAAAAGCATACGGACTGAGCGCACTCCTTATGAGTATCACAACGACAGTAGCGCCGATAGCTCTCGGGTATATATCAGACGTATTTGGGATCGTGAATGCATTTTATGTATCTGCAGCCTTCGCTGTAGCGGGAACGGTACCAGCGTTTTTGTTTGGATTGGAACATAATAGAAAATAATATGCCGGATATAAAAGTCATTATCAGCGTCGTTGCCGTTGTATTGACGTTTGTCGGGTATATTCCGTATATTCGCGACACCATTAAAGGTAAAACAACGCCACATGTGTATACGTGGTTTATTTGGGGATTTGTGACAGCGATTGCGTTTGCACTGCAAGTTGCAGGGGGAGCTGGAGTTGGAGCGTGGGTCACGCTAGCAGTCGTGATTGTGAGTATCGGGATATTTTTGTTTGGACTCCGGAACGGAAAAAAAGATATTACCCGTTCCGATACCGCATTTTTAATTTTATCGTTAGTCGCTCTCGCTTTATGGCTGTTTGCAAAGCAACCGGTATTGTCAGTTATCCTCGTTTCATCTATTGATATGCTTGGGTTTGTTCCGACGATTCGAAAATCATGGAATAAACCATTTTCCGAAACCCTTTTTACGTACGAACTTAGCGCTTTTCGTCATGGATTAAGCCTGTTTGCGCTTCAGCAGTACTCCATTATTACGTGGCTCTACCCGGCGACATGGACGATCGCGAATTTATTATTCAGTATTATACTGATCGTGCGTCGCCGACAGGTTAAAAAATAATATGCTCAAACATTTTTCTGCTACGGTGTATGTCGTCAATATAATTGACGGCGAGCCGAAGGTACTTTTGCATCTCCACAAAAAACATCATCACTGGTTCGGGCTCGGCGGACATGTGGAGCAGGACGAGGATCCTGTTGCCGCCGCGATGCGCGAGGCAAAAGAAGAGGCGGGGATAGATGTGACGATTTTTTCTCCGAAAAAGAAATTGCTGCGCGCTAAATACGCCGACGAACTTATTCCGCCCGTTTTATTATTCGATCAGCAGATTGATGCCAACGGCGATAAGCCCGAGCACCGGCATATCGACTGCATTTACTTCGGCACTACTGCCGATCCGACACGGGTCATGATGAAAGAAGCATTCAAATGGTATTCTATGGACGATTTGGACGGGGTAGAATTAAACGAGGACACGCGGTATATTGCAAAGGAAGCAATAGAATATTTCAAGAATCACGTATGAAAACAATTCTTTTTGTGCAGGGGTTAGGAATGACGAAGCATGAGGCAAATAATTCATTTGATGAGATTGCGGCCCGGCTGCAACAAGCGGGATTTCAACCTATACAGGTTAATTTGCTTACAGACGAACACGAGTTGTCTCTCCACGAACGCGCCAAAAAAGTTGAAGAACTAGCTGCCGAATGTAAACCGGACGGCATTGTTGCTCAGTCCTATGGCGCTACGACTGTGCTTTCCGCTTCACTCCCTACGGTCAAATCACAAGTATTTATAAGTCCAGGGTTATCGATGATGAATACTATCCGACAAGTATTTGAATCCCGCGGGGTAACGATTAATTTTAACGGTGACACGTCGCTTCCACGGAGTACCGGCGACATAACTATGGTAGGGAAAGAATTTTGGACAGATTTAAAACATTTTGATGATGTCGCACATGCCAAAAAAGTGAAGATTCCAACGTGTATCTTTCACGGAGATCAAGATATGAAGATACCGGTTGACACAGTTCAGACTTTTTTTAATGCCATACCCGTAATAAATAATAAACTTAAAATATTTGTGGGAGGCGATCATGGAATTGTAGATGTTCCTCGCCCGATGCGCGAGGAATTTTTGCAGGATATCGTAGCGTGGTTTAAAGAAACGCTTATTTAACCTCCGGTAACACGTCCAGGGGATTTATTGCGATGCCGCCGTCGTAGACTTCCAAATGCACGTGGTTTCCGGTCGCCCAGCCGGTAGCGCCCACTTCGCCGATTTTGGTTGTTTTTTCTACGTGTTCACCTGCCACGACGGTGATTTTGGACAAATGTCCGTAGAGCGACTCAAGGCCGCTAGCGCTTTGGATAAATACATGGTTGCCGTACCCCCAGGAGAGGGAATTGGTCCAGGAGACCGTGCCTGCGGCGATGGGGTAGACGGGGGTGCCAAACGGGGCGGTCAAATCCATGCCCGGGTGGCCCAAGTGGAAGCCCTGGGATATACCAAAAGCAGCCAGGGGCCACTGTGTCTCGGATTCGGTCGGACCGCTCTCTATGGTGACATACGGGACGTCACGGGTCACTTCCCAGGCGGATACCGCGAGGCTGGTTTGTGGCAGGACGATAGCGACGGCAAACGCGAAACCGGCCAGATTCACGCCCAGCACCTGCTTGAGGTTCAGCTTCTCTACGTGCCTGCGCATCCAGAAGCTGATGTGGTTACTTCCTTTGTGTTTTTTCGAAAGCCAAATGAAGAGCTTTTTCATAAACAGACTATCTATTATACTCCAACTATAGGATCACTTCAAGTTGCCCGAGGTTCCCGCCTGTGCTATGATCGTTAGACAATGAAGCGTAAAATCGTGTTTTTAGGTGGGCTCATCATCCTTGTCGTCGCAGTTGCGCTCCTTGTAAAACTCCTTACCAACCGGGGTCCTAAACAGGGAGAGCTCCGTGTCGACAGTTCACCCGCCGCATCTATATTTTTGGACAACAAAAATATCGGTCGTAGTCCTTTCATCGATAAAGTGACGTCTGGCAGCTACACCATTAAACTCGTACCGGACGCCACGTCGACTCAGCTCGTGCCGTGGGAAGGTCAGATCGTCGTTGGGCAAAATGTCCTGACGTACGTAAACGCGAGCTTATCAGAATCCGAGCTTTCGAGCGCCGTTGATGTCCTCTGGCTTGAAAAAATTTCCAGTAAAAATGCAGAGCTTTCGGTCACGACGAATCCCGACGGGGCAACAGTACTCGTAGACGACGTGACTCGTGGCGTGACCCCGATATCGATCGCGGATATAACCCCGGGAGACCATGTCGTGACCGTGACAAGTGTCGGATTTTTAGCGCGCACACTGAAAATAAAAATGACACCTGGGTACCGGCTCATCGTGACGATGAAGTTAGGGCTCTCTCCAGGGGGAACACCACCTACAGCAAGTCCGACGGCGATACTAACCGGAACGGTTACCCCGACGCCAAAAGTAGCAACGACATCGGGTAGTACTCAGCCGGATCCTGCCAAACCGTTTCTTACCGTGAAAGATACGCCGACAGGATTCCTCCGCGTACGCATGGAACCATCGACAAGCGCTACCGAGGCGGGGCGGGTAAATCCGGGAGACAAGTTCCATATCGATGATAGCCAGAATGGGTGGTATCAGATTAAATTTGACGGGACGAATGATGGTTGGGTCTCTGGACAGTACGTAGATAAAACAGAGTAAATAGGGAATAGGGTTCAGGGGCAAGGTTTTAGGGTAGGGGGGTAGAGTTTTTGGATGAGGCTATTTAACATCTTCATTATCTCTGTTAAGTCTGTAATAAGTTTCTGAAAATCCTTTTCTTGTAAATATCCTATTTTGTTGGCTATTATGAGATGAGTTTCTGTCTCGGCACCTGAACTATAAGAAATTTTTAAAAATTGAATATATTCTGGTTTATGTCCTCGACAGTATCCTTCAGCAATATTCGCCGGTATTGCTTCTGCGGCTCTGCGTATTTGGGAAGTTAATCCAAAAAGTTCTTCTCTGGGAAAATTTCGTGTAACCCGATATATTTCGACAGTAAAATCAATTGATTTTTGCCAAACTATCAGTTCTTTATATGACTTAAGCATATACCCTATACCCTTTACCCTAACCCCTATTTACCCTCCGATGCCGTAAATGACGGCGAAGATACCGGTAATCCAGAGGACGACAGATGCAGCAAGCGGAAGGTCGGACATAAGAATTTTTTCCGGAGATTCTCCTTTCCCTTCATAAATGAGTTGCATATACCGCATGATGCCGTAGAGAACAAACGGAATCGTGGCCATGAGCCATTTGCGGCCCGAGATGTCGAGTGTAAAGTCGGAGTAGTTGCGGAAAAATATTCCCGGTACGGCAGGCCGTTCAAGAAATGTGTAAAAAGCGTAGGTAATAAATGTGCTGTTGGCAAACATGGCCGTATAGGTGTCCAGGAGTTTTTCCGAATAATGCGAAAGCGATTCCCGTGTGTCCTGCGGCACGACCCCTTTGTACTTTTGGATCAGCGTAAGTTCTGCTCTTCGTTTCCCGATAGCCAAAAAAAGTGCCAGCGAGAGCGCGGCAAGTGCGAGCCACACAGAAATATGGAATCCGGTTGCCGCCTCCCCGCCGTAGACGCGTAAAAAATACGCGGTCGTAATGGTAAGGATGTCTACTAAGCTGACATGTTTGAGAAATATCGTGTATGAATACTCGAGAAGCAAAAAAATTGCGGCAAGCAGGAAAAACGGTTTGCCGACCGATTGGGCGACAAGGAGTCCGACAATGCCGAATGTTGCGGAAACAAAGAGCGCAATATTTTTGGGTAATAGGCCGCTTGCGATAGGACGGAATTTTTTGAATGGATGTTTTTGATCTTTAGACGCGTCCAACACGTCGTTGAAAATATAGTTGGATGAGGATAATAGACAAAATGCGATAAATCCCAGGAACGACAAATGGAATGCCCGTGGGTCAAAAAAATGTCCGGTAAAAAGGATAGTCGTAAACAACGCGAGATTTTTTACCCATTGTCTGGGTCTTGCGGTTTTGAGAATTGCGTAAAGAATTTTACCCATACCAAAAATGCGGTAAAGCTCACGGCAACGACGAGCAAGGTAAACAGTTTCTGCCGGCTCGTGACGGTGAGCGCGACCAACCCCAGTATAGCCGAGACTCCCCAGTAAAACAAGGCAACCCGTCGCTTACCCCACCCAAGATCCAGGAGCGTGTGATGCAGGTGTCCGCGGTCCGCTAGGACAGGCGATTTTCTCTTTCCGATTCTCCGAAGCAGTGTGTATGCCGCGTCGGTCATGGGGATTCCGAGAACCAGGAGCGCCGTGCCGAATTTGCCGTATGAGAGGATTCCCAATATTGCCAAAAGAAATCCGGCAAGTGTTTTACCGCCGTATCCTGGCATAATTTTTTGCGGATAAAAGTTCCAGGGAGTAAACCCCGTAAATACGCCGGCTACCACAAAAGCCAACGTCGTGACGGCCCCCTGAGACGGATCAGCCGCCGTAAACCGGAGCGATAAAAGTCCCAGCGTGAGGGCAGCGATCGCGACGAAGCCGGGCATTTGTCCGTCTACACCGGCGGACCATCCAACAATATTCATGGTCCAGAGAATCCATACAAAAGCCAGCGCGTCAGCAAATACGAGAATGGAGTGCGTACCAAAAAAAGAAAATGTGATACGCCACGTATCCAGATGTATGACTCCTCCAGTCAACGGGTTGGTGATGTACGGGATACCTGCGCCCGCCGAAACCACGATCAATGCCGCCAGCGCGTTGGTGCCAAGCCGGAGCCATGGATTTACATCCTGTCGGTCATCGATGAGTCCGACGATAACCAGAAGTATGCCGGCAAGGAGTACTCCGGTATACAATTTAGTCATCGGTACAAATATGAGTATGCCTGCGATAAGTCCTATACAGATGGCCAGTCCGCCGGCGCGGGGAATGATGCCGGTATGCGTGTGTGCCGGGTGGTATCGGGTTACAGGGTTATCCACGAGGTCGAATTTTTTGGCGAACCAAATAATGAGCGGCGTCGCGCCGAGGGTGGCAAGAGCGGAAACAATATACGGGATAAATACATTCATGACGGATTCAGGTGACCAAAAATAATATTTTTATAAGTGCATAGGACGACAAGAGACTGACGAGGAGTGAGGACAAAAATAGCATCTGTGTGAATATGAGGTATTCGGCGGTGACATAAACGCTGACGAGAAAATTAGTGGCATAGATGATAATGCTTCCGACGGGAAGTAGGAGGAGCCAGTAGGGAGACGCGAGTTGATCTGACCCCCAAGGACGTGAATACCAGAGAGGTACAAGCGGCGGGAGTCGGTTCCATCGCCATAGGAGTATACCTATCGAGAGAACAAAAAGTATGAGGGTAAATTTATGAACAAGACTGATAAACCAATTTCCTTTTATGACCTGCCAACCGGCGCGCACGCGGGTCGTTTCAGCCGGAAATTTTATTTTGATATTCATAATGATTTTTTTGCCGGTCGTATGGTAATCGGCGCTTTGTACACGACCTCAAATGTTCCGTCCTGATGCACGACAAATGCTCGCGTTGGGTACGGCGGATAGTCGCTGACCATTTGAGACTTGGAAACAATACTGTCACCGACATACCAGGGGAACGCGTTGAAGTCCGGATTATAAAGAAACACTCGGGAACGGTCTCGGCTATAGTATATTGTTTCAAAAAATATGAGTGGATTATCGGCGATGACGACATCCGATGGTGACTGCAGAGCGGTGACTTGTCTCATAGTGGCGCGGATATCCAGTTTGGCATGCTTATCGGGGTACCACATGTTAAATGCCAGAACAAAAAGCAAACATGCGGCGGCGGCTATTTTTTGCGTTGCCGTATTCTTTAGGGAATAAATTGCGATGGCTATGGAGAATATTTCTGCAATCGTGACGGCGATCATGTACCGGTTGACGTATAGCGGCTTGATGAAGGATATACCTATGACGAATATGAGCGGGAGATAAATTTGCGCGGTAAACAAACCGGCAGATCCGCGGGTTTTTTGGGATCTCAGAGAAAGGTATGTCGCCAAAAGTATCCCGAGGGAAAGGAAACGGGTGAACGTCCAGAGGTACCACGGTGTGCCTTCATACCCCAAAAATAGATTGCCCAGTACGGACATGACAAGATTGATATTTACCGGGAAATACCAGGATGATTTGAGTTGCGTAAGCTGTAGGGCAATTTTTATAAGCCAGGGGGTTATCGCCAGAAGAAATATTGCAAACGACCGGATAAACGGATCAAAAGCAATTTTTTTCCGGTGAATGAAAAAATAATGAAGTATTTGCGCAAATGGCACGATGACGAGGAAGCTGTGGGTATAAAATCCGAGGACGGTCGCGATCGTCCACCAGGCCCATTTTTTTTGGTCATACGCATAGAGCGACAGGGTGGCGAAAAATATATACCACCCGTAGGTGCGCAGCTCCATGCCGTAGTAGATAAGCATAGGATTGACAAAGAAAAACAGCGGCAACCACCACCGCATCCAGTGATCCTTAAATAATTTTTTCGCCCAATATACGACGATGACCGTCGCGCCGGCAAACGCGACGAGCGACAGGGAGCGGCCCGCGATTTCACTTTCACCGAACACTTTTGTCCAGAAATGCAGAAGGAGGTAATAAAATGGCGGCTCAAAACTCAAATTTCGTACAAAAAAAGATATCGGCCTTTCGGCCATAAAAAGAGAATACACTTCATCACGCCAGAGGCTTTGGGTAAGATAAAAAAGCGGTGAATGAGAGATGAGAAAGGTAAACATTTACTCTATTATACCTTTTCGGTAACCCGGTATTCCAATCGCTTGCCAAGGATGAGCCTTGTGTGGGCATCCAGCCCCGGTAATGCGGCGAGGAAAAATGCAACGACAGGTAAGGTGAGCCATTGGATATACAAAAACGGCAAATTCCACGCTTTAAAATCTTTTGGTCTCGGGGGCTTTGTTTTCCAGTCGACGATGATAACGATGATCAAAAATACGAGCGCGAGTGTGAGGATGCTAGAGGACAGGCGTGATAAATTGTGCCCGAGTACCGTCCTGCCGAATGCGGGATTAATAAGGGGCGGGACCATACTGCCGACAGTGAGGATAAACCAGTTGCTGGACCAGAATACGTGCTGTTCCAAAAGGAGGAGAAGGCGGCGCACGCGATCGGTGACGGGAATTTCGTTATGCAAAAATGCGTTGCGGATTACAAACGGAATATCGGATATGCCCCACGCCCAGCGTTTGGACTGCTCGTACTGATTTACCATCGTCCGCCAGAATCCGTGGGACTCTGCTGCGTCTACCAATACCGGCAGAAATATACTTCGCGTGCTCACCTCGCGCCCGAAACGGAAATATACTTTGAAAAACAAATGATAATCTTCGGGAATGACGTCGACTGCCCAGTATCCGGCGGCGATGGCAGTTTTAAGCGAAAGTGAATACGTCGAAAAGTTTATGAGTCTCGTCCGTTGTTTGAGGAGCGCCAGATTGGAAATGCTATAGATTGTGTTGAGTACGCGGCCTGGGAGCGGAATGCGCCAGATATTTGAGTAAAATAAAATTGCTCCCTGATAGAAATGGAATTCGCGTTTGTCGTCCGTGAGGTATTCGTGGGTGAGGTATGAGAAATATTTGGGATGTAAGAGTGCATCCGCATCACAGGATGTAACTGTGGTATACGTGAGCGGAATATTCCACACTTTGAGCGCGCGGGTTAGGCGCCTGCCGGCCCACGCCATATTACTCGATTTGCCGGCCACTTCTCCGATGTGGAGAACGTGACGGGTGACCAAAAAGTGCCCGAATTTATTTCCGAATTCATCCTTCAGGAGTTTACCCGTGGCTTTGGCGTCGGGATCTTTGTCTTCGCTTGCCAGGACGACAATGAGCCGTTCGTGCGGAAAATCTTGTTTCGTGAGATTATCGAGTGTTCTTCGCAGGATATGGATGGGTTCATGGTATTCCGGGATGATGACCACATGGTAGACTTCATCAAAATGCGGGAGTTTAGTGGCGGCCGCAAGCCAGTCAAATTTGACGTGCGCATTCATCGTGATAAACGCCTGTACCGCGTAGAGGGCGAGGGTGAAAGATTTATAAAACCAGTAGATGTCAAAGGTGATGATGAGGTAGGCCACCATCGCCGGATGCCAGAACGAGAGCCAAACCGGCATGGTGATAAGCATCCACGAAAGTCCGGGTACGAGGATCTCTAAAAAGCGTTGTGTACGGTTTGGGTACCGATCGAATAGTTGGCGCATAGGACCGTGCTAATTATACCATGCGGAAAAGAGTCAGTGCATTGTCCGTCGTTTTTTTGGCAACAACGACCACATCTTCATTGTGGAGTCTGCCTATTTCTTTGGCAATGAGGGGTATGTATTTAGGCTCGTTTCTTTCTCCGCGGTGGGGGACGGGGGTCAGATAGGGTGCATCGGTTTCTAACAGAATCATGTCTATTGGTATGTTCGGAATTATCTCCTGAAGGTGTTTTGAATACGTACAATTTCCATCTATTCCGATATATAAATTTCTTTCTTGTGCCATACGAATTTCTTGAAGTCCGGCGGAAAAGCAGTGAATAACGCCGCGGGGCATGGTAGGCAGACCGTCCAGGACGGTAAAGAAATCTTCGAATGCATCGCGACAATGCATGATGACCGGTAAATTATGTTTCAGGGCGAGTCTGAGCTGCTCCTCAAATAATATTTTTTGGCTCTGTTTTTTGCCGGCCGCGTCCTCGCCTTTGTACTGGTGATAATCCAGACCGATCTCCCCGATGGCGACGACGTCTTTTGTAAACAAGTTTTCAAGTATTTTTACATCAGGACTGTGTTGTGCTTCGTAGGGGTGAAACCCGATGGCGGCAAATATGACTCCCGGGTGTTTCTGGGCGAGCTCCACTACTTTTTGTGACGAGAACGGATCGACGCCGGGGCAAATAAATTTGTTGACCCCCGCTTTTTTGGCGTTGCCGATGACCATCGCCCTGTCCGGATCAAATTCGGGGAACGTGAGATGGCAATGGGTGTCGATGAACATTATGGTAGTCTCGGAAACAACGGCGGCTGCGCCTTAATATTCGTCTGCGAAAATTGGGTGAGTACCGCATCCGAGGTGGCTGGTATAAATGGTTGGAGTAGCATGGCGATTTCTCTGATCTGCGGCGTAATGTCGGCGATAAATTTGGTGAGTTCCGCGTCCTCGAGTTTCCATGGCTCTTTTTCGTCGATGAGTTTATCGGCCGACTTAATCATTTCCCAAATAATTGTCAGCGCATCATTAAACCGGAATTCGTCCAGAGCTTCGCGGTAGTTGGCCGGCGCCATTTCATCAAATGTGATCACTTCCGGATCTGCAAGTGTCACTTTGGATGCGAGTCGTGCGACACGGGCGACGAGATTGCCCAGTCCATTGGCCAGATCCGCGTTGTATACTTCTTTAAATCGCCGTTCGGAGTAGTCGCCGTCACTCGTCGAGGGAATTTCTTTGAGTAAATAGTAGCGCACGGCATCGGTGCCGAATTTTTTGATGACGGTGACGGGATCCACGACATTGCCTACGGTTTTACTCATCTTTTGCCCGTCGACGGTCATGTATCCGTGGATAAAAAGTTTTTTGGGTAATTTAAGCCCGGCAGACTGTAAAATTGCCGGCCAGTAAATGGCGTGGAACCGGGTGATGCCTTTGCCGATCACCATGACGTCCTGCGGCGCCCACGATTTGTATAACAAATCGTCCCACCCAAAGCCGATGCCCGTTTGATAAATATTCAGCGCATCAAACCATACGTAGATGATCTGATCCGGATCGCCGGGTACCGGCACGCCCCACCCTTTGGCGCGCTCCTTCGTTCTGGATATGGAAAAATCTTCGAGACCCTTTTTTACAAATCCGAGCGCTTCGTTCTTCCGGAATTGAGGGACGACCAGAAGTTCGTCGTTGACGAGCATTTGTTCGATGAAGTCCTGATATTTGGAAAGTTTAAAGAAATAATTTTCTTCTTTTACCATTTCCAGTTTTTTGCCGGGGTGTTCGAAACATTCGCCCTTGGCGTCCAATTCGTCCGGCGGATAAAACTGTTCGCACCCGACGCAGTATAATCCTTCGTACGATTTTTTATAGATGTCGCCATTTTTGGCACAGAGGTCCCAGAGTTTTTGTGCAGACGGGAAGTGGTGGTTCTTGTCGGTGCCGCGCTGCCACACGTCAAATTGCACATTTAGTTTTGCGGCTACATCCAGAAATTCTTTTTGGTGGATATCAGTAAATTTTTGGGGATCCGTCTTTGCTTTCTCTGCCGCCTGAACTATTTTCAACGCGTTTTCATCTGCTCCGCACAGATACTTCACTTCTTCGCCGAGTAGCTGGTGATACCGCTTAATGACATCGGAATATACGAACTCCTGTGCATGCCCGATGTGGGGCGCAGCATTGACGTAGGGGATGGCACTCGTAAGATAGAACTTGCTCATCGCCTCATTCTATCTTTTTTGGAAGAGCATCTCAAGGGAGATGAGGCAAGGGATGAGAAGCAATGGATACCAAAATTCCCGAAGTCCCAGGAGGCGAAGTATGAGCCAGACGAGAACGCCCAGAGTCACGAGTGCGGCGCGTCGCACAATTTTAAGAAGAAAGAGGGAAGAGAAAAATACGGTCACGCTGAGAATGAACATAAAGAGTGCGATTGTGGGAATGGAATCCGGTGTCATAGAGTTGATAAACCAGCCTAATACGCTTAGTCCGGAAATTCCTACAATTAAGTGCCAAATATTGTGCCGTTGGCGGTGCATGGAATTAGTATACCAAGTATGGTATGTTGAATCTCAATGAACCTCGCAATTGGGATTGGTATAGCTGTCTCGCTCGGAATCGTAATCTGGATTTTGGTGCAATGGCTTCAGTCCATGCAGCGGACGATTGCTGAGAATACAAAAACGCTCAACGAAGCCATGCGCGGGTCGACGGCAGAGACGACACGCACACTGCAATCAAACTCCCGCCAGCTGAACGAACGTCTGGATGAAGCCGCACGCGTGATCGGGGCCCTCAATAAACACGTCGGGGAAATGTCGGAAATGGGACGGGGAATACGGTCACTTCAGGAATTTCTCCAGTCGCCGAAACTCCGCGGCAACATCGGGGAACAGGTCCTCAAGGATATGATCGGGCAGACATTTCCGAAAAACTCGTTTCACCTCCAATACGCATTTAAATCCGGCATGAAAGTGGATGCGGTACTCAAAACCGATGCTGGCCTCCTGTGCATCGATTCCAAGTTTCCGATGGAAAATTTTACCGTGATGCACAAAGGGGAAACAGAAGCGGAGCGAAATCAGGCAAAACGTGACTTTATAAGTGACGTAAAAAAACATGTGACAGACATCAGTAAAAAATATATTTTACCGGAGGAAGGCACCATGGATTTTGCGCTGATGTATATTCCGTCGGAATCCGTGTACTACGAGATTGCGAATTTAGAGGAACTCATGAGTTTTTCCCGGAATAATCGTGTGTACCCGGTTTCCCCAAATACCCTATACGCGCATTTGCAAGTTTTACTTCTCTCATTCCAAGGCAAAGAACTCGAACAAAAATCGCGGGAAGTATTCCGTCTCCTTCGGGCGATACAAAAAGATTATGAAAAAACTGGTGAACAACTTGGCGTTCTTGGCCGGCATATTGGGAATGCATATAATAGTATGAGTGGCGTGAGCGGTGCATTTGAAGTCTTGGGTCAAAAATTAACAAAAACTCACGTTCTTGGAGAACAAAAAGAATTGGAGTAACAAAATGAAAAATTTACTTATTCTTCATGGCTCGTTCAGTGGTCCGGCAGAACAATGGTACCCTTATTTAGCGGAGTTTGCTAAAAGGAAAGGCTATGACGTTCATGCTCCGTTTCTTCCTGATAGAGACCTGTTAAATTTGGACAATACGTATAATTTACTTACAAGAAATAATTTTATTAATTCGGAGACGACCATGGTGGGTCATTCATCTGGAGCAACTTATATATTAGGAGTCCTACAAAAGCTCCCACAAGATATAGTTATAGATAAAGCTATACTAGTAGCAGGTCTTATTGATGCAAATTTGACAGACTTGTTATTTCAAGAAGTTCCGAAGATACATTACGACAAATTATTTCCTCAGATTTGGAATTGGGACAAAATAAAAAAAAGTTGCCATAAATTTATTATAATTCATGCGTCAGACGATCCTTATGTTCCGATTCGTCATGCATATGAACTAAAAGAAAAATTGAATGGTGAATTGGTGATTATTCCAAATGCGAAACATTTTTCTACAGGCAGTGGCGGCATGAGATTTAAAGAATTTCCTGAATTGCTTCAGTATCTCTAATGCTCGTATAATGACCGCACATGGCAAAGACTCCCGTTGAACAGCGACAACTCAATAAAGAACAAAAGGCGGCGGTGGTGTTTGGTTCGGGGCCGCTCCTCATTATTGCCGGCGCGGGAACCGGGAAAACGACGGTCGTTACCGAAAGAATTAAACATTTAATATCAAAAGGATTAGCAAAGCCTCAGGAAATACTTGCACTCACCTTCACCGAAAAAGCCAGCCGAGAGATGGAAGAGCGCGTGGATGTCGCTATTCCCTACGGCGTGACCCAGATGTGGATATCGACGTTTCATGCGTTCTGTGACCGGATTTTGAGAGGGGAAGCAATCAATATCGGCATAGACCCCGGGTACAAACTCATGACGGAGGCGGAAACGATCATGTTTTTCCGTAGAAATATTTTTAAGTTTGACCTCAAATATTATCGCCCGCTCGGGAATCCTACCAAGTTTATCCGCGGCATGATCCAGCACTTCAGCAGACTCAAAGATGAAGATGTGACCCCAGAAGAATATAGGAAATGGGTTGTAAAATTAAAAGACGATGAGGAGAAGGATAAATATCTGGAACTTGCGACGGCATATAGAACGTACGAAGAGTTAAAAGTGAAAGAGGGTCTTGCCGATTACGGAGACCTGATAAGCTGGACGCTGAAAGTTTTCCGCACCCGGCCCGCGATACTGAAGCGGTATCAACAGCAATTTAAATATGTCCTTATCGATGAGTTTCAGGATACAAACTTCGCCCAAAACGCGATGGCGGTGCTCCTATCTGGCAAGCGGAAAAATATTACCGTGGTAGGAGATGATGACCAGGCGATTTACCGTTGGCGGGGAGCCGCAATCAGTAACATCATTCAGTTTCGGAAAACGTTTCCGAAAGCAAAAATTGTGGTCCTGACTCAAAATTACCGTTCAACGAAAGAAATTCTTGACCGGTCGCATGACCTGATCGAACACAACAACCCGGACCGGCTGGAAGTGGCAGAAAAAATCGACAAAAAATTGGAAAGTATGCGTAGAGTAAACGGCACGCCGATCGAAGTGTTATATGCAGACCGAGTGGAAAATGAAGCGGACCTTGTTGCCAAAAAGATAAAAGAATATAAAAGTGACTTTAAAGATGTTGCCATTTTAGTCCGGGCAAATGCGCACGCAGAACCGTTTGCGCGGGCGCTAGGACGCGCGGGCATCCCCTACCAATTTTTGGGCCCGGGACAACTATTCCGCCAGCCGGAAGTTAAAGATCTGATCGCGTACCTGAAAGTTCTCTACAACTTTGAGGATAGCGTCGCCATGTACCGGGTGATTTCAATGGATTGGGTGGGCGTATCCCCACGTGATGTCGCAGCGCTTTTAAATTATTCCAAAAAATACGGCATGTCGCTTTTTGAGTCGTGTGAAAAATCAGATTTGGAAAATGTAAAAAAACTCGTGGTAATGATTCATAAACACCTTGGCCGCATGAAAAAAGATACCGCCGGACAAATTCTTTATTATTTTTTGGAAGAAAGCGGGTTACTCAAATCCATCACGACCTACAAGACTGCCAAAGAGGAAAAGGCAGCGGAAAATATCGCGAAGTTTTTTAATAAACTCAAGACGTATGAAGTGGACCATGATGATGCAGGAGTGTTTGCGGTCGTGGACTGGATAGACCTGGCCATGACGCTCGGCGAATCGCCGGCCGCCGCGGATATAGACTGGAGTGAAAATAACGCGGTCAATATCCTGACCATCCATTCCGCCAAAGGACTGGAATTTCCGGTCGTATTTCTTATTAATCTCGTATCGCAGCGTTTTCCGACAAGTGAACGCAAAGAGCAGATTCCTATCCCGGATGCGCTCGTCAAAGAGATTTTGCCAAAGGGAGATTATCACGAAGAAGAAGAACGCAGACTGTTTTATGTCGGCATGACGCGTGCCCGCGATCTCCTGTATTTTACCGGCGCAAAGTTTTACGGCGAGGGGAAGCGCGAGAAAAAACTGTCGCCATTTATTTATGAGGCGATCGGAGAAAAAGAAATTAGTGTAGCAAAATACGAAGAAAAACAATTAACGCTGATAGATTGGAAGAAAATAGAGGAACCGGAGACTAAACCCGTGAGGCAGCCCATTACCTACCTTTCATATTCACAACTGGATACATTTCTGAAGTGTCCGCTCCAGTATAAATACCGCTACATCCTGCGCATCCCCGTACCCGCATCAGCTGCCCTCACATTCGGCGACAGTGTGCATAAGTCGATGCGTGCGTTTTATGAGCTGGTGAAGCAGGGTGAACATCCCACAAAGCAGGTATTACTCGGGCTTCTGGATAGTAATTGGTCGCATCTCGGGTATGGCGATAAAAAGTATGAAGAAAAAATGAAACTGCATGGTGTTGAATTACTGAGCGGATTTTACGACAAAGGATATGATCCGAAAGTAATCCCGACGTCGCTTGAAGAGGCGTTCAAGCTTAAAATTACTCCCACTCTCACTATGGGAGGCAAAATCGACCGTGTGGATATGCACCCGGATGGGGCGCTCGAGATTATCGATTACAAAACGGGTACGTCGACGAGCGCGCGGGATCCGAAAAAAGATTTACAACTGTCGGTATATGCCATGGCCGGCGTGGACGAGGGGATTTATAAAAAAAATCCGGAAAAAGTCATCGTGTCGTTTTACTTTTTTGAGGATCAGAGCAAAGTATCTTCGATGAGGACCAAAGACCAGCTTGCCGAGACGAAAGAAAAAATAGCCGCGACTGCGGATGAAATGTCACGGAGCGCCTTTCAGGCGACCCCTGGCAAACAGTGTGATTTTTGTGAGTTCCGTTTGATCTGCGAGGCGTGGAATTAAAAGATGGGCCAGTAGAGCGTATATCCGCCGAAGCCTTCTTTAAAACGCGTAAACCCTTTCCAGTCATGGTGGTCGCCGGGTTTCCGTTCGTCCCAGACGCCGACGAAATCGAATTTTTTGGCGCCGCGGGATTTGGCGAGTTTAAGTGCCTCCCAGACGAGCAGTGTTGGTGCTGAATATTTTTTCCCATCGGAGATGGCTCCCGCGATCCAGTAAAAAGCAGTATTGCCCCAAAATATCACGAGTACACCGCCGACCAGTTTTTGTTTTCGGTATGCCAAGAGTGTTGTGGCGTGCTCGGATTTCATGATCTCCCAAAATTTATCTGTACCGTGTGTCGTGATAAATCCGAAAAATCCTCCGGATTTATTTTTCACCGATATCAACTCTTTAATATCAGATGATTCCCGTATGGTTACACCATTTTTTTGCGCTTTGCGCACCGCGCGGCGCTTGGCTTCGGAAAACCTGGAAAAAATAATTTCTTCCGGCGGTGTCAGGTCCACAAGGATCGTTTTGGTGGGCATGTATTCGCTTCTCACTACGCGGTATTTTTTTCCGATTGTGGATACCCACTTTTTATATGCTGCCATATTTTGTTTTTCGGTGGGTTCAATTGCGATAGTTTTTATGTCAATATCGGGTATACGGGGAAGTTTTTTCGGGCGCTGGATTTTGAGGAGTCCGCCTATGAGCGGAATTTTTTTATAAAACATCCGTACGCCGTCTTGGACGATAATCTGCCATCCGAGTGATGCGATATATTTAGCGTAAATGGGTGATTGCTGTAATTCCATGGAGCATCTTCCAACGGATAGTGTCCGCAAATGTATACAGTATATAGAGCGGTCTATTGATCACCAAATCGTATGATCCCACAAACTCAATGAGTTTCGGGCCAAAGCCTTCTTTAAAACGGTGAAATCCATACCAAGGATCGTTTATATCCGGATCGGGTCCCATGGCCCCCCATAAATCAAAAAATTTTATATTTTTTGATTTAGCCCATTTGACGATTTCCCACAGAAGTAGTGTCGGCGCCATGACCTCGCGGTGGTTGCGGCTGGATGATCCGTATGGGTAATAGACCGTATCCTCCCAGACAAAAAGAATCCATGCGGAAAGTACCTCTCCGTTGTAGGTCGCGGTAAACAGATGGGCGATGCCTGCGCCGTGCATAATGTGCCACATGGTCCGGTGATATATTTGGTTGTGTGCATAAAATCCCTGACGCGCAGTCGTTTCTGCCGTCAAACGCAAATATTCCCGAAACGCTTCGGGCGAATTATCTTCTTTAACAATCACCTGGTGTTTTTGGGCCACCTTGATGTTATACCGGGTTTTGGGGTGCATGGCGGAAAGGAGCGCATCTTCGGATTTTGTTAAATCGAGAACAAATGTATATTTCGTAAACAACGGGTGATGGCTTGGGATAAGAGATTGTAGATCATTGATCGTTGATCGTAGAGCGTTGGGTTCCAGTTGAATATATATTGCATTTTTTTCTTTTCCCAAGACACGTAGTTTTTCAATCATGCTTTTTGTTGGGAGCGGACCTTTCGGAAAGTAGCCGATGGTCCACGGGGTGTATGGGACACGGTGAAAGGTGAGCTGCATGCCCGAAAGTTGGGCAACATCGATGCCCATTTTTTGTCGGAACTGTCCCCACGCGGGGCTCTGTAGAGGATGCATATACCGATTATAATAGCATATCGTCATCGTTCCACCCACGACTACTCGTGAGAGACACATTTGTTTCCAGGACATGTTGAGGAATATCCGCGATAAACCGTGATACCATATTTTGTGTGCGGGTACCAAAAAATAGTCTCCGGTTGGCATACGTGAGGTAGAGTTTTTCTTTGGCGCGGGTAATGCCTACATAACAAAGTCTGCGTTCCTCCTCGATTTCTTCCCGGTCCATAAGGCTTCGGGAGTGCGGGAACAAGCCCTCTTCCATGCCGATGATAAAGACCACGGCAAACTCGAGTCCCTTGGCCGCATGCATGGTCATGAGTGTTACCCCCGTGGTTACGGCATGAACTTTCGGGTTATCCATAAGCGCGACATTTTCCAAAAAATTTGTCAGACTAGGAAATTCAGTGGCGACGGATCGCAACTCTTTTATATTTTCCAATCGGTATGCTTCGTCTTCCACATTGGCGTCGTACAGTTCCAGATATTTCGTTGCCGCAAGTATTTGGTCCAAGAGTTCGAGCGTTGTCAGTTCAACGAGTTTGAGATCCATAAATTTTGCTAGTCTGCCTTTCCCCAATTTTTCTACGCGCCGGTACGAAACCATATCTTTGGGATTGGCAATGAGGCGCAAATATGCGAGTACATCTTTCACTTCTTTTCGTTCATAAAATCTGGTGCCGCCAACCAGGACGTACGGAATACCTGCGTGCAAAAATGCTTCCTCCAGTACCCGGGATTGGGCGTTCGTCCGGTATAAAATTGCGAAATCAGAAAACGGACGGTTTGCCTGAAGAATTGTCTGGACGAGAAATGCCGCCTCGTCGTGCTCCGTGCGGGCTTCGTAAAGAAGTATCCGTTCCCCCGCATGATTATCCGTCCAGAGTTTGAGAATCGGGTGTGAGGTATTTTTTGAAATCACGCCGTAGGCCGCATCGAGAATCGTTTGCGTAGACCGGTAATTTTGTTCGAGATGAAACTCTACAATATCCGGAAAATCATTTTTCAGATTGGTCATATTGCGGAAATCCGCGCCGCGCCATCGGTAAATACTTTGGGATGCATCTCCCACGACCGTGAGATTGCGGTACCGGGCAGAGAGAAGTTTTGAGAGGGCATACTGCGCTTTATTGGTGTCCTGATATTCGTCGATAAGGATATATCGGTATCTTTCCTGATAGCGTCCGAGCGTTTCCTTGCGTTTTATAAAGAGTTCCACGGTTTTTGATAATAAGTCATCAAAATCCAGCGCGTGGTTTTCAGAGAGGGTTTTTTGGTATTCGATATACACCGTTGCGACCGTTTCCTGAAAATAGCCGCGGGCGTACTGCGGGTATTCGATGGCACTGATTAATTCATTCTTTGCTTCTGATATCGTATGCAGAACCGCGCCGGGGTTAAAATTTTTGGTAGAGATATCCAGTCGTTTCATAATGTCTTTCACAGCATCCAACTGGTCCTGTTCATCGTAAATGACAAAATCATCGGGAACTCCTATTTCTTTGCCATCTATTCGCAAAATTTTCACACATAAAGAATGAAATGTTCCCGCAAACGGGAGGCTGTGTTTCCCGCCGAGTAGCTTTCCAATTCTTTCTTTCATTGCAGCTGCTGCTTTATTGGTAAATGTGAGCATGAGTATATTTTCCGGTGCCACGTGCTTTTGGTTCACGAGATAGGCGACGCGGTAGGTGAGGACTCTCGTTTTGCCGCTCCCGGCGCCCGCCAGAATGAGGACCGGCCCGTCGGTGTGTTTGACGGCTTCCTGTTGGGCTTTATTTAAATCGTTGAGGATGTTCTTGTCCATAGAGTATAATCTTATCATAGTGAAACCACTCCTCATCGCCGGCAATTGGAAGAGCAATAAGACGACGGTCGAAGCAACGCAGTGGCTGCGTACATTTCAACTAGCAATTCCCAATGTATCAAAAGAGAGTACGACGATCGTCCTTTGCGCGCCGTACACCGTATTGGGTAGCATAAAGTGGCAAATCGGCGCGAGTCATCTACCGATCGTTCTTGGTGCACAAGATGTGTCTCCGTACCCTGACGGGGCGTATACCGGTGAGGTGAGTGCGCGGATAGTAAAAGATGTAGCGGACTGGGTGATCATTGGACACTCCGAACGGCGGAAAAATTTTGGTGAGACGGATGAAATGCTTGCTCAAAAAGTGATACAGGCAAAAACAGCGGGGCTCAAAATTATTTTCTGTGTGCCGGATGCACAAACCGTCGTTCCCGAGGGTGTAGACGCCGTCGGGTACGAGCCAGTCTGGGCGATCGGCACCGGGAAATCGGATACTCCGGAAAACGCAAATGACGTGATCGCCACTATCAAAGCAAAATCTCAGGTGCGTACCGTAATTTACGGAGGAAGCGTGACGCCCGAAAACGTCGCATCTTTTGTCGCTCAGCCTGCCATTGACGGTGTACTACCCGGAGGAGCCAGTTTGGACGCGGAAAAATTTGCACGACTTTGCCTAGCCGCTGTGGGTAAATAAGTATATCTATGAAAAAGATAGTTGCACTCGGGGTGATCGCCCTTTTTCTTTTTTTGGTGGGGGCCGTCGTGGTGGGGAGCGCACGTTTTATGCAGGATACCGGTATCACGCCGGGGGTCGCGGCGAAACTCGTATTTGATGCCGGAGCCCCGTTATCTTCAAGCGACGGGCGTACGAATATACTTATTTTAGGCGTTGGTGGGGGGAATCACGAAGGCGCAGATCTCACAGATACCATGATGGTGCTCTCGCTGGACCAAAAAAATAAGTCAGTCGCGATGATATCCGTGCCGCGTGACATCTGGAGCGATACGCTCAAGGATAAAGTAAATTCGGCGTATCATTACGGAGAATTGAAACAAAAGGGTGGCGGATTACTTCTTTCCAAAGTGACGGTGGAAGATGTCTTGGGGATTTCCATCCACTATGCAGTCGTTATCGATTTTTCAGGATTTGAAAAAGTTATCGATGAAGTCGGCGGAATAGACGTGAATGTGCCCACGGCGTTTACCGACAATCAATATCCGAAGCCTGGTATGGAGCAAGCGACGTGTCCTGGAGATCCTACAAATGCGTGTGTGTATGAAAGCGTTCATTTTGATGCAGGACTCCAACATATGGATGGTGCACGTGCACTTATTTATGCCCGGAGTCGGCACGCAGAGGGTGTGGAGGGGAGTGATTTTGCCCGGAGCCGTAGGCAACAGATCATTATGGTAGCACTCAAAAATCGAATTATGCATCCGATGCAGTGGTTTACGTTTGCGCGCGCCAAAAGTTTACCCAAGGTGATTGATGATGCGTCCGATATGGATATGAAAGTGTCAGAGGCAGTCACGATCGGTAAACGGTTTATAGGGGTTGGAGATAATCAGATTAAAAAAATATCGTTTGAAGATCAGCTGGAAGCGCCTCTTGCCTACGTTTACGGTCGGTACACCCTGATTCCCATCGATAGCTGGGATACGATTCACGCGTATATCAAAGACCAATTAAAATAATATTACTGAGTAATGAGTAATTATCAATGAGCAATGCGCAATAAGAAATGAAAAATGAATACTCGAACACAGATAAGGATATACACAAAAGAATATACAAATTTATCCTCAATTGTTTTCGCGATATTGTTAGAAAAATACCAGATTCAGTGGCGAGTAGGCCCATCATAACTCAAATTACCAAGTCTTTAACTTCTATAGGGGCGAATGATCATGAGGCAGACGCTTCGAGTTCACGCCGTGATTTTATCGCTAAGTATGGAATAGTTAAAAAAGAAGCTCACGAGACTCAATATTGGCTTTCTTTGATTCGCGACTTGGAATTGGTTAGTCAAAATACAATTGAGCCTTATATAAAAGAATGTACAGAGATTTTCTATATAATATCTTCAATTGTAAAAACAGCGGAAAAATAATTTAGATTGCGCATTTTCAATTGCTCATTGCGCATTTCTTTAGAGAGCTAGTCCCAGAAGTAGTATAAGCACCCCGGCGCTCACGACGGAGATACCAAGAACGGTCGGTCCGCCGGAAACAGGTGTTTTTGGTGTGGGACCGGGAGTCGCGGTAGCGGCAACCGTACAACTACACGTTGCGTCATTCGTACATGATGCGTTTCTACAGGCACCGTCTACACAGACCAGGCCGCTGGCGCAATCCGTATTTACGGTACACGCGTTGTTACAACTTGCCGGAGCTTTTTGTATCGGAGTCGGGGTAGCGGTCGGATTTACATAGACGATTTGTTGCGTCGTCGTTGGTGTGGGCGTCGGTGTGCTTGTGGGCGTATTGGTTGGTGCGCGCGTTGGTGTGGGCGTCGGTGTATTCGTCGGCGTCGTCCCGGTGGCATTAATAGCAAATGCAAGCGTACACGCCGCTGCGGCGGCTTTGGGTTGTACCTGCGCGACGTTGGGCGCAACGTTTTTTGTAGTTGCGAGTTGTTGGCTGGTAATGTAGACCATGACACCCAGGCCGATGGTAAATAGGACAACCAGAATCAGATACCAATGTTTTTTTAGATACTGCATAGATTTAATTCCAATTTGTGCCGTCAAACCATTGCGCCGTGATGCTAAAGTTCGTGGTACTGTCTAGTGTGTAATCCCAGGTAAACTGGCTGCTGGCATTTTTTGTTGTCGTTTCATTCCATCCGCCGCCGTTTACCTGGAAACGTACCTTTGTCGCTGCTCCCGGAGGTGCATAGGCAAGCGTCACCGTATCGCCGGCGTGAAGTGCGGCTAGGTCTGATGTAGAGAGCGCATTCCCGCCTTTGTAGACGACGATACTGATACATTGAGGTGCGGTAGTGCCGCCGCCGTTCTTATTTCCACCACCACCGGACGTTGTGGTTGTTGTTCCTCCGCCACTTTGTACACAATATTTTGATGCAAAGCTTGTGCCAGCTGTGCCGGGTACTACTTCTCCATCGCAACTCCAACCTGTTGGGCAAGGAAGGAAAGTTGTACAAATAAGAGGACTGCTTGGATTTGTATCCGGAGAGCATGTCCAATTATTTGTAAAACAAACATTATGTGAACCACTAGGACACGCCGGAGGAGTGATGGTACATCCGCCGGGAGGAGGAGTTGGTGTAATGCCATCGGGAACACACGCGGGTCGTGTGCCGAGAATTGGGACATTAACTGCTGTGCAGTGTTCGCCGGTTGGACAATTTACTCCTGTGCATGCTACAGTTCCTGATGAATTTGGTACACACGAAGGGCGTAAACCAAGGATTGGTACAAGTACTCCCACGCAATGATTGTCTGTGGGACATTTGACGTTCGCACATATGACATTTGTTCCAGAAGAATTATCTGGAACACAAGAAGCTCGCACACCTACAATTGGTACGCTGACAGCTGTACAAATTTCACCAGTTGGACATTTTGCGTTTGCACATACAGTTGTCCCACTGTCCTTGGGAACACACGCGGGTCGTGTGCCAAAAAATGGTACATTGACAGCAGTACACTGTTCGTCAGTAGGACAGGTGACATTCGCACATACAGTCGAGCCAGACGGTACTGGTACGCATGACGGACGAAGTCCAAGAAATGGAACACTAACTCCTGTACACTGGTTGTCCGTCGGACAGGTGACATTCGCACAAATATTACTGCTTGTATTGCTGATGGCACTAGGAGTGGGTGCGCCTAGACAAATCGGGCCAGCACCGGGGATATACGTACAAGCTAACCCAGATCCGCACGTGTCGTTTGCCAGTGAACAATTTTTTCCGAGAGTTAAACCGGCAGGCGGTGCTGATGGATTATAATTAAATAGCGTTGTACCGCTTGGATCTTTGCCACTAATATTTGTAACAACATTTCCGGCTCCTGTGGTAGATGTGAGTGTGCCACCTGTACTTGTGACAACGGTTGTAGTTGTTGTATTGGTGGTTGGATTAGTTACAACAACGACTGATTGTGGAGGGTTTGCATGACACGCTCTACAGCTCTCATCTGTAGGGCCTGCAGCACAGACTTTATCACACGTATTTGCCCCGGTAAGAGTTGAGCTTGTTGAAGTCGTTGTCGCCGGTGCGGTGGTTGTCGCCGGTGCGGAACCGCCTGATGAGCCACCATCGTAAATAATCGTGCCTTTTCCCGTATCTACACCACAGTATTTAGTACAACTGATGGTAGTACAACCACTTCCTGCTGCGCAGTCACACATATGTGTTCCCGGCTTGTTGGCGCATGTGTCGTTTGAGTAGGCCGCCCGGCTACGGATTTCTTGCTGTTTTTGAACATATATTACCGTGAGAGGCAGCACGAAAAATAGCAGCATGAGTGCGGCGATGATGGGGCCGACATTCATTTTTTTCTTCGGTTTGAAGTCGCTGGCCGGCGGCTCTTCTTTTTTCGGTTTGGCCCCGGGTTTGAGTTCGGCAGGCACTGGCACATCCGGAGGAGGAATCACGAAACTATCCGAAGGTATAGGTGATGGAGTCATAGGCGCATCGGATACCGGCATGTCGGCGACATTTTGCAGGGGTGGCACTGGCGGAGGTTCTGGTGGTGGTTGAGTATTCGTTTGGGCTGCGTCTAAAATATCGGCCATATTTTTATAATTTCTATCTCCTATTACCAGATTAGATGGTAAGTGCTCTCGATGTCAACAAGTTCCTCCGTTATTTAAACAGTATTACTCCTCCTCCGAGCATAAGTCCGGCGCCAAGTAATAAAAGAATAATTGTGGGTAGCTCATCACCGCTCGTTGGCGGCGTTTGGGCGGCAAGGGTTGATTGTGCAGACGGGGTGGCAGTGGGTGCCAAGACGAGGGCGGATGTGGGCGTGGCGACGGGCGTGATGGTCGCAGACGGCGTAGCATCTCCGAGCACCTGCGTGCCACTTTTGAGCACGGTGAAAAGATGCGTGAGGGCGACGGATTTATTATTACTATCTTTGGTTGTGATCGTGACGCTCTGGGCGCCCGGGGACAGCGGTTTGCTTGGGGTAAAACTCCAGAGGCCATCGGCGCCTACGGTTGCCGTGCCACCGACGGGAGTATTTATCCCCAGTACGATTGATACGCTTTTGCCGGGGATGCCCGTGCCCTGGATAAGCGGGAGAGTCGTGGGTAACGCCGAGCCTTGCGCGGGTATGGTGAGGGCAACGATGTTTGCCGGTTTTGCCGTACTGGCGCCTAGTACCGCGGCGGGAGTTTTTTGAGGAATCGGTGTGGGATTGGTAAGCGCCAGCGGCGCGCCGGGAGCTTTTGCATTTGCATGACGGAAGTCGTACGTTTTTCCGAGCATCATGTCGGGCACCGGTGAGTCGTTGAGCGTATCGGTTACTGCCGTGGTTGTCAGTCCCTGGCCTTCGACCGTAATCGTTACGTTCATCCGGTCTGTAATCGGTAAAAATCCACTCAAATCTTCGGTGCGGATGAGATTTAAAGGAATAAGCCACGTGCCGGATGGTTTGGTGACGGTCGATAGCTGCTGGCTGCCGTCAAGCGAAATGTGGACGAGTGCGCCTTTGATTGGCGATTTGTCCGCATTCAGGATCGTGCCGTAGGCCGGTTCCAGATTACCACTTGCGGTTGTAAGTACAGGCGCGGTTCTGATGGTGTAGGGCTTCCCGTTGTTCAGACTTTTTTTACCGTTACTCAAAAGAGTCACGGCATACGATGTGTCCGCAGTCGCGCCACGGAATGTGACGATGTGGGATGTATATTTGCCCTGATCTTTGGTATCCTGATCATCAAAAATCACGCGGGCGGCTGGCGTCATTGCGATCGATAGAGCTCCGGTTGCCGGGTTTGCCGTTGTCCACAAAACAGCAAACGTTGTATCACTTACATTCGTAATCTGTACGTTTATCGGTAGGATAGATCCGGACGCGTTGGTTGTCGTCTTAAAATACGTATCACTTCCCACCGCAAATACGCCGACGAATATGACGACAAGGAGCAGTCCGAGGAGTGTGGGTATTTTGTTGGGCATATGCATATTAGTATTGTTTTTTTGTCTGCAGCGACGTGATTGTTTGGGTATCTAGTTTTGGCGAAAGTGATGTGACAATTTGGGCCGTCGTCGTGGTGACGGTCGTCGTTTTTACCGTTTTGAGAATCTCAAAAAATACCCAGAGGGTCACCGTCAGAAAGGTAAATACGGATATAAGCAGGAGATCGCGATCACTATTTTCTGATACGGCAACAATTTTCATATTAGGACGAAAGATAGAATACTTTTAATTTTAGTTCAACCTGTACGGAAGTACCAGTGCTTACGGGAATTGCAGAGCCGCTCGCAACCGACGCGGATTCTTTTTTCAGAGAAAACGCGATACTGTCGAGACTCATAATGCGACGTAAATTTTGTATACCAAAAATAAAGTTTTTTACGTCTGTATATTTTCCTGCGACAGTGATAGAAAGAGGAAAATTAGATGAATTGGCAGCAGGCTGAGGAGATTTTCCAGGCGTGTTGGTGAGCGACACTGGCTGCACCGATATGCCGGTTATGGTCACATTTGTGTCGTGAGCGAGTCCTTGAAGCTGTGCAACTGCGCGAACCGGTTGGGTATCCCCGGGTAGCGCTTGAGAAAGGAGCGGAAGGCTGCCGGAAATATTGTCAAACGCGGCTTGCGCCTCGATGAGTGCTGAAATTTTATCTTCCATTTTAGCATTGATGTCGGTCCGGTCCGTGATTTCGCGTTTTAGCGTAAATATCGTTTGCATGGTGGGCCGCAGTGCGTACCACCCAAACAGCGACACCGTGAGAAAAGACAGAATGATGGCGGTATACGCCCGGTTTGCCGGCTTGGCCATCTTCGGCTCAAGCGACAAATAATATTTTTTGTACCGTTCGTATTCGTTTTTGTAGTTTAATGCGGGCATATTATTTTTTTGGTGTCGGTGCTGCGGCTATTGCTGCCGTAATTTGGAATTGAATACCGGTCACGGCGCTCCGCCGTATATCGCCGATATCTACATTTTTAAATACGCCCGTTGATTGTAGATTGGAAATAAATGCGGAAAATCCGTCGCTTGACCCAGCGATAGCATTTGCGGTGAGTTTGTCGGGGGCAATATCCAGCGAGTCCAAGCGGACATCCGCGGGGAGTATCTGTTGAATGGTACTGAGGGCTTCAAGCATTGGATTTGGCTTGCCGCTTAATTCTTTAATTTTAGTTAGTTGCGACTGAACATTGCGGAACTGCTGTTCGAAATCAGCATTGGCCTGAATAATGTCCTGTTTTTGTGAGATTTCGTCATTAAGATCGGTCAGTTTGCGATCAAGACTGAAACGGGAGATAAAGGCCAAGAGGACGACAATCTCCGTGCCGATCATGATGTAGCGTCCGTACGTGACTGCCCACGAAACGATTCGCCCGGCAGGCGTGTGTTCCATTTCTTCTTCCCCAATAAGATTAATTGCCACTTCATGAGTAGCCATACTATTCCAGTATACGGGTGTGGGGTGTATGGGTAAAGGGCTATTTCGGAAGAAGCTTGGAGAGGCGGGACTTTAGACGTGCAGCTTTGTTTTTGTGGATAATGTGCGTTTTGGCCGCTTTATCCAGTGCCTGAAATACGGCAGAAAGCGATTTTTTATCCGGGCTCACGCGGGCGGATTTGATGAGTTTGCGCAGCGTCGTTTGCGTCTTATCCGTTTTTACGGTACGTTTTCGGTCGTGGCGGAGCTTTTTGGCGGCTTGTTTGGTTATCGGCATGTTATACATTATATCAAAATATTCAGGGCTGCACAATGCGAGCCTCTGCGCTATACTATGAGGGAGTATGAAACGCGTCTGGGAACTATTTTCGCGGCGTCAGGGATCGGTCCGTTCTGCCGCAATTATTTTGGTTTCCATGGTGTTTACCTCGCGGATTTTGGGACTCGTGAGGGACCGACTTCTGAACGCTCGCTTCGCACCTGACGAACTCGGCGTCTACATTGCAGCGTTTCGTCTGCCGAACCTCGTGTTTGAACTTCTCGTCATGGGCGCGCTCACCAGTGCATTTATTCCGGTATTTACCAAATACGTGACACAAAAAAATGAAAAGGAAGGATTCGGTATGGCTGCGGCCATCATCAATCTTTCCGTCGTTGTGCTTTTGACGGTTGCCATCCCAATACTCATCTGGACAGAACAATTTTCCCGATTTCTCGCGCCGGGTTTTACGAATACGCAAATCGTGCAAATGGCTTCTTTTACCCGCATCATGGTTCTTTCGCAAGTATTGCCGCTCTTGGTTGGGAATTTTTTTACCGGTATATTGCAGTCGTACAATTTGTTTCTTGTGCCAGCGCTCGCCCCAGTTATCTATAATGTCGGTATTATTATCGGTATTATATTTCTTTCGTCGTCATATGGTCTCTACGGTCCGGTGATCGGCGTCGGGATAGGTGCATTCCTTTTTATGCTTATCCAGGTGCCACTTATTATCGCCGTGGGGTACCGGCATAAATTAGATTTTAATTACCGCCATGCAGGCGTACGGGAGGTGCTCCGGCTTATTGGGCCCAGGACGCTGGGACTGGCTGTTTCACAAATAGACAGTACGGTCGACCTCATGTTGTCATCGCTTCTGGGAGCCACAATGGTGACAGTATTTAACTTTGCTCAGCAGCTCCAACAGTTGCCGGTGGGACTTTTTGGCGTTACGGTAGCTCAAGCCGCACTTCCCACGCTTTCGGCCGCCACAGCCAATTCGGACATGGGTGAATTTAGAAAAGCCATCACATCGGGCATCCATCAGATTCTATTTTTCGTTCTGCCGGCATCTGCCATGTTTATTGTGCTTCGGATTCCTGTGGTGCGGCTCGTATTTGGTGCGTCGCGATTTACGTGGGAGGCGACGGTGCTCACCGGCATGACGCTTTCGATGTTTGCGATTTCAATTTTTGCGCAGTCGATCGTCAACGTGCTTGCGCGTGGGTTTTATGCGCTCTACGACACGAAAACACCGGTGACGATCGGGATCGTATCGATCCTTATCAATACGACGGCGAGTATCATGTTCATCAAAGTACTCGGGTGGCCGGTGTGGTCCCTCGGGCTTTCTACGTCGATTGCGAGCATTGTCAATGCGACGGCATTATTTATATTTCTCAATAAACGCGTCAGCGGACTGGCAAGTCGTGAACTTTTTTTGCCCTCGCTGAAAATGTTTGTGGCGGCGGTATCGGCGGGCGTGGTGGTATTTTTCCCGCTCAAATTATTTGACCAGCTGGTGTTTGATACGACGCGTACGTTTGGACTCCTTATGTTGACGGGGGTAGCAGGCGGCGCCGGACTTTTGACCTATTTGTCACTGGCATGGTTGTTTGATGTCAACGAAGTAAAATCATTCTTTGCGCTTATCAGTCGCGTACGGAAACCTAAAGCGGTTATTCTGCAGCCGGTCAACGAGGTTATCAACGGAGGAATACAGGATAAAATGTCCTAATTATTTATTTTATACAGCCGGATGTCGTTTATTTTCTGCAGTAGCGTAATTTTTCCCAATTTTTCCATATTGGCGAGCGCTTCGTTTACGTGATCCGGAGATTCAAGAAGCATAGTGACCCATTCGTTTGGGTGCGTATCGATTAAGAGATACTTTGCCTCCTTCGGGGTATCGAGCCACCATCCGGGTTCGTGTACACGTGGCCATGCTAAATATATTTGCTTTCTGTGTGAAAGATGGGGAATGAGGCTTTGTTGCGTGGCGATAGGGATATCAGCCGGAATGGTCGCAATCATTTTTTCGTTATCAATAATCCAGGAATCTGTGTGCCAGAACTCGGATTTACTCAGTTTGTTGAGCGGATAGTGAAAGAGAAATTGTTGGGCGAGGGTGCTGATGAGTAACACCATAGTAACGAGGGTTATATTTATTTTTTTCTTTTGCAAAAATGCTAGCGCATCGAGTGTCCCCAAAAGTACGAGCGGTGCCAAGATGGCGCGGTGATGCATGTAGGGACTCCACATACGGGCGAAGTCGGGCCCGGTCGTAAAATACTGTGCCAACTCCAGTACGATTGCAATCATTGCGCCGGGAGATAGCAAGGGAAGAAACGTAAACGCCGACATCGTATAGAGCCAGACCTGCTGTTTTTCCGGGGCGTTAAAGAGTTCTTTCATAAAGAGTATCGGATTGAGTGTCAGATGCGGCGCGTACTGAAATCCTACCGGTGAAAAAAACGCGATACCTTTGACCGCGATAAGACTCGCCACAATGCCACCGATGATAAATGCCACGGCCACGCGCCGGTATTTTGCTTGCCATATATATATGAAGCCAAGAAAGGCGAGCGAGAGCCCCATATTTTCCTGGGTGAGGAGGAGTAGGGTGAGGGAAAGAATAAATAATTTCGTTTTGTTGCTTTCTAAAAAGAAGAGCATCCACGGGATGATTCCGGTGGCAAGAAGTACAGGATGGAAGTCAAAAAATAATCCGTACTGAATGCCGTAAAAAAGAGAATAGATAAACGAAATGCCAAACGAAGTAAATGGAGAAAATTTTCTCAAAAGCACTAGTTTGTAGACTGCAATAATGGATATCGAAACAAAGATTGCCTGAAATATAAGAAGTGCGCGTACATCATTCCATATCCAAAAGAGCGGAGCCGCGAGTGTGAGCGTAAGCGTAAAATGATCGCCGAGAATAAACCGTTCTTTCACCGTGTTGTACGGCCATTGAAATGTGGCATACTGCCAGACCGCCTGGTCATAAATCCCCAGGTCAAATCCGCCGGACTGAAAGTGGTTGTGCCGGACGACAGAAAGCGTGGAGTAAAGAATAGACAAGAGTATGACCCACCCGATGACGAGTTTCCACGCGGAGGCATGAGATAATGTAGACAATAATTTCACCATCTCTATTATAGCGTTATCAAGTGGCAGGCGGGCATGCGCATCGGGAGATAAGAGTGGTCTGATATCTCCGCATAGCATCTACGATGACGATGTGATCCGCATTGTGCATTGATGGTAATACGAATTTTTTGTATGCGTTAAGATATCCGGGTAATGCGAGTCGCGATTGTTCTTTTGAATACCCTCGCTCGCTCATATTAACTTGATGCCGTAGCGCTGCTCTCGTGTCCTCACTATCCGCGTCCAAAAATATTCTCAGAGATGGAACAGGGAGGAGTAGTTCATCATAAAGCGCACAGGCGCCTTCAGCAATGATAAGTTTGGATGGTCGAAGTATTCCGACAACGATGTGCTTGCCGGTCGCATGATCGTACGTGATGTCAGGGACCTCCATCCCTGAAAAAAGACGTTTAATATTCTCCAACATTTTTGGGAAGTTAATAACTTCGGGGTCATCGCCGTTGGACCAATTATGTGTATTTCGCGTTTCGCGATCGGGCATATACCCGTCAGTTTGAAGTACGGGAACATAATCAAACGTACCTTCGACTCCTTTTGCTATCGTGGATTTCCCTGTGGATCCGAATCCTGCAACGCGAACGATAAGGTGACCTTCATCCATTCGCCTGGATATTTCGTCGTGAAGAGAGGCTGCGAGGCACCCAAGGTCGTGGGTGCGCTGAGCTGTTTCAGGAATAAACGCGTTTTCTTTTTGTATTTCTGCCTTGGTCATAGGAGGCTAATAATAGCAGAAATAGAGGGAAAATTAAACTATAGGTTCAGATTCTTTAAGACAATTAGCACTTTTGCTCATTTCTACACTGGAGACGCCTTTTGGGGGTTTTAAGTCTGCGTGAATCCCGTCTTTATCAAATGGACCGGTACACGAGACATTCCAAAAGCAGCTCCCGCATAAATTTTCCCTTATCCAGAGAATCTGTAGGCCTTTGACAAAGGTCACTCTATCAGTGTTTTTGTTAAGCGTCGCGTTCATACTGGATTTTTATACTACAAAAACAAAAAAGAGTCAATAATTGTGTTTATGGATTTTTGGAAAGTTCGAGGATGCTAATTATATACCCGAGAGCGGTGGCCGGCGGTAATAATAGAGATAATATTATCCTTTGTGTTTATTTTGTAAACGATGCGAAATACTCCTACGCGAAAAGAAAATTTTCCTGTGAGTTCTCTGGTTAATGGCTTGCCTACAAGGGGATCATCTTTAATTTCTTCAAGTGCCGAAATGATTGCAGATTGATATGTTCGCTTCAGTTTTCGAAGCTCCCGCCTAGCCCGAACAGAGAGAACGAGTTTATACATGGAGATGAAGATCTTTCTTCAGTTGATCAAATGTAATAAATTTTCCGTTTTTAAGGTCTTTTTCCCCTTCAGAAATAGCCTTCAGAAGACTTCGGTCACTGAGGATGTCCATTGTTTCCTTCCATGATTCGTACTCAGCGGCTGATATGAGAGCAGCTGCAGGGGAACCGTTTACCGTGATAATATATTCATTAAGCTGCGTATTTGCTTTATTTACCAAATTGGTAAATGTCGTTCTGGCTTTCGTTATTGGTAAGGTTGTTGTCATATCTGAATCCTAGCAGAATTCTGTACATATGTCAAGATTATGGATTTTTGGAAAGTTCGAGGATGACGACGTTGTTGCCGGTAAGCGGCACTTTGATTTGATAATCGGCGGCCGGGACGGTGACCGTAACTTTTGTATCCGTGCCAAACAAGAAGCGCATCCGCTGCGTATATGTTCCGGGTTCCAGAGAACTAAACGTAACCGGCACGTTTTCTGTGTTCCCGCGGAAGTTGGTAAGGAGGACTCGCACGATATTGTCTTTTGTACTGGCGAAACCGGTCACCCACGTGCCTTCACCGGAAAGAGACAGACGCGAGCCTGCCATCGAGTCGATAAAATTGTAGACCCAATACCGCGGCTTTTTTTTGAGTCCGTTATCCGAATTAGTAATCAAGCCCCACCCATTGCCGCTTTGCTGATTCGGGCCGTCCACGGGTTGAAACGAAAGGAGGTATGTGGGTCCGCCGGTGATGAGTTTGCCGATCACCGCTGCAGCATGGGCAGCCGCATACGACGTTCCGTAGAGGTTACTTTTATCTCCGGTAAATCCGAACTCCGTGACGAGTTTGGGGATGAGCGTGTAATTAGGATAAGGCAGCAGCCACTCGATGACACTCCGCTGGTCGCGGTCATAATATGCGGGGTCCGTCTGGTATGTGTGCCATGAGAGGAAATCTACTCGGTTGCCGCTTTGGATAAGTGCGATAACCCATTCTTTGTATAGCCCCGTGGTTGCCGGTCCACCGAGATAAAACGTGTTGACATTCTGAGCGCCACGCGCGCCGACGGATGCCCAGTGGTAGAGCGATATATAATTCTTATTGCCATAATATTTCCACCCGCCAAACTGCGCAAGATCCGGCTCATTCCATACTTCGTAATACACGCCGCTCAGATTCCGTCCGCTCCGCCCGCTAAAATGCTCAATCGTTTGCTGGACCACGCGCGCCCAGGCGTTCCAGTCGTTCGGCGGATTGATGATCGAGCCGCCCTGCGCAATCGCGCTAGGCATATAGGACAGCGCTAAAATCGGTTTGGCACCGGTCGCCAGGATTGAATTAACTGCAGCGTCCAGATTTCCCCAGTTTGTGACCGTACCGTCCCCGCTCACGCTTACATTATACAGATCAAACAAGTGATCCAATCGGATGACCCTGGGGCGGAGTGCCTTGATATCGCCGACGACCGGGGCAAGCATATCGCCGGCCTGTTCGCCGCCCTGGGCGAATGCATGATAAAAATTGGTATCAATGGGTTCAAGTACGGTTTTGGCGTTCACGAGTATATTTGCAGGGGTTCCGGATGCGCGGGTGATGAGGACTGCAATATTTTGGACGGCCAGGAGCATAAGCGGTAAAAAGATAAGGAGTGCAAGTACCGATATGAGAGAAATTGTTTTTGGTTGTGTTCGCTGTGTGAGAAATGCCATATCTTAGTGTATAAAAACCGGCAAAATCGCGCCAGAGACCAAAAGAACAAGTCCCAGACCGATAAGCAGAATTGTTGTCTCGACGTTTCCGGATACCGGCATCGCCGTATCGCTACTCGTGCCGCCACCCATGCCGGCGCTGGCTACGACGACAAAGGATGTGGTCGCCGTTTGCGTGGTGCCCGCAGCCGTAAGTACGCTTGCGACCACACTGTGTGGTCCGGCATCCAGTGCGGTAGTGGGTGTGTACGACCAGTTGCCATTTGCGTCGGTCGTGACCGTTACCGTCTGTTGCGTGGAGTGGATGACGATCGTGACCGTGCTGCCGGCGGGCGCCTTGCCCTGGATGACCGGTTCCGTAGAGACATTCCCATTCGTTACAGGAGAAACGATGGTGAGTGCGGATGATGTGGCTTCACCGCTTTGCGATGCCGCTTTTGTCGGTGTAAGCGTGGGGGTAAGTGTGGACGTGAGGGTAGCAGTCGGTGTGGCAGTAGGAGATGCAGCGAGTGACTGAGTAGCAGTATTTGTATCAGTTATCGTGATCTTTGCGCCTTTTGTGCCAATAAGCACATTGGCCGTCGATTCGTTGAGCCCGCCGATAAACGTGTTGGCCGCAAATGAAATGCTAGCCGGTGAGAGTGCGGTGGTTCCACTTTTGGCGGTAAAGGTAAATACGGCAATAGGTCCGGGGCTGGCAATCGGCTGGGCATTACTGGCCGCTCCCACACGAATAGATGCAGTGCCATTCTCAAATACGCCGGAATTTAAGATGCGTGGTGCGCTGCTGCCGTTCGTGGCGCCGGTTGCCGTAAGCTTCGTCGCATCGTACGTGAGGTATATATCTGCAGAAACTATCTGGTTGGGCCCTGGGTCTATCTGCACTGTAACCTTTACGTTGGTGTCACCTACATTTACGGTTTGGTCGGTTGGGGTGAGCGACAGTGTGGTCGCCGGTGCGGCCCGCGTGCGGATGTCACGTTGCTGCCCCAGGAAAAATATCGTCGCAGGAATTGCGAGCAACAGTAATCCAATAGCAACATACAGGAAAATTTTTTTCATCCGTACATCTATTATTGCCTTATTTGTATCTATCGTGCAAGAGCGGGTCTTGACAACGGTTAGCACTCGTTATATATTACTGCTAACATGGATCCTACCAAAGATTTATCACCTCGGGAAATCCAAATTCTCAAGGCTATTATCGAAGAATACATCGCCACCGCGGAAGCGGTCGGCAGTGAGACGCTGGATAAAAAATATAATCTCGGCGTATCGCCCGCAACTATCCGCAACGAAATGGTCCGCCTCACCGATCTTAAGATGCTCCACCAGCCGCACACGAGTGCCGGACGGACGCCCACGCCTGCTGCCATGCGGTATTATGTGGACCACCTCATGAAAACCAAAGATATGTCCGTGGCGGATGAAGTCGCCATGAAAGATAAAATGTGGGAATACCGGCAGGAAGTGGACAAATTACTTCGCGAAGCGACAAAGACTCTTGCCGACAAAACCAAAACACTCGCGATCACCGCGACGAAAGATGGCGATTTATACTATTCTGGCGCGGCAAATTTGCTCGACATGCCGGAATTTTATGATTATGAACTCACACATTACCTCCTGGCCACCCTGGACCAATACGGCTACTGGTGGGACGTGCTCGAACGGGATAAAGATCCGTTTGATATCCTTTTGGGTGAAGAACTCGCAGCGCGAACGATTATGAACCAGTGTGGATTTGTATTTGAACGGTTTGAATCTCCGCACGTATCCGGCGCCATCGGTATCATCGGCCCGTCCAGGCTAAATTATCCTATCGTCATTCCGTTTGTAAAGTATGTCGGGGGTTTAATCGGTGAATTTACCAGAAGCTGGTAACGGGTATGAAAAAGAAAACTGACATGGTTCCGGAAGTAAATAAAGAAGCAGAAGAATGGAAGGGTAAATATCTGCGCGCTCTGGCGGATTATCAAAATTTAGAGAAGCGCGCACAACATGAGAAGCAGGATATTCGGACGTTTGCGGCAGAAGTAGCGGTCATGAGGCTTTTGCCGGCGATCGATACGCTTTCAAAAGCCAAAGCGCATATTCAGGACCCGGGGTTAGAATTGGCATATAAAGAATTTGAAACGGCAATGTCTGAATTGGGAGTAGTAAAGCTTGAAGTGCTCGGCAAACAATTTGATCCGCATACGATGGAATGTATCGAAGTCGTCGCGGGACCCGATAACGAAGTCGTTGTCGAAACGCTTCCCGGGTACCGGCTTCATGATAAAATAGTACGGGTGGCACAGGTAAAAGTTGGCAAAAAATTACAAAATTAATAGAAGGAGGCAAACTATGTCTAAAATTATCGGTATCGATCTGGGAACAACAAATTCATGTGTAGCTGTCATGGAAGGTGGCGCGCCGAAAGTGATCCATTCCGCGGAAGGCCGCAATGTGATCCCGTCCGTCGTGGATCCTATTAAAAACATCGTCGGCGATGTAGCCAAACGCCAGATGGTCATCAACCCGAAGTCGACGATTTATTCGATTAAACGGCTCGTGGGCCGCAAGTTTACGGACGCGTCGGTCAAGACGGATTCCAAACTGCTCCCGTACACCATCAAATCCGGGAAAAACGGCATGGCGGATGTGGAAGTAGAGGGGAAAGAATTTACGCCTCAGGAAATATCAGCCAAGATTTTGGCAAAGATAAAAGCAGACGCGGAGAAATATCTGGGCGAACCGGTGACGCAAGCGGTCATCACGGTCCCGGCGTATTTTGACGACAGTCAGCGCCAGGCGACCAAACAGGCAGGCGAAATCGCAGGACTCGAAGTTATGCGGATTTTGAACGAGCCCACGGCAGCCGCACTTGCCTACGGATTGGACAAAAAAAACGCCCACACGATCGCGGTCTACGATCTTGGTGGCGGGACGTTTGATATTTCCATTCTTGAGTTGGGCGAGGGCGTCTACGAAGTCAAAGCGACCAATGGTGACACACATCTCGGCGGTGATGACTTTGATAAAGTGATCCTCGATTATCTGGCCGATGAATTCAAAAAAGATCAGGGCGTGGATTTGCGCCAGGATCCGCAGGCATTGCAGCGACTGCGCGATGCAGCCGAAAAAGCCAAGATCGAGCTTTCAAGTTCTATGGAAGCGGAAATTAATTTACCGTTTATTACGCAGGGCAAAAACGGTCCGGCGCATTTGGTCATGAAAATGACGCGCGCCAAACTCGAATCCTTGATTGGCGATCTCATCACCAAAACGATAGAACCGGTGAAAAAGTGTCTCGCAGACGCCAAAAAAACCGTCAAAGATATCGACGAAATCGTCATGGTGGGCGGTATGACCCGCATGCCGAAAGTCGTCTCCACGGTGAAGGAATTTTTCGGCAAAGAACCCAACGCATCCGTAAATCCGGACGAAGTTGTCGCCGTCGGAGCTGCGGTACAGGCCGGAGTACTTTCCGGAGACGTAAAAGACGTGGTGCTTTTGGACGTGACGCCTTTGACGTTATCGGTCGAGACATTGGGCGGCGTATCGACGCCCATGATTACGCGCAATACAACCGTTCCGACGAGTAAGACCGAAATTTATTCGACCGCAGCGGATAATCAGACGTCAGTCGAGATAAATGTCCTGCAGGGCGAACGCCCGATGGCTACAGACAATAAATCGCTTGGCCGGTTTGTATTATCCGGTATTCCTCCGGCGCCGCGTGGTGTTCCGCAGGTCGAAGTGACGTTTGATATCGATGCGTCCGGCATCCTGAACGTCTCAGCCAAAGACAAAGCAAGCGGCAAGACGTCCAATATCAAAATTACGGGTTCGACCGGTCTCTCTAAAGAAGAAATCGAGAAAATGAAAACGGAAGCGGAAGCAAATGCCGCGGCCGATACCGAAAAGAAAGAAAAGATCGAAGCGCGGAATAAGGCAGATAATCTCCTGTACGTTGCCGAAAAAACGGTGAAAGACGCCGGTGATAAGGCAAAACCGGAGGATAAAGCCGCCGTCGAGGAAAAGGTGAAAGCGCTTAAAGATATTTTGGACACCGGATCCAAAGAAGATCTGGAAACCAAAACGAGTGAGCTTTCCGACGCCGTCCAAAAAGTCGGGGCCGCAATGTACCAGAAACCTGAAGACGCCAAACCGGAAGAGCCAAAGACTGAAGAGAAGAAGGATGAGAAAAAAGTAGAGGAAGGGGAAGTGGTCTCCTGATGTCATCCCGGGCTTGACCCGGGATCCAATGATAAAAAAAGAAATGCTCCGCGCGTGCGGGGCATTTTTGAATTATAATAGGAAGTAAGAATTATGCCGACGAAACGCGATTATTATGAAATATTGGGTGTAAACAAATCCGCGTCTCCGGCGGAGATTAAATCCGCGTACCGCAAGCTCGCACTTCAGTGGCACCCGGACCGGAATAAAGCGGAAAACGCCAACGACAAGTTTAAAGAAATAAACGAAGCGTACGCGGTGCTTTCCGATGCCAAGAAAAAAGAAACCTACGATCAGTTCGGCCATGCCGCATTTGCCCCCGGGGCAGGCGCCGGCCGCGGACCGCAGGGGAATCCGTTTGGCGGTGGATTTGGCCAGGGGCCGTTTACGTACCAGTATTCGACGGGCGGCGGCAGTCCGTTTGGCGGCGGCGAGGACTTTATCGATCCGTTTGAGATATTCGAGCAATTTTTTGGCGGTGGATTTGGCCGAACGACCGGCTCACGGCGCGCGCGTGTAGCGTATGAGCTCTCCATCAGCTTTTTGGAAGCCATGCACGGCGTGACGAAAGAAATTCACGTACCCCGCGGAGAGGCCGGCGACGGAAGTACGAAAAAAACAATAAAGATACCGGCGGGCGTGGACACGGGCAGTCGGATCCGCTTTGACGAATTTGATATCGTTATAGACGTGCAGCCCAGCCGCGAGTACAAACGTGAGGGGGATGACCTCATCATAGATCAGGAAATTACGTTTTCGCAGGCGGCCCTCGGGGCGGTTGTGGATGTGCGGACGATCGACGGGCCGGTGAGTATCCGTATCCAGCCCGGTACGCAGCCCGGTATTATGATCCGTTTGCGTGGAAAAGGGGTGCCGCGTGTCCAGGGAAATGGTCGCGGAGACGAATACGTGCGAATTCAACTGAAAGTCCCCACCCGCCTCACGCACAGGCAAAAAGAACTCTTGGATGAGCTGGAAGTTTAAGCGATAGGATTGACCTAAAGATAGAATAGGTATATTATCCGCGCCATGAGTATTCACAGATCTGCCACTGAAGCTGGTGATTTAATAGGTTTAAACCTGGATAGACTTTTCGATAATTCACGAAAGGGAATTGTTGTGAAGGTCAATGAACCATCTCAAGAGGAAAAAGATTGGTTTAATGCGTTTTTAGACAACCGGATGATCACCTTCGGTGACGGCGTTCTTTGTGAGACTCTTTTTGTACGAACTGGTAGAGGGTTTTCTACCGGGTTGAACCTAGATACAGGCGAATACGCTTTTGGATCACAAAGATTAGAGAAGGGCATATTATTCCAGGCAAGACAATTGGCGGGTTGGAATGATCCGACGGGAGCCACACCTAAAAAAGGCAACAGAATGAGTATGAGCGGTTGACGGAAGGCGTAAAAATGTTATAATAGGAAGCAAGAATATTGGAATTAGGTGGGGAGACCCGCCTTTTTTTATAAATTGTAAGTTACCCGCCATAACTTACCGTTCGCCTTAGTTCATTCGAACTGCGGCTCACGGAGCGTTTATAGGCGGGTGAAGAGGCAACTATGCTGCTTTGATAAGAATCAAATCAGCATGTTGACACTATCATGCCAGCAACAGTACGAAGTGAATTCAGTTTAGCATTAAATCAGGTCGCCACCGAGCGTGGGATCGATCCCAACGTGGTCGTTGAGACTATTAAAGCGGCCATACTTGCTGCCTACCGCAAGGATTACGGCGGTGGGGTCACCGAAGCTACGGACTTGGAACAGTACGTGGTTGAGCTCAACGCCGACACAGGCGAGGCTAAAATTTTTAAGGATGCCAAAGATATTACCCCTCCGGGATTTGGCCGCATCGCCGCCCAGACCGCCAAACAGGTAATTTTACAGCGTATCCGTGAAGCGGAAAAACAGGCAGTGCTTACGGATTTTCAGACCAAAATAGGCTCTATCGTGCCGGGTATGGTGCTCCGCTTTGACGGACCCAATATTATCGTCGATATCGGGCGCGCGCAGGCCATTATGCCTCCGCAGGAACAGAGTCAGGGCGAACGGTACCACTTGAACCAACGATTAACGTTTTACGTCGAGGGTATCCGCGAAACGCTCCGCGGCAACGAAATTATCGTATCCCGTGCACACAAAGGACTCGTCGAGGGACTCTTCAAACGTGAGGTGCCGGAAGTCGCCTCCGGTGCCGTTGAGCTTCGAGTCGTGGCTCGTGAAGCAGGCGGACGCACAAAAGTGGCCGTATTTTCCAAACAACCGGGTGTTGACCCCGTAGGATCGTGTGTCGGGCAAAAGGGCGTCCGCGTGCAGGGAGTAATTGGGGAACTCGGCGGGATGGAAAAAGTGGACATCATCCAGTGGGGTGATGACAATAAACAATTTATTATGTCGTCTTTGGCGCCCGCCAAAGATATGGAAGTGACTTTGGATGAGGAAAAGAAAGCGGCAGTTGTCCTCGTGCCTGATGATCAATTATCACTTGCCATCGGCCGTGACGGACAAAACGTGCGCTTGGCCGCGAAACTCACCGGTTGGAAGATTGATATCCGCGGAAAAGGACTACCGGCCGCAGTGGAAGAAGCAAAAACAGAAGAACCAAAAGTAGAAACGGTAAAACCGGAAGACGTAGCAAAATCTGAATAAGCTATGAAATGCCGGGCAATGATTACAATTTATGGCGAAAAAGAAAACAGAGCTACACATCTCTTCCAGGCCGCCGATTGTCGCGGTTTTGGGACACGTTGACCACGGGAAAACCACACTTCTTGATACTATCCGCAAAACACACGTAGCAGCCAAAGAACACGGCGGCATTACGCAGCATATCGGTGCATATCAGGTAAATAACATCACATTTATTGACACCCCCGGCCATGAGGCGTTTGCAGCAATGCGGTCGCGCGGGGCAAGTGTCGCGGACATCGCGCTTCTAGTAGTCGCCGCGGACGACAGTGTAAAGCCCCAAACCAAAGAATCCATCGAACAGATCCAGGCGTCGGGCGCGACGATGATTGTCGTTATCAATAAAATCGATTTACCCACGGCAATCGTCGATAAAGTAAAATCCGATCTTGCCAAAAACGGCGTGCAGGTCGAAGGATTCGGCGGGGATATCCCCGTGGCGCTCGTTTCCGCAAAGACGGGTAAAGGCGTGCCGGAACTTTTAGACCTCATCAGTTTAGTCGCGCAGATGAAAGGTCTGGATAATGCGCCGGAAGCGCCGCTCGAAGCGGTCGTCATTGAGACGCGTCTGGATAAGGGCAAGGGTATGGTGGCCACGATTGTCGTAAAAAAGGGCACACTCACATTCGGTACACTTCTTTTTGAAGGGAGTAAACAAGTAGCCCGCGTGCGCGCCATGTTTGATGAATACGGCAAGGCAGTGGCAGAAGCAGGCCCGGCCCGACCCGTGGAGATTCTCGGATTTACCTCGCTTCCATCTGTGGGAGCAGTCCTTCGGACCGATGTATATCTTTCGCCGGAGGCGCCCGCGGAAGTGGCGGGTGCACAGCTTTACAGCAGTGAAAATTTACCCGATTGGCTCAAACCCGTAAGCGAGCAGGTCGGCCTTCAGCTCAATATTATTCTGAAAGCAGACACCGCAGGTTCCATGGAAGCGATTCTCGCGGCGCTCAACAAGAAAGTAAAAGTCGTACACGCAGGCGTGGGCGACATCGGGGATGCGGATGTCCTCATGGCGAAATCCTCCAAATCGTTTATCGTCGGATTTAACGTGAAATGTCCGCCGCCGGTTGAAAAGCTCGCGACCGCTGAGAAAGTGATATTCCGCACGTACACCATTATTTACGAACTGCTCGACGAGTTGACCGAAGTCGTATCGGGGATGAAAGAAGTGCTTGCGGTCGAGCGTGAGCTTGGGATGGGCACCATTATCGCAGAATTTCCGTATGAAAAAACGCGCATCGCCGGTACCCGCGTGATGTCCGGCCGTCTGGCGCGTGGGGACACGGTGAAAATTATGCGCGGCGAAGAGGAGATAGGTCGGGCCAAGATTAAATCACTTCGCAAAGGCAAAGAAGAAGTCACAAAAGTCGAAGAGGGTATCGAGTGCGGGGTGCTGTTTGACAAAAAAGTTGATTTTGCGCTTCAAGATGCTATAATCCCCGTCACAACCTAAGATATGAACACCACGGCAGAAATTCGGCCAGGAGCAATAATAGGAGTGCATGATGGAAATGTTTATTCTATTGTCGGGCCTGGTGAAAATTCCCCACCTGGTCAGAATCTCGAACCTTCGGCAACAACGATAGAATGCGCGGATAATATTCTATTTCACATAGAGGTTACGGATCATACAGATTCATCTGCGATAATATTTCTGAATCAAGTACAAGACGAATCGTTAGTAATAGATTTTCGAAACCAAAGGCTTGCGCGGGGAGAAGAGTTAACGGTTGATGGATTAACCATTTATCATGCGATTTAATATATGGATTTAACTACGGATATCACCAAGGTTAAAGAGCTTCTGGATAAGGCGACGAACGTCGTTATCGCCACGCATGAGCATCCGACATTTGATAGTATCGGCAGCGCTCTGACCTTGTCCATCGGCCTGGCCAGTCTGGGCAAAAAGGTGACGGTCGTCTGTCCTGATGCTATGACGGTAGAGCTGTCGAGTTTCATTGGCGTGCAAAAAATAGTAAAAGATATTTCCAATAAAAACTTTATTATTTCGCTTGATTACACCGAAGGGTCGATAGAAAAAGTCAGTTATAACATCGAAGGCAACACCTTTAACCTCGTCATCGAGCCGCGCGTCGGGCATGACGGATTTTCTGAAGACAAAGTGCATTATACGCACGGCGGAGCACTTGCCGATCTCATCTTTACCGTAGACACGATTCATACCGGTGGTTTAAAAAAGGTCTACGAGGATAATAAAGAATTATTTGTAAACAAGCCGGTCGTCAACATCGATCGACACCCAAATAACGCGAAGTATGGTACGGTTATTCTGAATGATCCGCAGGCATCCAGTACCGTGGAAATTGTTTCCCAGCTTTTGTCACATATCGGTGTGGCGCTCACGCAGGATATCGCGACGAACGTGCTGAACGCCCTCTACGGCGCAACCGATAATTTTCAGAGTCCGAATGTATCGGTAGCTTCGTTTGAGCTGGCGGCGGCGTGTCTTAAGTCCGGCGGTAAGAGATTTACGAAAAGCGTTACCCCGTCTGAAGAAGTGCCTTCCGGCGAAGTCGCCAAAGATCCTGCACCGAAAGTTACGGAAACTCCTCCCGACTGGCTCAAGCCGAAAATATTTAAAAGCTCGAATTTGATTTAAATATATGGGTGCAAAATTAGAAATTAACAAACTTGGAGAAGGAATTGTCATGCAAGTAAACACTAATCCGGAAGGGCAACAATTGGAGGGAAATTATTGGGCCGCGTTGTCGACGACATTAGGAAAAGATGAATGGGCAGTCTATTACACCAATGGAATCATTAACTCAGGGGCGTTTGTGAGTGGAAGAGGAGACGGTCAGGAGGGATGTGAGGTGAACGGAGTGGTTCTAGAGCCTGGAGAAGTAGTTGTTTTGGGTAACCTCAAAATAACGGGGGAATAGTTTTCTCCGTTGAAAAAAATCCCGATATGTGCTAAAATACCTCTATTGGAGCGCAAAAAGGCTCCGTTTTAGTCTTAATTATTGAACTTATATGGCTACGAAAGCAAAATCCACGGTGAAAAAAGCACCCGCTAAAAAAGCGGCAGTTGCAGAAAAAACCGTTAAAACACCTGCGAAAACGGCTACCAAAGCTCCCGTCGGCAAAAAAGCCCAGAAAAAGATTGATGAGACGGCAGTACCTATTCCTAGCTTCGAGAAAAAAGAAGTTATCGAGCAGTACCAGGTAAAAGAAGGCGACACGGGGAGTCCGGAGGTGCAGGTGGCACTCCTGACCAAGCGCATCGAGAAACTCGTGGGGCACCTGAAAGCCAATCCGTCTGACAATCATTCTCGCCGCGGACTCCTGGGGCTCGTCAGTAAACGCCGCCGGCTCCTGAGCTATCTGGAAAAGAAAGACGCGAAACGCTACAAAGGAATCGCTGCAAAATTGGGATTAGGAAAATGACGAGTGTAGCGAGTCATCCCGGCCATCGAGCCGGGATCCAAATGGATTCCGGGTCAAGCCCGGAATGACAAAGAAAAAGAAATAGTGTATAATAGAATTTAGGGAATAGAAGAAGTGTGATGTAACGAACTCTTGACTATCAAAAGTTCATTTTATCCCACTTCTCATTATCCCCGGAAAAGAATTGCATGTCACAAAAAATTGTAAAAAAATCCATTGAACTTGGCGGCAGAACGCTTAGCTTAGAAGTCGGCCGATTTGCCGAACAGGCATCGGCGGCGGTACTCGCCCAGTACGGCGACACGATGGTCCTGGCCACCGTCACCGCATCCAGCAAAGAAACCACGCTTGATTATTTCCCACTTTCTGTTGAATACGTCGAACGACTCTACGCCGGCGGACGCATAAAGGGATCCCGATGGGTCAAACGTGAAGGCAGGCCCACAGACGATGCAGTACTGGCCGGACGCGTCATTGACCGTTCTATCCGCCCGCTGTTTCCAAAAACGTACAAACACGATGTACAGGTCATCATCACTGTGCTTTCGGTAGACGGAGAAAATGATTCGGATGTATTGGGATTGGTAGCCACGTCAGCCGCAATCGCTATATCGCCCATCCCATGGAACGGGCCGGTAGCAGGTGTACGTATGGGGTATGTACACGGCGAAGGGTCAGATGCCGCACTTGTTGTAAACCCCCGCGTTTCCGAACAGGCACTTTCTGATTTTGACTTTATCGTAGCAAGTAACAGTGACAAGGTCATGATGCTTGAGGGTGGTTTTTGTGAAACACCGGAAAATATCGTAAAAGAATCCATCGTCAAAGCAAAAGAAGCAAACAATCAGATTATCGGACTTATTAATGAGTTGGTTGCCGAGGTTGGGAAAACCAAAGTTGCCGTCGTCGTTGCCACAGAAGCAGAAGAGCTGAAAGAGAAGATTGTCAAAGATTATAAAAAAGAAATGGAAGAGGCATTCGCCAAAAAAGCTGAGAAAGAATTCGGCGGGGACGAAGTAATAGCCCTTGCGAAGAAAATTGCCGAGGACTATGAAAAGGTCTACACGCAGAAAGCAGTTGAGGAAGCGCTTGATTATCTTTTCAAAAAACAGGTCCGTGAGAATATTTTAACGAAAGAAAAACGGTTTGACGGACGGAAAATTGATGAACTCCGCACCATCGAAGCGGCAGTCGGACTTCTTCCCCGTGTACACGGAAGCGCCATGTTTAAACGTGGCCAAACGCAGGTATTAACAGTCGCCACACTCGGAACTCCTTCACTTGAACAACTTATAGAATCGCCAACGGGTGAAGAATCAAAGCGTTATATCCATCATTATTCCATGCCTCCGTACTCTGTCGGAGAAACGGGACGGGTCGGAACACCATCTCGTCGCGAAATCGGTCACGGCGCACTTGCGGAACGGGGATTGTTGTCCGTAATTCCGGGAGAAGAAGAATTTCCGTATACAATCCGGCTGGTTTCCGAAGTTATGTCGTCAAACGGCAGTACGTCTATGGCGTCAACCTGCGGATCTACTCTTGCACTCATGGATGCAGGTGTTCCTATTAAAGAACCGGTTGCCGGTATTTCAATCGGGCTTATGTCCGATGCGAAAAAATTTGTACTTCTGACTGATATTCTGGGCATTGAAGATTTTGCCGGAGATATGGATTTTAAAGTAGCGGGAACCAAAAATGGTATTACCGCAATTCAGCTTGATATGAAGATCGACGGTATTACCGATGAAATAATTGAAGGAACATTTGAACGCGCTCGCGTAGCGAGACTTGCGATTTTGGATATTATGCTTGCAGTTATTAGCGCACCGAGAAAATCGTTATCCCAATATGCACCCAAAGTGCAGATTGTAAAGATTCCGGTTGAGAAAATCGGTGAGGTCATCGGACCGGGTGGAAAGACAATTAAAAATATTATTGCCACAACCGGCGCCACCGTCGACGTGGAGGATGACGGATCAGTATTTATTTCCGGTATAGATCAGGTGAATGTGCAAAAAGCCGTCGATTGGGTCACGGGACTCGTGCGAGAAGTGAAAGTAGGAGAAGAGTTTGAGGGCGAAGTGAAACGTATTTTACCGTTCGGTGCATTTGTCGAAATATTACCGGGCAAAGAAGGTATGGTGCACGTGTCGCAGATGTCTACAGGATTTGTGAATAATCCTGAAGAAGTTGTCAAACTCGGTCAAAAAGTACATGTCCGAGTCATGGAAGTCGACGATATGCACAGAATTAATTTATCCATGCTTTTCGGAGAAGATGCAAAGAAAGTGACGGAACGTCGCGAGCGCCCAAGCGGTGGCAGACCTCCATTCCGCGGTGGTTCCCGCGGCCCACGAAGATTCTAGATCCCTCGACTTCGCTCGGGATGACTGATAAAATGAATGTATGTCCAAGTTAACAGATGAGATAGCGGATCTCCGCAAAAAAATTACGGAAGTACACGTCCCCAAGGATCTCGAAACACGAATTCTTTCCAATTTAGAAGAAGCATCCCGGCTGGAAAATGATATTACGGCACGGGTGCATATCGAGCAAATGCTGCGGTATACGGATTTAGTCGTCAATTTACCATGGAACACCCGTACAGCCGATGCGCTCGACCTCACGCGGGCCCGGGAGCTCCTGGAAAAAAATCATTACGGATTGCAGCCGGTGAAAGAACGAATTTTGGAATATTTAGCAGTACTGAAATTAAATACGGATAAACCCGCGGTGTCGCAATCAGAATCATCGCTTTCACACGGTATGCTTGCCCGACGGGCGCCGATCCTATGTCTCGTCGGACTGGTGGGTACCGGAAAAACGACACTCGCTAAATCTATCGCGGCAGCTATGGGCAGGCAATTTGTGCGTATCCCATTCGGAGGCATGAGCGATGCACTGGATTTGCGTGGGCAGTCTCGCGTGCGGCCCGATGCAGAAATGGGACTCGTCATCAAAGGCATGCGGTTTGCGGGAAGTAAGAATCCAGTTATCCTTTTGGATGAAATTGACCGTGTGGCGGAACGCGCTCGGGGAGACATTATGGGCGTTCTGGTTGAGCTTTTGGACCCGGAACAAAACGTGGCGTTTACCGACCATTATCTGGACTATCCGTTTGATTTATCGGAAGTGCTTTTTATCGCGACCGCCAATAACACGACCAATATCGCCACAGCTGTACTTGACCGTCTGGAACCCATCCAGATGCCGTCATACAGTGATGAGGAAAAAATTAAAATTGCCAAAGATTATGTGTTGCCCGAACTTATGCGGGAGTCAGGTCTGACGGCGGAGAATCTGACGATTGATGAGGCCATCTGGCCCAAACTCGTGCGGCCTTTGGGGTATGATTCGGGAATCCGAAGTCTCGAACGGACCATAAACACGGTCTGCCGTAAGGTGGCGCACATGATCGTCGAGGGAAAAGGCACAAGTGTCCATATAGACGAAAGTAATATAAAAAATTATATTGAGAGTTACTGATAACTGTGTCATTCCCGCGCAGGCGGGAATCGGTTTTGGTATTTATTCAAGAAAGGCAGATCCCCGATCTAGTCGGGGATGACAATAAAATAATATGAAATTTAATCCATTTATGAAGCAGCAAAGAGATACGCGTAGCGGGAATACCCAGATATTTACGGGTACTGCGCAGTCAGGGAAAGACAGTATCCGTGTGATTCCACTCGGTGGCACCGGCAACGTGACCAAAAATATGTTTGTGTACGAATACCGGTACGACGGAAAAATTCGCGACATTCTCATCGTGGACTGCGGCATCGGATTTCCGGATGAGGAGATGTACGGGATCGATTTAGTACTTCCTGACGTACGGTACCTGGAAGACAAAAAACAATTTATTCGCGGACTCGTGTTTACCCACGGGCACGATGATCACATCGGTGGCATACCGTATTTGTACCCCAAACTTGGTCATATCCCGATGTGGGCTCCGCAGCTTGCCGCGGCATTTGCCAATATCAAACTAGAAGAGGCAAAGCTAAAAGCCCGGGTCATACCAGTAGACTTTCGTGAAACGTTGCGCATCGGACCGTTTACCGTGTCGTTTGTACGTATGACACATTCGGTGCCAGACACGTCAAATCTCATCATCGAAACGCCGGTGGGGATTATTTATCACGGCAGTGATTTTAAGTTTGATTTTGACCCGCTTGATGGAAAAAAATCGGAGATTGAAAAAATAAATGCAGTCGGACGCCGCGGGGTGATGCTTATGATGACGGATTGTCTGGGAAGCGAACGCCCCGGGTTTACGCCGTCGGAGCAAGTGGTTGGTCAGACACTGGAAAAAGAAATAAGTTTATGTACCGGAAAGTTTATCTTTACGACACAATCGAGCAATATCTCGCGCATCCAGCTCGCCATTGAAATTGCACTCAAGCATGGCCGTAAAATTGCATTCTTCGGCAGGAGCATGGATCACAATGTAGAAGCGTCGCTGAAGCTTGGATACATGAAATTTCCACGGGATGCCGTCATCCGCGATGCGGATCTCAAACGGCTTCCGCCGACGAAACAATTTTTGATTGCAGCCGGTGCGCAGGGGCAATCATCAAGCGCGCTTTCGCGCATGGCAAACGATAATCATAAATTTGTGAGTATCAAAGAAGGGGATACGGTCGTATTTTCCGCAGACGCCATACCAGGCAACGAAGGCAGCGTCAGTAATATTATCGAACGACTGTATCGCAAGGGCGCGCGCGTGGCATATTCGGACATCATGGAAGATTTGCACGTATCCGGCCACGGATCGCAGGGAGACCAGATGCTGCTTCTTTCCGCCGTCGGACCCAAATATATTTTTCCGATAGGCGGCACGTACCGGCACATCATGCAATACCGCCGGCTTACAGAGGATCTCGGCTACACCAAACGTGATGTGCTAATTCCTGAAGACGGACAAGTGCTTGAATTTCGACGGGGATTTCCTCCAAAAGTCGTGGAAACGTTGGAGCTTGAAAACGTGATGATCGACGGACTCGGGGTGGGCGACGTGGGAAACGCTGTGCTTCGTGACCGGCAAACCATCGCGACAGACGGCATCGTCGTTGTCGTCGTACCCATGGAAGAATCGACCGGACGGGTCACAGCTGAGCCAGACATCATTTCTCGCGGATTTGTGTATATGAAAGAATCCGGAGATCTTCTCAATAAAGCGAAGCGCGTGGTGTCAGAGTCGCTGCGCCTCAAAAAAGGACGGATTACCGATTGGCGGTTCGTACGCAATCAAATGGGCGAAAATCTTGAGAAGTTCTTGCTCAAAGAAACCGGTCGTCGTCCTCTCATCGTTCCCGTGATTGTGGAAGTATAGTATACTAGTTTCATGGCTAAGAGATTTGCCAAACGTCGTCATTACCGGAAGCGGAGTCCGTTTCAACTGAAACTCAAAAAACAGACAGTGTACACTGTGGGAGCAATCTGGTTGTGGCTCATCGCCGGCACCATCACACTTTCTTTTTTTGGAGACGGTTCACTCCTTTCTAGTCTCCGCGAACAACTGACGTATCACCTCGGGTGGGTGATGTATGCGCTGCCGCTATTTCTTGCATCGCTCTCTACTCTTTTTTTCAAAATAAAAGCGGACATCGGAAAACCGAACGTGCCGTTTGGATTCGGTCTTTTAATTGTTGCCCTGTTGAGTCTAACGCAGGCCGGCACCGTCGGGGCGACATTGTGGTCTACAATTGCAGGATATGTATCCGCAGAGGGCGCCGTGCTCGCATACTTGGCAATCCTGGTTATCGGGCTTATGATTTTGTTTAATGCGTCTCTGGACAAAATGGTGAACTTTTTCCTCGTCGGAGCGGGCGACATCGTGGATTCGGTCGCTCATTTTTTTGGAAATATGGGTGGGAAAAATGAAAAACCGCTTTTTGGCCAGGAAAAGTTACCGCTTAAGGTCGGCGGACTGGAGGATAAACCTATCATGAAAGCGCCGATGAATTTGCCCCCGGTGCCCATAAAAGCCGGTACGACCGCGGTTTCAGACGGAAAAAAGCCGGAACTCAAAATAAACAGTGCCATGTCCAATCAGCCTACGGATATGGCGATGTGGGAGTACCCGCCGCTGTCACTTTTGTCCGACGGACCCGGACAAAAAGCCGACCGAGGGGATACCAAACGGAATGCAAGTACTATCGAAAATACGCTCGGGAGTTTTGGTATCACCGCCAAAGTCCGCGAGGTTAATCCCGGTCCCGCCGTCACGCAGTATGCCATAGAAATTGCCCTCGGCACCAAAGTGTCCAAAATTACCTCTCTTTCCAGTGATCTGGCTTTGGCGCTTTCCGCGCCAACCGGCCAGGTGCGTATCGAAGCGCCGATTCCCGGACGAAATCTTGTCGGCATAGAAATTCCTAACCGCGGACTTGAGTTTGTGACGCTTAAGAAAATGCTTGCATCACAGGCCATGCATAAAGCGAAAAGTAAATTGTCGGTGGCGCTTGGCTTGGATGTGTCTGGAAATGAAATACTAGCGGATATCGGGAAGATGCCGCATGTGCTGGTTGCCGGCACTACGGGGTCGGGTAAATCCGTCCTCATCAACTCATGGATCGCGTCGCTTTTGTTCCGAACGAATCCTTCCGAGGTGCGCCTCATCATGGTCGATCCCAAACGGGTCGAACTCACAGGATACAATGGTATTCCGCATCTTCTGACACCGGTCATCGTCGAGCCGGACAAAATACTTTCGGCGCTCCGGTGGGCGGCTAATGAAATGGAAAACAGATACAAAAAATTTGCAGAAGTAGGGGTCCGCAATATCGACGGTTTCAACGACCTTTCCGGATTTCAGGCAATGCCGTTTATCGTCATATTCATCGACGAACTTGCAGACCTCATGGCGTACGCACCGGTTGAAGTAGAAGATACAATTTGTCGTCTGGCACAAATGGCTAGGGCGACCGGTATTCACTTGGTGCTGGCCACGCAGCGGCCGAGTGTCGACGTCATCACGGGTCTTATAAAAGCCAATGTGCCGACCAGAATAGCATTTAACGTTTCAAGTATGATTGATTCCCGCGTTGTTCTGGATATGCCGGGCGCAGAAAAACTCCTTGGTCGCGGAGATATGCTTTATATTCCTGCGGATCAGAGTAAGCCCAGTCGTATTCAGGGCACGTACGTCTCCGAAGGGGAAGTGACTAAAATCGTTGATTTTCTAAAAACGAAAAATATCGCGGTCGAGTATACCGATGAAGTGACAAAACAGACGGCCAGTAGTATGAAAAAAGGTGCGGGCAGCACCATGGGCGGCGACGGGAGGGATGCGCTTTTTGAAGATGCACTTCGTCTCATTTGTCAACACGATAAAGCATCTGCATCGCTTCTGCAGCGGAGATTGTCTGTCGGGTATGCACGCGCCGCACGGATTTTGGATCAGCTTGAGGAATCCGGAGTGATCGGACCTGGTGAGGGGTCAAAGCCCCGTGACGTGCTCGTGAAAAATCCGGATGAATTTCTCGCAAGCCAAGCGGGCGAACAATGAAAACAGTCGGAAGTATCCTTCAGGAAACGCGTCTTGCCAAAAAACTCTCCCTAGAACAGGCCGAAAAGGCGACCAAAATACGGGTGAAGTTTCTCTCGGGGATAGAGTCGGATGATTATTCCATGCTTCCTTCTCTTTCCTATGCCAAGGGATTTGTCAAAAATTACAGCGAATATCTCGGGCTCGATAGTAGCATGGTGCTTGCGTTTTTTCGCCGGCAAACGACGGATGTATCACGCGTGAGTCTCTTGCCCAATAAATCCTCCGCGGCGCTAAATAAATCATTCATTCAGCTCACCCCAGGCCGGTTTCTCGCGATCGTGCTTGGGTGCTTGGTCGTTATTTTTTTGGGATATCTGGGGCTTCAGTACCGGAAAATAAATCAGCCGCCGTCGCTTTCTATCGATTCGCCGGCAAATCAATTGGTGACCACTGAACGGCGGGTCGATATTTTGGGGAAAACGGATGCCGATGCTACGGTGACGGTGGGCGGCGTGTCGGTCCTCGTTCGTGGAGACGGAAAATTTTTTGATCAGGTGACGCTTGAGTCGGGTGTTAATAAAATTACGATCGTCGCGACCAGTAGATTTGGGAAAACGACGACAATTATGCGGGAAGTGGGGTTGCAATTACCTCAGTAATCAGCGTATACTAAATCTACTGCTCATGGACGCTACTCAACTCACTATTATCATCATTAGTTTCGCTCTCGCTATACTTCTTATCGTGCTTGGGATTCAAGTTTGGTATATACTCCGCGAAATCCGTACGTCCCTCGTTAAAATGAACTCGATGCTCGATGACGCCAAAAAAGTCAGCGGCACCGTGTCCGAAGGAATTGTCGGCATGTCGGGATTTATGAACGGTTTGAAAACCGGGTTGTCCGCGGTGACGTCATTTTTACACAAAGGGGAATCGCATGAGTGAGGAACACGGCGGGTCGGATATTAAATTTCTTGCCGGACTTTTTATCGGCGGCCTCTTGGGGGCGGCGACTATTTTCTTTATCGGTACCAAAGAAGGGAAGAAAGCCGGTAAATTTTTGAAACAAAAAGGCGAGGAAGTGATCGGTGAACTTGAAGATCAGGTGGAGGAACTTGAGCAAAAAGGGAAAGAGCTGGTGAAGCAGGGAGAAGTAGTCAAAGAGCAGGTGATGGAAAAACTCGAGGATAAATCCGAGGAGCTTTCCGAAACTGCTACCAAGAAACTTGACAGTGCACTAGCGCACATCGAAGAACTTCAGGAACACGGGCGCGATACGACGGCAAGCATACGAAAGCGCCTCTTCAAAAACCTCCCGAAGAAAAGCTAGATTACCTTTTCTTAGCAGTAATCAGAAGCATGCCTGTATAGCCTGACCGTAGAGGATTTTTTGCAACCGGAATATGATGAATGATCAAATCATACGTTAAAGGCTCAAATATACTTTGAATGTCTTCCAAATTTACCGATATAGAAGGAAACTGTTGTTTGTCTATTTTATATCCAGTTGAATTTTCCATAAACGCAGCGATAAGTATTCCATTTTGCTTTGCTGCGTTTACAAATTTATTACATGCGTTAATAAACTGATCGTGGAAACTTGTAATAGATTCAGCTATAAAAAACATCATAACAAGATCATATAGTTTTGGGGGTAACTTGAAAATATCTCCTTGAGATATATGAATTTTTGTCCTTAACCCTGTAAGGAGATCGTACTGCGAGTAGATTTTACTATTGGTTTGCATATATTGCCAGAATTGTAGCCAATTGTTGGCTGGCGATTGTAATTGATCATTAAAGTATTCGATATTGTTCTGGCTATATTCAAGACAAGTAATATTTGACGCAATAGGTAACGCAAGCATAGTGGGGTATAAATTCGGGCCAGTACCTACCTCGAGCACAGATTGCTGTTTAGGAAGATGTTCAAAAAATTGAATGAGTTTATCGATTATTGCCCGATCTTCTTCGTGAACTTTATCATAGTTGTCGGCTACATAGGCTAACGGATTAAATTTATTCCATACGTTATCGTTCATATTTTAATTACGTGCTTTTTTGGATTGAATTTGGGAGTCGTGGATATGAAAGGGTTCATGACTTGGCGGTGTTTAGCGATTTGCATGAGTAATCCATTTCACGAGATCGTCAACTTTTTTCGTTATTTCTGAAAACGTTTTTTCTGTGTGTTCAATACGCATCATTTCGGAATCTCTTTCGGTATTAAAAAAGCCTGCTTCATTAATATCCCCGATGTGCCAGATTTCAAAAGAATTTTTTTGGTATTTAAATGTTGATTTCGCATACTCATATTGTTTATCAGTCATAAATACCACAATATCTGCCGTGTTTAGGCGTTTCGGGGTAGTTTGCGTGGACATTGGTTTGGTGTGAGGTATTAATTTGTGTCGCTTTATCAGTCTTGCGGCGTACCAGCTGATCGGACCGTTTTCTACGTAATATTTTTTAGCCTGAATACCGCTTGAAGAAACTTTGATATCAGGAAGCATCTTAGATTTAAGATATGCTTCCGCAAGACGACTCCGATAATAATTTCCCGTGCAGACGAAATGGACGTGGACCGTTTTCATTATTTGTATACTCCTTGCCGATGTTGGAGGGCGGTGATAAGAATGACCTGTTTAGGTTTAATGATGGTATAGATTATACGATATGGCCAGGCGCGAAGTGAATAATGGCCTTTTAAATTCCGCTCAAGCGGTTTTCCGGCAAATGGATTTTCTTTCAAATAGTCGAGTTTACGAAAAACTCGGGAATGGGTAACACGGGGGAGACGGGTGAGTTGTTTTTCCGCGTCGGGGGTAAGGAGAACGTTCATACCTTGAGTTTTTTCTTGACTTCCTCGAGTGTATGAAACTTGCCAGTCTTATAATCATTCATGCCACGGTCAATTTGTTTCATAAGCTTTTTGTCGGAAAGAATATCAATTGTTTCCTGCATAGCCTCTAGATCTTCTATAGGCATAATAACGGCATGGGGCTTTCCATGATGTGTTATGGTAAAACGACGAGTAAATTTTTTAACCTCGTCAAGCATGTCATAAAGATTTATCCGTGCTTCACTCGCAGTGAGGGTAGTAGGTATTGAATTCATATATTTATATCGTACGTTAAATCGTACGTTTTGTCAAGAGGGTGCTTTTCCATGTATAATAATCCGTATGAAATCGGCGGATGTGAGAAAAAAATATATTGAGTTTTTCAAGGCGCGGGGACACGCAGAGATCCCGAGTGCTCCGCTCGTGCCAGAGAATGATCCGACCACTTTATTTACCAGTAGCGGTATGCAGCCTCTAATACCGTATTTATTGGGTCAAAAACATCCATCTGGCAAGCGCTTGGTCGATAGTCAAAAATCGTTCCGCGCGCAGGATATCGACGAAGTCGGTGATAACCGGCATACCACGTTTTTTGAAATGCTCGGAAACTGGTCGCTCGGGGATTATTTTAAAAAAGAACAGCTGCCGTGGATTTGGGAATTTCTTACAAAAGAATTAGGGCTTCCGGAAGAAAAATTATTTGTGTCCGTATTTGAAGGAAATAAAGATGTTCCCAAAGACGAAGAGTCTGCGGGTATCTGGAAAAGTCTTGGTGTGCCGGAGGATCGGATATTTTATTATGGTGCCAAGAAAAATTGGTGGAGCAGGAGCGGCGAGCCGGAAAAAATGCCTGCAGGAGAACCGGGCGGACCGGATAGTGAAGTATTTTATGATTTCGGTACGCCCCATGACCCAAAGTTCGGCAAGGAGTGCCACCCAAATTGTGACTGTGGCAGGTTTATGGAAATCGCCAACTCCGTGTTCATGCAGTATCAGAAGCAACCCGATGGTAAGCTCAAAGAGCTTAAGCAGAAAAACGTAGATTTTGGTGGTGGGCTTGAACGGTTGGTCGCCGCGACCGAACAAACACAGGACGTATTTACAACTGATTTGTTTACGCCAATTGTTCATAAGATAACGGCGGTGAGTAAACAGGAATACGTTGGAAATGAATTTAGTATGCGGATTCTTGCCGATCACATCAAGGGCGCCGTCATGATGATTGATGCCGGCGTGACGCCTTCAAACAAAGCACAGGGCTATGTACTGCGGAGACTCATTCGTCGTGCACTTTTGCACGGGCGAAAATTAAATAATTTTAATGCAATAGAAACACTTGTTCCCGCGATAGAGACAATATATCAAACCAAATTTTCGAATGCAGCAGAAATTCTCAAAGAAGAGGCGCTTCGATTTGGAAAAACACTCGAGCGTGGGCTTGCAGAGATTGAAAAAATGCAAAATATAACAGGGAAAGATGCGTTTATTTTGTATGAGACGTATGGGTTTCCCTGGGAACTTACGGAGGAAATTGGGAAAAATAGGGGACTCGTCATTGATCGAACCCAGTTTGAGGAAGAATTCAAAAAACATCAGGAGCTTTCGCGGACCGCCGCAAAGGGCATGTTCAAAGGCGGACTTGCGGATCACAGTGAAGCCACGACAAAATTGCACACCACACATCATTTGCTGCTTGCGGCACTGCAAAAAATTGTGGACCCGACAATAAAACAGCGGGGCAGCAATATCACGGCCGAGCGCCTACGTATGGATTTTAACTTTGTCCGCAAAATTACTCCGGAAGAACTTTCTAAAGTTGAGGAGTTGGTGAATGAAAAAATTAAAGAAGATTTAACCGTTGAACGCGTGGAGATGGCCCGTGAGGATGCGGAAAAGGTCGGTGCACAAATGGAATTCGGACACAAATATCCGGATCGCGTAAGCGTATATTTTGTCGGTCCGAAAGATAATTTTTTCTCCGCTGAGTTTTGCGGTGGCCCGCACGTGACGCACACGGGTGCCATCGGACATTTTAGTATACAAAAAGAAGAATCCGCCGGCTCCGGCATCCGCCGCATTTACGGGGTTATAAATTCTTAAACAATCTAGATGGCACCATCGGATCTCGACGAAAGCCATTTTTTAAAAGATGTTCTCGCCAACGATCGTTCACGATTGCAGAAAGAACAAGCTTTTTGGCTCCCAACGATCTTGCTAAATTTTCTGTAATTTGATTAATTTGTGTGCTCAAGCCTCTCCCTCGAAGTTGATCATCTAGAGCGATGTCGTATCTATTAAGTGTTTTATCCAAAGGTCCCCATGTCATTTCTAATCCTTGTAATGCGCCTTTAATTTTTGAAGAACCATTTATAAAATATGCTCCTTTTATTTCCGGATGATTCTACTCTTGTATTATATTTTCAGGAGTTCCGCCACCGAGAATATTAGCGATTTGATTGGTTGCCTCAGCGAAGTGTCTCTCAAAAATGTTCAATTGTTTGCTTCTCCAGTCCTCAGTCCTGATGTCCGGGGTATTATCCGATTTTTCACTCATACGAAGATTATATCAAACTAGAAGCAGTTGCTTCAGAGGCTGCTCGCTGGTAGTATGGAATCAGGAGGTCTGCCCTCTCTATTTTCAATGAAATTACCTTCAGTGCTTGAACAGTTTTTGCCCAAAAAAGCGCCGACTGCGGAAGTCATTTCGTCTCTCGTGCTGGATGAGGAATACGCAGCCGCGGCACTATGGGAAATGGATGGCCCAGGCAAGCCGCACATACTCGCGGTCAGTAGTGAGCCGGTGACAGAAGACTCGTGGGAAAGCCGTTTGGATGCCGTAGACGTTTCGCTCGCTTCTGTAGAAGACGCCGTAGGGACGACGAAATATACAAAAGTAGTGTTGGGGTTGCCTCCGAAATATCTCACGGCAGAGGGAGAAATTCTCCATGATATCAGACCGCACATCAAAACGATTACCAAAGAACTCGAACTTACTCCAATAGGATTTGTCTCTCTCCCGCAGGCAATTTTGTATAAACTGAAGAAAGAAGAAGGGATCCCGCCAAGTGTCATTCTTCTGGGCGTTTCCAAAAAAGAGCTGTCCGTATCGTTATATAGGGTGGGAGCGCTGACTGGTCAAAGTATTTTGCCACGCAGCGGAGACATGGCGATAAATTTGGAAGAAGCGCTCCGCCAGTTTAAAAATTTGGAAGTACTTCCTGCGCGCATCCTCCTCTACGGACACGATGCAGAGCGGCTTGGAGAGGTAAAGACGGAACTGTTGCGGTATCCGTGGACCACGCGAGTGAATTTTTTGCATTTTCCGAAAATAGAAATTATCACTCCCAAAGATGTTGTCGCATCCGTGTCTCTTGCCGGCGCGAGCGAGCTTGCACACGAGGTCGATCAGCAGATCGGGCAGGAGACCGATCAGCAGATCGGGCAGGAAGAAGAGCCAATTGCAACGCCGGAGGCGAATGAAGAGATTCTCGAATCTCAGGCAGGAGAAGTTGAAGTTGGAGAAGAAATTACGGCGGAAGAATCAAATGTGGTAGCTGTGGACCCCGCGAATTTAGGGTTTAGGAAAAATGTGGATGTACTCGAGGACGTGGAAAAGCCTTCTCCACGTCCCATGAGGCTACCCGCCATAGTTCTGCCGTATTTTGATATTTCCGCTATTCGGGATCGAATTATGACTGGTGGGAAAGGTCCCATCATCGCTGTCGCAGCTGCGATACTGATTCTCTTTGGACTTCTCTATTGGTTTGTGCCGCACGCAAATGTCACCGTGTTGACGCGGCCGAAATCTATCGTTGAATCTGAAAATATCACGATCGATCCAAAGGCTAAATCTGTCGATGCAACGGGAAGAATCATTCCCGGCACGGTGCAGGAAAAATCGGTGAGCGGTCAAAAGACGATACCGGTTACCGGAAAGAAAAACGTTGGAGATCCGGCACGCGGCACGGTGACGATTTACAACAAAACGACGGATGCAAAAACGTTTGTTAAAGGGGCAGTGCTCACGTCAGGAACGTTACAGTTTACCCTGGATGCTGATGTTCAGGTGGCATCGGCTAGTGAAGCGGTGGGATCGATAACATTCGGAAAAACGACCGGGACCATCACGGCTAGCCAAATCGGTACAGACAGTAATCTCCCAGCGGCTGCTGAGTTTCATTTTAAAGATTATGACACCGGTGTTGCTATAGCCCGCAACGACGCGGCACTTTCCGGAGGTACGAGTAAAAGTGTTACCGTCGTAACGCGGGCAGACTACGATGCGTTTATAAAAGCGATTTCTGATGATCTCGTGGGTCAGGCCAAAAAAGATTTGGGTGCGGGCGTGCGGGGGAGCGAAAAGCTTATTGATGAAACCATTACGTCCACAGTTACACAAAAGACCTATTCGCAGGAATTGGATCAGGAGGCGACCGAACTTTCCGGCAACGCAACTATCACGGTATCCGGTACGTCGTATAACGAAGACGATGTCAAAACGATCATGAAAGCGTTTATCACGGGCGCTATTCCCGCCGGATATACACTTGCCGAAAGCAGGACGCAAGTAACGCTTGAAAACGTAAAGGTCCTAAAAGACGGCAGCATCACGGCCAAAGCGACGATAAAAACCGATGCCATACCGAGTTTGGATTTGACCTCGATACGCAATCATTTAGCTGGGAAAAAAATCAGTGACGCTGAAGCATATCTGCGGACAGTCACCGGCGTGGCCGGTATGAATGTCGGTTTTTCACTCGGATTTGGCCACGGAAGATTGCCGCTAAACGGAAAAAATATCAATGTAAGTTTAGCTATTCAATAACATCATGCCCTTATACCGTTATGTGAAATCAGCGCCCGGTCTACCCCCGCGAAAGAAAAAATCACGCTGGCTTTCTCTGGGGCTTATGGGATTGGGCGCGCTTATCCTGGCATGGGTTACGTGGCCAATACTTTCTTTTAGTCTCACAAGTGCGGATTTATTTGCTCAGACAGTTACGCCCGTTTCTGATGCATCACAATTGTCGCCCGTTGCGTATGCCGCGACCGGACAGACGTCCGGAGGATCTGATTTTACCAATGCAAACGCGTGGTTTCCGACCAGCCCGCAGAAAAAAGTAAACTCGCAGGTAAATACGTATCTTCTTTCCATTCCAAAACTCAAAATTAGTGATGCGACGGTTACGGTGGCGGGGGACGATCTGGCGGTCAGCCTCGTCCATTATGGCGGCACTGCCGTTCCCGGTGAATACGGGAACACGGTGATTTTCGGCCATTCCACGTTACCGCAATTCTATAATCCGAAAAATTATAAAACTATTTTTTCGCTGCTGCCGACACTCAAAGACGGCGATGAGATAGATGTCACCTATGACGGAATTTCGTATGTCTATAAAGTATTTGATATGACGGTGTCCGAGCCGACGGATCTTTCGGCACTTGAACAAAAATTTGATGACTCCTACCTTACTCTCATTACTTGCGTGCCGCCCGGCACCTATTGGCAACGGCTCCATGTGAAAGCAAAACTCGTGAGGCCAGCGGTATGAGCGGAGACCATCAACAACTAGCCATAGACGCGATCAAAAAAAAGCTTATCGGGAAAGCGCTCTCGTATCATGAGATTTTTGCCATCATGGATGAGATTGCAAACAAACGGTTATCGCCTGTACTTACCACGTACTTCGCCGCTGCCGGATTTAAAGAAGGATTTAACGACGAAGAGCTGTATCATCTCACCCGTGCAATGGTCGCGACAGGTCCGGAACTTCATTTCAAGGGAATCGTGGCGGATAAACATTCAACGGGTGGAGTAGCAGGGACTAGAACGACGATGATTCTCGTTCCTATTATCGCGGCAGCCGGTTTTCAAATTCCAAAAACGTCTTCCCGCGCCATCACATCTCCTGCCGGTACCGCCGACACGATGGAAGTGGTGGCACCGGTCACATTTACTCCGAAACAAATAGAACATATCGTAGGGCGAGCCGGCGGATGTATCGTGTGGGGTGGGCACCTGGGACTGGCTCCTGCTGATGACATCATTATCCAAGTCGAGCAGCCGCTCGCATTTGAATCGTTTGACAAAATTATCGTTTCCATTATGGCCAAAAAAGTCGCATCGGGGACGACCCATCTGGTTCTCGATGTTCCCGTGGGTCCGACGATGAAAATACAACATTTGAAAGACGGCGAACTCATCGCCCGAAAGTTTACGTATCTTGCAAAAAAATTTCATATTAAGGTTTCTGTAGACATGAACGAAATTCGGCAAAATGCTGGTCGCGGGATTGGTCCGGTACTGGAGGCGCGAGACGTGTTTCAGGTGCTCGAACAGCACCATCATCGGCCGCTTGCGCTGGAAGCAAAAGCACTCCGGCTTGCCGGGAAACTTTTAGACCTGTGTTTTGCAGACACGCCGAGTAAAAAGGATTTAGTCGGCGAAGACGTCGCCCGCGAAATGCTTACGAGCGGGAAGGCTCTTGCGAAAATGCGCGAGATTATTCGTGCGCAGGGTGGTCACCCTGATGTACACAGCGAACAGATGCATCCCGGGCGATACGTCCACGAAGCGAAGTCTCGCAAAAAAGGTCGTGTGCACGCGATCGACAATCAGCAAATTACAGTAATTTGCCGGATACTTGGATGCCCGACGGATAAGAAGGCGGGGATGTATCTCAATCGCAAACTTGATGAGGCCGTGGACTCGGGTGATATACTATGTACGCTCTATAGTTCGGACAAGTGGCGACTGCAAGAAGCAGCCGAGACTATTAAAAACGTACCGGTCTATAGAGTTGAATAAATTAGAGTAATTATGTTTAAAAATATTATCGCTCCAATGCAGGCATGGCTACTTTCCCAAGGAAAATGTGTGGGCTGTGGTAAATTATTGGACCGGAAAGAAGGACAGGGCCTCGTGCCAGTGACGTGTGTCTGCGGACGCGTATATATGTACGATACTGCGGGAAAGCGTTTCCGCAGGGCAACTATCGATGAAATCAAATAAAGCTCATTCTATCGTCGCGCGGTTTGTCATATTTTTTGTGTTTCTCGTCGCTATCGCATGGGGCGGGTGGTTTTGGTGGCAGTATGGCGTATCAGCGGTGGATCCGGCGGACAAAACGCCAATCATATTTGTCGTAACTCGGGGTGAAGGAGGCAAAGAAATCGCGGCAGCGCTCTCGCGTGAAAATCTCATCCACGACCGGACGAGTTTTTTTCTCCTCATCAAACTCCTCGGTATCGAAAAAGATCTGCAAGCCGGAGATTTCCGACTGAATAAATCTATGGATGCACGGAGTATCGCCCTTGAGCTGACACACGGAATCCTGGACGTGTGGGTGACGACACTCGAAGGTTGGCGGGTGGAGGAAATCGCTTCGCAGCTCAATAAAGACGTGGACATACCGGAATCGCAATTTTTGGCATCGGCCCGTGAAGGATATATGTTTCCCGATACCTATCAGGTGGCGAGAGATGCGACCGCTTCGTCGGTGACAAAAATGTTTTTGGATAATTTTAACGCGAAGGTGACGCTCGCTATGCGCGAAGATGCAAAAAAAACAGGTTTGACGTTTGCGCAAACCATTACGCTCGCGTCACTCGTTGAACGCGAGGGAAAAACGGAGAGCGACCGACCCATGATCGCGGGAATTTTACTGAACCGGATTAAGCTGGGCATGCCTCTCCAGGTAGACGCGACACTCCAATATGCGCTTGGGTACCAGCCGTTTGAGAAATCATGGTGGAAAAAGGAACTCTCCGACGACGATAAGAAAATAGATTCTCCGTACAATACGTATGCCAATGCTGGGCTCCCGCCCGCGCCCATTTGTAATCCCGGCATCGTGTCCATCAAAGCGGCAATCTATCCTTCGACCTCCGATTACTTGTATTATATCCACGATAAAACCGGTGCCGTCCATTATGCGAAAACTGTTGAGGAGCATAACGTGAATATTCAGAAGTATCTGCAGTAGTTACCAGCGTTCCTTTTGAACTTCCGTAGGTTCAATTCTCATTTGTTCCTTCGTAACTCCGTGCGAGACCCCGTAATTAAATGCTTCCGTGTAATTAGATTTACGGGCTTTAAACACTGTGTCTTTAAAAATTACGATTAACGTATCTTCTTCAGGATTTTCCTGGTATAGGTGGCAGTAATACGGTGGTATTAAGGTATTCTTTAATCGCTCCGAAATTAATTCTACTTGATTATCGGGAATTTCAACTTTGTACATTACTGATTCTGCGGGTGTTCCTCTTTCAAAATATGTTTTTGAAAGTATCGTGTAATTTTTCAGAATACTTTTATCTTTTAAAGAATTTTCAATAATAATTAGTCGATAATTCATAATTAATCGTATATATTTGTATCGATTCTATAGACAAAAAAGTCTTTGCCTCCCAGTTCATACTTATACCGTTCGTTTCCCTGCAGGAAATTATATTCTTTGACTCCCGATTCAATTGCACGTTTGATGTGCATGGCTTTGAGATAAAATCCCGCACCGGAAAATCGCTGTTCATTAAATCCGGAGTTATATCCCATAAGCGTATCGCCGATTCTGAATGCAAGTAGTGCGGCAGCGGGCACGGTATTAATCTCCAGAATGGAGAGCCGGATTTCGTTTGCAAATTTTTCAATGATTTTCCGGAAAAAAGATTCCATGTCCAGTGTTAAAAATCTTTTTTTTCGCTCGTCGAGTTTCATGAGATTCAGAAATGTATCGGTGTCAGTGACCGGGTCCGCGCTGTCACGGATTTCAATGTCGGGTTGTTCCCGTTCAAATTTGCGGAGTTTCCGTTCTAACTCGTGACGGTTTTTTTTGTCGAGTCCGGCTAAATATGTCTCCCACGAAGCGGGTACTGTCATTTTCGGCGTGGTGTCTTCCTCTTTTATCACGGACGATGCGTGCGAGCGAAAAAATGCAACGGTGGGGGAATCCTGCGGTACGTTATTCAGGTGGAGTGACGCTACGCCATCAGTTTTTAGAAATTCCAATAGTTCCGGCCATGCCTTTTCCTTCGCTTGCTTCGTACCGATAATATCCAGGTAATCCGCCACTTCGTCGCCGCCTGCCAATATGACCTCATTTCCTTTGCGCGCAAACGGGGCGATCACTTCGTCATTATTATTTAGTATGTACGGTTCCCAATCTTTCCCGATCGTTTCGTGCCATGCGGTCACCCATTCGTATGTTGAGAAGGGCAACGTGCCTGGCTCGGATATATATGATGAAACTTTTTGGATCATAAACGTATTATACAGGATGTGAAAGTTGATATAGTTTGATATAATCAAATCTATGCATAAAGAGAGGAAGGAAATTTTTCCCGACCAAACAAAATTTAAAAGTAAACGGTTGGACTGGTTTATAAGAAAAACATTATGGGTTATTGATGGATATCGGCACGTACCAACCAAGGCAGAATTAGCAATAAATCCAAAAGAAGAAAGAGATAACGCAATTGCTCGGCTTTCAGTTTACAAAACAGATTATTTAGACCAACAGGATATTGCCGATGAGCTAATTTTATTGCTGAATTCTATGCGTGACATACCACACGAGTTACCTAATGAGGTTGCGGAAAATTTTGTCAGTGCAATTCTTCCCTTTGCGCGAGAAATAGCTCAAGGGAAATATGCACTTTGTCACAACGAAGGCTTATTGAATGAATATGACAGGTGGTATAAAACACTGGAAGATCAGTTCGGTCAGTATGGATTCAAAAAGTTTGCGCCTCAGGAAACGTCTTGATAATTGTGCTACTATTCTGGTACTTCTATGAAAGATAAATATTCAGCCGTGTGGGTGTCGCATAGTTCCATCGGAGATTACCTCAAATGTCCGCGCGCGTACTACCTCAAAAACATGTACCGCGATCCCAAAACGAATCACAAAGTCATGCTTATGGAGCCGCCGCTGGCGTTGGGACAAGTCGTACATGAAGTATTGGAATCCGTTTCCGGACTTCCCGTCGAAGAACGAAATATCAGTTCTCTACTAAAACTGTATGAAGAGAAATGGAAAAACGTTTCCGGCAAACGTGGCGGGTTCCACGACGCGGACGAGGAAAAAAAATTTCGTGACAGGGGAGCCAAGATGATCGCAAAAGTTATGGCCAATCCCGGACCGCTTACGAATAAGGCTATTAAGATTCGGCAGGAACTTCCGTATTACTGGTTGTCCGAAGACGATAACGTTATCCTTTGCGGAAAGATTGATTGGTTGGAATATATTCCCGAATCCGACTCAGTACGGATCATCGACTTTAAAACCGGAAAATTTGATGAAGATGAAGATTCGTTGCAATTGCCTATTTATCTGCTTTTGGCAGCACATTGTCAGACCAAACCGATTGCGGGTGCTGCCTATTGGTATCTGGACCGTGATGATGAGCCGACAGCTGTATCTCTGCCGTCAGGTGAAGACGCGACCAAACGCGTGATGGAACACGCAAAAATGATCGTACTTGCGCGCAAACTTGACCGGTTTATTTGTAAACAAAAAGACGGATGCCGCGTATGCCGACCGCTGGAAAATATTATCAATCACAAAGCCGAATTTGTTGGCGTGGGTGGGTATAATCAGGATATCTATATAAATTTGTAATGTCATCCCCGACCTGATCGGGGATCTAGCGTTTAAAAAAACTGGATTCCCGCCTGCGCGGGAATGACACAAAGAAAACTATATGAATACAATAACGTGCCCGCATTGCCATACGCCCTTTGAGCTGAATGAAGTTCTCACGCACCAGATAGAACAGGAGCTTTTGGCTGGGGAACAAAAGAAACATGACGAAGAAATAGTCAAAATAAAAAAACAATTGGAATCGGCGCAGAACGCGGAATTGGAACTTCGGAAGCAAAAAAATCTCCTCGATGAAGAAAAGCGCACGTTTGAACTGGATAAGCAGCGGCAGTTGGATAGTGAACGCGAGAAAATACGAAACGCCACGACGCAGGAAGTGCTCGAGTCGCAAAAATTGAAAGAAATGGAAAAAGATAAAATTATCGGCGACCTAAAAAAATCCCTCGAGGATGCACAGCGGAAAGCGACCCAAGGCTCGCAGCAATTACAAGGCGAAGTGCAGGAATTGGATTTGGAAGCGACACTCAGGACTACATTTCCCAACGATGTTATAGAGCCGATCGGTAAAGGAGTTGGTGGCGCAGATATCCGACAGGTAGTAAAAAGCCCCGGAGGCAAAGAGTGCGGTACGATTCTTTGGGAGTCAAAAAGAACGAAAGCTTGGTCAGACGGGTGGATCGCAAAACTTAAAGAAGATATGCGAAATGATAAAGCAAACATTCCGGTGATTATCTCTGAGGTTTTGCCTGAAGAGGCAAAAAATGGAGCAGGAATGAAAGATGGAGTTGTGATATGCTCACCTAAATTGTTTATCCCAATTGCCGTCCAACTCAGGTTGCGGCTTATCGATGCGGCGAAACAAAAATTTATTTCAGATAACCGGCAGACGAAAGCAGAGTTGATTTACGGGTATGTCACCAGTCATGAATTTGCCCAACAGGTAGAATCTATGGTGGAAGTGTATAACGACATGCTGACACAAATTACCCGCGAACGCGTCGCTTTTGAAAAATCCTGGAAACTTCGTGAGACGCAGGTGCAGAAGTTGCTTACCGGTGTGTCCGGTATCTACGGGAGTCTCCAGGGAGCTGCTGGGCCCGCCATCCCGTCTATCAAGAGTCTGGAGCTTGGCGGCGCTTGACAACGGGATAAAATTGAGTATATAATACAGATTAATTGAATAGCCCGAATGAGGCGAACGTTCATTGTTCGCTTCTTTTCGTCGTTCACTAGGGCAATTACGAAGCTATTTTTTGAATTTATTTCCAATGACGAAATATCAAAACAACAAACGACTGTGGGATAGCGCAACGACCAATCTCCCTCCCATAGATCTCACCTTGGTACAACGTGAATCGTACCAGTGGTTCCTCGAGACAGGCATCAAAGATCTTCTCTCTGAAGTTACTCCTATAAATGATTTTACCGGTAAAAATTGGGAACTCTCCTTTGGCGATTATTTTTTCGGGCGCCCGAGACTTACCCCGGCAGTCGCACTCGAAAAAGGTTTGACGTTTGATATGCCGCTCAAAGTTATGGCAACGCTCGTCAACAAACAATCCGGGCATCGCGTGATGCAGGAAGTGTTTTTGGGAGATATCCCCGCCCAAACGCAAAACGGCACATTTATCATCAACGGTATCGAACGCTGTGTCGTAAACCAGCTTGTACGCAGTCCGGGTATCTACTACACCGGTTCGGTGGATTCTACGACAGGCAAAACCTTATATAGCGCGGAAATTCGGCCGATGCACGGAAGCTGGCTCGAGTTTATTTCGACCCGCAACAATGTGCTCATGGTGAGAATTGATCGTCGCCGCAAGTTTGTCGCGACGACGTTTTTGCGAGCGATCGGACTTTCTACCAACGAAGAGATTATCAACACCTTTAAAGATATAAACGCGGGTCAGGCAAATTTTGTCGAGGCGACAATTGCTAAAGACCCGACCAAAAACCAAACTGAGGCTATTTTGGAACTTTACCGTAAGCTTCGACCGGGAGAACCGATCGTATTGGATAACGCACAGGAACTCCTCCGGACGATGTTTTTTGACTATCGCCGGTACTCGCTTGAGCGCGTGGGCCGGTACAAGATGAACAAAAAACTCGGTATAAAAGTCGCAAACGATAAAGATCATTGGGTATTAACCCGCGAAGATATCATTGGCGCGATCAAATACCTTATTGGCCTGACCAACGGCAAGGGCGATGTGGATGATATTGACCATTTGGGGAATCGCCGTGTCCGCCGCGTGGGAGAGCTTGTGGCGACGAATGCATTCCGCGTTGGGCTTCTCCGGCTTGAGAGGTCGGTTCGCGAGAAAATGAGTTTGGCTGGACCAGCCGCCGAAGATCTTACCCCGATGCAGCTGGTTAACGCACGCCCGATTATCGCTTCTATAAATGACTTTTTCCGCACCAGTCAGCTTTCAACGATTCTCGATCAGACCAATCCGCTGGCTGAAGTCGATAATTTGCGCCGTCTTACCGTCATGGGTATTGGTGGCATATCCCGCGAGCGCGCATCGTTTTCAATTCGAGATATTAATGCGTCTCAATACGGTCGGATTTGTCCTGTTCGGTCCCCAGAAGGACCGAACATTGGTTTAGTGACCTATATGTCACTCTACGCTCGCGCGAATGAATATGGATTTTTGGAAACGCCGTATCGCAAAGTGGAAAAAGTGACCCACGGGGACAAAACGACCATGCACGTGTCGGACGTGACGGAATATTTGGACGCAAGTGATGAACAATATCATTATATAACGCATGCAGGAATCGCAATTGACGAAAACGGTAACCTGAAAGAAGATCGCGTGCCAGTACGGTACAAAGGGGAATTTTTGGAAACAGACGCAACGCTTGTTGAGTATATTGACGTCATACCACGACAGGTAGTCGGTGCGCCGGCGTCACTTATTCCATTTTTGGCACACGACGAAGCCAACCGTGCGCTTATGGGTACGCATATGCAGTGTCAGGCAGTACCTTTGGTCAAACCGGAAACTCCTATTGTAGGAACGGGTATGGAGTCCGCTATTTCTGCCACTATGGGGCGGGTAGTTGTAGCTCCTGAAGATGGCGTTGTCCGTTATGCAGATGGATCACGGGTAGATTTTGAGACGAAAGACGGAGCTGCGACCAGTTATACCATCCAGAAATTCATGCGTAGCGCACAATCGACGTGTTACAACCAGCATGTTTTGGTTGCGACCGGTGATAAAGTGAAAAAAGGAGATTTGCTCATTGAAGGACCGGCAAGTGACGAAGGAGAACTTGCACTTGGAGCAAACATCACGATTGCATACATGAGCTTTGACGGACTTGGGTACGAAGACGCTATCGTCGTCTCTGATCGTCTCGTCCGCGATGATGTCCTGACCAGTGTTCACATCGAAGAATATGATGCGAGTGTCGTTGATACCAAACTTGGTCCGGAGGAAACGACCCGTGATATCCCCAATGTCGGCGAGGAAGCGCTTAGAAATTTGGATGAAAATGGCATCGTGGTTGTCGGCGCACAGGTGGCACCCAATGATATCCTGGTCGGTAAAATCGCGCCGAAAGGTGAGACTGAACTGACCGCAGAAGAGCGCCTGCTTCGTGCAATATTCGGTGAAAAAGCCCGCGAAGTTCGCGATACCAGTCTGCGCGTGGCCCATGGAGAACGCGGCACCGTTATCGAAGTTAAAATTTTGGACAAAGAAAAAGGTGATGAACTCGAACCGGGTACAAACCGCAAGATTATCGTCAAAGTCGCTCAGATGCGTAAAGTGGTCGTCGGAGACAAGCTCGCCGGCCGGCACGGAAATAAAGGCGTCATCTCTAAAGTCGTACCGCAGTCCGATATGCCGTATTTGGCAGATGGAACGGTTGTTGATCTTATCATCTCTCCTTTATCCGTGCTTTCCCGTATGAACTTGGGCCAACTTCTTGAAGCGCATCTCGGACTTGCCGCGAAGAAATTAAATATAAAAGTGGCGCTTCCCGTATTTGAACACATCGGAGAAGATAAAATTGTCGAAAAACTTAAAGAAGCAAACGTTTCTTTGACCGGCAAAAGTACGCTCTATGACGGCCGCAGCGGAGAAGCATTTACTGAGCCAATCGTCGTCGGTATCGGATACATCCTGAAGCTGATCCACATGGTTGAGGATAAAACGCATGCCCGATCGACCGGACCGTACTCACTCGTCACCCAGCAACCGCTCGGCGGTAAGGCACAGATGGGTGGACAACGCCTGGGAGAAATGGAAGTCTGGGCACTCGAATCGCATCGCGCTGCACACGTGCTACAGGAAATGCTTACGATCAAATCCGATGACGTGGTTGGCCGCGCGAAAGCGTTTGAGGCAATCGTCAAAGGTACGGATATCCCGCAGTCTACGATTCCCGAATCATTTAAAGTATTGGTCAAAGAGTTGCAGGCGTTGGGGTTGAATGTCAATCCGACCGGAGCTGTGACTACGCGACCGGTTCCTGTGACCGCAACGGTAACAGATGACGTTGTGAAAAAAGAGGCAGTAGAGATAGCCAAAGCCAGTGGAGAAGAGACAGTCGCGGAAGCGGCGCCAGTGACCACGGAAGCAGCCATACCGGAAGCAGAAGGGGCACAAGCGTAAAGGAGATTATATGGATAAAAAAGCAACATTTGCCAATATCGTCGATTTTTCAGGTCTGAAGATTACGCTCGCGTCGCCGGAGGAAATCAAAGGCTGGTCGTATGGCGAAGTCACCAAACCTGAAACGATCAATTACCGTACGCTCAAGCCGGAAAAAGACGGTTTGTTTGATGAGCGGATTTTTGGCCCGACCAAAGATTGGGAATGTTATTGTGGCAAATACAAGCGTATCCGGTACCGTGGGATTGTTTGTGACAAATGTGGCGTCGAAGTGACACAAAGTAAAGTCCGTCGCGAGCGTATGGGCCACATCGCACTCGTGGCACCGGTGGCGCACGTATGGTATTTCAAAGGAGCGCCCTCAAAGCTTTCACTGCTTTTGGATATCAGTCCGAGAGCTCTTGAGGAAGTCATTTATTTTGCTCAGTATCTGGTCACCAAAGTAGATGATGAAAAGAAAAAGGAAGTCATGACACGCTTGCTGGATCTTGGGAAAGAACGCGACGGCGAGGTGGACAAACGTATTCGTGAAGAAGTAGACGCAATCAAAAAACGCTATTCCAAAGATAAAGGGGACGTAAAAGTACACGTCGAAAGTACCGAAGCACGCGATATGGCGGCGTCAGAGCTTACACTCAAAGAGCGACAGGAAATTTCCCGTCTGGAAGAAGGCGGACGGCAAGAGAAAGAAAAAATCAAAGCCATCGTCGACCAGGTCAGTTCAATCGTCAAATCCATCCGTGCGCTTACGACTCTTACGGAAGATGAATACCTGCGGCTTTTTGAATATGACGCTGCGGGATGTTTTGATGTGGGAATGGGCGCCGAAGCGATTGCCCAAGTCGTAAAAAAGATTGACCTGGATAAACTTGCGGCAGACCTGCGCGAAGAAATCCAAAACACGAGCGGTCAGAGACATATCAAAGCGACAAAACGTCTGCGCCTCGTAGACGGCATGCGTAAAGCATCCATCTCTGCATCATGGATGATATTAAATACCCTGCCGGTAATTCCTCCGGATTTGCGTCCGATGGTACAGCTTACCGGTGGTAGATTTGCAACGAGCGACCTTAACGATTTATACCGACGTGTCATAAACCGGAACAATAGACTCAAACATCTCATGGATCTGGGCGCGCCGGAAATTATTCTCCGCAACGAAAAGCGCATGCTTCAGGAAGCCGTTGATTCCTTGATTGATGTCACACAGCGACCGAGTTCGCGAGCGGTGATCGCGCCCCTGCGCTCACTCTCAGATATGCTTCGTGGCAAACAGGGTCGGTTCCGTCAGAATTTACTCGGTAAACGTGTGGATTATTCGGGCCGTTCCGTCATTGTGGTCGGACCGGAGCTCAATCTCACCCAGTGTGGTATTCCCAAAGAAATGGCACTCGAAATGTTTAAGCCGTTTGTGCTGCGTGAACTTATCGTTCGCGGTATCGCCCCGAACGTAAAGAATGCCAAAAATGTTCTTGAGCGTCGTACGCCGGAAGTGTTTGATATCCTTGAAGAAATTACGAAAAATCATCCGGTACTTTTAAACCGTGCGCCTACGCTGCACAAGCTCGGTATCCAGGCATTTTATCCTATCCTCATCGAGGGATCAGCTATCCGCATCCACCCCTGTGTGTGTGCAGGATACAACGCTGACTTTGACGGAGATCAAATGGCCGTCCATATTCCGCTTTCCGGAGAATCCCAGCATGAAGCGGCGCACTTGATGTTGCCCACGCATAATTTGCTGAAACCCGCAGACGGATCACCTATCACCATCCCCAACAAAGAAATGGTTTTGGGTGTCTATTACTTGTCTACCCTGGATATCAACGCTCCGTCAGAGGACAAAAATCTTGTCACGTTCGGCAGCGGCGACGAAGCTATCTTGGCCTATCAGACCGGTAAAATCGGACTCCGCGCACCGGTAAAGGTTGTCATGAACGGAGAAAAGGTCGTGACTACGGTCGGGAAGGTGCTCTTTAACGAAATTCTTCCGGAAGGTCTCCGGTATATCAATGCTCCGGTCAAAGCGGGAGTGGTAAAGACGATTATTACCAAAGCGCTCAAACTTTACACGAGAGAAGAAGTGGTTGTCCTTATCGATGCCATCAAAAATCTCGGATTCTGGGGAGCGACCATCTGCGGAGGATTATCTGTGTCCGTATTTGATTGTCTCATGATTGACGAAAAAGCAGAATATTTGGCAGAGGCAGAGAAGAAAGTCACGGAGGTCGACGGAAATTACCAACAGGGTCTCATTACGCTCGAAGAAAAGAAGCGCCTGTGCAACGAAATCTGGATCGAAGTGACGGAGCGCATGGCAGATAAGACCTGGGAAAAGTTGCCGGAAAATAATCCGGTTAAGATGATTATTGATTCAGGAAGTGCGCGTGCGTCCAAAGACCAGCTCAAGCAATTATCTGCTATCAAAGGACTCGTTGTCGATCCGCTCGGAAAAATCGTAGAACTTCCGACAAAGAGTAACTACCGTGAAGGACTTTCGATTTTTGAATACGTTACCAGTGTCCGTGGTTCACGTAAGGGGTTGACCGATTCGGCTCTCAAGACTGCAGACGCAGGATATCTGACCCGCAGACTCGTTGACGTATCGCATGACATGATTATCCGCATGGATGATTGTGGTACCAGCGAAGGTTGGGAAGTGTTCCGCAAAGAGGACCGTCAGGCAGCATTTACCCTGCGCGTCATCGGTCGCGCTGCCGCAGTAGACGTCGTGGCTCCGGGCAGTAAAAAAGTACTTATCGCCAAAGGTGAAGAAATTACGGAAGAAAACGCAAAACTTTTGGACGAACATAATGTCGAATCAGTCATCGTCCGGTCAGCGATTTCCTGTCAGGCGCCGGTCGGTATGTGTGCCAAATGTTACGGACGCGACTTTTCTACAGATGCACAGGTAGAGATGGGTACGCCCGTCGGAGTGCTCGCGGCTCAGTCTGTCGGCGAGCCGGGTACACAGCTCACGATGCGTGTCCGCTACCGCGCAGGTATGATCGGTACCGACGTGACGCAGGGGCTTCCCCGTGTCGAAGAGCTCTTTGAAGTGCGCATGCCGCGTGTTCTTTCACCTTTAAGTGAGATTGCAGGTAAAGTAGAAGTAGCCGAAACGGAAGCAGGATATAAAATCCGAGTCCGTAACACAACGATCAAACCTCCGGAAGAACGTGAGTATTTGATTCCGCTTACGAGTGAACTGAAAGTAAGAGACGGAGACTTGGTTGCTGCGGGCGATCAGTTGTCAGGCGGATATCTGGATATCAAAGAAGTACTCCAGGTGCGAGGGCTTCGCGGCGCACAAAAATACCTGATTACCGAAGTCCAGCGCGTGTATGAATCCCAGGGAATCATGATTCAGGACAAACATTTTGAAGTGCTCGTCCGGAAAATGAGTGACAAAGTGCGCGTGGATACATCCGGCGACACGATGCTACTGCCGGGAGAACTTGTTGACCGTATGCGCTTCCAGGAAGAAAACGCCCGTGTCTTGGCAGCAGGCGGAGAACCGGCGACGGCGCAGATTATTGTCCTTGGTATTACGCGTGCATCGCTCTTTACCGAGTCATGGCTTTCAGCCGCTTCCTTCCAGGAAACGACGAACGTTTTGACCGATGCGGCACTGGCTGCCAAAGAGGATAAGTTGCTCGGTCTCAAAGAAAACGTTATAATCGGACGTCTCATACCGGTATCTCCGGAACGGGCGATGATGAAAGCAGCATAATATGCCTACAATCAATCAATTAGTCAAATACGGCCGACACTCACGGGCCAAAAAAATAAAAGCAACCGCACTGCGGAAGTTTTTTAATGCCAAAGACCGGCTCACCAAGCAGGTGCCGGCTCCGTTTAAACGGGGAGTGGTGACACTGGTCAAAACCATGACGCCGAAAAAGCCGAACTCGGCTTTGCGTAAAGTTGCCCGTGTGCGTTTGTCGAACAAACAGGAAGTCACGGCGTATATTCCGGGTATCGGACACGAACTTACCGAGCACGCGATCGTACTTATTCGCGGCGGGCGTGTACCTGACCTTCCAGGTGTGAAATATCACATCGTTCGCGGAAGGTATGATTCATCCGGTGTACAAAATCGTAAACAAGGCCGCTCACGGTACGGCGCCAAAGCAGGTGGTCCAGGACCAACAACTGCTGCAGCAAGTTAATTATTATGAGATCAGGACGCGTTACGAAACCAATTTTAGAAGCGGACCCGATATACGGGAATAGACTTCTGTCGCGATTCATAAACCGCGTGATGCAGAGCGGCAAAAAAAGTGTCGCGCAGGACGTGGTATACGGAGCGCTCACGAATATAAAAGACAAAGGTGAAGACCCGATCAAAGTATTTGAGCTTGCGATCAATAATGTCGGACCCAAAATGGAAGTCAAATCCCGCCGAGTCGGTGGCGCGTCATATCAGGTGCCGACCGAAGTACGCGGAGACCGCAGAGTGGCCCTTGCGATGCGATGGATTGTACAGTTTGCAAATAAACGCGCATCCCGCGAATACAAAGGGTTTGCCAATAAACTCGCGGCCGAACTCATCGATGCTGCTAAAGGTCAGGGAGAAGCGATAAAAAAACGCGATACGATTCAGCGCATGGCCGACGCCAACCGCGCATTTGCACATTTTAAGTGGTAAACATGGGCAAGAAAAATTGTCGCCAGGTAACCCACTTTTTGATCATTTAACTAAACTTCGAGATGATTTTCGCGACGAAATTCCTGTAGAGGTGCTTCATAGTATTTCTCCGAATAATAATTATAAAGTTAGGAGAACCTGGTTTCAGGGTGTAGTTGCGGATATTGAGTTAATGATGGACAAGGGTTTATTAGTTCCAACTTTAAAAGAAAATGCGGAGCAAGTTATTAGTTATTTCACGTCAGATAAGTTTCACTATCAGCCGTTAACTTTACGAGAAGATATTGATAAAGCAAACGAAGTTATTGATTTGATTCTCGGAAGAAAATAGGTTATACGAGCTTTTTCTTTAGTTCTTCGACCCAGGCAGTTATTTTCCCGTTATTTCCCTCGACGTCCGAATAGTATTTGTCGATTTTGAGTGAAGGAACCGCGAGTGCGCCATGAATTTCAGTCACAAATTTTTCCAGATGGTCGACGGCGCCGTTATAAAATTTATATGATGTATCCCCGAGACCGAATATCGCAAAGGGCTTTGCGACGGTAGATCCTTTCATTTTTTCCATAAGCGCGAGGATGTCTTCGTGTGGAAATCCCTCGTTGCCGTCAAAGTCCCAACTGGGGGATCCCAAAAGTATGGTTTGTGGGGTAGTGAAATCTTCGGGTGCCGCGAGTCTGGCTTCTTTTACCGTTACGGTATGGCCGGCTCCGGTGAGTGTATCGGCAATCAGTTGCGCGACCGTCTGTGTGGTGCCGGAATTGGTCGCAAACACCAGAAGGATATTCATGATATATATTGTACAATATGTTTTATGAAACATGTAGTTGCACATTTTAAAAAAGTTGACCCTATTTTAGCTTCTCTACGCGTTGACGTGGAACCGATTGTTCCGGGAAACAATTATTTTGCAGCACTGTGCGAATCGATTGTCAGTCAACAACTATCCGTCAAAGCGGGGGATACAATTTGGAAACGATTTGTTACGCTTGCGGTTACGGTAACTCCTAAAAACGTATTAAAACTTCCCGACAAAAAAATTCGTGCAGCCGGTATTTCCTGGTCAAAAATATCGTATCTTAAGAATCTGGGCAGACATGCAAAACAATTTGACCTACAACAGCTGAGCGATATGAAAAATGAGGACGTGATTCGTGAACTTACAAAAGTGAAGGGCATCGGTCCGTGGACGGCGGAAATGTTTCTCATGTTTACGCTAGGGCGGGAAGATATATTTTCGTACGGAGATCTGGGTCTTCGGAATGCGATCAAAAAATTATATAAATTTAAAAAAGATCCGACGCGTAAACAAATGGAAAAAATTGTAATCAAATGGGCGCCGTACCGCACATATGCAGCGCGGATTTTGTGGAAAAGTTTGGACATGGTTAACCAAACGTAAAGGCGTAGAGTTCGAGGTTGCTGTCCAAAAATTTCAACTGCAGAATATGTTCCCCCTGGGCGGGAAGTTTTACGATATCGTACAACCGGTCCGTGTCTACGATGAGTTCATTTCGTAATGTTCCGTCAAGATATATTTGGACTTTGCCGGAAATGCCCGCCACCCTTGGCCGCATGACGAGGTAGACGTTCGTCGCATCGAAGTGGTACAAAAGTTGCGCGGCTCCCAGCGCGCTGCCGGATGGCATTGCGCGGTCGGAAGATTCCGTCCACGCGCCGCCGAAAGCAAATGTATTGTATGGCAGGGGATCGGGCACCGTGTAGTTTTGCGTTTGCCCGGCGACTGGTTGCTCCGGTGACGCGAGCGCGCCCAGACGCGATAATCCGACGTACGTTTCCGGCGTTTGCGTGTGAATGTTTGATGCGGGATTATGTATCGGCATGTCGACGTTCAATAGGCTTTGAATTTTCTTTTCCGTGGCATCGTAATCTCCTTCGCCAAAATGCGTATCTACTATTTTTCCTTCTTTGTTTATTAAATAATCCGCAGGCCAATACTGGTTGCCGTAGGCATTCCAGATCGCGTAATTATTATCCTGCACCACTGGATAGGTGATACCGAAATCTTTAACCGCCCGTCCCACATTTCCTGCATCTTTTTCAAACTCAAATTCCGGCGTGTGCACACCGATAATCACAAATCCTTTGTCTTTATATTTTTCATACCATGCTTTGGTATACGGAAGTGTGCGAATGCAGTTGATGCAGGTGTACGTCCAGAAATCGACCATCACTACCTTTCCACGAAGATTTTTTAATGCTAATGGTTTTGAATTAAACCATTCTTGTCCCCCGGTTAATTCCGGTGCATTGTTCATGCTGGACTGCAGGACGTTAAACAGCGGTTTACCCTGCGAGCTCGTGTCCGCGGGCGATTTTTGCAGTTTTTTGATGGCATCCAGCACCTGCGGAATCGTTTCGATGCTGGTCAACCCCGATCCGTACTTCGGAAAAACCGCCAGGACATATATCTGAAATTTTCGGTCGAGGTTGAGCGCCATGGCGATGGCAATAAGAACCATCAGTATCCCGAAGAATTTTTGGATATTCGCGGGATTGGGAATTTTTTGTACCATATTTCTGCCGCCGTAGAGTATCGCGAAAAGTGGGATGGCGGTGCCGATAGCGTACGCCAGGGTAATGAAAAACGTTGCACCGTTTACCGTACCGGTGATAGCAAGGGCGATAACGGACGCCAGAATGGGCCCAACGCATGGCGCCCACACAAGCCCGAGACTCATTCCCAGGAGAAAACCATTGGTTGTTTTTGGAACAAAAGAGAACGTGAAAAATTCAATGTTTGTGATAAGGCTAATGCCAAAGATGGCAATAATAAGTATTGCGAGAGTGCGGAGCGTATCCGGTGGCAATCCCGTGGCGCGGACGATCGCCGATAAAAATAACGTGAAGAATGTAAAGCTTAGGATAAATCCGGTGAAGATGGCAAATGGCCTGCGCCGGCCCGTTATAATTGACCCGGATAACACGATAGGTAATACTGGTAGTATGCAGGGGGAGAGAATGGTGACTATGCCTGCCGCAAGCGCAAAAAATATCAGAATGAGCATTGTAATTTATAGTACAATGAAATTACTATGAATCTCAACTGGATAGACTGGGTGATCGTCGCGATACTCCTGTACTACGGATTTGTCGGCTGGCAGGCGGGGTTTGCCGAGCTTGGACTTTCATTCGTCACGTTCATCATTTCACTCTGGTTAGCCGTCAAATTCCACGCGCCGGTAGGAGACTTTCTCTCACAGAAATTCGGTATCGCTCCCATGTGGACGGCGGTGTTGGGATACATCATCATCGGTTTTATCGCAGAAGTGATACTTGCGGAAGTGGCGTCGGTCGTTATGGGCAGACTGCCCAAAAAACTTTTGGATTCCAAATATAACAAATGGCTTGGTATCCTCATTTCCGCATTTAATGCATTTGTCGTTATATCATTTTTTCTCCTCGTCATTCTGGCGCTGCCACTACGCGGGACTATCAAAACAGACATCAATAATTCTACAATCGGCAATGCGCTTGTGAAAATAGCCCAGACGTACGGCGCTCCGATCGAGTCTACGCTGCAGCAAGCCCGCGAAACGGTCATCAAATTTACCACGATAGAGCCCGGCTCCAAAGAGCGAATAGCCTTGGATGTCACGCCAAAGCTCGAAGATCTGCGGGTGGATGATGCGGCGGAACGGCAGCTATTGGCGCTCGTGAATGCGGAACGGGCAAAAGCAGGCGTCGGCGCGCTCACGGTAGACGTAAAAATTATACCCGTGGCGCGGGCGCACAGCAAAGACATGTTTATGCGGCGGTATTTTGCGCACGTAAATCCTGAGGGCCAAGATGCCGGCGACCGGATGAATGCCGCGGGTATATTCTTTACCGTGGCGGGGGAAAACCTGGCGTATGCGCCGGACGTGGTGACTGCGCACGAAGGACTCATGAATAGCCCGGGACACAAACGGAACATTCTGGAACCTGCATTTCATCACATCGGCATCGGCATCATTACTACGGATAGCTATGGCATGATGGTCACGCAGGATTTTACAAACTAACCATGACAACGCTCATTGATGTAGAAAAACGTATCGCTACGATCGAAAATAGGAATAGGAAGGTCGAGACGGATAAAGCGTGGGAGACGAGCTTTGTGCGGCGCGGACTCCTAATTACCTTTACCTACCTTTCCGTCGGGTTCTATATGCAGGCAATCAATATTACTAATCCGTGGCTCAACGCCATCATCCCGTCCCTCGGCTTCCTCCTTTCCACTCTCACGCTCCCATTTTTCAAAAAGATGTGGATGTCGTGGAGGACGAAATGAAGGAAAATAAACTCGTTATTCAGATTCGCCGTACGCCGAAAGATATTATTGATTTCTGTCTCAACCCCAAAAATACTCCAAAATGGATTAATTCAATCGTTGCCGAACAGACAAACGAGTGGCCAGTGAAAGTAGGGTCAACTTATCGTAATAAAAATAAACAAGGAATTTGGTCAGAATATAACGTCATTGCGCTCGATCCGCCGATAATGTTTGAATTCAAATCAACCTCGTCGTCTTATCATGTCCGCTACACTCTCCGCTCGCTCGATCCCATCACAACGGAACTTGAGTATTTTGAATGGATGGAAGAAGGGGAGATTGCAGAACCATTCACAATGGATATTCTTCAAAAGCTAAAACAAGTTCTCGAAAAATAACCTACGGCGCAAAAACCTAATCCTCTCCTTCTCCCTATGGAGAAAGAAGCATGTCAATTTATTTATTTATTCCCAGAAGTTTTTTGTAGGCACTCAATTTTTTTTCATTTATCCAACCCAAACCGTTCGGTCTACCTTGTGTCCAGAGGTCAATCACTTTTGTTTCCGGATATTTTCCCTGAAGACCTCGCAGTGCAACGATGTCTTCCATTGCGGTTATGAGCCAGTCTTTGTGGTGTGTATAGTCAATTCCTTTATCTTGGAAATGTTGGGTCTCAATGCGCTCAATTCCATGGAGGATAGCGAAATCGATATCAGTTCTTGGATCTTTTGCATCGTTAACAAATCCCCAGATAACGGTATCTGCACGTTTATGACCATCGGTAGGTTTCCAGTCGGGCTCGGTTTGTTTTATGGTCCATGCGTTTCCCATCATGGCCGCAAGTTCAGCGACGCCCTTCTGATTCTTTGCATCCATCAAGTTTCCGGCATGTCTCACAACATTAAGTATTTCATGTTTGTGCGTATCCATATTTTTTAGAAATTCATGAGCGCCACGTGTTTTTTGTAGCTTATCGTTGACCTGTTCTATAATTTTCAATTCATCGTCGGTTAATGCGAAAAGGTCCTTGATGATCATGTCATACATTGCGAAAGTTTTGAGGATAAGTTCGGGGTTTGCTTCGGCAAGCGCCATTGAATCTTTGAGCGGTTCCGCTTGGGCCACATCATACGCGCCAAATTTTACGACATTTTTACCGGCTGTCTCGATAAGACGGTCCATAGTTAAGGGAAGTATATCATTATTAAAGCCTGAATTATAGACTCGGACCAGCTTTTTTAGTATAATAACACTGTTGAAACAGGCTGTTCCATAAAATTGGAGCAGCATTTTTTGTATGAAAGCATTTACGGTATTTGGTCCGCCGATGACGGGAAAAGAAAGAGCATTTTTTGCTTCAACACCCACCGGCTTAAAATTTGAACACGACATTTATCTGCGTGATGTGTTTGAGGGCATGTTTTTTATTCCCAACTGGGGTGTCCGCGGGATACGCATGACCGGTGGCGGGTTAGTAGCGTTGGTTCCCGACGGGACCTCAAAACTCGACGAACTTGCCGACTCAGCCAAATTATTAGTTGGACATCTTATAAATAACAGAGAAGGGCCGATTATGCTTACCAAATTATCCGCCCCGAAATCAGGTGCAAAACATGGATCGGTTGGTGAATACTGGCATACAAGCGTGAATCCTAAAAAACATAACGGTGTAGAGTTTTGGGGTCCGGGCAGCGATAGACTCGTTATGGATATCGAGTGGTGAGCTAGACACCCGCAGAGTTTTTTAGTACAATAACAACGTTGAAACACGCGGCTATGCTTGTGCGTAGCCTTTTTTACTTTATGTCAGCACCAAACACTATTACGACTGAGCAGCGAGATGTGCCACTGGATAAAGTCCGGAACATCGGCATTATCGCGCACATCGACGCCGGGAAAACAACCACAACTGAACGTATCCTGTACTACACCGGCCGCTCGTACAAAATCGGCGACATCGACGAGGGTACCACGCAAATGGACTGGATGGAGCAGGAAAAAGAGCGCGGCATCACCATTGTTTCCGCCGCCACCACCGCATTTTGGAAAACATACCGATTCAACATTATCGACACACCCGGCCACGTAGATTTTACCGCAGAAGTAGAACGCAGTCTCCGTGTTCTTGATGGAGGCATTACTGTTCTTGATGCCGAAGAGGGTGTGCAATCACAATCCGAAACCGTATGGCACCAGGCAGATAAATACAGTGTGCCACGTTTGTGTTTTGTAAACAAAATGGATAAACTCGGCGCCGACTTCCGCGCGACGATCACGTCGATCGAAGAGCGGTTGGGTGCACGGTGCGCCGTCATGGTGGTGCCGATCGGTCGCGAAAATACCTTTAAAGGAATCGTAGACCTTCTCCCGCGTCAGGCATATGTCTGGAACTCGGATGATCTGGGCGCGCACCCGGACGAAGTAGATATACCTGCCGACCTCAAAGACGAAGTGGAGAAATCCCGTGCAGAGCTCATCGAACGGATCAGCGAAACAGACGATGTGCTCATGGAAAAGTTCCTCAATGGTACCGAGCCCACGGTCGAGGAACTCAAAGCCGCGCTCCGACGTGCAGTTATTGCCTATAAATTGGTGCCTATTTACGCAGGATCGAGTCTGCGCAACAAAGGTGTACAGCCGCTTCTTGATGCAGTTGTTGATTATTTGCCGAGTCCGCTGGATTTGCCTGCGGTATCCGGTACGGATCCGAAAACCGGTGAAAAAATTCAGCGCGCGCGTGTCAAAGATGAGCCGTTTGCCGGACTCGCGTTTAAGATCCAAATCGATCCGCACGTGGGAAAACTTACCTACGTCCGTATCTATTCCGGGAAACTCGTCTCCGGCAGCTATGCGTACAATTCCAGCAAAGGTGTTACGGAGCGTGTGGGCCGTTTACTTCTCATGCATGCCAACCAGCGCGAGGAAATCAAAGAAGCATTTTCGGGAGAAATCGTTGCCGTCGTCGGCTTTAAAGATACGATCACGGGCGACACGATTTGTGACAAAGACAGCCCGATTGTGCTGGAAAAAATTACGTTCCCGGAGCCGGTTATTTCGCTTGCTATCGAACCCAAGACCAAAAATGACCAGGAACGGATGGGATATGCGCTTCAGCGCCTGAGCGAAGAAGATCCTACCTTTCGAATCAAATCAAATCAGGAAACCAACCAGACGATTATCTGGGGCATGGGTGAACTGCATTTGGAAATTCTTGTGGACCGCATGAAACGCGAGTTTAAAGTCGAAGCCAATGTCGGGGCGCCACAAGTTGCGTACAAAGAAACCATCCGGGCCGAAGCCGAAGGCGAAGGCAAATATATCCGTCAGTCCGGAGGCCGCGGGCAATACGGTCATTGTTTCATCCGCATCGCACCCAAAGGCCGTGGTGAGGGCTACGAGTGGACGAACGACATCAAAGGCGGCGCTATTCCCAAAGAATTTATCGCGCCTATCGAAAAGGGAGTACGCGAGGCTATGGAAAATGGCGTCGTTGCCGGCTACCCGCTTGTAGACATGTCCGTGTCCCTCTATGACGGAACGTATCATGACGTCGATTCGTCCGAAATAGCCTTTAAGATCGCAGGTTCGATGGCTCTCCAGAACGCCGTAAAGCAGGCACAGGCCGTGCTTCTGGAGCCCATCATGAAGGTGGAAGTCACGACCCCCGATGAGTTTATGGGAGACGTGATCGGAGATTTGGGCGCCAAACGGTCTCAAATCCTTGGTACCACAAAACGAGGCTTCGTGACCGTGATTTTGGCCATGGTGCCTTTGGCAGAGCTTTCCGGATACGCTACGACCCTGCGCAGTATGAGTAAAGGCCGGGCGACGTACTACATGGAACCGTCTCACTACGAAGAGGTGCCACGAAATATCCAGGAGAAGATTATCGAAAAAGAAGGCCGGGTCACCGGTGCTGCCGCCAACCGCGGACAGTAAGTATTGCCAACCTGTGGCAGCCTGTGGTACAATATCAAAACAAAGCTAAGCAATTAGCCGTATTTATTTATTGTTATAAGGAGGACGTATGGCAGACCAGCAAAAATTTGATCGAAGCAAACCGCATTTGAACATTGGTACTATTGGGCACGTTGACCATGGAAAAACGACCCTGACCTCCGCTATTACCCACGTCCTGGCGAAACAAGGTTTTGCCAAAGCCCTGAAATACGAAGAAATTGACAGCGCTCCGGAAGAAAAAGCCCGAGGCGTCACCATTAACATTCACCACTCAGAATACGAAACGTCGAAGCGCCATTATGCTCACATCGACGCTCCCGGTCATGCTGACTACGTGAAAAACATGATCACCGGTGCCGCTCAGATGGACGGCGCCATTTTGGTCGTCTCTGCACCGGATGGTCCGATGCCTCAGACCCGCGAGCACATTTTACTTGCCAAACAAGTCAACGTGCCCGCGATTGTCGTATTTATGAACAAATGCGATATGGTGCAGGATCCGGAACTTCTCGACCTCGTCGAGATGGAAGTCCGTGAACTTTTGACCAAAAACGGATTCCCGGGGGACAAAATCCCGGTCATCCGCGGCAGTGCTATTAAAGCACTCCAGGGCGATCCTGAGGCAGAAAAACAGATTCAGAAGCTCATGGATACGGTAGACGAATATATTCCGACTCCCGTCCGAGATCTCGAAAAACCGTTCCTCATGCCTATCGAGGATATTTTCTCGATCAAAGGCCGTGGCACGGTTGTTACCGGTCGTATTGAACGCGGACGCGTCAAGGTAAACGAAGCGATCGAAATCGTCGGCATCAAGCCTACGCAACAGACCGTCGTAACCGGCGTCGAAATGTTTAGGAAACTCCTGGACGAAGGACTCGCCGGCGACAACGTCGGAATACTCCTGCGCGGAATCGAAAAAGATCAGGTAGAGCGCGGACAAGTGCTTGCTCACCCGGGATCAGTCAAACCGCATACGGAGTTTGAAGCGCAGATCTACGTACTGGCCAAAGAAGAAGGCGGACGACACACGCCGTTTTTCACCGGATACCGCCCGCAGTTCTATATCAGAACCACGGACGTAACCGGGGAAGCTACGCTTCCGACCGGAGTCGAGATGGTCATGCCTGGAGACAACACCAAAATGACGGTGAAGCTTATCGTGCCGGTAGCGCTTGAAGAAGGTATGCGCTTTGCAGTCCGAGAGGGCGGCCACACGGTAGGAGCAGGTGCGATCACAAAGATCATCGCGTAATATTAGAGCTCTTTAAGAGATTTCGCATATGCCAAAAGGACGAATACGAGTCAGGCTAAAAGCCTATGACAGTAGGATCATCGATGACTGCTGCCAGAAAATTTTAGATACAGCCGTTCGGACGGGCGCACGTGTCGTGGGACCGGTGCCTCTGCCAACTGACCGCGAGCACTATAATGTCGCGAAAAGTCCTTTTGTTGACCGCAATTCACGCGAAGATTTCATGATAAAGACGCACAAACGTCTTATAGATATCATAGAGCCGACGGATAAAACCATCGATCAGCTCATGCACTTGGATTTGCCGGCAGGGGTAGATGTAGAGATCAAGATGTAAACACAAGGTATACGAAGATACTCTGGTTTTGAAGAAAGCCAGAAGTCTCGGATGAAGGCAACCCAGCCTCTCGCGAGAAGCTGGGTTTTTTTGTTTTTTAGACTATGCAAGCAATTTTGGGATCAAAGATAGGGCAATCTCAGCAATTTACTGATACGGGTAAACGGATTCCTGTGACTATGATACAGGCGGGTCCGTGCTGGATTACCCAGGTCGCAGACTCATCTGCGGGTAAAAGTATTCAGCTTGGATTCGGTACGATCAAAAATATTTCCAAAGCAGAAGTAGGGCATATCAAAAAAGCGGGGCTAGACAAGAAGCTCCGTTTTTTACGCAGTTTCACGGTATCAGAAATTACCGAATCAGATAAACCGGGCGCAGAAATAAAAGTGAGCGAGCTTTTAGCGGTAGGAGATAAAGTGACGATTACGGGAACGAGTAAGGGTAAAGGGTTTGCCGGAGTCGTAAAACGCCATGGGTTTCATGGTGGTCCCAAGACACACGGTCAGTCAGACCGGGAACGATCACCGGGATCTATCGGTCAGACCACGACGCCCGGACGTGTATATCGGGGCAAACGTATGGGTGGCCGCATGGGAAGTGACCGCGTGACCCTGCGAAAGCTTCAGGTCATTGCAGTGGATGCAGAGCGCAATATTTTGACGGTAAAAGGTTTGGTTCCTGGAGGCGTAAACGGCCTCCTTCTTATTCAGAAAAAGGGGTAATATGGCAGTCAAAAAAATAACACCAGTAAAAAAAGGAGTCAAGGCGGTAAAAACCGTGAAAGTTGCGCTTGATTCAACCAAGGGACTCCGCGCGTCGGTGGTAGATACGGACGGCAAATCAGCAGGATCGGTAATTATTCCCGAGGAATATTTTGGCGCAAAACCAAATAAACAACTCATGGCCCAGGCAGTACGCGTATATCTTGCAAATCAGCGCGTCGGCCATGCAGCTACCAAAACGCGTGGCATGGTAGAAGGATCGACCCGAAAAATATATAAACAAAAAGGTACGGGGAGAGCTCGTCACGGTGCTATCCGTGCGCCTATATTTGTCGGCGGCGGTATCGTATTCGGCCCTATGCCACGAGATTACAGTCTTAAAATGCCACAAAAAATGAAACATGCAGCACTCGTCAGTGCGCTTTCGACCAAATACGCGGAGGGAAACGTGCTTTTTGTTTCGGGATTCAGTGATGTATCGCCGAAAACCAAAACTATGGCGAAAGCATTTGCGGCAATTGGCGTCACGAAAACTGCACTATTTATCGTTCCGAAAGAAGCAAAAGTGGTTATCCGGTCTGCGCGAAATCTCGGCAATACAGATACGGTTGCGGTTTCGGATATGCATACGTATGGCGTTACGACTCACGACAAGATTGTATTTATGAAAGAAGCGCTTGAATATTTTAAAAAATAATATGCACATACAACGACCGATCATTACGGAAAAATCTATGGGACTTGCGAGCCGCAATTGGTATACATTTGCTATCGGCAAGCACGTTCGCAAAGAGCAGGCCGTCGAAGAGATCAAAAAAATGTATCATGTCGACGTGCTGACCGCAAGGATGATTGCGGTGCACGGGAAAGTTCGGCGAGTGAGTAAAAAAATGGTCGCCATGAAACATGAAGACTGGAAAAAGATTTTGGTCCGGGTAAAACCGGGACAGCGTATCGAAGCATTTGAAATTACAAAAGAGACACCTGCAAAAGAAGCACCTGTGCAGGAAGCACATGAAGCAAAGAAAACAGATAAATAATTTATGGAAACATACACACCAAAAAATCTGACTATTTTATTGCCGAAGCGATCGGGTCGTGATGTATCAGGCCATGTATCTATGCGCCATCAGGGTGGCAGACACAAACGGTTTTATCGGGTTATTGACTGGAAACGTGATAAAATCGGCGTGCCGGCAAAAGTGATCGCGATTGAATATGATCCAAACCGGACAGCGGATGTGGCACTTTTGTCCTATGCGGACGGGGAAAAACGGTATATACTCGCACCTGTGGGTCTGGCAGTAGGCGCGACAATCGTATCTTCCGAGTCGGCAGATATAAAAGTAGGCAACTGTCTCCCTCTCGGATTCATTCCTGTCGGGACACTGGTGCACAACGTAGAGATTAAACCGGGACGCGGGGCGCAAATGATCCGGAGCGCAGGGACATCGGCAATGGTGTTGTCCATCGACGGGGCAGCCGTACAGCTCAAGCTCCCGTCCGGAGAAGTACGCGTATTTGGTGCTACATCACGGGCGACAGTAGGACAGCTTACAAACGTAGAACATCGAAATGAAGTGATCGGCAAAGCGGGTCGCAGCCGTCACATGGGTATTAGACCTACGGTTCGAGGTGTCGCACAGAATCCGCGCAGTCATCCGCATGGAGGAGGAGAGGGTCGAAGTGGTATCGGCATGAGTTCTCCCAAGAGTCCGTGGGGTAAACATACGCTCGGAAAGAAAACGAGATCAAAGAAAAAATACAGTAATAAATTTATTTTACAAAGAAGGAAATAACTATGTCACGAAGTGTGAAAAAAGGACCATATATAGACCGCCGCCTTTTGGGCAAAGTGAACAAACAAAAAGCCAGTGGCGACCGGATGCCGATCAAAACATGGTCACGCGATTGTCAGATCGCACCCGATTTTGTCGGACACCGGTTGGCAGTACATAACGGCCGAACGCACATCGAAGTATTTGTGACGGAAGCCATGGTTGGACACCGGTTGGGAGAATTTTCTCCGACACGGACCTTCCGTGGTCACGGACAGGTAACAAAGAGAACAATGGATAAAACATAAAAAATAAACGAATAAACGAATAATCTAATAAATGAATAAAATAGTAAAAATTATTTATTTGATTATTGAAATTCGATTCGATTATTAGATTATTTAATTATTAAAGTATGGAATACCAAGCAACAACCAAATATGTCCGCGTGAGCACCCGCAAAGTGCGACTTGTGGCGGATAGTATCCGGAAATTGTCCCCGGTAGCTGCACTTTTGGCTCTCACACATGTGCCGAAGTCGGCTGCGTTGCCGCTTACCAAAACGATTTCATCCGCAGTCGCCAATGCCAAGCAAAAGGGCGCAGGAGAAGAGTCGCTCCGCTTTAAGACGATAGAAATTATGGGCGGACCGGCGATGAAACGTTGGAATGCCGTTTCCAAAGGGCAGGCACACGCGTTTAAAAAACGCATGACACATATTAGGATCGTAATTACAGACGCAGTTGTTAAAAATTAAAACATATGGGACAAAAAGTTAATCCAAAAGGGTTTCGTATCGGCACCACATTTACGTGGTCATCGCGCTGGTTTGCAGGAGACCGCAGATATAAACAGTTGGTACTGTCGGATTCGCGGATCCGGGATTTGCTTTTTGAAAAATTAAAGCCGGCAGGGCTCGCGCTTGTTGAGATCGAACGGTCTATTAATAAAGTGAAAATTATTCTCCACGTGTCCCGTCCGGGAGTCGTGATCGGCCGCGGCGGCAGCGGACTTGAGGATCTGAAAAAGTACATTGAAAAAATTGTCATGCATGAGACAGGATCTGTAAATCCGTACGAGTTTCAGTCCAAAAAATCGCAGGAAGCAGCCAGATCCAAAGTCGAAGTAGCAGTCGAGCCGGTCAAGGAACCGAACCTAAATGCATTTTTGGTTGCGACAAATATCGCGGATCAGCTGATTAAGCGCATGCCATACAAACGAATTTGTAATCAGGCGTTGGAACGAGCACTTACGGCAGGAGCCAAAGGGGTCAAAATACTTTTGTCCGGACGTATAAACGGAGCGGAAATTCACCGCCGGGAAAAATTCCAGACCGGTACCGTACCGCTTTCTACGATCCGAGAATCAGTGGATTTTGCTATTGTGCCGGCACTTACGAAATCAGGATATATCGGAGTTAAAGTGTGGATTTGTAAAAAATAAAGAGGTAATAAGTAAAAAAGAAATAAAGAAAAATATATTTTCTATTTACAAAATTATTATTAATTAATTATGTTAGCACCGAAAAGAGCAAAGCACAGAAAAATGTTTCGAGGAAAGCGGACGGGTATATCTATCCGCGGGTCCAATGTGGACTTTGGAGAGTATGGGCTCAAAGCGACGACTGCAGGATGGGTGTCCAGCCGGCAAATAGAAGCCGCCCGCCGGGCGCTTACGCATTATACCCGCCGCGGTGGACGCGTCTGGATTCGGATTTTTCCGGACAAGCCGATTACCAAAAAGCCGCCGGAAACCCGTATGGGTTCAGGCAAAGGCGATGTGTATGAATACGTTTCGGTCGTACGTCCGGGGAGAGTGCTTTTTGAAATGGCAGGTATTACGCTTGAACAGGCCAAAGAATCGCTCCGGTTGGCATCAGCAAAGTTGCCGGTACGGACGCAGTTTGTGATTAAGGAGTAAGACTATGAAAAAGAAAGAAAAACAGACACTTATGGCGTTGAAGTTGGAAGAATTGGCTAAAATTCTCGCGGATGCGAAAAACGCGCTTGATATTCTTTCGATCGGCCGATATAGTAAACAGTCTAAAAATGCCCATGAGGGGACCGCGCTCGTTCGTAAAATTGCGGTTGTGAAAACGCTTATGCGTCAAAAGGAGCTTGCACATGAATAAGACAGATACAAAAACAAAAATACTGTATGAAGGCACGGTGGTGTCGCTTTCAAGCGCCAAGACGGTTATCGTTGCGGTGGTCCATCAGTTCCGACACCCGCTGTACAAAAAAGCAGTGAACCGGACACAAAAATTTGCGGTACATAATGAAAATACACTTCTTGCAGTTGGCGACAAAGTAAAAATTGCGGAAACCAGACCTATGAGCAGAACAAAACATTATAAAGTCGTTTCGAAAATGGCATAATTATGGTTCAGCATAAAACAAAATTAGTAGTCGCGGATAACTCAGGGGCGCAAATGATGACGGTCATCCATATCTATGGAGCATCGAAACAGAAATTTGCGCGTCTCGGAGATATTGTGCAGTGTGTTGTGCGAAAAGCAGATCCGACAGGGATCGTAAAAGACGACGAGATGGTAAAAGTCGTTATCGTCCGCACGCACAAAGAATATAAACGCGCAGACGGTTCGTATATACGGTTTGATGATAATGCGGGAGTCGTGATCGATAACGACGTAGACAAAAATCCCCGCGGCACACGCGTCTTCGGACCGGTGGCTCGCGAACTGAAAGAAAAAGGTTTTGATAAAATTGTGAGTATGGCAGCAGAAGTGTACTAAATATATGAAAATCAAAAAAGGTGACCAAGTCATCGTAACTATCGGAAAAGATAAAGGGAAAAAAGGCAAAATAGAAAAAGTCTATTCGAAGCTTGGTACCGTTGTGGTCGCCGGAGTGAACATGTTTAAGCGCCACCGGAAAAAGCGTGATGATCAGCATCCTGCGGGGATTACGGAAATCATCAAGCCGTTGGACGTATCGAAAGTTGCCCTTATTTGTCCGAAGTGCGGCAAGCAAACGCGTATCGGATACCGTATCGTGAAAGATGTGAAAGAGCGTATCTGTAAAAAATGTGAACAAACAATTTAACTTATGCACGAGCTAAACGACATATATCTGAAACAAATCGTACCGGAATTTCTCAAAGACGGGCGCAACCGCATGGCGGTGCCGCGTCTTACCAAAATTGTCATAAATTGCGGTATGGGCGAAGCACTTGCGGATAAAAAATTGCTCGATAAAATGGCGGCCCAACTCGCGGTCATAGCCGGTCAAAAGCCGCAGGTGATGCGTGCCAAGCGGGCTATCTCAAGCTTCAAACTGCGAGCCGGTGATGCGGTAGGACTCCGCGCGACGATCCGCGGGCACAGAATGTATGATTTTTTGTCGAAGTTTGTCCGTATAGCGCTTCCGCGTGTCCGTGATTTTCATGGAGTACCACTCAAGGGTTTTGATGGAAGGGGAAATTATACGATGGGTATGCATGATCAAAGTATATTTCCTGAACTCGATTATAGTCTCATCGATAAGCCGCGCGGATTTGAAATTACGTTTGTTTCAACGGCTGGCAATGATGCTGATGGTAAAAAGCTTTTAACGTTATTCGGCGTTCCGTTTGTGAAGGAGTAATATGGCAAAAACATCTGATGTCGTCAAATTTGCGCATAAACAAAAATATCGGGTTCGGTATAAGAACCGCTGTGCTATGTGTGGCAGGTCGCGTGCGTATATGCGGAAATTTGGTATTTGCCGTTTGTGTTTTAGAAAACTTGCACATAAAGGAGAATTGCCTGGAGTTATAAAAGCGTCTTGGTAAAAAGGAGAATTATTATATGGTAAACGATCCGATCGGTGACATGCTTATACAAATAAAGAACGCAGCTATGGCCAAAAAGGCTACTATTGAGCTGCCGTATTCCAAGCTTAAAAAAGCGCTTGGAGATATACTTTTGCGCGAAGAATACATCACCTCAGTCGAAAAAACCGGTGAGGATCCGCACGCCATGCTGAAGGTCGGGATTAAATATGTATCCGGAGTGTCCGCCATTACAGATCTCAAGCGGATTAGTAAGCCAGGACTTCGCTGGTACGTCAATAAATCAAAAATTCCGACCGTCGTGGGCGGCATGGGTATCGCTATTCTTTCGACACCGGCAGGACTTATGACCGGTAAAGAAGCGAAGAGTAAGGGTACCGGCGGAGAATTACTTTGTAAAATTTGGTAAATACATATGTCTCGAATTGGAAACGCAATCATTACTATTCCGAAAGAAGCAACCGTTACCCAGAACGGAGATAGTATTGTGGTCAAAGGATCAAAAGGCGAATTGAGTATGCTGGTGCCCTCAGGGATCACGGTTACGTTGACGGGAGATAAAATTGAAGTGAAACGAGCGGGGGATGCAAAAGCGGAGCGAGCACTCCACGGATACGTCCGGGCAGAACTCGCAAACAGTATCACGGGGGTCACCAAGGGATGGACAAGAACGCTTGAACTTTCGGGAGTAGGATTTCGTGCCACTATGACCGGTGCCAATATGACATTAAATTTGGGATTTTCACATCCGGTGGTCGTGACACCCCCGGCAGGCATTCAGTTTGCGACTGCCGAAGGGAAAATAGTCGTGAGCGGAGCCGATAAACAAATGGTGGGTCAGACAGCAGCAAAAATCAGAGAACTTAAAAAACCAGAACCGTACAAAGGTAAGGGTATCAAATATCAGGGAGAACATATCCGTAAAAAGGCTGGAAAAGCAGCTAAGGCAGTAGGAGGCGCACCGGGCGCTAAATAAGGAGACTATATGGAATCACGACACACATTACGAATCAAACGAAAAGCCCGTATTCGCGCACGCATAAGCGGGACGACAGCTCGGCCGCGTCTGACGGTATTCCGTTCAAACATGGCAGTCTACGCACAGGTTATCGATGACACCAAAGGAGAGACGATCGTTTCCGTCGCGACCAAGGGAAAAAATAAAGCAGCGGGTAAAGAATTGGGTCTGTCTGTCGCGAAACTCGCGTTAGCAAAAGGGATTAAGACAGTCGTGTTTGACCGGGCGGGGTATCGATATCACGGAACGGTGAAAGAAATTGCAGACGCAGTCCGTGAGGGAGGAATAAAAATATGAGACAAGATCACAGAAATACCAGTGGATTAGAAGAAAAAATAGTGCAGGTGAACCGCGTATCCAAAAAAACAAAAGGCGGAAATAAAATTTCGTTTTCGGTACTTGCCGTCGTTGGAGATAAAAAAGGTCGCGTTGGTGTAGGTCTGGGTGGCGCACCGGATGTATCGTCTGCGGTCAAAAAAGCCGTCGGATATGCATCACGTCACATGCTTTTGGTTTCCATGAAAGGTACAACGATTCCTTACGAAGTACGTGTCAAACGCGGAGCAGCCCGTGTTATGCTCAAGCCGGCGCCTCCGGGCACAGGAGTCATCGCAGGCGGAGCCATCCGGGCAGTCGTTGAAGCGGCAGGAATCCGTGATATCGTGAGTAAGATTCTCGGCAGTAAAAATCAGGCGTCAAACGTTTACGCAACGATGGAAGCATTGAAATCTCTGAAGCCGATGGTAAAAAGATAATATGAAAGAACACACGAAACAATTTCAGCTGAAAAAATTAGTACAGCGCCCGAATAAACGAGTGGGACGGGGTCACGGATCCGGCAAAGTGAAAACATCCGGCCGTGGTACCAAAGGACAGCGCTCGCGCGGTAAAATCCGTATGGGGTTTGAGGGAGGGCAACTTTCTCTCATCAAGCGCTTGCCGCTACTGCGGGGCAAAGACCGGAACAAAAGTCTCGGGGAGAAAGCGCAACCGATATCCGTCAAGACATTAAACAAGCTTCCGGCCGGCACTGTTGTTACCTTGGCATCACTACGTAAATATCATATGATAGATCCTGCCGTCAGCGAGGTCAAAATACTCGGGGGTGAACCAATGACCGTAAAATTAGATGTACGGGTGCCGGTGAGTAAGAGTGCGCGTGCATCTATCGAAAAAGCTGGGGGAAGCATTTCCTCTCATGAATAATTTATTGAGTCCGCTCGTAAATAGTTGGAATACGCCGTCACTCCGCCGGAAAATTTTACTTACCGCAGGCATATTTATCGCGTTCCGCCTTTTTGCGCATATCCCTATTCCCGCAGTCGACACCAGAAAACTCGCTGCGCTTTTTTCCCAAAATCAATTTTTGGGACTGCTCGATATATTTTCGGGCGGCACGCTCGTAAATTTTTCCGTCATGGCACTCGGCTTGAATCCGTATATCAACGCATCAATTATTCTTCAGCTTTTGACCATCGTATTTCCCAAACTTGAAGAATTGCAAAAAGAAGGGGAATACGGACGGGAAAAAATAAATCAATACACGCGTATGATTACGGTGCCGCTGGCAGTGGTGCAGTCAATCGGTATGATTGCGCTACTCCGGAATCAAAACATCATCAGCGCTATCGACCCGCTTTCTATTATCACCATGGTCGTCACCATGACTGCGGGTACCGTACTGGCTATGTGGTTTGGAGAAATGATTACTGAGTACGGCATAGGCAACGGTATATCGCTTCTCATATTTGCCGGTATCGTCGGCAGATTGCCCGTGTCACTCGGTCAGGCGGCAACGACGGTGACTGCCGAAGGAGTGACAAACATGATTATATTTGCAGTGCTGGCCATTTGTGTGATTGCTGCGACCGTGTTTGTAAACGAAGCAGTGCGCCGGATTACCGTACACTATGCCAGACGCATCCGCGGGAACAAAGTGTTTGGTGGTAATACGTCGTATTTGCCGCTCCGGGTCAATCAGGCTGGTGTGATCCCCATTATATTTGCGGTGTCACTCGTTCTTCTGCCATCGCTCGTCGGTGGATTTTTGCAGCAGATGAAAAATCCTATGTTTGCGAATGTCGGCCGGTTTTTGGCAAGCGTTTTTAATCCGAACGCGGCTTCTTACAATATAATTTATTTTCTCCTGGTCATCGGCTTTACCTATTTTTACACAGCGATTACTTTTAATCCAAAAAAGATTGCGGATGAAATACAGAAGTATGGTGGATTTATTCCGGGTATCCGTCCGGGGGCAGCGACCGCCGCATACCTCAATTATATTTTGACTCGTATCACACTCGCGGGTGCACTCTTTTTGGGTCTTATCGCCGTCATGCCGTCAATTGCCCGGCAGCTGACCGGGTTGACGACACTTTTAGTGGGAGGTACCGGAGTGCTCATCGTCGTGTCGGTTGTTCTTGAAACAGTCAAATCACTTGAGGCGCAACTCGTTATGAGAAATTACGAAGGGTTTTTGAAAAAATAGAAAGGATTTATATGCATATCGTTTTTTACGGACCGGAAGGATCAGGAAAAGGGACACAAGCCAAACTCCTCGCAGACGCGTTAAAGCTGCCGATTTTAACATCCGGAGATTTGGTCCGCGATGCGGCAGCAAACGATAAAGGAATTATCGGGGAAGTCGTCCGGCAATCGCTCGCTGAGGGAAAATATGTGGCGGACAGCGAAATGTTCGTGCTTTGGAAGTGGCGGCTCAAAGAAGAAGACGCCAAAGGCGGATGGATTATGGATGGGTTTCCGCGGAACGTTGAACAGGCAAAATTTTTGGATGAAAAGATTGATAAATACGGGTATAAAGTTGAGAAAGTTTTTTATCTCAATTTGAGTCCCGAAGAATCGTATCGTCGGCTTATAAAACGTGGGCGACCGCTTCATGAAGGCAGCGATGAGCTCCACGATTCACCGGAGCGCATCAAGTCGAGACTCGCTATCTACAAAGAAGGCGAAAAGGATGTTCTCGAGTTTTATCGCCAAAAAGGCGGCGTCCTCACGGAGATAAATGCTGATCAGTCTATCGAAGATGTGCATACAGAGATAATGAAACACGTAAATGGAACCGCATAAACTTATCGCAATCGTCGGAATGCCCGGTGCCGGCAAAAGCATCGCGGCAGTATTTTTTCGTCAGAAGGGAATTCCCGTGCTCCGTTTTGGCGACCAGACAGATATTTCACTGAAAGAGCTTCATCTGGAACGAAATGAAAAAAATGAACGATATGTTCGGGAAAAACTTCGAAATGAGTTAGGCATGGCTGCGATGGCAATCAAAATTGAGCCGAGAATTCTCGAGGCGGCGAAAACAAATGAAACGGTGGTCCTTGACGGATTGTATTCTTGGGAAGAGTATGTGTATCTGAAGAAAAAATTTCCGGATATGAAGCTTCTATGCATTTACGCATCGCCAGCAGTCCGTCACGCGCGACTCGCGACACGTATCGTCCGACCGCTCACAAAGGCTGAAGCAGAAAGTCGTGATATTGCAGAGCTTGAAAATTTAAATAAAGGTGGTCCGATTGCAATTGCAGATTATACGATCGTGAATGAAAAAGATGAAACTTTTTTTCAAAATGAACTCGCGGAAATGTATACTTCACTTGTATGATTGACATAAAAACGGCGGCTGAGATTGCCGATATGCGCGAAGGAGGAAGAAAACTCGGCAATATACTTCAGGAACTCCTTGATTATTCGCAGATTGGCGTTGCCCTTTTAGATGTTGAAAAAAAAGCTAATGAGTTCATTGAAAAAAATGGTGCAAAGGCATCGTTCGCAACAGTTCCCGGTTATAAATGGGCGACGTGTCTTTGTGTGAACGAGGTGGTCGTGCACGGCATTCCTTCTACATATATTTTAAAAGAAGGAGACGTTTTTACCATTGACATCGGACTTATCTACAAAGGATTTCATACCGATACCGCGGGCACAAAAATTATCGGGTATGGCAAATATCCGGAAAAAGAGAAGTTTTTGGATATAGGAAAAAAGGCCTTGGAACGCGGAATAGATGCGGCACGCGTTGGAAACCGGATAGGCAATATATCAAAAGTCGTTGAAGATACCATCGTGGGCGCAGGCTACAGCATCGTCAGGTCGCTCGTGGGTCACGGAGTGGGCCGGGAGCTTCATGAGGAGCCGCAGGTGCCTAATTACGTCCGCGGAGCTATACAGAATACACTACCGCTCAAAGAAGGCATGACGATCGCTATAGAGCCTATTTATGCTATGGGACGGGGCGAAATAGTCTACGAAAACGATGACGGTTGGACACTTGCCACACGGGACCGGTCGCTGACCTCGGTTTACGAGCATTCTCTGGCTATAACGGCAAATGGCCCGATAGTATTGACCAAAGGCGATAATTAAGGTACAATTGGGTTTACAGATAAGGAACCTCGATTCAAAGAGGTATATTTTCTGTCGTTTTTGTATGGCTCACCAAGGAAATATTGAAGTAGAAGGCGTCGTTTCTGAATGTCTGCCCAATACACTTTTCCGGGTGAAGTTGCCGAATGGTCACATTGTTCTTTGTCATTTGTCCGGAAAAATGCGTTTAAATTTTATTCGTATCATGCCGGGCGACAGAGTAAAAGTCGAAGTGACTCCGTATGATTCTACAAAAGGGAGAATCACATACCGGGTAAAATAAAGCTATGAAAGTCAGAGCAAGCGTCAAAATCATGTGTGATAAATGCAAAATCGTGCGCCGGCATGGCAGGACGTATATTATTTGTGAGAATCCGAAACATAAACAACGACAGGGATAATAAATAAATCAATTTTATGGCTCGTATCGCAGGTGTAGACTTACCAACAGATAAACGACTCGATATTGCACTGACCTATCTTTACGGAGTAGGCAGGAGCAATGTTGTGCGCGTACTCAAAGAAGCGCAGATGGACGGCGCCCGCCGGGTAAATACGCTGACTGACGAAGAGGTAAACAAGATTGCAAAAATCCTCGAAAAAGGATACAGCGTTGAGGGAGATCTGCGCAAAGAAGTTTCCGATAATATCAAACGGCTCATAGAAATCCGGTCCTACCGGGGTATCCGTCATGCTAAAAAACTTCCCGTCCGCGGACAACGGACACGGAGCAATGCCCGCACCAAACGCGGCAAGCGTATGACGATCGGAGCTATGAAAAAAGATGACCGTATAAAGACAGACACAGCGGCAGCGCCGGCAGCAGAGGCGAAAAAGTAATATGGCAACCAAGATACGCAAAGTAGTGGAAAGCGGCAAAGTGTTTATCACGGCGACGTTTAATAACACACTAGTGACTATAACCGATGAAACGGGAAATACGCTTTGCTGGGGATCATCCGGCATGGCAGGATTTAAGGGCGCCCGGAAATCCACTCCGTACGCCGCGACGACCGCAGTAGAAGCAGTAGCTCGGAAAGCGATGGATCAGGGTCTTCGGACTGTCGAAGTGTATGTTAAAGGACCTGGCGCAGGACGGGACGCAGCGCTCAGAGGATTGAAAGCAGTCGGATTACAGATTTCTCTTATTGCAGACGTGACCCCGATGCCGCATAACGGCGTCCGGGCAAAGAAAAAACGCAGAGTATAAAAAAGATTCGTATTCATTTAAATATTTAGTAAAAAATTTGTTTTTATTTTTTATTAATATTTAGAAATTAATATTTAGAGTATGGCTAGATATACCGGACCGAAAACAAGATTATCACGACGTGAAGGGATCGACCTTGGTCTTAAAACCGTCGGAAGCAAATCACACGCATCGTACCTGCGGCGTGCAAATATTCCCCCAGGTCAGCACGGCGCCAAAGGAAAACGGAAAGTATCCAGTTTCGGCGTCCAGCTCCGGGAAAAACAAAAAGTAAAACGCATGTATGGAGTGCTTGAGCGCCAGTTCAGGAAAAATTTTGAAAACGCACGCAAATGGAAGGGAAATACGTCGGAAAAACTTTTGGAGTTTATGGAACGCCGGCTCGACAACGTCCTCTTTCGTGCGGCGCTTGCACCGACCCGCGCGTCTGCACGACAGTTTGTGAACCACGGACACGTGACGGTGGACGGAAAAAAAGTTACGATTCCGTCATTTCTCGTTTCGGGCGGCCAAGTGATCACGTACCGGACCAAGGGCCTCGAGATTCCGGCGGTCAAAAAGCTTTTGGATGACAAAACATTTAAAGTTCCGGAATGGCTGGAACGTAAAGGACCGGTGGCCAGAGTTATGCGCCTCCCGGTGCGCTCAGATGTGACTGAAGACATAAGTGAACAATTAATAGTAGAACATTATTCCCGGTAACGGGGGGAAAGGGACGTATGGTAGATCCAAATTTTCAGATTAAAGTAGATGTAGAGAAATCAGGGTTCGGAAAGTTCAATATCGAGCCGCTCGAGCAGGGATATGGGCAGACGCTTGGAAACAGTCTGCGTCGCGTGCTACTCACCAGTATGCCGGGAGCAGCGATAGTCTCGGCCAAAATTGAAGGCGTCAAACACCAGTTTTCCGTATTGCCGGGGATGAAAGAAGACGTTGTAGAATTCCTCATGAATCTCAAAAAAGTACGTCTCACGATTGACGGCGACGAGCCGGCAACGCTCACTATCTCCAAAAAAGGCGCAGGAGAAGTGACTGCGGCAGACATCGAAGTGCCCGCCGGTGTAAAAATTGTGAATCCAGAAATGGTACTGGCACACATGTCAGACAAAAAAGCGAATCTGGAAGTCACGATGACGACGGAAAAAGGCATGGGATACGTATCGGCAGATGAACGCCACTTTGATGAAGTGGGTGTGATGTCCGTTGATGCGCTCTTTTCGCCTATCGTCCGCGTGAATTACCGGGTAGAAGCCACACGTGTCGGACGGATGACAAACTTAGACCGTCTCGTGATGGAAATCTGGACGGATGGTACTGTAAGTTCTTTGGATGCACTCAAATCTGCAGCCAAGATTTTGGTTTCCTACTTTATGCAGGTTGTGGAACCCAAAGCAGTTGGGGCCGCAGAGACCGTGGCAGTAGCGCCGACGATATCGGACGAAGTGCTCAAAATGCGTATCGAGGAACTCGATATTCCGACCCGGATCGTCAACGCACTTGCCAATGGAAGCATCGAAACGATCGGTCAGCTATTGGGGACACCGAGAGCGGACCTCATGAAAATCAAAAATTTGGGAGCGAAATCTCTGACAGTCGTCGAAGAAAAACTCCGCGAAAAAGGCGTAGCGCTTTCTATCTAAACTTATGCGGCATTCAGTATTTGGCAGAAAATTATCGAGAAGCAAAAACGAGCGCAGGCGCTTGTTGCAGGGTTTGGCGCGGGATGTGATTATCCACGGCTCGATCCGGACGTCTTTGGCCAAAGCTAAGGCAGTGCAGCCGATGGTAGAAAAGCTCGTCACTATGGCCAAAAACGGATCCGTACAGGAAATGGAAAAAATTCTTGCCCATAAAGATATAGAAAAGATGCTCATCGATGATGCGAAAACAAGATTTGCTAAACGAGCCAGCGGATTTACAAGAATTATTAAACTCGGCAAACGATTGGGAGATGCGACGGAAGAAGTTTTTTTGCAGTTTGTCGATGTCCGCGTGATCGCCGAAGTGGTAAAGCCGAAGGCAGTAAAAGCGCCGGAAGTAAAAGTGGTCAAGCCCGTACGCAAAGTAGCAAAAAAATCAGTGAAGAAATAATCTATGAAATCACAAACAAATTCCACTAAAAAATCTGAGATCGAACGCTCATGGCAGATCATCGACGTCAAAGGCAAAACGCTCGGACGCGTCGCCACAGAGATAGCAAATAAACTAATGGGCAAATCAAAAACAAATTATGTTCGGAATATGGATTGTGGCGATTACGTCGTGGTTATAAACGCGTCACATTTTATCGTCACCGGCCGCAAAGACAAAGAAAAACTGTACGGAAATTATTCCGGTCATCCGGGCGGACTTAAGCAAAAAGCGCTCTGGCAGGTACGAGTAGAAAAACCGTCAGAACCTATCCGTCACGCGGTCTGGGGCATGTTGCCCAAAAATAAACTTCGTGCTAGACTGGTGACTCGTCTCTATATTTATCCGGAGGAAGAGTATCCGTACAAAGACAAATTTACAAAATAATTATGGCAGATACACAAACACAAGCAGAGCGTATAGAAAAGCCGACACCGAAAATTACCTATTACGAAGCGGTTGGCCGCCGGAAAACGGCAAGCGCGCGCGCACGTCTGTACGTGACGACCGACGAATCAAATACGATTCAGAGTGTAAGCGTAAAAAAAGGCGAAATGATCGTCAACGGCAAACCGGCAGAGAAGTTTTTCCCAGGAGAAGTTTTTAAAAAAATGTACATGGAACCGTTCCGGACGACCAATACGATGAACCGGTTTACTACATCCGTGACGACAACCGGCGGTGGACTTCCGGGTCAGCTCGGAGCGACTATCCATGCCATATCCCGTGCGCTACTCAAAGTAGATAACGAAAAATTCCGACCAATTCTCAAGAAACGCGGATTCCTGATGCGCGACCCCCGCGCCAAGCAGCGCCGCAAAGCAGGCTTTGCAGGCAAGTCCCGCGCCCGCAAACAATCTCCGAAACGGTAATATGGTTGTTGAATCTTTTGTTGAAAAAAATGCTGGTGAAACAGAGAGTCTTTGGCAAAAACTTTTGCCTAAAATATTAATCCATAAACAAGATCTCTTGGACTGGAACGTAAAAATGGTTGATGAGTATGATGCGTGGGGGCCCGAGCAAAAAACTGTTGAAAAAAACGCTTTTATTGCTCTAATGGAAATGACGCCGGAGCAAGTGGGGCAATTGGTTAAGAACTACTATATTGCAACTCGTGATCCTTTAAATCGCTATGGATTATGGAATCAAACCATAGAAGCGCAGATACATTATATTAATAATATTGCAGATTTTGTCCGTGAAAAAAATTGGTAGTTACTCTGCCTCTTCCACACCCATGGCGACTTTGGCGGCGGCACGGCCTTCTTTTACGCCTTTCCAAATTGCATCTGTGATTTCTTTGGCCACTTTCGGATTTTCGCGAAGATACAGTTTCGCCGCTTCGCGTCCCTGGCCGAGCATTTGTGTCCCGTATTTGAGGAACGCACCGGACTTGCTCAGGACATTAAATTCCAGTCCTACGTCGATAAGCCCGCCTTCTTTGGATATGCCGTTATGCATCACGTCGTACTCCGCAAACCGGAACGGGGGAGACACTTTATTTTTCACGACCCGCACACGATGCCGGCTGCCGATGACTTTGTCTCCGTCTTTCAGACTTTCGATTTTTCGTGCATCCATGCGGACACTGGCGTAAAATTTGAGTGCCATGCCGCCGGTCGTCGTTTCGGGATTGCCGAACATCACGCCGATTTTTTGGCGGAGTTGATTCGTAAATATTACGACCGCTTTCGATCGGGAGATTACTGCCGTTAACTTCCGTAGCGCTTGTGACATGAGCCGGGCGTGTACACCCATCATACTGTCGCCCATTTCTCCCTCGATTTCTGCGCGGGGTACGAGCGCTGCCACTGAGTCGATGACGATGATGTCCACGCCGCCGCTTCGTATTAACGTTTCCGCGATTTCAAGCGCCTGCTCACCTGTGTCCGGTTGAGAAATTAATAAATCATCGAGTTTTACACCAAGTATCTCCGCCCACTGCGGATCGAGTGCATGTTCGGCATCGATAAACGCCGCGGTGCCGCCGACTTTTTGCGCTTCGGCAATCGTGGACAAACAAACAGTTGTTTTTCCGGATGCTTCGGGTCCGTAGATTTCGACGATACGGCCGCGCGGAAGTCCGCCGACACCGAGCGCCAAATCCAAGGGTAAGATGCCGGTGGGGATGACGTCAATGGCCATGTGCGCGGATTTTTCGCCGAGTTTCATGATAGAACCCTTACCGTATTGTTTTTCAATTTGTTCCATCGCGAGTTTGATGGCCTGAAGTTTTGCGTCTACCGGCATAATGAATCTCCTTTCAAAAACGGGGCAGTTTATTGAAGTTGGTTTATTTTTACACAATAAATGGTAGAATACAAGCAATCAATCGGTGGCGTCAGCCAAAGGCTGATCGGCCTCTGGCCGACAATTGGTTTTTATGGTCCATTTAAATTAATTTATTTTGAGTCATTTATCTGTAAAACAGACGCATTACGAAGAGAAAACTTTTATAAAAGTGGCCAAGGAAAAAAGCTCAAGAGTATAATATTAAAGTATTTTTAACCGGGGTGTGGCGCAATTGGCTAGCGCACTCGCATGGGGTGCGAGCGGTTGGCAGTTCAAGTCTGCCCACCCCGACCAAAAAATAACTAATCAGTTTTTTGTATGCCTACTACTGATCCACAAGATGAACGATTCGATATAGTTAGCGAGGATGATAAAGTAATCGGTCAAATTTCCCGTTTTGATGCACATCACGATGCCTCTCATATTCACAGGTCTATTACTGTTCTCGTATATGT
>Ga0315268_10000026_pt1 | contig 155155 bp, 157 predicted proteins | sample C1_top_MG_FD_204535 | JGI IMG/M metagenome (GOLD analysis project Ga0315268, IMG submission 204535) | Sediment microbial communities from Yellowstone Lake, YNP, Wyoming, USA - C1_top | ecosystem: Environmental > Aquatic > Freshwater > Lake > Sediment | place: USA: Wyoming | collected 2017-08-01
GGTGGATCAAGCGCATGAGAAACTCGAGCCCACATGGATCAAGCTCGTGAGAAACTCACCGCTTTGACTGGATCATCCTCGTGAGAAACTCTCGATTTCGGTGGATCATGCTCGTGGAAAATGACACCCCCTCGCCGGCGAGTTCTAAGGGACCACCTCCCTGTCTCATGGGAAGTCCCCCAAGTCCCCACATCCACCCACCGATCATCCAACGGCGGGGTCTGCGTCCCACGCACGTTCTTCCCTCTACGGACGCGCGAGCGCCTTTGGTAGGCTATTTGAACTTTGACATATGACAAGACACATCATCGCCCCATATCTGAAGGCCCTGCGCCGGAGGTCCGCGTTTTCTCAGGAAGACGTGGCCTTCCTTCTCGGAGCCTTCACCGGCACGCGCGTCTCACGGCACGAAACCGGCGCGTGCGCCCCGCCCCTCGAGGTCGCCCTCGCATACGAAGTCATCTTCGGGGTCGCAATCGCTGACATCTACGAAGAACACCTGCTCCGAATTGCCGGGTCGATCCGCAAGCGGGCCCGAACCCTGCACGAAAGCCTGGCTCACCGCTTGAAAGATCCTCTCCGGCAGGAGAAGCGAGCTGCCCTCGAACGTATTATCAAACGATGTTTATCCAACCAATATGAAAAGGAGACCACTACGACTACTCGCAATCGACCTCACCGCTAAGGGCTTTGGCTTCGCCCTTCTTGATGCGCGGCTTGGCCTACTCGACTGGGGATTCAGCTCCGTGCCGGCCGTTGATGACGCCGTCTTCCTCGCGCGAGTCTCAGCAAGAATCAATAGAGGCCGCCCAACCGCGCTCGTGCTGGAGAACTTCGCCCCGATCAAGGGTCGGGAGGCAGCCGTACGACGACGAGATCTCGCGATCAAATTCGCCGAAGAGCGACGGATCGGGTTATGCCAAGTGTCCCAGCAGATCGTACAGAGAATTCTCGGACCCGTGACAAAGCCCGATCTCGCCAAGCAACTGGCCGACCGCTTTCCGGAGTTGAGATCGCGCATGCCACGAGAACGTGGGCGCTGGCAGTCAGAAGACGAACGAGCGCATATCTTCGACGCGCTGGCATTGGCGCTCGCAGTTCTTCCGCCACCGAGAGAATCGTCAAACGGCAGACGCGGCCTCTAGTGTTTCTCGCACTTTGCGCGGGGGTCGTTCCACAGCCGGCGGGGTTCAAGGTGCCCTCTTTCACGAGTCTCTTCACCCACTGCTAACCGTCTGATCCCACGTTCAAGTCCTGTAAGGCATAGTACCATTCGAATCGCCGTTCCGAGCTACCCGTAACGAAGTGGTCGATACTTTCTCCCGCGGCATCAAGTAATACCTCGCTTGCGATGCCTACCGCATGAGGCATAAACCACGTCGCGGGGTTGAGAATGCGACCGTACCAACGAATCTTCCGGCTCCGCTTGCCTGCGCGGAGATGTGCTTTAGTAGCCTCATTCTGAAGGGCAAGCATCCACTTATCGGACACTGTCCTACCCTCGCTCATCATATTCCACAGCTCTTCGCGCAGCGATGCTACCGCCTTGCGGTTTCTGATGAATCTCACAACGTCTTGAATTCGCGCCGGCCGTAGCTCAGGTACGACAGTCTGAAACAATACGCGCGATTGTTGAGCCATGGCACTGGTAGGTTTCACCGTCTGCTCAAGGTGTGACCACCGCCCCGCTTCGAGGCGCCCATAGTACCCTTTCGCGTCGTCCCAATCGATGAACGGCGCATCAAACTGTTCCCGTAACAGATCGTTAATTAGCACCTGGGCAATGAGCGGTTTCAGAATCTCGCGGAACTCAGATTCCTCAGCGACAGTCAACCGCGCCCGTCGACTCTGCAAGAGGCCGTGTAGGCGCTTGTACTCGCGGGGATCGACCTTTCCGTCTCTTTGTGTGAGATAGCACACCACGCCGCAGTGCGCGGCATCACACTCCGCTGTCTCGGGGAGCGAATAGAGTTTCGCGAACTCCTCGAACTCCTCTCGCACTTGACGCCACTGCGCGCGAGCAACAGGGACCCACTGATCAACGCTTTCAAGAAGCTGGATTGTCTTGACTTCAATCTGATTCCGATAAGTTGCGCACGGCTTACTGTAATCAGCAATCGTGAGCAGCCCCTCGTCCTTCAAAACGCTGAGGCTCTGCCACATCGGTCCTAGAAAGCGATGCTTGCGGTCCTCGACGAAGTCCAACGCCGTACTATCGATGATATACTGTTCAGCGATCAACAAAGACGAATAGTCGAGATCCAATCCACCCGGGGCGTCAATCGCGATTGGTATGGGCCCATGCTCCGGCAGCGCTATGCTCACGAATGGGTTATGCAGCCCAAAGGCAGTGAAGAAGAACTTCATATATGCATCGCGGTCTAGCGTTCCCGGAAGGCCGGGTTCGTACGTAGGGTTCCGCGCCATTCAGACGCGGGGACAATCTGATTGACGCCATACGCGACATATCCGGACGCCACGTCTTTCGTGACCGTAGCTCCTGCGCAGACATACGCGTGGGGTCCAATCCGGACCCCTCCAATCACAAGTGCTCCAAACCCGACGAACGTATCGTCTCCCAGCACCGCCGACGGCTCGGGAACCTCATGTTCGTCCCAAGCTTGTGTGGTGTCTGCCTGACGATGAATGAACTGGCCGAAGACGCGACAACGTGACCCGACTACGCATCGCTCCGCGATGAAACCACCAATTACACAGTCTTCGCCGATGAGCGCATCGCCGCCGACAATCGCACGGTAAATGAGAAGTGACCGTCGACCGATCGACGCGTTTGGCTCGATGATGCACTGATGGTCAACGACGACACCTTCGCCCAGCGAAACGCCCCGGCCAATGACAACTCCAGCACCGATGGATACGCGAGGGCCAATAGAGCTAAGACGATATTCGATGTCAAAAGGCTCCTTGCCGCCTTGGTAGCGGCGGTATGGTTGCTCCAGGAGCGCAGTTGGGTGAATCTCGGCAGCGTCATGCACTATGGAGTCCTTGCAATCTGGGTAATCTCAGAGACAATGCGTTCGAGATTTCGCTCTGACGCCGCGCTGTAACCCTCGTCGTCATCAATATCCGTGAAACCGTGCTCCATTCTAGGAATGCCCACCAGATGGACATGTGCAAGGCCCGCACACACGTCTTGTGAGATCCGAAAAGGCACCATTGAGTCCGCTTCACCATGAACAACAAGTACGGACTTTCCAGTGCGTTGGAGGACGAGCTTTGGTTCGAGAGCGGCCATTTCGACGAGAAGCTTGAGATCGATTTCGAAGCCGTCCGTCATCGCGAGTCGTCCACTGCGCCACGCGTCCGCGATAGTACGCGTGTTGAATAGCGCCCCCGCCCACTCTGTTGTGGGCTGAAGAAAGGTCCTCTTGTAGTCAAGAACAGGACATATCAATGAGATGGTGCTTATTAGGTTGTCGCGCCATTCGGATGCGAATAGCGCCGCCGGTCCACCGAAGCTGCACGCCAGAAGGTGAATGCGCGTTGCGGGGTAATTCAAGTGAACCCAGTCGATTGCCGTTACCGTGTCGACAATCTGTGACGCAACGCTGAACGCACGGGACTTCTCCTCGCTGTCGCCGTGACCGCGGAAATCGAGCCGAAGCGATGCAACGTCGGCCTCCCCAAGTTGATTCGCAACGCGTGCAAGGAAGTCAGCAAATTCGTTCTTGTGCGTCGTAATCCCATGGAGCATTACGATGAAGTCTCTTGGCGCCACGGAAGGAAGTGCAACGACCGCTGGAATCGACACACCGTCTGGTGTGTGTATGGTCAACGATGATTCGGCAGGCCAGGTATCCATAATTGTTCTCTCATGTTCGATTGTAGCACGGTAACAAACGCGACGCACTCCTCGACCGTGACCCGACCTGAGGCGTCAAGTGCCGCCGCAAGTGCACCGGAGTAGCTGGGCTCGTGTGTGCGCGTCGCGACATCGACCAGCCAGCGCCGCCGTTCGCTGAGCGCGGTCCGCCAGTAGTCGTTTGTCAGTAAATCGGCAGCATCAAGTGCAGGAAGAAAGGGCCACAAGCCGCGAACTATGGTCTCGCCGAACTCTTCGAATCGCACGCGAGTGAGATCACTCCATGGAACGTGCGCGTCTTGCCGCACCGTTCCGAGCGCGGCACCTGGGTTGCGCATTGTATTGAAGAGGATGAAAAGCCAATCATCGTTGTACGCGTATGGAAACCAGCCGGAGATCATCGAAGGCATGAGGAAGAGACAGTTGCCTCCCGGCATTGTCGCGGCCGGTTGCTGAAGCACGAGTCGATGAATGTGCTCGGTGGTGGACACGTCGGGGAAGTCAAATACCCGAAAACCCGCGAGCGGAGAATCTAGAGTTAGAGCTGCCGCCCCCGCACAGATTTGCTGGGATGTAATATCGATATCATCGTCGAGAAGGCAGATGCGTTCATACCCAAGCAACCGCGAGAGGTGCAAGGCGACATTGCGTTTCAGTGGCAGGTCGTAATCGCGCTGGTAGCATACGCTTGGGTTCTGCGACGACGGCAGCGAGAGAAACCATGCTTGTAGATCGTCAATCGGGAGATCAATCCCGACATGCAAGCCAGGGATGCCTTGCAGTTCGGTCGCCATGCCGATTGCATCCCGTGACGGAAGAATCCACGTGTTGTGGGCAGCACTGGCTGCAATTGCCACTCTCTCCCGTGTGCGCGGCCCGGCCCGATGGGTGGGGATAAAGAGTGCGTCAATCTTGCGTCCAGCCGTCGTCGTGTCTATTTCATGATCTACGAACGGAGCTGAATCGAGCGATACGCACTGGTCCTTCATTTCGGTCGGCTCCTCAACACGAGTAGGTCTCCCGCGAGGGTGGGCACTGCTGCTTGCCAACGCTTCTGTAATCTGGAGGCTGAGACTCACCGAGCACCGCGACACGGAATGTTACGACGAAATGACCCGTTTCGCACCACCGATCTGGGACAGGCTCTTCGGCGCGCCTTGTGCCGGACCGCCAGAATCAAAGGTATCCTAGCGCGCAGGCGGACTTGCGGTGAGCCAGCTAGCGATGGAACTAGCAGTGCGATCCGCGGCACGCTTTACCGGATCATCCCCAAGATGGGCATAGCGCTCGGTCGTCGCTACATTCTTGTGCCCGAGAAGAGACCGCACAACCAGTAGCGACTCACCGCTCGCCGCCGGCACTGAGGCGAACGAATGACGTAGATCGTGGAGGCGCAGTCCTTTTAGCTTCGCTGCATGACGCACGGCGTACCACACGCGTTTGATCTCCTTCAGATGTTGCTTTGGCTGTAAGCCCGGTAGCACATACGGGTTTCCTTGAATCCGAGGAACGGTCTCTAGAACGGCAGCGGCGGCTTGTCCCAACGGTCGGACACTTTTGCCTGTCTTCGTGTCGTCGAGCCGCAAATGGCCGCGCTCAACGTCGACCGCATCCCACCGAAGGGAGAGAATCTCATTCTCCCTACACCCTGTCAGCGCGAGGAGACGGATCGCCGCAACGGCGAATGGGTTAGCGGGAATCGGTATGTCCGCACTCTTCGGACGGTGTTTCTGATTCTCCAGCTTCTTGGGTTTCGATTTATGTTCCGGCGCCGGCGGAAGGCCTTCTCGCTCTGCCCTGGCCAGGGCTTCACCAAGACGGCCGAACTCTTCCTTTGTCAGGAAACGTTCACGCCCCTGCTCCGGGTAAAACTCAACGCCTTGGGTGGGGTTTTCCTTTGAAGGAACGGCACCCTCGGAAATCGCATGCGTGAAGAACGTGGCCAGCCGTGCCACCACCCGGTTCGCGACGTAAGGAGTCTCATGCAGAGAACGGTGAAGCCGCCGAACATCTGTGAGCGTCACCGCCGAAACGGCTCTCGTCCCGAAGGCCGGCAAGATGTGCTTCTTCCAAAGTCGCCGGTATTCCTTGGCCGTCCCAGGCTTCCGGCGCTGATCGACCTCTTCCAGATAAGGAACACTGAGCTCAGCCACGGACAGCCCAGCCCGAGCGGCCCTTCGCTCGGCCTGAGGGTCCGTTCCCTTGGCGACCGTGGAGAGGTGCTGAAGAGCCTTGTCCCGAGCCTGATCCGGCGTCATCGGGCCATAGCGGCCGATCACGAGCCTCTTAAACAGCTTGGTTCCGCGCGGCCGGTATCCCACCACAAAGGCCTTTCGGCGGTACACCTTACCGTCCACATCCTTCTTCTCCGTGACACGGATACCGAATCCGATCAGCTTGGTGTCCCAAACGAAGTAGTTGCACCCAGGAGAAAACTCCAGCGAGTCAATGCTGCGTTTGTTGAGGAGAGCAGTCGCCATCTTGATCGTGTCCAAGAGTCCAAAGGAAGCACAAAGGAAGCAGATGGTAACGAATCTACGTCAATCTCTTGGAACGTCAAGGAAGAGCATTGTTACGTAACGCATTACATTGCAGGTGTTTGCAATCTCGCGGAAACTTCGTGGATATTGAAAGAACCTGCTTCGGGAGCAGGAGGTCGGAGGTTCAAATCCTCTCGCCCCGACTGATGGAAGTGGTTGATTTACATGATGATATATCAAGACGCCGAGCGACTCGATCGCTGGGCGTCTTGTTCGTAGGAAGCACATTAGGAAGCCTTTGGCGCGACGTCGAATGGCGCGAACGCAGGGAACCTGTCAACGAGTTTGAGACACCGGGTGGACTGAGTTTATGAGCCGCGTCCCCTGAGCCGAGGAGCTTGGGTGGGTTGATCCAAGCGGCCGTTGGCGCCATTGTAGGATGAACTCGGTCGGGCTCAGGTGCCGAAGCGAGCCGTGGGGACGCCGTTGATTGTAGTCTTTGCGCAGGCTTCAATCTTCGCCAGCGCGGGCGTTCAGCGCAGCCGCACGCGCAGCACCGCCGGGGGCCGGGCCGCAGGATCATCCCGGACGGCGTTGCCGCGTACGCGATCGTCCCCGCTGTTCGCGATGAAGTAGAACCAGTCCCCGACGACCACCCCGTGGGTCGGTTCGTTCAGCTGCGGGTTCCGCTCCAGCACCTCCCAGCCAAGGATGCGCGTGAAGCCTTCGTCCACCGGGAAGCGAACGATGCGCTCCGGAGCCGTGCCGTTCTGCACCGCAATCAGCGACCGCCCGGCCACGTAGAGCCCGTCGATGCCGTTCGTCGCCATGTCGGGCGGCTGGGGGAGCCAGCCCAGACGGCGCGTGGCGAGGTCCACCACCGCGATGCCGAGCAGGTAGTCGGCCACGAAGAGCCGCCGCCCGTCCGGGGAGAGCGCCGGGTTCTGCGGGTCCGTCAGCACGCCCCCCGGAACGAGCACCTCCAGGGAGTCGGCGCCGGGCCGGACAACATAGACCGCCTGCGTCGCGTTGTCGGAGACGTAGACCTCGCCGGTCGGCGCGACGGCGAGGTCGGCGAGGAAGTGCGCCGTGTCGCGCCGGGCCTCGATGCGCCGGACGAGCCGTCCGGTGCCGAGGTCGAAGGCGATCAGAGCCGCCCGACCGGCATCGGCGCTGTCGTAGCCCACCTGGAAGGGGATCGCGTCGGTCGAGACCCACAGCAGCCCGCAGCGCTCGTCTACCGCGAGGTCCACCGCCGCCCAGAGGCCATCTCGGCCGCTCGCCACGAAGTCCTGCGCATGGCCCTCGCGGTCCACGACCAGGATGCGCCGCTCCCGCATGCTGCTCACGAAGAACCGCCCGCTGCGCGCGTCATAGGCGATGTCCTCGGCCAGCATGTCCCGGGACGGAAGCACGAAGACGGTGTCGCCGCGGCGTACCGGGTCCGCATTCCGGGCGATGCGTTCCGCGAGCGGCGCCCACCCGGGCAGCGTCCGGAGCGAGGTCAGAGCCGAGTCGGCGGCGAGGTCGGCAGTGAGTCCCATCGCCGCGTAGCGTGCCAGTCGTCGCAGCGCTTCCTCCGGCCGGCCGAGCCTGGCCTCGGCCCCGGCGAGTTGCAGCTGCACGAGCGGCAAGCCCCGCAGCAGCGTGTCGAGGTGCAGGAGGTGGTACCGATAGGCCGTCCAGTCCCGCGCTTGGAGGGCGAGTGCCCCCGCGCGATTGTGGTCCTGCCACGTCGAGTCGCGCTGGGCGGCCGCGCCCGACGGAGCGGCAGCAAGGCCGACGACCGCGGTGAGCCAAGTGAAGATGCTGGCGGGTCTTCTCATGCCGACTGATACGCGCTGGAGAGCGCCGGGGATTCGACCAGGTGGCGAAGGAGCAACTCACGCGGGCATGATTCCACAGGCCTTCTTCGCCGCTCAGCCTTCGAGCGCACGATACGCGTGCATCCAGAAGTCTCTGAACACCGCCGGTGGTTGCGGGGAGTCCATCAGGCGCTGCGTGAACAAGATGCCGATGAAGTCGTGCGTCGGGTCCGAGTACGCCGACGTGCCGAATCCGCCGTCCCAACCGAAACGGCCTGGCACGGTCCATGGCTGGTCTCGATGGATGTTGACTGCCATGCCAAATCCCCAACTGCTGTGATTGCCGAAGAATATCCCGGCGCCTTGTCTCTGCGCAGGTGTGAGCTGATCGTGCGTCATTGCGTCGACGGACGTCAACGACAAGAGTCGCTCGCTCCCCATTACGCCCTTGTTCAACATCATGCGACAGAAGGCGTGGTAGTCGTCAACCGTTGATACCAACCCTCCCGCGCCCGATTCAAACGCGGGCGGACGACCGTATTCACTATTCCGACTGTCATCGAATTCCACCAACCTCCTGCTTCCGTGATTGAACTGGTAGATACCTGCCAGTCGATGGACTTGCAACGCAGGAACGCTGAAGGCGGTGTCCTTCATGCCGAGCGGGTCGAACAACCGCTGCTGCAAGAACGCTTCGAACGATGTTCCGGCGACACGTGCAATCAGGACGCCCAGTACGTCGCAACTGGTGTTATAGGCCCAGCGTTCGCCCGGTTGATACATCAACGGCAGCGCACCCAGTCTGCGCATCCATTCATCAGTGCCAGGCGTGAGCGATGGATGCGGCGGTCCGTCGCCGCCGAGTTGACCTTCCTTGATGGGTTGCTGGATGGGGCAGGATCCTGGCATGGACATGACGCTGCCAAAGCCGAAGGTAGAGTTCAGCAGGTCTCGCACCGTGATCGGGCGCGTGGCGGGGACCGTGTCGTCGAGAGGTGACTCGATACGCTCGAGCACCCTGCGATTCGCAAGTTCTGGCAGCCAGCGGTCAACGACATCGTCCAGCCGCAGCTTGGCGTCGTCGACCAGAATCATCGTTGCGGCCGCCGTAATCGGCTTGGTTATCGATGCGATCCGGAAGATGGTGTCGCGGCGCATTGCTTCGCTTCCGGTGACGGTCTTCATTCCGATCGCATCGACATGCACTTCTTCTCCGCGCCCTATGAGCGTGACGATGCCGGGCATATCGCCGCGCTCGACGTAGCCACTCATCGTCGAATGCAGATCGGCGACTCGTGCCTTGCTGAGTCTGTTGCAAGTCATCGTGGGACTCCGGTACCCCTTCCTCCGTTCGCGTTGCGTCAAAGCCTCAGTGGGTCCGACGTGAGACGGCTCCGAGCGCCACGCCTCAGGCTCCCGCACGTTCATGAATGATCGACCATGACACGCCAAACCGGTCGCGCAACTGGCTGAAGCGCGTCGCGAAGAACGTCTCCCGCATCGGCATGTAGATCTCGCCTCCGTCAGCGAGAAGCGCGTGGAGCCGTTCCGCTTCTTCCGGCGAGTCAACCGCAAGATAGAGGTACACGCTCCGGATCCTCTCGAAGAAAGACGGTGGCACATCATTGGCTATCAACACGGTATCGCCGATGGCCAACCGAGCGTGAATGATCGCACGTCCCTTTCCGGCAGGCGCGTCAGGTACCTGGCTTTCGTTCATCATCGCCGTGATCTTGCCGCCGAGATGCTTCTCGTAGAAACGGAACGCCTCTTCGCAGTTCCCTCCGAAGTTCAGTTGCGTGTAGATCTTCATCGCATCCTCCATAATGTGTTGTGTCGCCGCCGGGTACCGGCGCCGGGCGGTTCAGTCCGGTCTGCCGCCGCCTCCAGACGGCACCCTCAAGATACGGCTGAATCGCGCCACTCGGCCGCCACTTCCTGAAGTCCGTCACGAGCACTCGGCCAGCGTGGCGCCCAACCCGCTGCCATGCGAAACCGGGCGTTCGACATCCGCTGCGAGCGACCGAGGAGTTCCATCGTGCGGCCGCCCAGTGCAACCATCCAGTATGGGAGCGGTTTCGGCCGCTTCAATCCCATCGCGTCGGCGAACGCGTCGACCCATTCACCACGGGTCAACGGGACATCGTCGGTCACGTTGTACGTCCCGCCCGGCGCGTCAAGCGCGGCCACCACCGCGGACGCTGCATCGTCATGCGAGATGGACGAGACGAACGAGCTGCGCGTTCCCGGCAGGGGTGCCCATCCCTTGGCGATCATACCCGCCATTTCCTTCAGAACGCGAGAATCGCCGCCATAGAAGTAGGCGAAACGCAGCACGGTCGCCCTACCGCCCGCCGCGCCAAAGCGAGCCGCCGACCGCTCGGCGTCGAGCACCGTGCGGTTGTATGGCACCGGACGCTGGGGCCAGTGCTCGTCAATCCGGAGGTCAGCTCCATCCTCATAGATGGGCGCGAACGATTCCTGAACGAAGCGGCCGACGTTTGTTGCCATCGCCGCATCAACCAGCCGTGCGGAGCCCTCGCGCCGCAGGCGGTCGTTTTCGCGCCAGCACCAGCGGACCATCATTCGTGTCGAGGACGACGGGATATGCGTCGCCAGGTTCACGACCGCGTCGTTTCCGTGGAGCGTCGCGCGAAGCGCTTCAGCGTGGAAGAGATCCACTCGTGCAGCCGTGGCGCCCCATCGTTCGAGCGACGCACAGCCGGCCGGTGTGCGCCCGAGGCCAGTGACCTGATGACCCAACCCAACCAGCAGCGGCACCACGCGACGACCGATCACGCCAGTGGCACCCGTGACAAAGACCCGCATGACGGTTGACTCCGGGACGGGGATACCCTGTAAGACGGACGGGACCTTCCGTTGTGACAACCCCTTCGCGATGAAGGACGGTCGCGCCGTTCACCCGACGCGCCTAGCTTGAGGGTACCATGACCACGGTCGTCGATCAGGAGGGGTTCCCGGAGCGCATTCGCGGCCGCTTGTTCCGGCTCGCGTATCGCATGCTCGGCGACGTGCACGAGGCCGAGGACATCGTGCAGGACGCGATGTTGCGATGGCACACGGCCGAGCCCGGCGCCGTCGACTCTCCCGACGGATGGCTCGTGACCGTGACGAGCCGCCTTGCCATTGACCGCCTGCGGCACCTCCGGACCGAGCGAGCGCTGTATGACGGTCCGTGGCTCCCCACGCCGATGGCGACAGCCCATCCTGCCGCTGCCGATCGAGAGGTCGAACGCGCGTCGGACCTCTCGATGGCGTTCCTCATGCTGCTCGAACGGCTTGGACCGGAGGAGCGCGTTGCCTTTCTCTTGCGCGAGGTGTTCGACACCGCGTACTCCGACATTGCACGCCTGCTCGAGACGCCCGTTCCGTCGGTGCGCCAGCTCGTGCACCGGGCGCGCGCACGCGTGCGCGTGGAGCGCGCCCGCTTCACCGCGCCGCCGGCGGCGCGCGCGCAGCTGCTCCAGCGATTTCTGACCGCGCTCCAAGCAGATGACGCCGACGCGCTGCTCGCCGTGTTCGCGGAAGATGCCACTTTCACGAGCGATGGTGGAGGCAAGGTCTCCGCCATGCGCGAGGTGGTTCGCGGCGCGCGGCACGTGGCGCAGGCATTGCTTGGCTTCGAACGCATGGGACGCGGTCTGGCCACGCATCGGATCACGCCATTGAATGGCGAGGCGGCGATCATGACGCTCGTCGATGGCCGCGTGGTCTTCGTCACGTGCGTTGCCTGCGATGGCGATCGCGTGTCCGCGGTGTATCGCGTGCTCAACCCCGACAAGCTCGGCCACCTCGGTGTGGAGATTTTCGAGTGGCCCGAACGCCACATCACGCGGCCACCAGTGCGCTAGCGCCCGTCGGCGCGCAAGGTCGACGGTCAGGGCCGCATGCGCGTTCGGCGAGCTCGCCGTTGACGCGACGCACGCTGGCTGCGACCGCTCCGCTGCCGAGTTACTTTGGACGTCGTTCGAAGAGGACGTCGGGATAGAGCGGCGACGCAATGTCCAGCAGCGGTTCCGCGAGACCCTTCAGGTATCGGTCGAAGAACGCCTCGCTGTAGGCATTGACGATGGCGCGTGCGCGTGCTCCGTTGATCGGCCCGGTGACTCCGATGAGCGACGTGGCTGGCGAGAAGAGCGCCGCGTCGGAGAAGTCCTGGTGGAACATGCCAGGCACCTGCAGGAAGTAGCCATCGCTCGCCTTGCGTTCGAAGACCGACCGCATGGTGCGCAGCGTGCGGTCGATGTCCGGCTCCGTCCACCGTTCGCGTCGCATGCTCGCGGCGTCCCGCGTGATCCACATGCTCGGCTGATCAAGTCCCGACTCGACGACCGAGTGCGGCATCCAGGTATCCATCGACAGCAGCGCACGGAATCGGGCATCCTGCCGACATGCCTCGGCGCCGATTTCGCCGCCGAGTGACACGCCGAAAATGCCGACGCGTTGCAGATCGAGCCGCCCGGCAAGGACGCCATTGGGATCCGTGCGATTCAACGCGGACAGCTGGTTCAGCGTGAAGACCGCATCCTGCGCCAGAAAGGGAATGATGCCGTCTTCGAACTGGCGGTCCATCATCCGCGGATCGAGCCGCACGTCGCGTCCGTCAGGGAAGACCACGCCGCTTGCCGCGTACGGGTGATCGATGGCGGCGACGATGTAGCCGTGCGAGACGAGCGCTTCGACCTGGAAGGTGTTGTGTTGGCGGTAGCCGCCACGACCGTGGGAGAAGACGAGCACCGGGTACGTCCGCTCCCGATCCGACACGGCGGCCGCGGGGAACGCGTTCGTCGTGATGTCGCGGAAGTGGGAAAACATGAAGGCCGGCAGGTGCAGCAAGCGCGCCATCGAGGCAAACACGCGGGCGTCGGCCACGTACGGGGCCCGCCGTGACGCGGGATCGGCGTGCGCCGGATACCAGAGCTGCACCATCAGCTCACGGCGCGCGGTTGGGTCCGCGCTGAAAGCCTCGTGTCGACTCTCGTCCACCCAGTGATACGTCAGCGTGCCGATCTGGTACGGACCGCTCGGCGCCGGGAAGCGGAACACGGGAAACAGCAGAGGCAGTCCTGTGGCGATCAGGAGTCCCATACTCCCCAGCCCAACACCGAGTCCAAGCACCAGCTGATTGGGCGGCACGCCGGCGGTGCGACTCGCGCTCCTGGCGCCGCGGTGCAGCATCCAGAACAGCATGATGATGCCGGTCAACAGGTACGCGGGGACGAGTTGCCAGCGGAACCCCTCGAAGACTACTTGCAGGACCCACGCCAGCAATGCGATCGGGCCCAGGTGGTGCGTCCACCGTTGGGTGCGAAGAGGAGGAATCACCAGATGGACCACGGCCAGCACGTTGGCCAGTGAGAGGAGACTCTCGAGCGGTCTCATCGCGTCGCCCCGTGAGATCTCATGGCGCCACGTCCACCGATGCACCCGCCGAGGCGAGTTGTTCATCCCGTACGCGGAAGAGCCAGTAGGCCTTCGGAAGATGCTCGATCAACACGAGCAGGAAATAGACGCGCTCGTAGGTCGCCATGCTGATCAGCTCGATGCCGCCATAGGTCAGCAGCCGGACGGTCATGCGCAGGACGGCCACCGCCATGACGGACTTCAGCGCCCAGTGAATGCGCGGTCGCCCGGGAAACAGGAAGTACACGCCGATGCTGCCGAGCCACGGACCGAAGATCAGCGGGAAGTACATGGCGTGCTGGACGGCCTTGAACGTCGCGGCCTTGTCGAGAATGGCCGCGCCAAGCAACGGGTCCGTCGTGCCAAGATAGTCTGCCGGGAGCTGCACCTGCAGCCAAAACAGTTCGACCGAACGCAGCGCCACCTCGAACATGCCGAACAGGAAGAACCCGAGGAACGCGGCTGTCGCGAGGACGGGATGCTTGCGCACGGCCTGGGCGCAAATCACCCACGAGACGAAGATCAGGGCAAACATCCACACCAGCATGAGCGCGGAGCGGGCCACGTGCAGACGAGCCGCGCCCTGTAGCAACTCCGCTCGGGCATCCGCCGGCACAGCGAACGCGCCAAAGACATACGCCTGAAACGCCTGCACGCCGACGTAGCCGAGTACGAGGACCCCGGCGGCGACGCGGAACGCCCGCCCGCTTTCCTCGTCGTTCGACACTGATCGTTCGCGCGCGGTGCCAGCGAGCATCGCGTCCATCGTCTTGCCTCCATGACTGAGTCGCAGCAATGGTGCTTCAGCATCCAGGGGGTGGAGACGCGGCCGAAACTTACTGTCCCGTCGTCGCGAACTGTGAGGGTATCCCCGGACTGGCGCGTGCGCGACCTCGCGCGGCGTCGCCACTGAAACGAGTGGACTTGACAGGTGACCGTTTAGTCACGTATTTATAGCTTCCGGCAGTTGATCTTGACCGTGTCCGAATCGAGGGGACGTGCGCAAACGGACCGATGATGATCGTGTGTTCAAGGCACTTGCGGATCCGACGCGACGATTCCTGTTGGATCGGCTCCACCTGCGCGACGGCCGTACGCTCACGGAGCTCGAGTCCGCTTTGGACATGACGCGCTTCGGCGTCATGAAGCATCTCCGCGTGCTGGAGGAGGCGAATCTCGTGGTCACGATCAAGTCTGGTCGGGAGAAGCTCCATTTCCTGAACCCCGTCCCCATTCGTTTGATCCACAACCGATGGATTGACAAGTACACCGAGCACCACGTGTCCGCGCTCGCCGACCTCAAGGCGAAACTGGAGGAATCCGCATGACGGCCGCACCCACGTCCGACGCTCCCGCTCGTGTCTTCCGCGTGTTCATTCGCGCGACCCCCGAGGCCATTTGGGATGCCATCACGAATCCCGAGTGGACGGAGCGGTACGGATATCGGGCGCCGATGGAGTACGACCTGCGTCCCGGCGGCGCCTTCAGGGCGCGGTCCACCGACGCGATGCGCTCCATGGGCGGGCCCGACACCGTCGTCGACGGAGAGGTGATCGAGGCCGACCCACCGCGCAAGCTGGTCCAGACGTGGCGCTTTCTCTGGGCACCTGAGTTGGTCGCCGAGGGTTTCACGCGCGTCACCTGGGAGATCGCCCCGAGTCAGGGAGGGGTCACGAGGCTGACGGTCACGCACGAAGTCGCCGGCGCGCCGAGGACGACGTTGATTCTCGTGGGCGATGATGAGATGGGAGCGGGCTGGCCGTTCATCCTGAGCGATCTCAAGACACTGCTCGAGAGTGGCACGTCACTGCAGGGCAGTTGACATGAAGAAGAAGCCTGAGGTTCCGAAGACCATCGACGACTACATCGCGGCGTTTCCGCCAGCGGTGCAGGCGATCCTCGAACAGGTCAGGTCGACCATTCGAAAGGCGGCACCGAACGCCGTAGAGGCCATCAAGTACCACATCCCGACATTCGAGCTGCACGGAAACCTGGTGCATTTCGCCGCCTTCACGTCGCACATCGGATTCTACCCCACGCCGTCTGGCATCGCGAAGTTCCAGAAGGCGCTTTCGGCGTACCCGAGCGCTAAGGGTTCGGTACAGTTCCCGCTGGACCGGCCGATTCCGTTCGTCCTCATCGAACGCATCGTCGAGTTCAGGGTCAAGGAAGCAATGGCCCGGCATTCGGGCAAGAGCGCCCGAGGGAATCGACCTGCCACTTGAGGACGGCCCTCTTTCGTTGATACTGCCACAACCAAGGAGATGGCTCTGCAGCGGCATTAACGCGCCAGTAATTAGAGTGGTGTGTCCATCCCCAGCCTGAGGGTTGGTACTCCGCTCTTCCGTCCACGCCGGATCGACTCGTTTGCCGTAGCGCTCGCATTGGCCGCGGCAGGGATGATCGTCCTCGAACGCGTGCTGCCAGCGTGGTCCCTGCTCCCGATGCCGTGGCATCGCGCATGGCTTTTCACGCCCCTGTGCGCCGCCCTCGCGGCCGCAGCCGCGATGGTGGCGACACCATACGGGACGCGCGCCCTCAACCTTTCGGTCGTCCGCGTGCGTTGCGTTCGGCGGCCAGGCGATCGACCAGCTTCGCGACGCGAGCCCGGATCGAATCGCGTCCGACCGAATAGTCGAGGGACAGCGCGGGCAGGCCGTCCCAGCGTTCGATCGCGAGCAGATTGCCCGCCACCGGCGACACGTCCTGGTCGAACGACACGAGCAGGGACGCTCCGCGCACGTCGGCGCGACCGAACAACGTGGGGGTGAACGCCCGGATCTCGAATCCATCGCGCCGGAGTCCGTCGCGAATCGGGCCGGGCACGGCGGAGTCCGGGTGCGTTCCCCGCGAGATGGCGCGCAGCGGCAGGCCGCGCCGCCTGGCCTCGCTGTTGAAGTACGAAACCGCCACGACGCTCTTCACCGAACCGTGCTCGCAGACGAACACGACGGTGCTCGAGTCCGACTTCGGAGCCGAACGCGGCGCCTGGGCGGCTGCAGCCACGGCGGACAGCGCGAGCGCGGCAGGCAACAGGAAGATGCGTGACACGGTAACTCTCCATCGATGGGGGGATGGGAAGATTGCGTGGCGGATGGCATGTTCGCCAGCTGCGCAGGGGCTGTATCCGATAGATTCCGCGCCGTGCGCGTCACGGCATCCGACCATCACACCGCGTGCTCCATGACAAATCGCTGGCTCGACATTCCGCTGACCGACTACGAAGGCCACATGGCGTCACCGCAGGTGGCGCAGGCGCAGCTCCTTGGTGACACGTTCGAGCAGCTGCTGCGGGCGCATGCGCCGCCATCGGTGGCGGTGCTGGGGTGCGCTGGCGGCAATGGACTGGAACGCATCGATATTCGCGTGACCACGCGCGTGGTCGGCGTCGATATCAATGCCGCGTACCTCGATGCGCTCCGGGAACGATACGCCGGCCGGTTCCAGTACCTGGAACTCGTCGCCGGCGACGTGCAGGGTGACGCGCTGACCTTCCAGCCCGTCGCCATGGCCTTTGCCGCGCTTCTCTTCGAGTACGTGGACGTCGCTCTCGCCTTGCGGCGCATCCGGCCGTTGATCGAGGACGCCGGCATCCTCGGCACGGTGGTTCAGCTGCCGAGCGACTCGGTCGCCGCCGTGTCACCGTCACCGTTCGCGAGCATCCAGACGCTGGCGCCGTGCATGCGGCTGGTACCGCCATCGGAGATCCGCGGAGCGGCCACGCAGGCCGGATTCTCGGAGATCGACCAGGCCGAGCGGGTATCGGTGAGCGGCAAGCGTTTTCATCTCCAGGTCTTTCGCGCCATGTAGCGTTGACGGCCAGATCGTTCGTCGCCGCGGGCCGGCGTGCCCTCCTACCCCGCTTGACGTCAAGGTCATATATTGACACTGGTCAATATTGCTCGTAGATTGCCCACGTAACCGCGGCGGCTTCGCTCCGCATCCGTCAGGCATGCACCGTCCCTTGTCCCCGTCGAGCTACGTGTCCTCCCACACCACGTTGCGCCTCGCGCGCAGTCTGTCGCAGCATCACGGACTCCAGGCCGGAGACGCCGAGCAGCTGGCGCGCGACCTCGAGATCTTCGCGCACCCCGTTCGGGTGCAGATACTCGACATCCTGACCCGGCGCTCGGAGCACGTCTGTGTGTGCGACATCGAAAGCGGAGTCCCGGTGAAGCAGCCCACCGTGTCGCACCACCTGCGGCTGCTTCGCGAAGCCGGTGTCGTCGGATCGGAACGCCGGGGACAGTGGGTGTACTACTACGTCAACCGGACGGCGCTCGACTCCGTGCGCGCGCGCATTGCGGTTGTCCTGCAGCGGTTCCAATGACGGCACCCTTTTTTCCCCGTAGATATTGACGCTCTTCGATGTTTCGAGAACACCATGCTGCCGTCTTGCCGACGGATCGACGCCATTCGGCTCGCCGAAGCGTTCCGCCGGAGCGACGGGGCATTTGCATCGCAGAGGCAGCCGGCGAGCGAGTGACGGTGCGTTCATATATTGACATTGATCAATATATGAACTAGACTGATCATGCCGCTCCGTTCCGAAGGCCGCTTCGCCATGGCTGTGACCACCCAAGGAGAACTCATGAGCCAGATGAACCTGAGAATCGACGGCGCCAGCTGCCGGCACTGCGTCATGGCCGTCCACCAGTCGCTGCAAGCGCTCGATGGCGTCCAGGTGACCATGATTCAGCCCTGCAGTGCACAACTGCAGTTCGACTCGGACGTCCATGCGGCCGACGATGTGCTGGACGCCATCCGGGACGAGGGCTTCACGCTGAGCGCTCCGGGGTCCCGGGACGCTGCGGCGGTCTGACGATCGCCTCTCCGAGCGCGCGGTTCGGGTGCCCGGTTCACAAACATACCCTTTTTTCACCTGAGATATTGATGATTGTCAATGTATTTTCGCCCCGGCCACTGTCGGTCCGGTTGCACGCTGCCAGCATCATCGCGGCGATGGTCCTGGCCACCGACGCACTTGGTGCGCAGCGCGCCGAGCACGCGCACAATACGCCGGCGGCACCTGGCGTGCCGGCCGCCGGTCAGTCTCGCGGCGAACGGAAGGAGGACTCGACGCAGCGCAGCGCCGAGATACCCTTGCTTTCGCGCGCACCCCGCATCGACGGCCGGATCGACGCTGGCGAGTGGGACCAGGCGCGGTCCCTCTCCGGTTTCGTGCAGCTCGAACCGGCCGAAGGAACGGCAGCGAGCGAAGCCACCGAGGTCCTCGTCGGCCGCAGCGAGCATACGCTCTACCTGGCGTTCATCGCGCACGACGGCGACATGGCCAAAGTGCGCGCCAAGCGTACGCCGCGTGACGCATTCGCCAACGTGGCGGATTACGTGGGCATCGTCATCGACCCGCGCATGTCGGGCACGCGGGCGCAGTTCTTCTACTTCAATCCGCTGGGCGGCCAGTACGACGGCACCTGGTCGGGTGACCTCGACTTCAGCTGGGACGGTGTGCTCAGGTCGGCGGGGACGGTCGGCGCGGATCGCTACGTGGTGGAGGTCGCCATTCCCTTCTCGACGATCACCGGCGCGGCGAGCGGCCGATCTGCCTGGAGCGTGAACATCGTGCGCGTCGTGTCGCGCAAGAGCGAGGAGAGCTGGTGGCGGCCGCGGAGCCGTGCGCAGCGCACCAACGTCTTCAGCGAGTTCGGCACTTTCACCGGCGTCACGGAACCAGGGAGCGCGAAGGGCGTCACGGAGGTGATCCCCACCGTCATCGGGAGCTCTGCCACGCGCGGCACGTCATGGCCGGGATCCACGAACAGCGTCGGCGTGACGGCGCGCGAGATGCTGGGTCCGTGGGCCCGACTCGAGGCCACCTGGCATCCCGACTTCAGCGCCGTCGCCGCGGACGCGCCGCAGCTCGCGTTCGGCGAGCGATACGCACTGTACTATCCGGAAAAACGTCCCTTTTTCCTCGAAGGCGCCGACCAGTTTGCCGTCCCGCGCGCGCATATGGACAGCGACCCCATGCGACTCCTCCACACCCGCACCATCGGCCAGGCACGCGACGGGGCCCGCGTGTTGCTGACTCCTCCCGGAGGATTCCTCGGCGCGATGTTCGTTCGGCAGGACAGCCTGACCGGCGGCCACGATGGGTCGACCGCGGTGTTCCGCGCCATCAAGCGCGGGCCAAACAGTTCCCGGTTCGGCGTGCTGGCGACTCATCGAGACCACGAGACAGCAGGCGAGAACGACGTGCTGAGTGCCGACGCGCAGATCCACCTGATCGCGAACTCCGTCCTGACGGCTCAGGCTGCAGGGAGTTCGACGCATGATACGACCGGCACACGCCGCGCGCTCGCCTGGTACCTCGATCTCGCGCGCGACAATGGCAGTTCGTTCCAGCAGATCACGTATCGCCGCGTGCCACCCGCCTTCGCCGCGGATGCCGGGTTCATTCCGCGAACGGATATGCAGCAGGTCGTCGGGCACATTGGCCGCTACTGGAGACCGAAGGGGCGGGCTCTCCTATACGTGCTGCCGATGTACCAGGTGGTCGAGTACTGGACGGGCGACGGCCGGCGCACGGACCGCGACCTGATGCCGCATGTCGAATTCGGGCTCACCCGCGCGACCTCGATCACGATGGCCTGGCGCTATGGCGACGAGGAATTTCGCGGGACGCGACACAACTACTCCAAGTACGGATTCTGGTTGAACTCGGCCCCGCGAACGTGGCTTGATCTCGTGAGCGCCGTCACGTTCGGTTCACGGGTTCGATACGACGGCGACCTGACACACGCGGACCGATCCTATTCCGCCAGGTATGCCGAACTGAAGAACACGCTCAACTTGAAGGCTGGAGCCTCCGGAAGCGTCGAGGCGACCGTCGCGTGGCGTCGCTTTGCGGGCAACGGGCTCACTGGAGCATCCACGATGTCTGCCAGGGAAGTGTGGGTCGGCCAGGTGGTCGGGACGTATCAGCTGGACAACCAGAGTTTCGTGCGAGTCACGTACGACTACGATGCCGACATGGATCGCGGGGCGGGGTCGGTATTGCTGGGCCGCGAGCTCAACTACGGCACGCAGGCCCACGTCGGCTTTCGCTGGCAGGATATCGATGCCGTCGGCGGCAACTCCACCGCAACATCGCAGACGGCGCGCCTCGCGTTCGTTCGACTGTCGTACCTCTGGCGGCGGTAGCACGCGTTAGCGGGCGCGCCGTGGCCTGTGGCGGGCGGCGCGCATGCCACGTCCGATTCTCCGCAACGCGCGTTCACCCGAAACCGATCGTCGAAGAGATCTTCCCAATGTCCCGGAATCTTTCGCTCCAAGAGCGCATGTACGCCCAGGCGGCCAATCGCGCGTTCTTCGAGCTAGTGGTGTGATGCCAAAGTGTCTTTCGCTTTGCGGACTTTCGCGAGAATGGATCGGACGGATGCGGTCCACACGAACGGGGTCGGAGCCTCGTTGCGCCGATCAAGGTACGCGGTGATGGCGGCAATGAGTTCGGCGACCGAGTTGACGGCGAGCCGACGGAGCTGTCGGCGACTCAGTTCGTTGAAGAGCAGTTCCACGAGGTTCAACCACGAGGCGGACGTGGGGGTGAAGTGGAAATGCACGCGCGGGTGCCGACGCAGCCACTTCTCGACGTCGGGCGTCTTGTGCGTGGCGTAGTTGTCGAGAATCACATGCACGCTCAACCCCGCCGCCACGTCGCGCTCGACCCGCGTCATGAAGGCGAGAAAGTCGCGCTGCGTGTGGTTGGGTCGACATTCGTGCTGGACATCGCCGGTGCGGACGTTGAGGGCGGCGAACAACGTCGTGGTCCCGTGTCGCTTGTAGTCATGCGTGAACGTCCCCGCCCGTCCTTTCTTGAGCGGCAGGCCGGGCTGCGTCCGATCCAGCGCCTGAATTTGACTCTTCTCATCCATGGAGAAGACCACCGCGCGCTTCGGCGGATTCACATAGAGGCCGACCACGTCGCGCAACTTGGCGACGAACTCAGGATCGGTCGACACCTTGAAGTACGCGACCTGGTGCGGCTTCAGTCCATGCGCCCGCCACAACCGCGAAATCGTCGCTTGATCCCAGCCCGTCTCTTTGGCCATCAAGCGCGTGCTCCAATGCGTGCCGCCATCCGGCGGGGCCTCGTCCAACGTTTTCGCCACGATCCGTGCTTCCTCGGTGGCGTCCAGTTGCCGGGGCCGTCCCGAGCGGGGCCGGTCCGCCGCCAGCCCGTCACGTCCATCGGCCTCGTACCGATTCAGCCACAAACTCACCGTCGGTCGCGACACGCCAACCGTCGTGCAGATGGCGTCGCCCGCCAAGCCGTCGGCCGACGCCAGCACAATGCGCGCACGCTCCACCACGCGCTGCGGGGTCATCCGACCGCGCACCCACGCTTCGAGTGTCGCCCGATCGCCGCGCTTCAGCTTGATGATTCGAACAGGGAGTGGCATCGCATTCAGTATACCCCTGTTCGCACTATTATACAAGTAACTTCTGCCTCATACCATTAGATGCGCTTCCCGGAGAGGACGCTCCCCTGTCGTGCGAAGGCCAGGTCGTCGCAGAGCAGGCGGGCCAGTTCGGCGGCCCCATCGCGACCCTCCAGATGGCGGGCGAACGCACGGGCCTTTTCGGCCGTGACAGACGGGCCGATGCTCTGGCGCAGTGCGGCGGTGAGAGTCCGCGGGGAAAGGCGCTTGTATTCCAGCGACGCCGGGCCGATGCCGAGTGTGTGCACGCGATATCCCCAGTAGTGCTGGTCCATCACGTGAGGAACTACCACCTGCGGCACGCCGGCGCGGGCGGCTGAGGTCGTCGTCCCGGCGCCGCCGTGATGCACCACCGCGGCGAGGCGCGGGAAGAGCAGGCGGTGCGCCACCTGGCCAACCTCGAGGCAGCCGTCGGGCATGCGCCGGCCGGTGGCCTGCACCCATTTGCGGGGAACGACGGTGCGAACCTTGACGGTGACTGCGGACTCGAGCACGACGTCCAGCAATCGACCCGCGTCCGTCGCGTGCATGCTCCCGAACCCGACGTAGACCGGAGGATCCCCGGATGCGAGGAAATCCTCCACGTCCCGGGGAAGCGAGTCCTCCTGGAACGCCTGCATCGCGCTCACCCGTCTCGTGCCCTCGACATCAGCCGGTAGCGGCGCCAGTTCCTCATCGGCGGCCAGCAGTCGCTGGCCGGGCAGGCCGATCATGCGAGTGTAGAGACCTGTGGCGGGCGCCAGGCCCTGGCGGCGACGCCAACGATTCACCGGTCCATGCAGCGTCCGGTTCGTGATCCACTCGGTCGCCCACCACGCGGCCGAGTTGATGATCTTCGGCCGATGGGGTGCCTTCTCGGTTGCAGGCGGATGATGCGCCGACGGGTACCACCTCGGGCAGACGGTCACGGCGCGATACGGGATGCCAAGCGCCTCGGCCACATGCGGCGCGGCGTACGCGATGCCCGTGGCCACGAGCATGTGCGAGCCGGCGGCGATGGACGGCAGTTCCGCGAGCGTCTCCTCCGTGAGGACCCTCGTGGCGCGCAGCAGCAGCGGAATGGCGCTGAGCGGCGCACCCGTCGTCGTGGATGCTGTTGCCACGACTAGAGTGCACGTTGGTGCGACTGGACGAAAGGCGAGACCCGCACTGGCAGCGGCGTCCGCAAACTCCGGAGGGGCGGCGAGGACCACGTCCGCGCCGCGTGCGAGCAGCGTGCGACCGAGCGACATGAACGGAGCAACATCTCCCCAGGACCCGATTGCACAAAGCGTGAACTTCATGCCGATCCCCACTCGTGGAATTGCCTCTTCAAGGAACATCGCATTCGCACCGGTGCGCCCCCGTGCGTCCTCATGGGTGGGCCGGCCGTTCCACTCGCCGCTTCAACGCCTCGCAGTCGAGTGGCACCTTCGAAACCGCCACGCCTTCAAGCTCAAGCATGATGTCGGGTCGGTAGAGCGCGGCCACCTGTGCGAGGGTGTGTGCCGGCGGCGATACGTCGCCGAACGCCTGGATCTTCGCGTCGCGCAACGCCACGAGATTCTCCGGGGCTGCCGACACGACGAACGTCGTCAGCTTGACAATGTCAGCATACGAGACGTCCACAGCCTCGAGCGCTCGGCGGAGATTCTGGTATGCGAAGGTGGCCTGTATGGCGAACTGACCGGCCCCGATTACTCGCCCTGCTGAATCCTGAGCCACTTGGCCGGCGATGTACACGGTCCGTTGATCCGGAGCCACGGTGATCTGGGAGAACCCCCTGGAATAGAACAGCGTCGCCGGATTCACCCGGCAGACCGACTGTGCGATGAGCTGACCACCCGTCGGGAGAATAGCGAACACAACCGCTAGAGAGCGACTCAGATATCCGTTCATGACAAGTCCCCTGGTGTCGTTTGCGTGGAGTTGCGGGTTGCGTGCGGCCGCAGACGTCGGTGAAGACACGATGGAAACCAGGTATGTCTACCAACTCGTAGCGACCGCCGGTTCTGCCGAACGAGAACGCTACGGACATCCTAACGCAGTAAGTCTTCTGCCGCATGCATTGGTCATTCTCCACATGGCCGGTCGGCCTGCCGTGCCCGTGATTCTTCCGAACCGACGCCCGGTCCGGACGGCCACCTACTCCGGGACCAGCAGTACCCTCGCCCGCTCGACGACTCCGGCCGGAAGGGCATGTGGCCTCCGCGCGTGCCGGTCGAGATGCACCCCCGTCAGTTCGCAGGTCGCCGCGACCTCTCCCGTCTCCGCATTCACCATCACATGCGCCCAACTCACGGATGTGGTTCCCACACGAAGCACGCGCGACCACACGATGACGGCCTCGCCGGCGAGCAGTTCCCGCTTGTACTCGAGGGTCTGCTGCACGGCGACCATGCCGCAATTGCTCGTGCGCACGTATCCCGGCGTGAGGCCGATCTCGACGAAGAGGTTCCAGCTGGCTTCGTCGAACTTGCCGACGTACCACATCACGTTCATGTGACCCATGTGATCGCAGTGCCACGGGTACACGGCGCCCCGGTAGGTCACGAGGGCACCACCGCTTGCGCCGGGTGGCGCCGATGCACCAGCTGCGCCGCCGTCCGGACGTATCATTCCGGCCCTCCCCCGGAAATGAGCAATACCTTGCCCGCCGTCATCTCGCGTCGATACCACTCCACCGCGTCCTGCACGGCGGCGAGGGGCATCCGCCGGCGCACGGTCGTCCGGAGATCGGTATCGATCAGCCGCTGCACCCTGACGATGTCCCCGATCGTCGCGAACAGGCTGCGGCGCGCGGCGTGGGTGCCGAGGTAGAATCCGTCGACGCGCTTGTCCTGCGTCGCGACGTGGCGCGAATCGAAGGTGCTGGGCACTTCGGCCAGCGCACCGTACACGGTGACCGTTCCCCCCTGCGGCAGCGCGGAGAGCACCGCCTGAAAGATCGGGCCACCAACCGCATCGAATGCCAGCCTCGCCTGGAGTTGGCGAGTCAGCGCGTGCAACTCCGGCACGAAATCCCCGGTGCTGCTGTCGAGCACGTGCTCGGCGCCGAGCGATCGCAGCATCGCCACCTGCCCGGGGCGCCGCACGATGTTGATGACCGATATGCCGCGGGACTTCGCCAGTCGCATCACCATCTGCCCGACCGCACCCGCTGCGGCAGTGCTGACGATGGCCCTGTGCCTTCCCCGTCGCGCGATGTCGATGAGGGCCAGTGCCGTGAGCGGATTGACGATGAGCGCGGCGGCCTGTTCGAACGAGACCTCGCGTCCCAGCGGGACGCAGCGACCCGCGGCCGACACGGCGTACTCGGCCCACGCACCACCACCCCGCTGAGCGAAGGCGACACGCCGTCCGATGAGCAGGCGGGGCAGCAGCCCCGGCCCGGCAGCCACCACCGTGCCGCTGCCCTCGAGCCCGGGCACGATGGGCAGCACCCGGTCGTCGGTGGGCACGGCGAGCATCCGGAGATCCGACGGATTGATGGCCGCCGCCGCCACGCGGATCAGCACCTCGCCGCGCCCGGGCGTGGGAACGACCGCCTCGCGCACGGTGAGCGGGCCGCCGAAAGTCGTCAGGTGCGCCGCGAGCATTCGTTCAGGAATCACAAAGCATGTCCTCGCATGTTGGTTTGCAGTTCACCGCAGCCGACGTGCATGACGGCGTCACTGCCATCGACCGACAATCGCCGACCTTCGCTCGCCATCCGGGATCAACTGGAAGTCGGTGCCCTGCTCGGTGGCCGACACGAGGAGATGCACGTCGGCGCCCTGATAGACGGGCCCCCGAAGCCACGTGTCCAAGCGCTCGCTCCCCGTCGTCCGCCGCACGTCGAGCCGAGCCATGCACTGCCCGAGCACGAGCTGAGAGTGCAGGAGCGCGCGCTGAAAACCCATTCGCCGCGCATACCACGACCAGTAGTGGATGCCGTTGTAGTCGCCCGAGAGCGCGGCAAAGCGCCACCCGGATCTGGTCGTGGTCGTCCAGCGCGCCGCCATCGTGTGACCCTGGACCGGCATACGGACGGACGGCGGCACCGCACTCGACTGTCCGTACCGGCCACGCGCAAAAAAGGTATTGACGCTCTCCCACACGAGCTCGGTCCCCTCCGAGATGCGCGTCTGCAGATCGAATTCCACACCCTTTTCCAGGATGCGCTGGCCCGCCATGACCGTCTCCATGTCGAGGATCGCATCTGTCGCGATCGGTCGATGCTGCACCAGATGGTTGCGCACCTGCAGGATCCGCCAGATCGGCACCGGAAAGCGGGGATGCGTGAGCAGAACCATCTGCAACGGGAAGCCCAGGACGTGCGGAAACAGCATCGGGAGGCCGTGCTCCGCCCGCAGGCCGGTGAGCGCGAGGAACTGGGCCAGCTGTTGCCGGTCGATTCGATGGCGCGTCCATGTCGCCCGAATCGGCACCGTCGTGCCCTCGCCGCGGACACCCGGGGACGGATGGAGGGCCCGCAGGTGGTACGCGAACACGGAGGGACGGCGGCGGAACTTCAGGTTGACTTCGGCTGCCATGGCGGTTCCACTATTTCCTGGCGCCTAATGCCGTCGGGCCATGCTGCGCCTCGAGCGTCCGAAGCCTTCGCCATCCGAGTTCCCAGATCGCCCGGAACCGCTGTTCAAGGAACAGCCGCTCCACGATCCGGGAGGCGATGAACAACCAGCGAATGGAAAGGATCTCCATGCCGCTGCAATGCGTCGTTCCATTCCGCTGCACGAAATGGGCCTCTCCCTCCCCGCGCCAGAATCCGCGGTAGATCCAGCTGACGCGCGTGTTCTCGTCACGCGACACGACCCGCGCCACCAACGGGAACGGGAACCGCTTCAGCGGCACTTCATACCATCCGTCGCCGAGCGCGTGCGCCGCGCCGCCAAAGCCGTACAGTCGCACCCATCCGTCCGGTGACGCGAAATAGTCGAAGACCGTCTCGACCGGCAGCATGAACGACTTCGAGAACCGAATCATCATCGCAGGGCCTCCCAAGGAACGCTGGCACGGGTTGTAGCCCACTCAGCGGCCGGTCGCGCCGGCGTCAGGGGCTTGTGGTTGCACTCGGCATCCTGGCGGCGCTTGCCTGCTCGAGCGCAGACACGACCTTCAGCACGTCGAAGGTGGAGAGGTTGCCGGTGACCGCAATCGTGATCCCGCGAGAAGGAACATGGACGGCCGCCGCCGTGAACCCGATGAAGCTGCCGACGTGGCCCCAACTCTCGACCGCGCCCAGATCCAGTTGCTCCACGCCCAGGCCGTAGCCTCGCTGCGCGGGCGTCGCCGACATCGGCGCCGCATGGAAGGTGAGCATTTCCTTCCGCACGTCCGGGGAGACCAGGCGTCCCGCGGCGAGCGCCTCGACAAAGCGCGCCAGTTCGTCGGCCGTGGACACCATCGCACCCGCAGTGAACGCAACGGTCGCCCATGACCGCGCGCCCGGCCGCAGGCGATAGTAACCCGGCCACGGGATCATGTCCCGGTCGTACCCCGTGAGCAAGCCGGCCGGAGGGGCGGTGTCGGGAAGGATGCGCGTTCGCGCCAGCCCGAGTGGGGCCGTGATCCGTTCGCGCAACAGGACGGCGACTGGCTGCCCCGTCACGCGTTCGGCGATGCGTCCTAGCAGGATGTAGTTGGTGTTCGAGTACGCGAACCGTGCATCGGGCTCACCCGTGCGTCGACGGCGCGCCGCGATGGTAATGAGGTCATCCGGCCGCCATGCCTTGTCCCCGACGGAGGTGCGGACCTGCACCCACGGACTCCGCAGGACTTCCGGCACGCCGCTGCGATGCGCCAAGAGCATGCGCACCGAGATCCGGTCGGCCTCGGGCACCCCGGGAAACCACCGCGACAGCGGGTCGTCGAGCGAAATCGCCCCGGCATCGACGAGCTGCAGCACCAGCACCGAGGTGAAGAGCTTCGTGAGACTGCCGACGCGAAACACGGCGTCGTCCCGTGACCCCCGATCGGCGCGCGCCGTGATGCCGCTGCTGCCACGCCACATCGTCCCGTCGGCCCACCGCACGGTCGCCTGCATTGCCGGCACCCCGTACTGCTTGGCCGCCCGGCTCAGCAGCGAGTCGAGATCGCCCGTGCCGACGTCGCTCCACGGCCCATTCGGCGCTCCGGCAGGCGGGCCGCCGGGCCTGGCGACCGCACCCGCGTGACATCCGCTGGCGATCACGCTCAGCGCCGACAGCGCGAAGCTCGCGGCGCGGCGACGGTACCGGGCGCCGGCCAGACGAACGGGGATCGTGGGACCATGCATTCAGTGCGTCACTGGCAAGGAGGGCACGGCAATTCGTAGAGGCTCTTTCTAGTATTGACAAATAGAATCTACAATCTATTTTTCCCGACACAAGCCCCGTACGCGTGGCTGGCACACGCGTACGGTGCACCGCTCCTGGCCGAGCGCCCTTCCTCCCGGAACAGGTGGGCGGCTCCGGCAGGGAGATGCGTGACCCCGCATTCCCCGTTTTCCTCCAGCACCACCGTGAAGCTCCGTCGCCACCTGTCGCTGCTGACTTGCGTCACCCTCGTCGCCTGCACGGCGGATCCCGCCGCGCCGAGTGGGCCCACCGAGTTTGGCGTCGAAGTGAGCCGCACGCGCTTCGTGGTGCGATCCGCCGACCCGGCGACCACCGGTGCCCTCGAGGCACGACGCCGATCTAGGACGCCCGGGATGATTTCCGGTCTCGTCGTCAAGGGGAATGGCGGCTTCAACACCCCCTGGTCGTGGCATCTGGCGCCAGAGTCGATCATCGTCGCCGACGTCTCGATCGAACTCTGCGACGGGACCCCCGACATGATCGAGGCGAACGTCGACGCGTGGATTGCTGGTCCACGGCGCTTCTGCCCGTGGAGCGCCGTGGTGGTCGACCGTCGCCCGTACGTCCCGACTGTGGCGCAGGCACAGGGCCGCTGACGTGACACGCGTCGCGTGCGCCCGAACCCCCTGGATATGGAGTTGATCTCGACGGGTTCGAGATCCGGTTCGGTGGAAGTGGAGCGGGCCGCACACCGCGCGCCTTTCCAACGCGTTCGCCGCAAACCGGAGTGGCGCGCGTGGTTCGCCGCACTCCTGTTCGGGCTTGCCTACGCGGCGGCCAGCGCCATCGGGCTCACCACCGCCGACGGTCTCCCGGTTATCTGGCCGGCCGTCGGCGTTGGCGTCGCGGGCGTCGCGATTCTTGGCAGGCGCACCCTGCCATTCATCGTCGCCGCGGAGTTCATGCTGCGCGTCCTGGCCGGGCACGGGCTGGGCATCGCGCTGGGCCTGGCCGTGCTGGCCGCCGTCGAATCGTGGTTCGCGGCGTGGCCCATCATCCGCAGCGCCAGTGTACGGGAGTTCTTTGTTTCCGACGTCCATGGCATGCCGCGATTCGCCGCGCGGAGCGTGGGCATACTCTCCCTCTCGTCCCTGCTCGTCGTCCTCCGGACGCAGGCGGATGGACCGACCACTCCGGCAACGCTGCCGGCGCTGTTCGGCGCCCTGAGCGCGCGGACGTTCGGGCTCTTCGTGGTCGCGCCGTTCCTGCTGAGCCTACCGTGGTCACCCAGGAATGCGCCCGCCTCAAGGTCCTTCGTGACGCTTCCTGTCGCGCTGGCCCTGACGGTGGCCGTGTCGTCGCTCGTTTTCGTCGGATCGCCTCCGTGGTTCGAGATCGCGTCGCCGACGGCCATCCTGCCGTTCATCCTGCTCATCTGGATATCGCAGGTGTTCGGGGCGAGGGGGACCAGTGCCTGCACGCTCGCGGTCGGGTTGGTCGTCCTGGCCGACGCCACACGGCACTCGCCGCTCGTCTCGCACGGGCACGTTCCACCTCAGCCGTTCCTCCTGCACCTGTACATCCTCCTGCTTGGCGTCTCGAGTTTCCTGCTCTCGTGGGGCGAGGCGCTTCGACAGCAGATGCGCGAAGCGCTGCGGCGTGCCAGTGCGCTCGAGGCGCTGATCGCGGTCGCGCAGATGGTGCTCAGTGACGGCCCCGATCGCTCCCGTGGAGTCGACACACTCCTCCACGAAGTGCCGAGGGCGCTCGGATGGAACGGCCTCGCGTATCGTGAGGAAGCACGGGTGCACGGTGCGGCAGAATCCACGGGACTTCGGTGCGAGAACGCGTGTCGCGGCATGCACGAACTGGGTCTGCCGCCCCACGCGTGCGTACTCTGCCCGTCGGGGCACGCGTCCCCCAACGAGTCGTCCGATGACGCGCATCGTCTCCCGTGTCCCGCACTGCAGGTGCTCACCGTTCCGATGGTCGGCGAGGACGTCACCGGCACTCTCTCGGCCTGCATCCCCGCGGACGCCGACGCCGACGGGGAGCGTCCACACCTGGTCGCCGTGGCAGAGACGCTCGCGATGCTCCTCTCCGCAGAGAGCGCCCGGGCGCGCCGCGTCTCCGAACGCGCCCAGCGCGAATCCCTGAAGGAACAACTTCGGCGTGTGCAGCGTCTGGAGTCGCTCGGCACCCTCGCCGCAGGTGTCGCCCACGACTTCAACGACGTCCTGCAGGCCGTCTTGTCGAACGCCCAGGTCCTTGCTGACGAGCTGCCGGATGGCGATGCGCGGAAGATGGCGCATGACACCGTGGCCGCAGCCACGCGCGGATCGGACATCGTGCGGCGGATGCTGACCTTCAGCCGTGGCAGCCAATCCACGCGAGTCCTGCAGGATGTCCGCCGAGTGGTCCCCGAAGCGATGACGCTGCTGCGCACCTCGCTGGCTGCTGGCGTCGTGGTCGACGTGCAACTCGCCTCGACACCGATGTTGGTTCGCGCCGGATCGTCGGATATCGTGCAGATCCTGATGAACCTCTGTCTTAACGCATCCCACGCCATGGCGAACGCCGGCGGCCAGCTCGCCATCAGCGTGCGCGGCGCGCGGCGTGCTCCTCCGACATCGCCCGACCGGGACGATCGGCGCCTGATGGTCGTTCTCTCCGTGGCCGATACGGGCCATGGGATGGACGAAGCAACGCGCGCCCGGATCTTCGATCCCTTCTTCACCACCCGGGAAGTCGGCAAGGGCACGGGATTGGGGCTCTCGATCGTCTACGGCCTGGTGTCGGACCTCGACGGATGGATCGAACTGGAGACCTCTCGCGGCGTGGGCACCAGGTTCGACATCTATCTCCCGTGCGCCATGTCGCTCATGACCTGCGACGAGCCGCGGAGCGTCGAAGGGCACGCCGAGGTCAGGAATTGACGCCAGACCTCATGGAACACCGCCGAGCCTTTGCTCGCTCCGCCGTTCTCCAGGTCGAGGCCCCCCAGCGGGAGTCCCGACGGATGACGCGCTTTCGCCGGGCGACACACACCGTTTTGCGCGAAACGCTGTTCTTCCTGGCTTTCACCGGAGCGGTACTGCTGACCATGACGCTGGCATCACGCTCCCTGCACGGCTAGCCAGATACACGGAACCGAGCGCCCGCGGCGCCTCCGGTGAGCCCGATTACGGTTGCGCCATCCTACCGACGCTCCTACCGACGCGGCGACTTCGGTCGTTTCTTCGCCGTCTTGTGCGTCGCGACTTTCGACCGCTTGGGCACCTTCTTCCGTATCGCACGGCCATACTGCGCTTCCAGCGGCTCGAAGTACCGAACGAGCAGCTTGATCACTTCCTCGAGCCACGCCGCGCGATCCTTGGGCGGAATGTGGAAGGTCTCCTGACAGCCCATCCGAACCACGGTGCAGGAAAGCCAGGCGGCCATGTCGAGCTGCGCGGCGGGCAGCCGTGGCGCACGTGCTGCAATGAAGGCGCGAACGCCGCCAAGGATGGCCTGATACAACTCATGAAACGGACCCGAGGCGACCGGGTCGCGGAGGTAGGCGTCCCAGAGAATGGCCACGGCGGCATACCGGTCCGCAAACGCCATCTGTTCCATGATGGTGCGGCGGAACAGCGGCTCCAACTCCATGTCCACGTTGTCCGGCGTCAGCACGGTGAAGAGCTGGGCACTGCTCTGCTTGTCCAGGCGCAGCGCCAGCTCCTGAAAGATGGCCTCCCGATTCGGGAAGAAATGGTACAGCGACCCGATCGATGCGCCCGCCCGCTCGGAGATCGCATTCATCGTCGCAGCATCCATGCCCTGCTCGGCGATCAGCTGCTCGGCCGCATCCAGGATCGCATCGACGCGCTTTTGTCCGCGGGGCTGGCTCGGCTCGCGGGCGTCGCGGACGGACACGTGCTCTGCGGCAGGCGCTACACCGGGGGGGGTCACTTTACCGAACACGCTCATGGTCGTCAGTGGTCGAGGGTGACTCTAGTATTGACAAATAGAATATTACATCTAGTTTGGAACAGCAAGACGGCAACCTTCGCGGTCGATGACGAGCGTCCGACGATCTTACAGCGTGCATCCTCGAAACGTGAGCGGTGTCGACCGCGAACGGAACGACACCTCCGGATTTCCGGGAGCGACCGGCAGATTGTCAATTTCCGTGCCGATGCCGACTTTCACAAGCGGCGCGCCGTGCCGGCCTCCGGGCGGCTGATCGTGCCCTCCCCGGCTCCGTCCATCGACCGGCGGCGCGAGACTGACGCCACGTGACGGTCATGCGGGCCAGTGCACGCAGACTCCTCGGCTTGGCGGTCCTGCTCGCCGCCGGTGCGTCGCTCGTGCTTCTCGGCCCGGACTCGTTCTCGGGCACTCTGGTCGGCGCGTCGTCCACCGCCTTTGCCTTCACTCGCCATGAGACGTCGCCGTTCCTCGCCGCCAACCGATTCGCGATCCTGATTCCCCTGTCCCTCCCGGTCGGCATCGCGCTCGTCCCGTGGTTGTTGCGACGTTCGCCGGTTTGCCGGCAGGCCGGCGCGGTCGCCGCGATCCTGATGTCCGCCTGGGCGCTGGCTGCCAGCATGTCCATCGGACTGTACTACGCTCCGGCCGCCCTCGTCCTCTGGGTCGCCGTGGGCATCGGGCGGATGGTGCCTGAATGATCACGGCGTGGATCACGAGCCGCTGAGAAAGGCGTTCCCCGCGATCGCTCCCTCGCGGCCGACAGGGCGCTTCAACCACCTTCCCCCCGCCCCACCATCACCATGTCACACGGTCCATCGCCAGACACGCGCTTCCCGATTCCCGGCGTCACGCGCACCGGCTTTCTCCGGAGCTTCATCACTCGCCGCAACATTCAGGTCGGTGATTACACCTACTACGACGACCCGCGCGGCCCCGAGCACTTCGAGGCCAACGTGCTGTATCACTTCGACTTCAACGGCGACCGCCTCATCATCGGCAGGTACTGCTCCATCGCAGCCGAGGTTCGGTTCATCATGAATGGCGGCAATCATCCGACCAACTGGCTCACGACCTATCCGTTCCCCGTCTTCGGCAATGGATGGGAGTCGGCGATGCCGTCGTCGTGGCCGATGCGGGGCGATACCGAGGTCGGCAACGACGTGTGGATCGGGTATGGCGCCACGATCATGCCCGGCGTCCACATCGGCGACGGGGCGATCATCGCGACGGCGAGCGTGGTCACGAAGGACGTCCCGCCGTACGCCATCGTGGGCGGCAACCCGGGAGCGGTCCTTCGGTATCGGTTCGATGACCAGACGATCGCGCGGCTGCTCGCGCTCCAGTGGTGGGACTGGGATCCGGCCACCGTCTCGGCGCGCCTGGGTGCGCTCTGCGGCGGTGACATCGACGCCTTGGAGGGCGCCACGCCGGCGGCGAACGACATCCCGATCCCGCGCGCGCTCCCGATTTCCTAGCCGGACACGTCCAGACTGTTTCAGGAGGGTACGCATTGGACATCGTGCACCTGGAGTCGTTTCTCGATTACCTCGCACGCGTGCATGATCGCACCAGGCGGTTGGTGGCCCTGATTCCCAGCGACGCGCTCGAGTGGGCTCCGCGCACGGGAGCTTTCACCAGTGGTGATCTAGTCCGCCACCTCGCCGGTATCGAGCGGTACATGTACGCGGAGAACGTGCTCGGACACCCGAGCCGATACCCGGGACACGACACGTCGCTCGCCGATGGTCTCCCGGCGGTGCTGGACTACTACGACCGCTGCCACTCGGAATCCGTGGCGATCTTCGCGTCACTCGATGCCCCAGCCTTGCGGGCACGTCAACGGACTCCAGCGGGAGTATCGGTCACTGTGTGGAAACTGCTGCGCGCCATGATCGAGCATGAGGTGCATCATCGAGGACAACTCTACCTGATGCTCTCGCTCCGAGGCGTGGCCACGCCGCCGATCTTCGGCTTGACCGAGGAAGAGGTGACGGCGCGTTCGCAGTAACGCGGCCCGATGGTCCGCCCGCGCACGCACACCTCGCGGATGCGGCCTCGAGGATCGAACGTCAGCGTCGCACTTGCGAAATCCGTACTCTAGTATTGACTAATAGAATCACTCGTCTAGTTTACTGGTGTACGAGGCCTGCCGTCCACCGTTTCGCACGCCAATGATCACACTCATTCTCCCGGGCCTCGGCAATTCCGGCCCGGAGCACTGGCAAAGCCTCTGGGAACGCGCTGACCCGTCGTGCATTCGCGTGCTGCAAGATGAGTGGAACGCACCCCACGTTGGGGCATGGTCAGCCCGGCTCGCCCACGTTGTCGATTCGCACGACGCACCGCTCGTGCTTGTGGCGCACAGCAGCGCCTGCGCGATGGTCGCCCACTGGGCGCACGCCGCGGGACCGGACGCGCTACAGAAGATCCGCGGCGCGCTTCTGGTCGCCCCCTCCGATCCCGACAGTCCCAACTACCCGGCGGGTCCCGTCGGCTTCGGGCCTGTGCCCGCCGAGACCCTGCCCTTTCCGACGATCGTGGTCGCCTCCGACAGTGACCAGTACCTGAGCGTCGATCGCGCGAGCGCCTATGCCGCGGCGTGGGGCAGCCGGCTGGTCGTGCTGCCCCGCGCCGGACACATCAACGCCGCTTCCGGTTTCGGCGATTGGCCACAGGGCTGGACGCTGTTGCAGGAACTCCGCCAGCCGGAACCATCCGTTTCGAAGGCGCACTGACGGTCGGCGCGTCAGGAGACACCACAGCATTGAGGAGGATGGATGTTCGAGAGTATTGACGAGATTCGCATGTTCAGAAAGCGGTTCAATGGGAAGATGTTCCTGAGCGGCGTCCCTGCGTTTCGGCAATTGGCTGACGTCGAGGAGAAGGTGCTGCAAGGCGGGGCCATTCCAGCGAAGGACAAGGAGCTGATTGCCTTGGGCATCAGCGTGAGTCATGCGTGCTACGGTTGCATCGAATACCATGTGAGTCGGGCAATCGAGCTTGGGGCGAACCGGCAGGAGATCGCGGAAGCGACCGCGATTGCCGTCGCCTTGCGCGGCAGCATCGCCGACTGGCCCGCGCGCTTCGTGTTCAAGGTGATGGACGAGCTGGCGCAGGGCGCGCAGATGGAAGGCGACGCGCCCGCCTCCCGATGACCTCGCACTTCGTCACCGCGCTCCTTGCGCCTGCCGCAGAGGAGGAGCCGGTACCGCCATTGCGTGTGCGTCAGCCGCAAAGGCGTTGCAGGCTAATCCTCGCTAGACTTGGTTGCCGAGCAGCGGCGAGAGCACGAGTAGACTCGAGAGCAGTTTGAGCATCTAGGCTCCCGGGGAACTGATTAGGCGAGCAGTGAAATCACCACGGACAGAAGCGCTCGTTGTTCTCTGACGGATGGCGTACCCTACTCATGCGCCGCCCCTCCCCGCGCAAACCACTGGTTGACCTCAACGTACGTGACGGGCGCCTCCGTCATCAGCCCGTACGTCCCAGTCGTCAACAACTCCCTCGCGATCCGCCGCAACAAGCCCAGCGCGGCGTTCATCGGCCCGGGACCGACGCTCACGCGCGCGACACCGAGTTGCTGGAGTTCGGGGATCGACGGTGTGGTTGCCCGGACGAAGAGGTTGAGCGGCGCATCGATCTCCTTCACGAGAATCGCAATCGCCTGCCGGTCGAGATTGCCCAGGTCGGGAACGAAGATGCAGTCGGCGCCGGCCTCCCGGTACGCGTTGCCTCGAACGATGGCGTTGCGCAGGCTCCGCGCGGGATCGTCACCTACGAGGTAGACGTCGGTGCGGGCATTGATGACGAGCGAAATTCCCGTCTCCGCATCGAGGGCGCGTATCGCGCGCAGCCGGTCAGCTTGCCTAGCGCATTCGAGGAGCGGCGCGGCTGGATCGCCCGTGCTGTCTTCGAGATTCAGGCCCACGGCGCCAGCCGCGAGCACCGCAATGGCGGTCGCGACGACTCCTTCCAGCGCGATGGAGTACCCGCCCTCCACGTCGGCGCTCACGGGCAGCGTGGTGCTGGCCGCCACGCGTTGCACGACCTGCATGTTCTCCGCCAAGGTCATCTGCTCGCCGTCGGCGTAGCCGAGCGATGCCGCGATGCCGGCGCTCGTTGTGCCGATGGCACGGAATCCCTCGAGCTCGAAGACCTTGCTGCTGGCCGCATCCCACGCGTTTGGCAGCACCAGGATGGCGGGGGCCAAGTGCAGCGCGAGCAGGGCATCGGCTTTTTGTCTCAGCGTGGGCTCATCAGCCATGGCGAGCACCTTCGCGCGTGACGTGCGGCTGCCGCGCAGTCGGGGCAATGGAGCACCCGCTCGTCTCCGCACAGGTACGGCAGTCGCGGGTTGCGTCCGCCAAGGCGCTGGCGCGTGGGCGGCGTTGCGCGACCACGTGGATGCGGATCTGGCGGCCTCGTTTCAACCGACTCCGCGGCTCGTGCAGGCCGTCGGCGTTCCGGGACACCAGCACGAGATCGAAGCCGTTCGCGGCAAAGACAAGACTCAGCGCCTCGCCGATCCCGCTCGGGGTGCCGGTGATCAGCGCCGTGCGGCGCTGCGGGCTAGCGGATGTCATCACGCGACTCCGTTGTCGTCGGTCGCCTCGGTTCCACTGCGGCCGGTTCCGTCCGCGGGCTTTCATCGCACCGAAAGACTCCCTCGCCATCCCGGTAGAACTCGCACGCCTTGTTCAGCGCCGTCCGCAGGCGGGCGCGGGCCCGGTGGATCCTGATCTTCGCCGTCGCCACGGAACAACCATTGATCTCGGCGACCTGCTGTGCGGTCACCCCCTCGAGGTCGTGAAGCACCAGCGCGGCGCGATAAACCTCGGGCAGGCTGTCAATCACGCGCCGGACGCACGCGTTCATCTCGTCCACGACCAGCCGCTCATCGACGGCGCCGCCGTCGTCGGGCACGACCATGTGCTCGTCCAGGTCGACGATCTGCACGCGCTGCTCCGGCGCGCGGAAGTGATCCGCCGTGACACGCATCGCGATGGAGAACGCCCAGGTCTTCGCGCTCGAACGACCTCCAAAGCCCGGATAGGCCCGGGCCATCCGCAGCAGGGTCTCCTGCAGCAGATCGTCCGCGGTTCCCCGGTTCCCGACCATTCGCTGGAAATAGCGCCGCAGTGGTTCGGCTAATTCCCGGACCAGCCCCGGGAAGGCCGGCGACGGCATGGGCTGCTCCATTTCAGCCTCGGTGCGAGACGTCGATGGCGCGGCCCAGCTCGAGAGCGACGCGTCAGTGCCTCTCACCTGCACCCGCACCCACCACCGGCACCGTCGGTCGCAACGATCAACCCCGAGCACGGGCTACGCTCGGCCGTCGACAGGTCGACAGGCGCTTCGCCCGTCAGTTGCATGGCAACGTCCAGGACCTTCTTGGCCGGCACCTGTCGCACCCTGTCCGCGAGGTGGATCGCCTCGGTGATCTGCACATCCGTGAGGCCGGCTTTGCGAGCTTCGGGAATGTGGTACTCCACGCACGGCACGCAGTTGCTGCCCATGGCGGCACCGAGCGCGACGAGTTCCTTCTCCTTGGGGTTGAGCGATGACACGTGGGAATCCTCCGGTGAAAGTGAGTCGACCTCAGGTGGCGCCCGGGCGGTTTCTGGTCGCCCCGGCCCTTGGGTAGTCGTCGGCGCGGCGCCGAGGGATACAGGCCGTGGTCACGGCTAGGCCTCGGCGGGCTGGATGGACGAACCCACGGATACCGACCGGGCGGCAACCGTCGCCGGTCCCATTGCCGGCGGCAGCAACTTGTACATGACCGGTGTCACCAGGCGGGCCAACAGCGTCGAGCTGATCAGGCCACCGATGATCACCGTGGCCAGCGGCGAGTACATCCCCGAGCCCTGCACCGCCAGCGGCAGCAGCCCGCCAATCGCCGTCATGGTCGTCAGCACGATCGGCAGGAAGCGGATCTTGCCCGCCTGCTCGATTGCCTCCTCGAGCGCCATCCCCCCTTCCCGCAGCTGGTTCGTGAAGTCGACCAGCAGGATGGAGTTCTTGATCTCGATGCCGACGAGCGCCACGAACCCGATGGTCGACATGAACGACAGAGTATACCCGCTGACGAACAGCGCCGCGAGTCCGCCGATCACGCCCAGCGGTATCACGCTCGCCACGATGAGCATCCCGCGGAACGTCTTGAACTCGAGCACGAGGATCGCCAGGATGCCGAAGACCGCGATCAGGATGGCGGTGCCGAGGCCGCCGAAGCTCTCGTTGCGACTTTCGATTTCCCCTTCGGGCGTATACGAATATCCGTCCGGCAGTTTCCACGCGGCCATCTTGCGCAGGATCTCCTTCGTCACCCGGTCCGTGTTGTAGCCCGTGATGACGTCCGACGTGACGCGCGCCACGCGGCCTCCATCGTAGTGACTGATCAACGGCGGCGAGCTTTCGAACCGGAGCGAGGCAACCTGCGCCAGCGGCACGACCGCCCCTCCCATCGAGTTGACGTACATCTTGTCGAGCGCGCCTATCGTCTGACGTTCGCCCCGTGGCAACTGCACGTTGACGTCGTACTCCTGGCCGTCCGCGTCGCGCAAACGGCCAGCGGCAAGTCCGGCTATGCCGAGTCGGACGGTGCGATCGACCTCCACCGTTGGCACGCCCAGCAACCCCGCCTTGTCCCGGTCCACTTCCAGTTTGAGGTCGGTACGCGCGACGCGCAGTGAGTTCTTGACGGACCGCGTGCCCGGCGTCGACTGCATCAGCGCCTCCAGCTGCCCGGTCAGCATGCGCAGCGTATCGAGGTCCTTGCCGGCCAGACGCATGGCGATGGGCGCTTCGATTCCCGTCCCGTTGGAGAACTCCTTCACCTCGATGCGGGCTGCCGGATAGGCGTCGAACACGGCACGCAGCGAATCGAGCATCAGCGGCGTCTGCTCGTCGACCTTGTCGAACAGCACGAACAGATCGCCGTAGGTGGCATCCTCGTTGCGCTCGAAGATGTTGTAGTAGATGTGCGGGTTGCCGCGGCCGACGTTCGCGTAGACGTGCCGGACGTCGGGTCGGCGCAGCAACATCCGCTCGACGAACCGCACCGCCGAGTCGGTGGCGGCAACGGAGGCACCTCCCGGACCTTGCACGGTCACGAGCAGCTGCGGCGTGCCAGCCTTGGGGAAGAGCGAGAAGCCGATGGCCGGCACGAGCGCCAGCGAGCCGGCGAAGAGCCCCGCCGCCGCCACGATGGTCCGCCCCGGGTATGCCAGCGCCACGTGCAGTCCCCTCGAATACGTCGCCTCGATCGCCCGGTTCATCCACTGCAACGCCACGTTGCCGCGTGGGTCGGCATGTTCCTTGAGGAACATGCTGGCGAGGAACGGGACGACCGTCAGCGAGATCACGAGCGACGCGAGGATGGTGTAGATGACGGCCGCCGGCATGCCACGCACGAACTTGCCCGCGCCCTCGGGCAGCATCAGGAGCGGAATGAAGGCGAAGATCAGCGTGGCGGTGGTGCCAAGCACCGCCACGAAGATCTGCTGCGTGGCGGCGACGGCCGCCTCCACGCGCGAATACCCCTCGCGCATGAAGCGCGAGATGTTCTCCACCACGACGATCGCATCGTCCACGAGCAGGCCGAGCGCGATTACGAATCCCACGATCGAGAGCTGGTTGATCGTGAACCCTGTCGCGTCGAGCAGTGTCACGCCGATGGCGAGCGACAGCGGAATGGAAACCATCACGATCGCCGACGCGCGGAACCCGAGGGGAAGCAGCGTCAACAGCACCAGTAATATGGCAATGATGAAGTCCTCGCCCAGGCGCGTCAGGCGCGCATGCACGTTCCGCGACTGGTCGAATCCCCGTCCGACCACGATGGACTTCGGCAACGTCTTCTCGAAGGCATCGAGTCGCTTCCAGAGCCCGTCTCGCACCACCATGATGCTCCCGCGGTCCTTCATGTTCGCCGTCACCCATACGGCGCGCGTGCCGTTGTACCGGGCGCGCACCGTCTGCTCCTGGTACCCCCAGCGGACTTCCGCCACGTCGCCGACACGCACCATCGACCCGGCGGCCGATCCGACGACCGTCTGGCGCACCTCGTCCACGGAGCGGTAGCTGCCGCTCGTCTTCACGTTGAACCGGCGATCGCCCGTCTCCACGGCACCGCCGGGAATGTTCGCACTCTCGCTGCCGATCGCCGCGAGCACCTGCGACAACGGCAGCCGCAGCTCCGCCAGGCGGCCGAGGTCGATCGCCACCTGCACCTCCCGCCGCGGATACCCCCACACTTCGGACTTCTTCACGCCGGGGACCTTCTCGAACTCGTCGCGCAGCGCGCGCGCGCGCTTGTCCAGCTCGCTGTACGGCGCGGTCGCCGACACGAGCGCCACCTGCACGATGTTCACGTCGGACGCATTCCACCGCGAGACGTCGAGCCGGGCAAGGTCGGGCGGCAGCGCCGGCTTGAGCGCGTTCACCTCGCGCATCACCTCGTCATACTTCTTCTCGACGTCGACGGAGAAATAGGACTCCACCATGACCACGGCCACGCCATCATAGATGGTGGTCCGCACGGACTTGATGTCGTCCAGCGCCCGCATCTTCTTTTCGACGGGATCGGCGACCAGCTGCTCCATGTCCGTGGGGCTCGCCCCTGGGTAGACGGCGGTCACGATGTACACCGGAGCCGGAAACGCGGGATCCTCGGCGCGCGGGATCGAACGCACGGCCGAGATGCCCATCGCCAGCAACCCGATGACGGCAACGATCGTGAACTGGCGGTTCTTGACCGAGAACTCGGCGATCTTCATGGCGCCTTCCTCGCCGCGGGTGGCACGGTCGCACTCAGCTTGACCAGGGCACCGTCCGCAAGCCATGCCGCGCCGGCCGTCACCACTTCCACGCCACGGTCGAGCCCGCCAAGCACCGTGATGCGGTCGCCATTCAGCGTTCCGACGTGCACGCGGCGGCGCACCGCCCTCGTGCGATCGGCCGACAGCGTGAACACCGTCGCCGAGTCGCCATGCGCTTCGAGAATGGCCTGCACGGGAACCGTCGGGACCTTCCCCGTGGTGCGCGGCAGCAGTTCCACGTGCCCCACGAGCCCCGAGGCCAGGGTGTGTCCGCGCGGATCGATCGCCACCTCGATCTCGTACGTGCCCGTACCGCTCGTCGCACCCATGGCGATCTGCGTCACGTGGCCGCTGAAGCGCTCATCGGGGAACGCATCGAACTGCACGGACGCCTGGTCCCCGCTCCGCAGCTTGACGGCGTCCCGGTCGGAGAGACCGCCGCGCACCACGAGACCGCGCCGGTCGGTGCGAAACCGCACGACGGGCGTACCCGGCGCCACCAGCTGGCCCGGCTCGACCTCCCGCGCGAGCACGATGCCGGCCGAGGGCGCGCGGACCACGGCGTACTGCCGGTTGAACTCGGCGATGCGCACGTTCGATTCGGCAACCTCGAACGCGGTGGCGGCGTCCTGCATCTGCTCGAGCGTGGCCACGCTGTCGCGGTAGAGCGCGCGGGCCCGCGCGAGGTCACGCTCGGCCTTCGCGCGCGCCTGATGGGCCTTCTCCACCTCGGCCGCGATCTCGGTCGGCGCGAGCTCGGCCAGCACGGTACCGATGCGCACCGCCTGGCCGGGCTCGGCACTCACGCGCGAGACGACGCCGCCGATCTTGAAGGAGAGCGGCATCTCCTCTTTTGCGCCCAGCGTGCCGGTCATGACGATCGGCTGCGCCGCGGACACGGACTGTGCGGGTGCGACGACGACCGGCACGGGCGCCGCGCCAGCGGATATCTCCGCCGCATCACTCCGCGCGCAGGCGGCGGTCCACACGAGCACGGCGGGCGTCACGATCTTCAGCCAGGGGTTCATCATGGCAGGGTCCTGGGATAGAGCGCCGCCGAGCGGTCCAGCTCGACGCGGCGCAGATAGAAGTCATAGGTCGTCATCACGCGATTCAGTTCGGCGCCCGTCAGCGACGTGCGCGCGTCCAGCAGTTCCATCTGCGACGCCATGCCCTGCTCGTAACGGCGGCGCGTCAGCTCCCAGGTGCGGCGCGCCGCCAGCACGCGGTCACCGGCCGTGCCGATCGCGTCGTGCGCGACCTCGGCCGACGCCCAGGCCGATCGCACCTGCATCACGATCTGCCGTCTGGCCGCCTCCTCCTGCGCCTCCACGCGCTTCACGTCGAGCGTGGCCTGCTGGGTGCGTGACGCATCCTGCGCCCCGTTGAACAGGTTCCAGCTCAGCACGAGGGACGTCTGCGTGTAGTCCGCGTCGCGAGCAAACCGGTACCGGTCGCCCTGGATGCCGTAGTCCACCGCGACGGACAGGGCCGGCAGGAACGCCGATCGGGCCAGTTGCCGTTGCGCCCGTGTGGCGCCCCGCGCCGCCGCCAGCTGGCGCAGTTCCTCGCGACCGACGTGGGCACGGACCAATACGCTGTCGAGCAGCGGCATCGAGTCGATGCCGAGCGCCGCATCGGCGAATGCCGGCACCGTGCTGTCGAGTGGGCGCTCGAGCAGCAGGTTCAGGTACTCGCCGGCCGTGGCCGCCTGCCGCGTAGCGTCATCTCGTTTCTGGAGCACGTCGCTGCGCTCGGCGCGCGCGCGGAAGATGACGTCGGGGGTGGCCTTGCCGGCTGCCACCAGGCGCTCCGCGATGCGCAGGTTCTCCTCGACCAGGGGCACCGTGGCTTCGTAGATCTCCACGACGCGGCGCGCCTTCGCCCAGTTGAGGTACGAACTCCGCAGGTCGAAGGCGAGCGACCGCGTGACAGCATCGCGCTGGGCGATCTGGGCGTCGCGGAGGTTCGTCGCGACGCCGTAGCTGGCGCAGAGCGCCGGCTGGAACAGCGGCTGGATGAACCGGATGCTCGTCTCCTGCCGCTGCGGGAGCCGCAGGTTCAGGTCGGTCGGGAACGCCGGCTTGTTCAGCAACTGGTTGAGCGCCGCAAACGCCGGATTGACGAGGGCCCCGAGGTCAACCACCTGGCCTGACGTTTCGGTGTAACGGGCATTGATCGTCGCCGACGGCATGAAGCGGCCGCGCGCCTCGGTGACCTGGGCCCTGGCACGCGCGGTGGCGAAGTCCTCCTGACGGCGCGTGAGGCTGCTGCGGAGCCCGGAGTTGACGAGCTCGTCCAGGGATTGCTGGGCGGCGGCGGTGGCGGGAAGCAGGACGAGCAATACGACCGCACACCGACGGGCGGTGCGGGTCGAAGCAGCCGGAGGATTCCGAGTGGACATGGTTGCGAGTTCTAGAGACATAGTTCTACTTTCTGAATATTAGAGTTACTATTCTATTTGTCAATACTAGAGTACGGATTCGCCTTTCAGGAGGTTTCGTGAAGCCATCCGACCCTCGCCAGGCACCGCGGGAACCGAAGGCGCGCTGCCGCCCCGGGCCCGTCAGGTCGCGCGCGCCCCGCCAGCCGCGCGGGTGGAAGCGCGTCGCCGGCATCCTCGACGCGGCCGAGGAGATCATCGCGGAGATAGGGGTCGACGCCACCACCACCACCGCGATTGCCGCGCGCGCCAAGGCCTCGGTCGGCTCGCTCTACTACTTCTTCAAGGGCAAGGCCGCCATCATCGAGGCGCTGGCGCAGCGTTTCGCGGCGCTGAGCTGCACCGTCACCACCGCCGCCGCGCGTGACGACGAGGACCGCCCGCTACGGCGCGTCGTGCTGGACCTGGCCGCCCTGATCGACGCGCGGCCGGCCTTCAGCATCGTCTTCGACGCGTGCTGTCGTCGTGACCATGCGAAGCACCGGTTCCGGGATATGCGCGAGGTATGCATCGGCCAGATGAACGACTTCCTCGAGGCGCGGCTTCCGCGAATGCCGGCGCATGAGCGGCGATCGGTGGCCGTGCTCGTCGTGACAATAGCGCACGGCGCGTACCAGACACTGCATCGCGTGCCCCACGGGTCGCGTGTCGGCATGTTGCAGGAGTTGCAGGTGATGATGATGCGGTACGCGGCACCGCTCGACGCCCGGTACGGGACGCCCACGGCCCCGCACGCCGTGCCGTGAGGGCGGGGTCGGGGCGGCGCGGGGCCGGTTCAGCCGAACTTCACCCAGGCCACGACGAACAGGATCATCCAGGCGACGGCCACGAACGCGGTTGCCATGCCCACCGAGGCCAGTGCCATGCGGCGGATCGTGGACCCTCGCCACCAGTGGACACCGCAGGACACGAGGTAGGCCAGAGACCAGATCGACGGTGGCACGATGAGGAAGATGTCCTTGTCGCCACCGCTGAAACGGAGGTAACCCTCCCCCCACAGCCACCCGAAGAGCAGGGTGAGCAGGAGTGGCAGCACGGCCAGCGACAGCCTGGCAAGGACGTCACGGCCCCGCGACGGCGCCGGCGCCCCGGTCACCGGCCCCGCCCGGGTTCGATCACGCGATCGAGGGCACCGAACAGTTGGCTGACGTCACCGTCCACGCCGGCTCGTTCCCGCGTGCCGCGCACCCCGGGACCCAAGTCAGGCATGCGATCCCCGTGGCATTACGGGTTGTAGCCGCTGGCATTCAGGTACGTCGTCGCGTTCGCGACCTCGATAATGTCCTTCAGCGCCTGGGTCTTGTTGGTCGCCCTGGCGTAGTAGGCTTCGGCAATCCGATAGCCCACGAAGTACCCGAGGTCTCCGGGGCGATCATCCGAAAAGACGCCCTGGTTGTATAGCCATCGCGCCACGTCGGTTCCGCCCATTGCAGCCTGGAACTCGACCCAGAGAGCGTGCTCGCGCGGAATCGCCCAGTCGCGAATCCTCGCATTGATGTTCCCGCCCGAGACGAGCTCGCCAACGAAGTCGGCTCCCCCCTCGAGCACCGACTGCTCCAGCAGCGTCTTGTGGCCGAAAATCCCCTGCGCCTGCTGCTGCAGGATATGCGTATGCTCGTGCGCGACGACGACCGGCAGGAACGACACGGGATGGACGTTGTTGGACTGGAACGACGGAAGTTCGTCGGTCGGCACGCCGGGGTCGGCGAGATAGAATTCGGAACCGATGAGGATGCGATTGCTTGCCGTCGTACCGCCCGTGGAGAATCGGCCGATGAGGAAGATGATCTGCGGAAAGACGGCCGCCGGGTACAGCTGCTTCAGGCGGGCGTATCCCGTGCGGACCTGCTGGCTGACGGCGCCGCTCTCGAGCTGTGCCGAGGCCGACCTGGCGGCGGCGAAATATCGGGGAGACGCATTCACCATCGACGCGATGTTCGACGCCGTCAGGGCGCGCGACCGGATGAAGTCCTCGAGACCCGGCGACGCCTTGTCGAGGTAGAGCGCCTGAAACGACGAGATGGACCCGGTGCGGCGGTACTCCGTGTACGCCGTCCAGAAATTGCTGACGTCCGACACCTCCAGCGCGGCGGCGCTGGGATCGCTGGCGAACGGTCCTGTCGGACTGGTCGGAGAATCGGAGGAGCACGCGATCGCACCGAGCGTGATCAGGGACGCCAGTGCGAGTCGGCATTGGCGCGACCGGGTGCGGCGCGCCGTATCATGCATGCCACCGCCGGGCTGCTTGGGAACGAAGATGGTGTGCATGTCGGATTTCAGTTGCATGGCCACGCGAGATATGACTGTATCCACGGAATGAGCTCACAAGCATCCGAACCGCTATGGCCTGCGGCGTGGGATCGGGAGCAGCGCGACTGGACCGCCGTCGGACACCTGGCCGTGCGGGCGAAGACGGGCATGCATCCAGAGGTGTCGTCCGTTCACGCCAGATAAGAAATGTAGAATCTATATTCTATTTGTCAATACTAGAGTTCTCTTCGCGTTCGTCCCGTGCCCGGCCGGATGTCCATGGCCACCGCCCGGGAGCAAGGGGAAGACGCGAGCCCGGACGCCGAGACGATCAGGTGGCCAGCCCACCGCCCCACAGACGATGCAGCAACGCCGCCACCTCGGCAGGCCGTTCCTGCGGGAGGAAGTGGCCACACCCGGACAGCACCTGCAAGGGAGCATTCATCTGCCGTGCCAGCCGCTCGCCTTCGCGAAGGGCGAAGAACGGATCGAGATCGCCCCAGATGACGAGTCGCGGCACGGTCACCGTTCCTACCGCCTGCTCGACCTCGACATACAGACGCTCCAGCATGCGCAGGGAGCGGAGGAAGACCTCGCGCGTCGAGCGCACCCCGACCGAGGAACGCAGGATGCGGCGATATTCGCGCAGCGGATACGCCGCTCGATCGCCCGTGGCCTGCAGCCACATCATCAGCAATCCGGGACGGCTGAACAGCACATGAAAGAGCGCGTCGCCGACAACCGGCACCCGGGCCAGCTTGAGAAAACCGGGAATGGGCGTATCGCGAAACGCATTCGTCGCCAGCAGAGCGAGCGAGGCGATCCGGCCAGGCGCGAGGCGCCACATCCAGAGCGCCGTCGGTCCGCCGAAATCGTGCCCGACGAGGTCCACCCTATCGATGCCAAGTGCATCGAGCAGCGCGAGAACGGCACGCGCCTCCTGCTCGGCGTGCTGATCCGGGCGCAGCGCGTCGGAGGACCCGAAGCCAAGCAGATCGGGAATGACGAGGCGCCGGTGTGCGCTCAGCAGTGGCGCGACCTTCGCCCAAGTGTCCCGATCGCCAGGCAGGCCGTGCAGCAGCACGGCCGCTCTCTCCGAACTCCCGTGCACGGACGCCGTCATGAATTGCCCGGGAAGAGTCTCGTGCGACACGACGGTACCTGATCCGGCCTGATTGCGTGACATTCGTCGACCTCGGGAGTTCGCGGAGTGGGAGGGCCTCTCCTTCTACAACGGTTGAGAGGCATGCGCCGGATTTTGCCATCCCTTCGGACGCAGCGACTCCTCATGGTGCTCCCGATCGGCGGGGATGCCCATCGGGCTGGCAGCCGACGGGAACTCCCTGTAGGCTTCGCGCATGATGACGAAGGACGAACTCGCCGACGCGTACCAGCGCTCACGCGCCGACTTGACCGCCTATCTCGCGCGGATGGTCGTGCGGCACGACATCGCCGAGGAACTGGCGCAGGAGGCCGCGTTGCGGCTGATCGCGAAGGACCCGCGCCTGGACGATGTCGCGGCGGTGCGGCCCTGGCTCTTTCGGGTGGCATCGCGGCTGGCGATCGATCACCTTCGCGCACATTCGACATGGCGTGAGGATGTACTGACCGCCGTTCGCCACCGGGCGGATGGCAATCCGGCGTTTCAGGCCGAGTCGCTGGCGCTGGTCAGCTCGCCCGAGATGGCGATGATCGCGCGGGAACATCTGGGCATCTGCCTCTCGTGCACGCTGCGCAACCTGCCCGCACAACACGCCGCCGCCCTGCTGCTGACGGAAGTCCACGACTTCACGCTCCTCGAGGCGGCGCGCATCCTCGAGGCGACTCCGGCCCAGGTGAAGAACTGGCTGCAGGCAGCGCGGGCCAGGATGCGCGCCCTGTACGACGCCAGCTGCGCCCTCGTCGGCAAGCAGGGCGTCTGCTACCAGTGTGTCGAACTGTCGGAGTTCTTCAACCACCGGCGCGAAGACCCGCTCGACGGAACGCCAGGAGATCTCGATGCGCGGTTCGCCGTCGTTCGCAGCATGCGCACCGTCGGCATGGGTCGCTGGCACGTGCTGATGACGACGATGCTCAACGACATGCTCAACCTGGATCACTGACCCGATTCGACAGATGCGGCGGTGACCAAGGCCGTCCGGCATCAGCGACTGAATCCGTTCTACAGATTTCGAGCGTCTCGCTCGTCGAGAAAGTCACACTCCCAAAACTACTCACGTCATTCATGCATGGAAGCAGTGACCCCGAAATCGATAACCAATTGCCACTCTTCGCGTTAAGACCGGACGGTACTGTCTTTCAATAGCAACCACCAACCCGAAATCAGGCCTATCAGAGCCCCAAGTATCGAACCCAACTGACCTGTGGCTTCATAGCCCCGAACGCCATTGAAAACGAATTGCTCGGCATAATTTCCGCCGATGAGCGCGCCAACAAGCAAGCCAATTACGCCACAGACAAATCCAATGAGGACAACAGCACAAATACGAAGTATCGTCGCAAGCACTGGCATTTCTCCTTGTCGCGATCAGTCAGTCCGCTTATCGAAATCTGCTGAGCGGGGGAAGTATTGAACTTCTGTGGTGTGAGGTTGGACAGCTGTGGCAAGGTACCCGCAACCAAGCGCGCATTTGACAGCGACACCGGCCGCGGAGTTTGAACGACACGCACCTGTTCGCTCTTCAGGCGCCGCCGTTGCCGATCGCCGGCTCCGTCACGAAGTTCACGTCGAGGCGTCCACTGGCGACGGCCAGCGAGCCGAACACCGGACAGCGACGCTGGAAACCGCCAACGAGCGCCGCCGCCTCGGCGGTGGAAGGGCCACGCATACGGAAGAAGAACGCCACCGCGCTGAAGACCGTGACCGACGGATGCGGTTGCTTCTCCGGATCGATGGTGCCCGTGACGTGCACCACGACATGATCGAGCGCCACGCCAGTATCGCGCGCCAGCACCTGCACGACCTCGGCGCCGCAGGCCGCCGCCGCGGTGAGCAACGTTTCGCCCGGAGTGGGCCATTCGCCGGGGGCGCCGTTGTGCCGGGGGCCGTCGATGAGCAGCACGTGGTTGCGCACGACACCGCGCACACGGCCGAACGTGTCCGTGGACTCGGCGGAGACTTCATAGGTACGGAGCGGCGGAGCTGTCATCGTCATGGAGGGAACCCGCAATCCCGGTAGTTGAAGCAGTGATGCCGCTCTTGCGGCGATGGCCCCGCCGTCTGTCACGACGGACGCATGCGTCGTCGGTCGAACAACCACACGCCGAGCGCGAAGTACGCCAGCGAGAGCAGCGCCAGCGCCGCCAGCTCGAACGCCACGTCGCCGATGCCTGCGCCCAACGTAAGCACCTTACCCAATGCCGCGACGGCGTGGGTCGGCGGAAGGACGTCGTAGAGGCCGACCGGATGCCCAAACAGGGAGAACAGCGTCACCCGAGGGATCGGATAGATCGCGCCGGAGAAGAACATGAACAGAATGAGCGGAAAGTTCGCGGCGAGGAATGCCTGCGTGACGGTCTTCACGAGGGCGCCCACGACCAGCCCCGCGCCCACCATCGACAGGCTCGTCACCGCGCACGTCAGCACCGCCACCCACAGCGGCCCCTGACTGTGGAATCCCAGGGCCACCGCCGTTCCGAAGGTCAGCAGAACGGCGACGACCCCGACGATCACCGGCACCACGCTCACGCCGAGCATGAAATCCAGCGCCGTCATGCGCGTCAGCTGCAGGCGTCGCAGCGTGCCCGACTCCACTTCGCGCGCGACCGTCATGGAGGTGGTGAACACCAGCATCAGCACGGCGAACACGATGAGCCCGGGGACGTACGCATCCAGCGCACCCCCCGCCAGCACGCCGGCCACAAGGTACGTGGGGTTGGTCAGGTCGCCGACCAGCGTCGTCACCGCCTGCACCGAGTCGCCCGCCGCGCGAGCGCCGGCGATCTTCGCCGAGAAATCCTCCGGCAACAGCAGCAGCACCGCCGCGTCGCGATCCCGCAGCCGCTTCTCCGCGTCGACGATATCGGCGACGCGCTCGACCAGCAGCATCGGCTTGCCGTTCCTGTAGCGCAGGCTCGAGAGCGCCGCGATGGCGTCCTGCCCCCCCTGCAAGCGCCCGGTGGCCAGCGGCGCGCCACGGTCCGCATCGTGCACCAGCACGCGATACTGGGTCGCCCCCGACGGGAACATCAGCGCGTAGAGCAACACGAAGCACGGTCCGAGACTGAGTACCAGGCCGAGGGCCAGCCGGTCGCGCAGTTGCTCCCGAAGGCTTCGAGTGATGACGGCCAGCAGTCTCATTCGCGCAGCCTCCGCCCCGTCAGCGTGATGAACACGTCCTCCAGCGTGGCCTGGCGAAGCCGGAGGTCGGCCACCACGATCCCGGCGGCCTCCAGCACATGCGCGAACTGCTGCAGCGCCCGCACGCCGTCCCGCGTGCGGACGATCACAACGCCGCTCCTCGCCAGCGCCGAGGTGCCGCCCGGAAGCTCGCGAAGCACCGTGAGCGCCCGGGCCTCGTCGCGGTCCGCGGCAAGTCGCATCTCGATGACATCGCCCTCGCCGATGCCGCGCGTCAACGCCTCTGGCGTATCGACCACCAGCAACCGGCCGTGGTCGATGATCGCCACGCGATCGGCGAGCCGCGCCGCCTCGTCCATGTCGTGCGTCGTCAAGATCAGCGTCTTCGTGCGCGACAATTCACGCAGGTACTCGCGGACGAGCACCCGGCTCTGCGGATCCAGCCCGGCCTCGGGTTCGTCGAGGATCACGACGGCCGGATCGTGGACCAGCGCCATGGCAAGGTTCAGGCGGCGCCTCATGCCACCCGACAACGCGCGAGCCAGCTTGTCACGATGCGGCTCAAGTCCGAACACCGCGAGCAGATGGTCGCCGCGCCGGCGCGCCTCCGACGGACCGAGATCGTACATCCGGCCCATGAACCGGAGCTGCTCGATGCACGTCGACTGGTCCCACAGCACGATGTCCTGCGGGCAGAGACCAACGCGGGTGCGCGCGTCATGTCCGCGCCCGAACGGCGCGCCACGGAACAGCACGCGCCCGCTGTCGGGCGCGAGCAGTCCGCACAGCATGCTGATCGATGTCGTCTTGCCGGCACCGTTGGGGCCAAGAAGGCCGAGCACCTCGCCTTCGCGGACGCTCAGCGTGAGTTGATCGACCGCGACACACGCGCCGAACCGTTTCGTCATTGCTTCGACCGACAGCACGATGTTCGTCACCGGTTGTCTCCAGCGGCGCTGGGCGCCGCGTCAACTCGCCGCCGCGCGTCACGGCGGTTCAGTGCCTCGGCCATGCCGGGCAGCATCAGCCACGGAAGCACGTAGTACACACTGAGATACCAGTAGCGCGACATGAACTGCAGGCCGTGGCCGAGATAGAGTCCACAATAGACCCAGTCGTACACGGCCAACGGCATGGTGAAGTAGAACGCCATCCAGAGCGCCCGTGTCGTACGTCTCTCCGGCGGAACACGCCGAAGCACGTGCAGGAACGCCGCCGCAAGCGGCACCAACGCGAGCGCGTCAAACCAGAGCATGAACGTTCGCGAGTACTGCTGATAGTACGACGGGAGACCTGCAATCCAGAACGCCATCCACGCGATCGTGGCAGCGCTCAGGATGGTGAGGTGGCCCCGAGCGTGCATGCGGCTCAGGCGCCGAGCAACGCGGCGATCCCGATCCACCCGAAGACGATCCACGCCAGATGGCGTCCGCGCGAACTCACCAGGGTCAGCAGGGCCGACAGGAGGAACATGACGCCGATGACGCGCAGTCCGCCGCGCGCATCGCCATGACCGAGCACCCAGACAAGCACGCCCGAACCGATCCACGCGATCGAGGTGAGGTGCCAAGCGAACCGCAGCGTCCGCTTGGTGAAGACGTCCGAGCCGAACAGGTGCGGAAGGTTATCCCGGCGGAGCAGCCGCACGAGGATAAAGCGCTCGCCGAGATACGAATGTGCAAGGCCGATCCCGACGGCCAGCACTGCAGCAAGCCACAGCCAGGCGCTCATTCGGCCCGCAGCCAGGTCTGCGTGCGACCAAGGAGGGAGATGCCGATGAAGCCACGGACGTCCAGCTTGGCACCGTTATCGATCAGCGTCAGCTTGCACCGATAGATGGTACCGGAATCCGGATCCATGATGCGCCCCCCCTTCCACTCGCTTCCCTGCCGGGTCAAGCCCCAGATGATCGTCATGCCCTTGATCGGCTTGTCCTTGTTCGCATCGTGGCACTTGGTGCACAGGGGATTCGGTTCGTCCCCCGGTTGAGGAATCAACTGCTCGATGCGGCCGGAGAGCTTGCCATCCTGGTCCCAGATGGCAACGATGGACGTCGCTCGGCCCGTCACATCGTCGACCGTCTTCCACTTGCCCACCGGCGTGCCCGGCGAGCCGGCCCTGGACGCACTCGGCACGCTCACCACGAGCGCCGTGATGAGCCGGAGTGCCCGCCGGCCTGTCATGCCTTTCATTGCGATGTTTCCCTCATTGACTGGAATACGTGGTGTCGCCGTCGTTCTTCCCGGGCTGGGAGCTGCCGGCGAGGCGCGTGGTGTGTGGCGTCGCCGGGATGAGGAAGGGGCCACTACGCGCCCTTGACGGCACGGCTGAACCCGAAGGCGAGCACCCGATCACCAAGCAGCTCGGCCGTGGCGAACCCGGCATCCATCATCAGGGCCGGTGTGTCTTCGACGCCGAACGAGTATCCGTGGCGCCGCGCGATGTGCGAAGCAAGCTTCTTCCAGAGCGCTCCCCTCGGCCGTGTCACATCCACGACCAGGAGTCGTCCGCCCGGCTTGAGCACCCGCAGGACCTCGCGCAACCCCAGTCGCTGCAGGTTCGGCGGCAGGTGATGCATCATCAGGCTCGACGTCACGGCGTCGAACGACGCGTCGGGAAACGGCAGGGCCTCGATTGCGCCGAGGCGGAAGTGAATGCTCCGCTGGGATTGCCGGGCCTTCTTCCGGGCCACGGCGATCATCTCGGCGGCCGGATCCACACCCGCCGCGCATCCGTCATTCCCGACGGCCTGCTGCGCGGCGATCGTAACGGCGCCTGTGCCGCATCCGACATCGAGCACACTCTCACCCGGCTGGAGCTGGGCGAGCTCGATCGTTCGCTGCCGCAGGCGACGCGCCTGCCCCATCGCCAGGATGTCGACGACCAGATCGTAGTGGGACGCCCACCGGATCAGGTGACCCTCGGTCTGGATTGCCGATGCCGTCGTCGTCATGTTCGTGCGCATTGTCCTGGTCGCCTTGCTGCGGTGGTGGAGGGTTCGACTGGCCCGGTGCCCGGCGTGGCCAGCATCCGTTGCCCGGCGTGCCAGGCATTCCACGGCGTCCCGGGCGGCGCCGGATGGAATTCGCGACACATATACTAGTATTGACAAATAGAATGTTCGTTCTATTTTGTCAAGGCCCGGCGCTCCAGGCGCATTCTCCTTGTTCCGCATGCGGCCCCGCCAGGTCGTCGTGCGTCGGCCCCGTGGAGGGTACGGTGACGAAACGAGACATGAAGAAGGAGTTGGCGCACCTCTACGGTCCGTCCGCGAAGGAGGTCGTGGCCGTCGACGTGCCGGGCATGGACTTCCTGATGGTCGATGGCGAGGGAGACCCCAACAGCGCTCCAGCGTACGCCGAGGCGGTCGAGGCGCTGTTCACGCTATCGTATGCCCTCAAGTTCGCCGTGCGAAGCGGCACGCTGGCCATCGACTACGGTGTGATGCCGCTCGAGGGGCTCTGGTGGGCGGACGACATGTCGCGATTTGCGACCGACGATCGGGCCGGCTGGCGGTGGACGATGATGATCATGCAGCCAAGCTTCGTCAGTCGGCACGTCGTCGAGCAGACCGCCGCGCTCGTTCTCAAGAAGAAGGGGCTGGACGCCCTCCGACGCATCCGATTCGAGCCGTTCGGCGAGGGCGCGGCAGCGCAAGTCCTGCACATCGGTCCGTTCGCCGCCGAGCGACCGACGATCGAGCGAGTGCACGATTTCATCGCCCGCCGCGGCTGTGAACGGACCGGCAAGCATCACGAGATCTACCTGAGCGACATCCGCCGGGTGGAACCGGCGAAGTGGCGGACCATCATCCGTCAGCCGATGACGTGATGCGCCCCATCGTCCCCCACCGGTCGTCGCCCGGCGGCGACGGCGATTCGCAACACCACCGGCAGCGCGGGCCCGTGCCCGGATCGGCTCGACGCGCGAGGCTTCGCGCCGGGGCGCCGCACGGACCACGAGGAGCACCCCTTCCATGACCATCACCCTGCGTTCCGTCGGTATCGTCCGCAATCAACGCCACGACTTGTCGGACGACGACTGGGGGGCGGTGGCGTCCGTCATCGTGCTCGACGACGGCGTGCCCGAGGAGAGCCTCGTCGGACTCGAGGATTTTTCCCACGTGGAGGTGCTGTACCTGTTCGATCGCGTCACGGAGGAGTCGATCGAGCATGCGGCACGCCATCCGCGGGGGAACACGGCGTGGCCTCTCGTCGGCATCTTCGCACAACGCGGCAAGAACCGGCCGAACCGGCTGGGCGCGAGCATCGCGCGCATCGTGAAGCGCGAGGACCGCTGCCTGCACGTACTTGGACTGGACGCGGTGAATGGCACTCCCGTGCTGGACCTGAAGCCGGTCATGGCCGAGTTCCTGCCGCGGGAGCCGGTCCGGCAGCCCCAGTGGTCGGTGGAACTGATGCGCGAATACTGGGACCGGTGAATGACGTGCGGCCTCCCGGCGGCGCCCATTCCGGAATTGTACTCTAGTATTGACAACTAGAAGATTCTGTCTAGTTTTCCGACTGTCCACGGACACCTGACCGGGGACGGCACCAAAGGACACGTCGACCGGGGCCTTCGATCCGGGGCCAGTCCCAGCGACTCCGGTCGTCGATGCCCCGTTTCTCCCCCCGTCATCATTCTGCGATGCGCGATGTGCGGCCGGTTGCATCCGAAGTGGTTTCGACGCCGTGGGCGCACGGATTCATCTACGGTCTCGTACCGCCCTCGACCGTCGAGACGGCGAACAAGTGCCGGACTGGCGTCGCGAAGGTGGAAACGCAGTTGTCGTTCACGAACATGGTCACGGCATCGCTGACCGGAGCCGTTACGCCTGTCGTGCCCTGACCCTCGTGCGTCGAGAACACGTCGAACATTTCCGTGAGGTACATCAGGACGGGCGACCTCCTGAAGGGGAACCACTGATGCCGAAAACCGGTGAGTTCGCCCCTGTCGAGCGGGTTCAGACCGGGGTCCGGCTGGAAAAGAGGATCCTGAACGTCCTCTAACCTGGATCTCGACGCGTCGTCAAGCCATCGGCTGCGAGACGCCGGGGACAAGTGATGCGCGTGACCGCAGGTGTTTCACGTTGACACCGTCCACCGCTGGCGCGATGGCGCCAGCCTCCCCATCAACCAAGCCGCTGGTGTTCAGCGGGACCTTCCCATGATTCGCCTGATACGCTGTGCTTCGATTCTCGCCCTTCTGACGTGCGCCGTCCCCGTTCCGGCGCGCACGCAGGCAACCAATGACCGGGTCCGTGTGCACCTCCTGGGCGTTCGCATCGTGGACGATTCGGTGGCTCGCCTGGATCGGGATTCCCTTTTCCTGCGCCAGCATCCCGCGATCGCACGACGCGAGGTAACTGGCATCGACGTCTGGCGTCCGCGCTCGTTCGCCCGCACGACCTTCCTCTACGGCAATGCCGTACTTGCCGTGCTGCAACTCGTGGACGTGGAGTCCCACAAGGATCGTCCGAATTACGGGGTGCCGCGCAACGTTGGCACGCATATCGCGATCAGCGCCGGCGCGGGACTGGGCGCCGCGCTCGTCGAGCGCTGGCGGCGGCGCGGGCGGTGGGTGCCCGCACTCGTCGTCTCGCCATAGCGCGGTCACCGCGCCGTAGGCATCTCATTCACAGAGTTGAGTTGCGACTCACCCACTCGCTGTAGACGCAGCTCGAAGTGCTGAGAACGCTCGTCAAAGCGGGACAGCACCGCCCTCGCCGTCGCCGGCACGACCGCCACCTCGTAGTCCTCTCCCGCGAACACTCGGACGGCATCGAGTGAATCGAAGGACATGATGGTCACGAACTCGACCTCATCGCCGACATTGCGCCTCAGGAGTTGAATCCCGACGAATCCATGAATGTGCCGGTTCTGAATGCCGGCGAAGATCTCATCGTTGAGAAGTGCTTCATACGTGTCAGCGTTCTCTGGGGTCGTCCATCCGTGCCAGATCCGGGTAATCATGTTCTCGCGCCTCCGTTGTTCATGAGCGGATTCGGACCCCGCAGACTCCGGCAACAGCAACCAATGGCACGGGTGGTCGTTGCTCCGCCAGGAAGAATTTGCGCTCGGGCGGGCGCTGTGCGGAAGGCGTCGTTGGCGCTTGATCGTCCATGGTCAGTTCTCGTGAAGTTGGTGACCTATTCGCGACTCGGCGGGTAATACGGGTAGGCTTGCTGGCCGCTCGACGGCAACACGGCACGCTCACTCCGCTACTCCGGACGCGTCGTGGATGTCTTCCATCGCGTTAGGTGAATCGAGCCTGGCACCTTCGTCCTGCATGGCATGACACACCTTCGGCTAAGGACTCGATGGCGCTCTCACGGACCTGTGTCGCGTGGATGCTGGTGGTGATACTCGGCTGTTCCTCAACCACCGAGCCTCGCGTGGCGCGCCTGCAACTGGTGGACGGCGCCGGCGGCTCGCTGAACACCGGCTCCCTGCAACTCACCGCCTTCTCGATGCAGGCGGCAAACAGTATCGACATTACGTTCACGCTCAAGAACGTCGGCGCCACGGACACGTCCCTCGCGCTCTCGCCGTGCCCTCCCCAGGTGCGGCTGTACACTGCGGCCTCCGGCGGCACGCGCGCATATCCGACCGACGCGGGCGCGGCCTGCGTGGCGATGGCCATGTTCGTCACGCTCAAGCCGGGGGAAGAGCGCGCCCAGCAGGTGACGCTCGTCGCGGACGCCGTCGCCAGTACCCTGTCGCCGAATCGCTACTACATGCGGCTGGCCCCCAGCTACGTCGTGGGTGTCGAACTTTCCGCCGGCATCGTGGACCGTCCGTAACGTCGCGCGGGATGCGCTTTCTATCACTGGGTATTGTTGAGTGACAATCAACCGGAGTGTTATGGATATTGAATCATCGACGGGCAGATCCGCGATCGCAGCACGGACTGGTGCAATCGTTCTGGGGATCCTGCTCGCAGCGTGCGGCAACGCATCTCCCACGGAGGATGGTAGAGCCGAGACGGTGACCCTGGCGGCCGGCGAGTCATTTACGCCAGCTGGCACTACGCTGCAAATCAGGTTCATGGGCGTAGGAGCAGATTCGCGGTGTCCGACGGATGTTGTGTGTGTGTCAGCGGGCAATGCCGAGCTCGAGTTCAGCGGAGGCAGCACGTTGCCGGCTTCCCCGCACTGGCATGTCAATACCAACACGGAGCCGCGAGCGGCGACGGTCGTCGGGTATGAAGTACGAGTCACAGATCTCGTGCCGAAGCCGAGGGCGGCGGCTCCGACAGATCCGTCGACCTATCGTGCTGTCATCTCGGTTCGGAGGGTATCGGCGCCGTAGCTGGGGACGGCGGGTTCTTCTTCCCGTCGCTGCCCGGCAATGGCGTCACAACGCGACCGGCCCGTCCCGACTGTCCGTCACAGCAGATTCTGCAGGCCCCACAAATTGGTTCCGTGAGTCAGGACCGATGGAGCGATGCTCTTGAGTCGCTCCGACATGTAGCCCCAAAGCAACCCGATCGGAACGATGCCAATGGTGCTCATGGTCGCGGCGAAGAGACTTCCCGACCTGCTGTAGAAGTTGGGAATGTGAATCACAGCCCATAGAACGCTCGCGGCCAGCCAGCCCAGGCCCTTGTTCGCGAAGACGGCCGAGAACCGTGACTGCGCGAGGACGCGGACGAACTCTTCGGGAAGGGCGGCAGTCACGAAGCCGAGGAACAGCATCGACAGCACGCCCGACTGTTCATACACTTCGCGAAATTGCAGCTTCTGCGGAGCCACGAGACAGGTCGTTACGCCAATGATCGCGATGACCGGCAACGCCACCCAGGCCGCCGACACACGCAGGCCCAGCTGCCGGGGACTGTATCGTTGGCGCCAGATGAAATACGCAAGCAAGAAGAGAGGATAGACGAACAGCAGGACGAGTACGAACAGCGCGACGCGCATGAACGGGTTGAGATGTCGCATATCCGCGATCACGACGAAACGGAGCGTGCTGAGCGCGACGGTCATCGCCAGGCTGAACACGATTGCCCGTGTTTCATGCGCCTTGTCGTTCACGACCCATGCGGCCCGGGGCCGGGTCGCGGCAATCATGTCGACGATGATGGCACACAGTAGCATCGCCGACAGGTAGGCGAGCGCGTGAGCACGCTGCCGGGTTCTGATGGCGTCCCCGATGATCGCACTGCACAAGAGCGCGAGGATGATAGCCGTCGCACGATAGCGCGTGACTTGCGAGGTGAGGGATGCAAGGCACCCCTGGATGCGTCCGGCGATCATCGTGGCTGGCTTCCTCTCCAAGTGCTGCGTCCGCGCTGCCGACCGCCCTGACACTCTGGAGCTACCGGCCGGCCGACTCTGCGTCGCGCCGGCGCATGTGGTGCTCCTCCTGCATCCGCCACGACTGGCCGTCATCGTGCGAGACTTCGCTCCGCCAACTGAACGCGCTCACCCATGCCCATGTGATGATAGACTCGGAACAGGCCGGAGCTTGTAACTTCGTGCGCGATCGGCGCGGGCGTGTGACGTCGGAGCCGGGACGCTACCGCGGGTGCAGGCGCCGCCGGAATGCAGACGGCGGCATCCCCCACGCGGACCGAAACGCGTTCGTGAAATGACTGTGATCGTGATACCCCAGCTCCAACGCCAGGCGTGTGAGATCGTTCGTGCCGTGCGCGAGACGATCGGCCGCAAGGCGGGCGCGTAGTTGCCCAACGTATCGGCGGAGCGTGACACCCGCGACGCGGTGAAACGACCGCGACACGTGGAAGGTCGAGATGCCGAATCGCGCCGCCAGTTGGGAGAGCGACGGCGGGTCGGATACGTTGGCGCTGAGGAGCAACCGGATCTCTTCGGCCATGTCCCGACTGCGATGTCGCGCGCTCGCCGTCGACGGACGCGTCGACCCGGAAGGCACCGGGTACGCCGCGCGCACACTGACGTCGAGCAGCTCCGCCAGCCCATCTTCGGCGCTGAGACGTGTGGCTCCCTCGCGCAGCAGTCGCAGTAGCTCCCAATGCAGCAGCTGCACTCGCGTCGTCGCCAGCCCGCGTTCATTCTGAAACGGTCCGTCGGTCCGCCGGCGACGGGGCGGGCAGCACGCCGCCACCAGCGTGCCGGCCACCTCGGCAGACACGTCCAGGATGGTGCAGTGGTCCCCGCCGGCAACGGGGTGGGCGTATCGATACGGCTCGCCAGCATTGAAGAACAGCACCTGGTTGGCATCCGCAACTACGCGCTCGCCCTCGTGTTCGCGGACGAAGACGCCCCGGCGGACGAACACGATGCTGTGCGCGGACTGCAGTTCCTCGATTTCGGCGGTGTGGGCGTGCGCGCGACAACGGAACTCGGACACCGATACGTCGAGGGCGTCGAGCAGGAGATGGCGCACGCTGGCGGGTTGGGGGGGTCGCGACACGCTGCTCATCTGACCGGGGTCGTGGCTATGGGTGGAGGGACGTGCTTCCGGGGAACGTTCGTCGTGAACGTGAGTTCCCGCAACACCGAGCACAGGCCAAAGAGCGCAAGAAGTCACAAGCGCGCTCACGCGCCGTTGATCATCTTCCGTGCTCCCCTTCATCAAGGACCGTGTGAAATGCGCGCTGTGCTGCGGGCCCGTTGGGTCGAACTCGGAGACAAGATCGTGGCCATCGCCGAAGCATTCCCTCCGTCCGCGTACGACGAACGGCCGGTGACGGAGGTGCGGTCGTTCGGCGAACAATTGCGACACATCGCCTTCTGGAACCAATACGTGACGGCGGCGCTCCAAGGCACCGCCATCGACGGCCAGCCAAACGAACTTCCTCGGGCGGCGTATCCCACCAAGGCGGAAGTGGTGGACGTGCTGAAGACCGGATTCACCGACGTCGTCCGGACACTCGGCGTCGGAGACCAACCCGTGCCGCCGGCAGTGGTCGACACGATGATCTCGTTCCTCGAGCACAACGGCGAGCACTATGGCCAGTTGGCGGTGTACTGCCGCCTGCGGGGCATTGTGCCGCCGGCATCGCGCTGACCATCAATCGGTGGCTGTTGCGCCGAGCAGGATGCGGAGGCAGTGACCGCTCAGGCAGTCGTCTCCCAGAACGCTTCCAGCAAGTTCGCCGAGACCTGCAGCCGATAGGCCGCGGTCGAGCGCACGTCGTCGATCGGTCGGATCTCCGCCTTCAACACCCGTTGCGCCTCTGTGATGCCCGCACCCGAAGCCAGAACGGCTTCCGTGCGCGGGAGCCGGACAACCGTGGGCGCGACGCTCCCCAGGGCGACGCGCGGATGCGGTGAGCGCACCGCGGCCATCACCACCTTCGAAATGGCCTGCGCCGCGCGGGTTCCCACCTTCCGGAACCACTGCACTCCCTCGACGGGCGGCACTTCGATGGCAACGATCAGCTCGTCCGCCTTCAGCACGCTCTCGCGGTAGCCGGTGTAGAACGCATTGAACGGCACGCGCCGTTCGCCGTCGGCGTTGGCCAGCACCAGCACCGCTTCGGCCGCCGCGAGCACCGGCAGCGAATCGCCCGCCGGCGACCCATTGGCGACATTGCCCCCGATGGTGCCGCGATTCTGGATCTGTGGCCCGCCGATCTCGCGCGAGGCGGCGACCAGCATCGGCAACGCTCTCCGCACCAGCCGCGAACGGATGATGTCGGTGTAAGTGGCGAGCGCGCCGATCACCAGCACGTCGCCCTGCACGCGAATCTTCCGGAGCGGTGCAAGGCGGGAGAGGTCGAGGTACGCCAGGGCGGGCCGCGTGCCGAACTGCAGCTGCACGTACACGTCGGTACAGCCAGCAATCGGCACCAGCGGCCCCGCGCTGCGCATGAGCTTGAGCGCGGTGGCCAGCGTGCGTGGCTCGTGCAGCGTCAGGCGGCTGAGCGCGGTCCTCATTTGGCCCGCTCCGCCGCCGCCTTCTGCACGGAACGATAGATGGCCTCGTAGCCGGTGCAGCGGCAGAGATTCCCGGCGAGCCCGGTGCGCACGGCGTCCAGCGATGGCTTGGCCGGTAACGAGAGCGCGGCCATGATCATCCCGGGCGTGCACATGCCGCACTGTTCCCCGCCCTCCTCCACGAAGGCGAGCTTCAGCGGGTGATCCGCCGGCACGCCCTCGATGGTCACCACCTCGCGCCCGCGCGCCTGCGAGAGCGGCACCAGGCAGGAGCAGACGGGCTCGCCATCCAGCAGCACGGTGCAGGCCCCGCACTCTCCCTCGCCGCATCCTTCCTTCGTCCCGGTGAGATGAAGGTCCTCGCGCAGGACATCGAGGAGACGCACCATCGGCGGACGGTCGAGCGTCACCGCATGCCCGTTGACGGTCATTGTTATCGGCAACGTCGGCTTCGATCTACGCGCGGCCACGGGCTGCCTCCATCACTCGTTCGGGGGTCGCCGGCAGCTGCCGCAGATCGAGCCCGATGTGGCGCAGGGCGTTCACGATCGCGGGGCCGGGGCCGTTCATCGGCAACTCGCCAACACCTTTGGCGCCGAACGCACCGTGCGGATACGGGTTCTCGACCATCACGGTGTCGAACCGCGGCGTGTCGAGCGTCGTCGGGATGGTGTAGTTGGTGAACTGGGCGTTGGCCATGGCGCCGTTCTTCATCACCACCTCTTCGATCAGCGCCCACCCCACGCCCTGCGCGCTGCCGCCTTCGATCTGCCCTCGCGCCAGGACCGGATTGATCGGCCGCCCGAACTCCTGCACTGCGGTGAGCTTCGTCGCCCGCACGGCGTAGCTGACGGGATCGTAGGTCACCTCCGCCACGTCGCAACCCCACGCATACGTGCCGTAGGCGTCGCCGCGGTAGCTCTCTTCGTCCCAATTGAGCCCAGGTGGCTGCTCGTACTCTTTCGTGACGCTTGTCTCGCCGTGCAAGGCAAAGTGCTCGGCGGGAGACAGGTTACCCAGCTGTTCGCGCATTGAGCGCGCGGCACGCTCCAGAATGCGGCCCACCACCATCACGGTGCGCGAGGCAACAGTGGGACCGCTGTCGGGGACGTCGGCGGTATCGGGCACCGAGAACGTCACCTGATCGATTGGCACGTCCAGCGAATCGGCGACGATCTGCGAGAGAACGGTGCACGTCCCCTGGCCGATCTCGCAGCTCGCGACGCGGATGCGCACGCCCCGCTCCGTGGTCGTGAGGGTGCAGCGTGACGCGAGCCGCACCTCGCCTGCACCGGTGAAGCCGGCGCCGTGGCGGAAGAGTGCCAGTCCAATGCCGTGGTTCGTGCCCTTCCACGCGCTACGCTTCCGCCGCCACCCCGAGCGCTTGATCGCTTCGCGCAGCACGATCTCCGCCGTGGAGTCGGCGAGCACTTGCCCTGTTGCGGTACGATCGCCGGCGCGCAGGACGTTCCGGAGCCGCAGCTTGGCCGGGTCCATCTCCAGTGCCGCGGCGATGCGGTCCATGTGCACCTCCACCGCGAACTGCGTCTGCGGCGCGCCGAAGCCGCGAAAGGCGCCGTTGGGCGGCGTGTTGGTCATGGCCGCGCGACCGTCCACCCGCACGTTGGGGCACCGGTACGCGCCCTGTGCGTGCAGGCAGGCGCGCGACAGCACCACCGGACTCAACGTGACATAGGCACCGCCGTCGAGAATGACCTCGATCGCCATCGCAACCAGCCGCCCGTTCTTCATGACGCCGGTGCGATGGCGCACGATGGCCGGGTGGCGCTTGGTCGTCGCCAGCATGTCCTCGGCGCGGTCGTACACGAGCTTCACGGGCCGCTTCGACTTGAGCGCGAGAAGCGCTGCATGGCCCGCGATCACGGACGGGTAGTCCTCTTTGCCGCCGAACGCGCCGCCATTCTCCGACTGCACCACGCGCACGAGCTCACCGGGCAGGCCGAGGAGCGTCGTGAGCGAGTGATGCACGTAGTACGGACACTGGAGCGAGCCGTGGATCGTGACGCCGCCATTCGCCTCCGGCACGGCAATGATGCCGTTCGGCTCGATGTAGGCGTGCTCCTGCGCCCCCGTGCGGTACTCGCCTTCGACCACCAGGTCGGACGCGATGAGGCCACGCTCCACGTCGCCACTGCTGATGACTATCTGCTTGTGCGTGTGCATCGACAACAGTGGATCCAGCATCGGCTCGAGGCGCTCCTCGGTCAGATGGACCTGCGCGCTCCAGAGCGCGTCCCGGTCCTCATGCGCCAGCAGCAGCACCGGCTCGGCGACGTGCCGGATTTCCTCCTGCACCAGGCAGGGTTGGTCGTCGGTGAGGTGGGTGGTGCAGTTGCGGCCCGGGATGTCGCGCCAGTCCACGACGGTAAAGCCGGCGGTATCGAAGTCGAGTCGCACCCCATGGAGACGGCCGCGCGGTACGGAGGTGCGGATGGTGCGGGCGTGCAGCATCCCCGGAAAGACGAGATCGTCCACGTAGCAGGCCGTGCCGCCGACTTTCGCGGGGCCGTCCACGCGCGGTACACTGAGTCCGACTACACCCATGCCGCCTCCTTTCTCTTCCGCCAATCTTGCTCGCGGGGGCGGCACGCCGCCAGCGTCGGCGCGTTGACATTGCCCGCGCGTTGACGGGTCCCGTGCCGAGGGATAACGTCAGTTTGAAATACCGTTGCCGGCCCTGCCGCGCACGGGCACGCCTGGAGGTTCATGCCGATCGAGTTCTTGCTGAATGGAACGACGCGCCGTGTCGCACCGCGGCCAGGGGAGTCCCTCCTCGAGACGTTGCGCGAGCGCTGCGGGATCACGTCGCTGAAGGACGGATGCCGGCCGCAGGGCCAGTGCGGCTGCTGCCTGGCGCTGATCGATGGCAATCCCAAGGTGACCTGTGCGATGCCCGCCGAGGCGGCCGCCGGGAAGACGATCGTCACCCTCGAGGGCGTGGACCCGGCTGAGCGCACTCTGATCGCCGACAGCTTTGCGGCCGCTGCGGGACTCCAGTGCGGCTTCTGCATTCCCGGCATCGCGCTGCGCGCCAAGGCCCTCACCGACAAGGATCCGGCGCCGAGCCGCGAAGCGATCGCCAAGGCCATCGACGTGCATCTCTGCCGCTGCACCGGCTACGTGAAGATCGTGGACGCCATCCAGTTGCTGGCGAAGGCGAAGCACGGCAAGACAATTCCTGCACCCTGTACCGACGGGCGCGTCGGCCAATCACTAGCCCGCGTGGGTGCCGGTCTCAGTGCCCTGGGCGAGCGACCCTTCATTGACGACATGATTGTCCCGGGGATGCTGCACGGCGCGCTGACGCTCTCGCCGCATCCGCGCGCACGGGTGAAGCGCATCGATACGGCACGGGCTCGCGCGCTCCCGGGTGTGCATGCGGTGTTGACGGCCGCCGACGTTCCGGGCGAGCGCTGGCAGGGCCTTCTATACAATGATTGGCCGGCGTTCGTGGCCGAGGGCGAGAAAGTGCGGTACGTCGGCGACGTACTCGCCGCGGTGGCCGCCGACGACCGGCACACGGCTCGCAAGGCGGCGGCGCTCGTCGAGGTGGAGTACGAAGTGCTCACGCCGGTGCTCGATCCCGAGGCCGCGCTCGCTCCGGGTGCGCCGCAGGTGAACCCGGTGCACGCCAACCTCCTCTCGGAGTCCGTCATCAAGCGCGGCGACGTGGAGGCCGCCCTGGCATCGAGCGCGCACGTGGTGAGCGGCACGTGGGCCACGCAGCGGATCGAGCATCTGTTCATGGAACCGGAGAGCGCTTTCGCCGAGCCGATGGCGGACGGGCGGCTGCGGCTTTGCTCGCAGGGGCAGGGAGTCTTTGACGATCGGCGACAGGTGGCGCGCGTCCTCGACATTCCCGAGGACCGGATCTTCGTCGAGCTGGTGCCGAACGGCGGCGCGTTCGGCGGCAAGGAGGACATGACGGTGCAGGCGCGCGTGGCGTTGCTCGCGCACGTGACCGCCCGGCCGGTGAAGCTGACGCTGAGCCGCGAGGAGTCGATCCGCATGCACCCCAAGCGCCATCCGATCACGATGCGCTACACCGTGGGGTGTGATGCCGATGGACGGCTGACCGCAGTGAAGGCGCGGATGATCGGCGATTCCGGAGCGTACGCGTCGGTCGGCGGCAAGGTACTGGAACGCGCGGCGGGTCATGCCTGCGGCGCGTATCGCGTGAGTTCGGTGGACATCGAGGCGGTGGCCGTCTACACCAACAACCCGCCCTGCGGCGCGATGCGCGGCTTCGGCGCCAACCAGGCGCACTTCGCCCTGGAAGGGTGCATGGACCTGCTTGCGAAGAAGGCGGGGCTCGATGGCTGGGAGATGCGCTGGCGCAACGCACTCGAGGTCGGCGACCCGGTGACGACAGGCCAGATCCTGGAGAAGTCGGTGGGGATCAAGAAGACTCTCTTAGCAGTGAAGGACCGGTACCTCGACGCGAAGCGCGCGGGACGCGCCGTCGGCATCGCCTGCGGCATCAAGAACAGCGGCATCGGCAACGGCGTGGAGGAGTGGGGAAAGGCGCGGCTCGTGGTGGAGGCCGACGGAACGGTCTCGCTCTACAACGGCTACACCGAGATGGGCCAGGGTCTGTTCACGGTGCTGGTGCAGTTCGCGGTGGAGGCGACGGGCCTCCCCGCCGCAATCTTCGTCCCCAAGGTGAACTCGACCTTCGAACTCGGCAGCGGCCAGACCACTGGCTCGCGCGCAACCTTTTTCGGCGGACGCGCAGTGCTGAAAGCGGGCGCCAAACTCAAGGCAGATCTCGACGCCGGTCACGCTCTGATGGAACTCGTCGGCCGCATCTACGCCGGCGATGAAGTCACGCGCGACACCACGGCCTTGGGCGCGAAGGTAGACCGGATCAAGACGCACAGTGCGTACGGCTTTGCAACCCAGGTCGTGGTGCTCGATGCGGAGGGGCGTGTGGACCGCGTGATCGCCGCGCACGACGTGGGTCGCGTGGTGAACCCGGCGCTGTGCGAAGGCCAGATAGAAGGCGCCGTCCACATGGGGCTGGGTTATGCTCTCACCGAGGAGTTGCCGACCGTGAACGGAATGCCTGCCACGTTCAAGCTGCGAGAGATCGGAGTGCTGCGTGCACGCGACATGCCGCACGTCGAAGTGATCCTGGTGGAGGAGCCGGAGCCCGAGGGACCGATGGGCGCCAAGGGCGTGGGCGAGATCGGCCTGGTGCCGACGGCCGCCGCCGTCGCTTCGGCGCTCGAGGCCTTCGACGGTGTGCGCCGCATGACCCTGCCCATGAAAGACTCACCCGCCGCGAAGGCGATGAGCGTGGGTCGCATAAGGGCAACGTCCTGATGCCGGCCGGCTTCGTCAACGCCCACACGCACATCTACTCGGGGCTGGCGCCGTTCGGGATGCCCGAACCGGCGCAGGCGCCCGAGAACTTCGTGCAGATACTGGAACGCATCTGGTGGAAACTGGATCGCGCGCTCGACGCGCGTGCGGTGCGCGTCTCCGCGCGTTGGTATGTTGCCGAGGCGCTGCGACTCGGTACGGTCGGTCTCGTGGATCACCACGAGTCGCCGGAGTTCATCGAGGGTTCGCTCGACATCATCGCCGATGTCTGCCAGGAGTTGGGGATACCGGCGGTGCTCTGCTACGGCGCGACCGAGCGCAACGGAGGGCGGCTGGAAGCGCAGCGCGGCCTGGCCGAGTGCCGGCGGTTCATCAACGAGAACAGGCGCCCGTTGGTGCGCGGCGTTGTGGGCCTGCACGCCTCGTTCACCGTGTCGGATGACACGGTGCGGGAAGCGGGAGCGCTGTGCGGCGAACTGGGCACGATCATGCACGTGCACATGGCCGAGGACGGCGCGGACGTCGAGGACGCCAAGCGGCGCGGCTTTAGCGGACCGCTTGAACGGCTCGAGGCGCTCGGCGCGCTTCCTGCCGGCTCGATATTGGCGCACGGCGTGCACCTCTCGCCGGAGCAGGTACGGCACGCGGAGCAGTTGGGTTGCTGGCTGGTGCAGAACCCGCGGTCCAACCGTGGCAACCGTGTTGGCTATGCAGGCAGTCTGCGCGCAAGCCAGCATGTTGCGCTCGGCACCGACGGATGGGCTTCGGAGTTGGCCGCCGAGCGTGAGGCGCTGATGGACGAGGCGACGAAGCACGGCGACGACATGGCCGCCGCGACAATGCGCCCCGATGCCGGACACGAGCTGCTGGCGGAGCGGTTCGGGGGCAACGTGCCCCGCGCACGATCCATCGACAACCTGGACTTTGAAGCGCTGAGAGCGGAGGCGGCCGCGGAGGCTTCCCGACTCTGGTCGCGCATGGCGAAACTATGATAGAACAGATGACGACGGTCGCGGATCGTGCCACGTACGACAAGGCGGTGCAGCGATTCCGCGAGGCGCGGATCCTCCTCCCAACTTTCGCGCAGATGGCGGATCCAACGACGGTGAAGCCAGCAGTGCGCGCGTCGCTCGCCGGCGTGGACCCTGACGCCGCGGACGCGCGCAACCTCTTCCGCGTACACTGGTACAACGACGCCGCACGCACGGGCATGGTGCCGGTTCCCGCGCACGTGGTGCTCCCGGAGGCGCTGACCGGCGTGCCGTCGCCGATCGTCGTGGCGTTCGGGGACCATTTTCCGATGATCCATGCGCACAAGGTGCTGGCGGCGTACAGCTGCCTGGCGCCGCGCATCGTCACCGGGCGGTTCGACCCGACGCGCCACCGGGCGCTGTGGCCCTCAACGGGCAACTACTGCCGTGGCGGCGTCGCCATCTCGCGCATCATGGGATGCCGCGGCGTGGCCATTCTCCCTGCGGGGATGAGCGAGGAACGGTTCCGGTGGCTGGAGCAGTGGGTGATGGAAGCGGGTGACATCATCCGCACGCCGGGCACCGAGAGCAACGTCAAGGAGATCTACGACGCGTGCGCCGAGCTGGCACGGGATCCCGGGAACGTGATCCTGAATCAGTTCAGCGAGTTCGGGAATCACCTCGGCCATTACGCGGTGACCGGGAGTGCGCTGGGCCACCTCTTCACGTCGCTGCAGGAAAAGGACACGTCGCTGCGGCTCGCGGCATTCGTCTCCGCTTCGGGCTCGGCGGGCACTCTGGGCGCCGGAGACTGGCTCAAGGACCACCACGGCGCGAAGATCGTCGCCGTCGAGGCGCTCGAGTGCCCGACGATGCTCTACAACGGCTTCGGCGAGCACAACATCCAGGGCATTGGCGACAAGCACATTCCGTTCATCCACAACGTGACGAACACCGACGTCGCGGTCGCGGTGACGGACCACGCAACGGACCAGCTTTTCGTTCTCTTCAACGACGAGGCCGGCCGCGCTGTTCTTAAGGCGCGAGGCGTGAGCGAAACGGTGCTGGCCGCACTGCCCCACTTCGGCTTCTCGAGCATCTGCAACGTGGTGGCGGCCATCAAGACGGCGAAGCGCCTGAAGCTCGGCGCGCAGGACGTGATCGTCACTGTGGCCACCGACGGCGCCGCGATGTACACATCCGAGCGGCCGAAGCTCCTGCGCAAGCACTTTGGTGGCGCGTTCGATCAGAAGAAGGCCGGCGATGCGTATGCGCGACACGTCTTGGGAGCGGACGCCGAGCACGTGATGGTGATGGGGTCGGTGGAGCGCGACCGCGTGTTCAACCTCGGCTACTTCACCTGGGTGGAGCAGCAGGGAGTCTCGCTGGCGGACTTCGTCGTGCGCCGTGAGCAGAAGTTCTGGCGGGGCCTGCGCGAACTGCTCCCTGCGTGGGATGCGATGATCGCGGAGTTCAACGGCCACACGGGGCTGGGGTGATGGCGCCGGTCCCCCCGGCCTCCCCGGTCCCCCCGGCCCGGTGCCTCGTCTGCGCCGGATGTGGCTGGACGGCGCCGGATACGAGCAGCCTGAGGTATCCGTTCCGGTGCCCTAACGCCGGCACCGACGACGCTGACCACGTCGTCACGCGGCGGCTCGATGCCGGCCACGTTGCCGCCGCGCAGGGTGACAACTCCAACTCTTTCATCCGACATCGCGAGTTGTTCACAGCTTGGCATGCCGCCCGTACCATGGGCATGACCGACGCGGCGTACGTGGACCTCGTGCGCGTGCTGGACGAGAAGGTCGCCGCCGTGGACGGCCGTGGGTTCCGCGTCACGCCGTTCGCGCGCGCACAGACTCTCGGGGAACGTCTTGATCTCGAGATCTGGGTGAAGGACGAGACCGGGAACGTCTCCGGTTCGCACAAGAGTCGGCACCTGTTTGGCATCCTGCTCTATCTCGCGGTAATAGAGCGGAGCGAGAAGCCGCCGCTGGCGATCGCGAGCTGCGGTAACGCCGCGCTTGCCGCGGCGGTGCTGGCTCGCGCCGTGGAGCGCGCGCTCAAGGTGTTCGTGCCGCCGCACGCGGAATCAGCGGTGCTGGAAAAGCTGCATGCGCTCGGTGCCGACGTGGTACCGTGCCCCCGTGTGCCGGGCCAGCAGGGCGACCCTTGCGTGCATGGGTTCCACGAGGCGGTTCGCGCGGGTGCATTGCCATTCTGCGTGCAGGGGAACGAGAACGGCCTCACGATCGAGGGCGGCGAAACGCTGGTGGAGGAGATGCTTGCCGTCGGCGCTCCCGCGTTCGACCACGTGGTCATTCAAGTGGGCGGTGGCGCGCTCGCGAGCAGTTGCGTGCAGGCGTTCGCTCGGGCAACGCAGGGTGGCCTACTGTCGCGCATGCCGCGCATTCACACCGTGCAGACCGAGGGAGCGTGGCCGCTGCGGCGCGCCTGGGAGTTGTGGCGGGAGCACCAGCGTCATACCGGAGCGTCGCAGGAGGAAGCACTGCGCTACGCGGGTGCGCATCGCTCGGAGTTCATGTGGCCGTGGGCGGAAGAGCCAAGGAGCATCGCCGAAGGAATTCTCGACGATGAGACCTATGACTGGCTCGCCGTGGTGCGCGGGATGGCCGAGTCGGGCGGCGTGCCCGTGGTGGCGGATGAAGCGACGCTGAAGGAGGCGCGCGATCTGGCGCGCGAGCACACCGGCATCGCAGTGAGCCACACCGGTTCGGCTGGCCTCGCCGGCCTTCTTCAGCTTCAGCGCGACGGAGTCATCAAGGCGGGCGAGCGGGTGGCGGTGGTCTTCTCGGGGGTTGAGCGGTCGTGACGAGCGGCGGTATGCGCGGCGGCACGCGGATACGCCGCGACGCCTTGGACGTACGGGCCGTACGATGCATCATGATCGAATGACGAAGCATCCTGCGCGCGGTCAGTCGTTCCCTCGAATCGGCAGCGCGTATGGAACGACCTCCTTCGCGCTCAACACGCTCGCTCCCACCGGTGCGGACGGAGACCGCGTCGTTGCCACGTCCTGATCGATCGTCGCGGTGAAGCCCCCGTACGACTCCGTGCGGTCGAAATGCGGGTTCTGCCAGACGGATGCGAACGAGAAGCCGGCGCCCGAAGGCGGGTTCGTCAACGCGAAGCCCGTGCCCGAACCGACCAGCCAGAACAGCGGCTGATCGGTTCTCCCCAGCGCGGCGTAGGACGCCACCACGATCGCGCTGATCTGCGCCGCGTTCGCGGTGTGGCAGTAGATGCCCGGCCGGTATCGCGCGGGAGCGCTGAGCAGGCGTTCGACCCACGCCTTGTAATAGTCCGTCATCGCCGCCGGGATGGCGTCCATGTGCTCGATATCGAGAAAGATCGTCGAGCCGGCGGGGAATCCCTCCTCCGCCGTGCTGGTGATCGCTTCGTCGGCGTCAATTACGCCCTGTGCCGCCGTGAGCCGCGTGTTCGAGCACGTCGTCGTCGAGACGATCAACGCGTTGCGCCAGGGGTCGACAGCGCTCGCGAGTTGCGCCGGCTTCCAATACTGCTGGCCAACGTAGATCACCGCGAGCCCCCAACCCATCGCCTCGAGCGTCGCGCGCTTGCCCAGCCAGGAGGTCTGCGGCTTGTGGCAGGGCGCCGAGAGATAGTACGACGACCAGTAGTAAGGCGAGGCAGGACGCTTCCAGGCGTTCATCAGCGCGTCGCCGGGATAGACGGAGATGTCGAATCCGGGATAGATGCCGGTACTGTTCGTGATGCCCGTACTGTTCGTGATCGGCGCGGGCGCCGTCGGAGCGTCGTGGCACGCGGAGAGCGTGGCGGCCAGGCACACCGCGAGCGCGGAGCGCGGGAGCCAGAAGACAGGGGGCGTGCGGCGGCGGGGCGCCGTCATCGCCGCGCCGCTCGCGAGGATACGCTGATCCAGCTCGGCGACGCAATACCGTCATCAAGCAGCTGATCGGCGGGACGCTCGACGCGATACGAGTAGCTGAGCCTGAGAACCGCTGCCACGATGCCAAGCGGCATAAGCACCAGCAACGCCGTCCCGGATCCAATCAACACGCCAACCGCAGCACCCGCGACGCCGGCGACGAGCGGCTCGAGCACCGTGCGCCAGATCGGCACGCGACGCAGCGCGGACCACGTGACGAGTGGGCTGGTCGCAGCGGCAAGCAACCCGAAGAGGCGCAAGTTCCACAGATAGTTGTGGAGCGTGGCTGGCGGTGCCCCGGCAACCACTTTGCCGAGGACGGTGAGCGCGGCTCCCGCAATCGCGCCACTGCAGGCACCAGCCACGATCAACCCGGCCTTGAGGCGCCTTCTCGTTGCAAGGTACCTGCGCAGATACGGGTTCGACACGGTCACGTGCGTCACATCACCTCACTGGAGGGTCGCCTGACGAGGGGCGTGGTGCGCACCCATGCGTTGGACTCGAGCAGATCGTACACGAGTTGGCGGATCTCGGCGCAGATCGCGCGCACCTCGGCGGGCGGCCGACCCTTCGGGTCTCGCAACGGCCAGTCGAGACGTTGGATTCCGGGTACATGCGGACAGGCCTCACCGCACCCCATCGTGACAAGCATCCGGACGGTCCCGGCGAGTTCGTCGGAGAGCAGCTGCGGCCGCGCGTCACGCAGGTCGATCCCGACTTCCTGCATCGCGTCGAGCACTTCCGGGTGCACGGACGTGCCGGGCTGCGTCCCGGCGGACATGGCCTCAGCCTTCGACGAATCGGCGAGCGCGTTGAACCACGCGGCCGCCATCTGCGAGCGGCCAGCGTTGTGAACGCACGCGAAGAGGACTCGGGTCACGGAGGTGTCAGGCATGGTCGTGGCGACGTGAAACTGCGTGCCCCAAAGGTACGCCGTATCCTCGCTCCATGCCCAACGGCAGGCGATCAGCGTCGCGCAGACACCGCGCGTCCACCTTTCCGCGCGGCCCGATATGCCGGTGATCGTTCGCGAACGGACGCGACCGTATTGAACACGACACGCGGGTTCTGCTCGACAATGTGCAGGAGCACGCGCGCGGGCCCCTTGGGCGTTCGAATGCCCTGTTCCCAATTTCGGAGCGTCCCGACTGGCACACCAATACCGGCAGCAAAGTACGCCTGCGACAAGCCAAGTTTCTTGCGGAGTGCCGTAACGTCGGGGGCGTCGAGATCAGCCGCGGTGACGACCCGGGCCGGCTTCAGATCGCCCTTTTCGATCGCGACTGCTTCCTTGAGTCCTCGCAGCAAGCTCGCGTACGTCTTGATGTCCATCGGGATTCCCTGTAATCAGGACAGTTGGTCGACGACCAGTCGCAACATCTTTCGTTGATTCGGCGAGATATCGTCCTGCTCTCCCTTTGCATAGCAGGTCAGCAGATAGATACGCCCACTTTGGCGCCGGAGAAGATAGATCACCCGACCTCCTCCACGAGCACCCTTTCCGCGCATTGCGACACGCATCTTTCTGACACCGCCGGTGCCGGGCATGACGTTCCCGACATCTGGTTCCGCCAGAAGCCGTGACTGTACCGCGCGAAACTCCGCGTCCGACAGGAGCCGCGCACGCCGAGCGCTGAATTCTGGTGTTTCGATTAGCGTGTAGAGCACCAGAGAATGATACGCCATTGGTGTAGTCTGTCAATGGTGTATGTGTCTACTTGATGCTATCGCATGTGCGCCCTATTGGCAGGTACCCGGCCGGGGCCAAGGACCGACGCGGCAGGGGGTGGCGCGACTCACGACGACGCCCCTCCGGAGACCGCCGAGCGGCGCAGCCGGCGCGCGCACCCACCGCAACTCAGCCCGAGCGCGGCACGCGCTCCTTCACGAAACGCACCTCCATCCTGCAACCCAGCGCCGCCGCGTAGCGTTCCAGCGTTGCCAACGACGGAGAATGCCCTGCGCTTCGCGACTCGAGGCTCGCCACCGCCGACTGAGTAGCACCGATGCGTTTTGCCACCGCAGATTGTGTGAGCCCTGCGGTCGCCCGCGCTCTCAACGTTCATCGAGGTACGCAAACTCGCCATCGAGACGATCGTACTCCTGCCTGACGCGCGGATTGGACAATGCGCGCGCGCTGAATGCCTTGAGCGTCTTCGTCACGCCATGATCTCCCGCATGCGTCGTCGGGCCGAGACGCGGTCCGTACGGCTCCAGCCGTTCGGTGTATCGCAGGAACTTCGCCAGCAGACCCGGGGGCAACGCCAGCAACTCGTCTGCGAGCGACGTGCTGTAGAACGCGACCTTCCAGGTCACGGAGACTACATGGCACTTATGCTATGTGTATCGCAAGATCATTTCGGTGATCTCAACGAAATGGTCCTTGATGGACTGCGCGTTGCGCGCCGAAGCGGTGGCCGCCGGGGTTACGCGAGCGGATTTTCAATCGCCACACCAAGCACCGTCTGACCAGCGTTCAAGTCCTCGGAGAACACCCGCGTACATCCTGCGGACGCCGCGGCAGCGACGATGAGTGCATCCCAGAACGACAGCGTGTTGAGCACCGAGCAGTCGATCGCGTCCTGTATCAGATCGGGTGAGACGTGCACGATTTCGAAAACCGCCAACGTCTTGAGCACGGTCTTGGCAGCGAGTGGCGGCATGCCGAGCTTTCGCGTGGCCGCCACGAAGAACTCCTGCATGACCTGGGTTGAGATCACCCCCGACCCGTCGGCCGCGATGGCCGCGATCGCGGCGCGGCACGCGTCGCGCCGCGCCGCGTCATCTTCGTCGACGGCGTAGACCAGGATATTGGTGTCGAGGAAGGTCTTACCGGACATGCAGGTCGTCGCGTGTCCAGCGCGCCCCGCCGGAATGCCCGGGGTACCCATCCATCACGCGGAACATCTCGGTCACGGTCGAGCCCCGATCGGTCATGACCACGCGGGCAAGCAGGTCACGAACCAGGCCATTCAGCGTGGTCTGGTGCCGCGCGGCGTACACGCGGCCGGCGTCGATGGTCGCCTCGTCCAGGGCGAGCGTTATGTTCTTCATCATGAGCATAGTATAACTTGCCACGTAATAAGTGTCCACTGAGTATGTGGATTTTCTTGTCCAACGGTCACCAGACCCGCCGCGCACCGCGCGAGGCTTCGGAAAGGTCGCGTGCGGACGCCGGTTCGCGTCACCGAACGCACGCACGAGGTGGCGTTGGATCGCAAAGTCCGCGAGCATCGAATTCAATCGCCGAGCGCGGACGCAATGCCCCTTATGAGGCGTACACCCCCCTCCGCGAGACACTGGTGTGGAATATCAGGATATCTTCGGTGTCGGCGAGTTATGACACATAAAGGGCTTGACACATAAAGGGGTTGCCTGTATCGTTCACCTCACCAGCCTCAGGTATGGAAATGCTGTCTGCTCGAATAGGCGTGCTGCTCAAGGATGCTCGCAAGCACCTTGGCCTCAGTCGTGCTGAACTTGCTCAACGAGGGCGCGTCAGCGTACGGCTCGTCGCTGAACTCGAGCGGGGCCAACGGCCGAACGTAAGCCTCGAGTCGGCGCTGAAGCTGCTGAAGGTTGTCGGCGTGTCGGTAGTCGCGAAGGCGCCCCATGGGGTGGCCGCCGAGATTCGCGGTGAGTCTGCCGCGGCTCTGGAGCGCACGGAGCGCGCCGTGCAGCGTCGCCAGACGTGGACCGGTCGGCAGGCCTTCTTGCATGACGAGGGCGACGACCCGCGACCAGTGCGCTCGAAGCCGAAGCGGCTGGCTTCGGTCGCGCAGGTTTCGAAGCAGGCGTACCTGGTCGCTTTTGCCGGGCAACGTCACACGGGAGTTCAGGCGAGAGGAAAGTCCAGTCGATGAACAAGCCTGCAGGTAGTGAGGCCAATGAAGGTCTGTCGCCGGATTTCCTTGATTTCATCGCGTGTCTCAGCGAGCACCATGTCGATTTCGTGCTCGTCGGCGGCTACGCCTTGGGATTTCATGGAGTCGTGCGCGCAACGGGCGACATCGACTTCCTGTATCGTCGAACGGCCAAGAACGTTCGTGATCTATGTGCAGCGATGAACGATTTCGGTGCGCCTCGTGAAGTGATCGACCAAGCTTCGCTGATGACGCCGGGAATTGTGACGCAGTTTGGCAACCCGCCGTACCGAATTGATCTGCTGAACGAGATCGACGGCGTCGGTTTTCTCGAAGTTTGGCGTGGAACCACTGTCGCTACTCTCGACGGTCAGACGATACGGGTCATCGGCTTGAGCGAGCTCAAGAAGAACAAGAATGCGACGGGCCGACAAACGGACGAAGAGGATGTGCGTAGATTGACCTCACGAAAGAGCCGCAAGAAACGATAGAGAATCACTCACCGATTCCGAATAGTCGTCAAGTTTCGCAATCCGGTCGCCGCAGCCATATGGCCGCTTTCTGCGCACCGACACTGGCCCCGTCTTCGGCCAATAGGCGAACCCGGACTGCGAACAGGCGCCTTCGAGATCCGCCACCCGGTCGCGCAGATAGGCCTGGGTGTCGGCGATGGCTTCGTTGTAGATGGTGGGGCCGATCTCTCGCACAAGGCAATCGAGCAGCAACTCGGCCTCCGGTCAGTCGGCACCGTCATCAAGCAGCCGATCCGCGGGGCGCTCGACGCGATACGAGTAGCTGAGCCTGAGAACCGCTGCCACGATGCCAAGCGGCGTAAGCACCAGCAACGCCGCCCCGGATCCGATCAACACGCCAACCGCAGCGCCCGCGATGCTGGCGACGAGCGGCTCGAGCACCGTGCGCCAGATCGGCACGCGACGCAGTGCGGACCACGTGACGAGTGGACTGGTCGCCGCGGCAAGCAACCCGAAAATGCCCATGTTCCACAGATAGTTACGGAGCGTGGCCGGCGGTGCGCCGGCAACCACTTTGCCGAGGACGGTGAGCGCGGCTCCCGCAATCGCGCCGCTGAAGGCACCAGCCACGATCAACCTTGCCTTGAGGCGCCTTTTCGTTGCCAAGTACTTGCGCCGCCGCCATCTGCGAGCGGCCGGCGTTGTGAACGCACGCGAAGAAAACTCGGATCACAGAGGTGTCAGGCCTGGTCGTGGCGGCGTGACACCGGGTGCGCCCCAACTGTATTGACTACTTGTAGACAAGATAGAAAGAAGATCCCGGACCCATGATATCCCCTCCTGAACCGACTGGCGCACCATCAACAGGAAAGCGCATCAATTCGACCCAGGCACCGAGAAACTTCGCGCGTAATTTGGGGTCTATTTGTATAATCAGCTTCGACTGACCGCCATATGGTTTCGGGGCGATCCGAAAAGCCGCCGCCTTGGAGAACTGCTTGTCGGAGAGAACAATCTGGAAGACGCACGAAGATCCATCGTCCCTGCCCGGCACGATCAGACTTGCCACACCTGAGACATCCGTCACTACGGTTTTCAAGATGCTCTTCTTGGTTGTCTCGTCATAGTACTTCACATGGAGCGTTTGCTGTTGGACTGAATTCTCTTTGTTGAGGTCGGTAAGGTATACCAGCTCGAGCTGCTTGTCGGTGGCTGCGTGGACAGGGTCCTGGGACTGGGCAGCGCCGCCCAGCGTGAGAGCGGCCGCAACGGCCAAGGTGATGCGAAAGAGTTTCATACTTCCCCCTGATCGAAGGATAGACAATTCGGTGCGAAGGAACGTGAATCGCGGCTGGTGGCATCCTGTCCCAAGCGGATGCGCGTCGCGCTACCCCGCCCGCCGCGGTCGCGCCTCCTTCGCCAGCCGGTTCACCACCTCCGTCGGATCGGCGAACCGCGTCAGCAAAATCAGCGCCGCCACGATGAACGGCTTGTGGCTCGCCTCGCGGTACGTTTCGACGCGCGCCTTCTCGAAGACCGCCTTGCTCACCTCGCCCGCCGCGCACGAGACGTCGGTCACGTCGGCCGGAAGACAATGCATGTAGCGCGCAACCCCACCCTTCGTGATGCGCATCATCGCCTCGCTGCACTCCCAGTCCTTGTGCTTCGCGTTGGTCGCAAGCGCCTCGCGCTCCAGCTCCTTCAGCCTGTCCTTCTCTCCCGAGCGCAGAATGCGCGTGCGTTCCCGCATGACCGCCGCCGGCGCCCAGCTCTTGGGGTACACGATGTCGGCGTTCTCGAACGCCGCCGCCATCGAATCGGTGACCGCGAAGGATCCGCCGCTGGACGTCGCGAAACGCCGCGCCGTCTCCACCGTCTCGTCCACGAGGTCGTAACCCGGCGGATGCGCGAGCACCACGTCCATGCCGAAGCGCGTCATCAGCGTGATCACGCCCTGCGGCACCGACAGGGGTTTTCCGTAGCTCGGCGAATACGCCCAGCTCATCGCCAGCTTCTTTCCCTTCAGCTTCTCGATTCCTCCGAACAGCTCCACGAGGTGCGCGAGGTCGGCCATGCTCTGCGTCGGGTGGTCGAGGTCCGACTGGAGGTTGATGACGGCGGGGCGCTGCATCAGCACCCCTTCGCTGTGGCTCTCGGCGAGGGCGGCCGCCACCTCGCGCTGGAACTTGTCGCCTTCGCCGAGGAAGATGTCGTCGCGGATGCCGACCACTTCGGTGAGGAAGCCGATCATCGTCGCCGTCTCGCGCACCGTCTCGCCGTGCGCAATCTGCGAGCTGGACTCGTCCAGCTCCTCCGTCATCAGGCCGAGGAGGTTGCACGCCGAGCGAAAGGCGTAGCGCGTGCGCGTGGAGTTGTCGCGGAAGATCGAGACGCCGAGACCGGTCTCGAAGACCTTGCACGACACGCCACCTCGCGCGAGGTCCTCGAGCGCCTGCGCGGTGTCGAGCACCGCACGCAGCGTCGCGTCATCGTGGTCCCAGGTGAGCAGGAAGTCACCGTTGTGGAGGCGGTTCATCGGGTGGCCTCGAGAAAGGCTTGCGGGAAAGCGGCGTAGAAGCGCGCCGCTAGCGTGAGGTCGTTCACGGGGCACTGGTCGTCCGGCGAGTGCGCCCAGATCTCGTTGCTCGGCCCGAACCCGATGGTCGGCACGCCGAACATTCCGGCGGTCGCGATGCCGTTGGTGCTGAACCCCCACTTGCCCACCACCGGCTGCTTGCCGAGCGCGGACACGGCGGCGTGCACCCCGGCCTGCACCGCCGGATGCTCCTCGGGGTAGAGCCACGTCGGGTAGTACTTCTTGGTCGGATAGGTGAGCCCGGTGTACGACGGCACGGCGTAGTCGAGCACGGAGACCGCCGCGCCGACGCTCTTCACGCTTTCCAGTGCTTCGATCTGCTTCACCGCCCCTTCCCACGTCTCGCCGTGCGTCAGTCGCCGGTCTATGTGAATGGTCGCGCTGTCGGCCACCGCGCAGAGCGACGGCGAAGTCGAGCGGATCGCGGCGATCGTGCAGGATCCCTTGCCGAGGAACGGATCGGCCGTCGCGGCGAGGCTGTCGTTCAGCCGTTCGATGTCGGCGATGATGGGAGCCATGCGGTAGACCGCGTTGACGCCGCGTTCGGGCGCCGAGCCGTGCGCGGAGCGACCCTGCGTGCGGATCTCGATTTCCATGCGACCGCGGTGGCCGCGGTACACGCCGAGGTTCGTCGGCTCGGTGATCACCACGACATCCGGCGCCAGCACCTTCTCGCGCAGGATGTACTGCCAGCAGAGACCGTCGCAGTCCTCTTCCATCACCGTGCCGGTCACCCAGAGTTGCACGCCATCGAGCAGCCCCAGCTCCTTGGCGATCCGCGCGCCGTACACCGACGCCACGAACCCACCCTCCTGGTCAGACGCGCCGCGGCCATAAATGGTCCCGTCCTTCAGCTCGCCCTTGTAGGGATCGCGCGTCCAGGTGGAGGGATCGCCCACGCCGACGGTGTCGAGGTGCGCGTCGAGCGCGATGACAGTCTTCCCCGTGCCCACGCGTCCGAGGACGTTCCCCATTCCATCGACCTTGATCTCGTCGAAGCCGCAGGCCTCCAGCTCGGCGCGGGCGCACGCCATCACCTCGCGCTCCTGCGTGCTCTCGGAGGGAATGGCAATCATCGCGCGCAGAAAGCGCACCATGTCCGGGGAGTACTGCTCGGCTTTCTTCGCGATGTCGGCGGTCGGGATCGGGGTCATTGCACCAGGCTCTGGTTCACGTAGTTGACTTCGGTCGGCGCCAGCAGCACTTCGCGCAGCCGGCGCAGGATGAGGACGTTCGCGTCATCGGTGGAAGCCGCCCCGTCCGTCACGTGCACATCTACTCCATCGAAGCGTCCGGTGATTGCATCGTGCTCCACCAGGATCGCGTCGCGCGGGGCGTCGGCCAGCCACCGCTCGCGGCTGACGAAGAACCGCGGCTTCAGCTTGAACGGCCCGCCGTCCTCGGGGCAGAACGTATCGCAGTTCCCGCAATCGTTGCAGAAGTCCGCGAAGTTGCCGATCTGCCGCTCTTCAGTGACTGGCACCTCGGGAGTGGATGCCATGTGGAAGGTGAAGTTCGCGTCGTTCGGGCAGACGGCAATGCACTTGTCGCAGGTGAGGCAGTCGAAGAGCTTGAGCCGCCGGCCGATCTTGCGCGGGACCTTTCGATGTGCAGCTGCCGCGTAGCGCGCTTCAGCGGTGGCGCGTTCAACGTAGAGGTCGGTGTTTCGCACCTTCGCCGCAGCGAGGTCCGTTGGCCCCCCTGCGCCGTAGGCGCGCACGACGAACTCGTCCACAGACGATGCGCCCACGACATCCATTCGCTGCCTCAGTTCGTCGAAGTAGCCGAAGGGACGTCCGTATCCGCCGGGCTGCAGCAGATCGGTGCACACCGTGACCGGCACGAGCCCCAGCGCCACGGCATCGGGGAAGTTCGCCCGTTCGATTCCCGCCGAAAAGGAGATGGGGAATCGGTCGCCGAAGGTGCGGCGCACTCGGCGCACGAGGTGCATCGCGAGGACGTGGAGCGGCGGGCCCGAGAGATACATCGCCGCTTCGCCCTGCGAAAAGACGTTGCGGTGGTTCTCGACGATCAGCGTGTTGGAGAACTTCATCCCCACGTCGAGCCCCAGCGATTTCGCCGTGCCGTCCAGCCGGTCCATGAACGCCGCCGCCTGGTCCCAGTGCGCGTCCTTGGCGAAGGCGTCGGCCGGGACATGCAGATCGGTGTAGCCCAGGGCGTCGTGGAGGAGTGCGCGCATCTCCGCAGGCCCGAGGAGCGTGGGGTTCAGCTTCACCACGCACGCGAGATGCCGCTCCCGCATCAGGTAGTCCACGATCTGCTCGATCTCGTGCGGCGGGCAGCCGTGGAAGGTGCTGAGCGTCAGCGTGTCGGAGAGGCGCGTCGTGAAGTCGAGGTCGCGCAGGGCGCCGAGTTCCTTCGGCAGTTCCTTGCGCAGACGCTCCACCACGGCCGACGAGTCCATCATCCCGGCCATGAAGACCTGCACCCGGTCGCTGCGGATTCCCGCCAGGTCGTAGCCGACGCTCATATCGAAGACCGTCCGCCCGAAGCCCGGCGCCAGTGCCGGCTTGCCGCTCGCTTCCAGGATGCGGATGAGCATCGCCGCCTTGACGTACTCGTCGAGCGATTCTTCGAGCGTCAGCTCCTGCGAAAACTCCACGTTGTAGCCCACCGTCTGCATGTCGATGCAGGGGCGCGGGATCGTGAGGCGATCGTTGATCTGCACCGTCTTGAGCTCGAGGATGCGCCCGCCGGCAAGCCAGGCGAGGACGATGTTCTGCGCCAGCTGCGTGTTGGGGCCGGCGGCGGGGCCGAACGGCGTGGCGGCGGCGTGACCGTGGAAGCGGACGGAACAGTCGTGCCGCGCGTCGCCGAGGACGAACTTGCGCGCGGGCAGGTCGAAGATGCTTTCGTTCGCGTCCAGCTCGCGCAGCATGCGCCGCACGAGAGTCGCGATGGGCATCGGAGCGAGGTTGGCCATGGGTGGGTTGTTGGAGACCGAATCAGTAGCGGATCTTGTTCTCGAGCTCGTCCCATTTCGCAAAGACCTCATCTGCTCCGACATCAGTCAGTCGGAGAAACTCGATCTTCCTGTCGGAGGGAGCGAGCACGAGTTCATCGTAGATCAACTTGTCGCTGAATCCTGCTTTCTCCGCATCGACGCGATCGCAGGCAAAGACGACTTTCTTCATGCCGGCCCAGTAAATGGCTCCCAGGCACATGGGGCACGGTTCGCAGGAAGAATAGAGAACGCAATCGCTCAGGTCGTGATTCTTCAGTCTGGCTGCCGCCAACCGTATTGCCTGCACCTCTGCGTGCGCCGTGGGGTCGCTGTCGAGAACAACCCTGTTGTGCGCTTCTGCGATGACTTCACCGTCCCGCAGGATGACTGCACCGAAGGGTCCTCCTCCGTTCCTGATACCCTCCCGTGCAATCTCGACCGCTCTCCGGAGGAGCAGTCTGTCGTCTTCAGGTGACGCATGATCTTTGCGTGTCATGAAATCAACCCACGAGAATTCGGGACAATGCATTCAGCCGGGATCGCCTCGGTTTTGTGCAAGTATGGCGTGCGTTGGGGAGGCGCGCCATACTTGCACAAGACTGCAGAAGACCGGCAGCGTGCGCATGAGGCCGCGATGGCTGTGACGATGGGCTGAGGAAACTACTGATGGCCGTGTCTACGCTGGTGGTTGCCATCGGCGGCAACTCGCTGATCAAGGATCAACGGCACATGAGCGTGCCGGACCAGTATCTCGCGCTGGGCGAGACGAGCGCTCACATTGCCCGCATCATCAAGGATGGCTGGCGCGTCGCCATCGGCCACGGCAACGGACCGCAGGTGGGCTTCATCCTGCGCCGTTCCGAACTGGCGGCCCACGAGCTCCACGAGGTGCCGCTCGACGTCTGCGACGCCGACACCCAGGGCGCCATCGGCTACGAGCTGCAGCAGAACCTGGGGAACGACTTCAGACGGATGCGGATCGACCGCCAGGCGGTCACCGTCGTGACGCAGGTCGAAGTCGATCCCAACGATCCCGCGTTCCAGCACCCCGGCAAACCCATCGGTTCGTTCATGGACGAGGCCCAGGCGCGGCAACGGGCCGAGCGTGATGGTTGGGTCGTGCGCGACGACGCGGGGCGGGGCTGGCGCAGGCTGATTGCCTCGCCGCGGCCATTGCGGATCGTCGAGGAGCGGGCCATCAAGTCGCTGCTGCACGACGACTTCATCGTGATCACCGTGGGCGGCGGCGGCATCCCGGTCGTCACCGATGCGCGCGGCGACCTGCACGGCATCGCGGCCGTGATCGACAAGGACTTTTCCTCGTCGCTGCTGGCGACCACCATCCGCGCCGACGTATTCATGATCACGACCGTGGTCGACCGGGTGGCGCTCGACTGGGGACGCCCGACGCAGCGCGGGGTCGACCACCTGACGCTCGCCGAAGCGAAGGCCTACCTCGCCGAGGGCACGCATTTCGCGCCGGGGAGCATGGCGCCGAAGATCGAGGCCTGCATCGAATTCCTCGAGCACGGCGGCGGCGAGGCGGTGATCACGAACCCGGAGAACATGGAGCGAGCACTCGCCGGCGAGGCGGGAACGCGGATCGTCGCTTGAGTCCGGGGCCACACCGCGCCCACAGGCAGCACCGCTTGCGCGCGCAGTTTCTGCGTACTCTGCGTCGGCATCGACGCTGGTCGCCCTGACTGAAACCGCAACCTTTTGATGGTGATGAGGTTGCGGTTCCTCTATTCACGACGAGATGATAGCGGAGCGCCTTCATATCCTCCGCTCTGTCAGCCGTGGCCGAGCAGCACACACCGTTCGACGCAGTCTCTCTCAAGCGAGGCTTCTGGGCCCGCCTCCTGACCGGAGCGGGTCCTGGTGGCGTGCGTTTCGGCAATGGCCGCTGGCTGTTTGAACAGCGCGGCTTGAGCAGCGAGTTGCCCCCGGAGGCCGTGGTGTCGGTGACGGTACGGCCCGGATTGCTGTGGTCAACGCTGCTGGTCGCGACCAGCGAGCGAAGCTGGGAGTGTCCTGGCCTGCCGCATGACGGGGCGCACGGCCTGCGATGGCTCTCCGATGTTGCCAAGCTGCTTCCCCAGGTGGAGGCCGCCCTCGCGGCGTGGCAGCGCATTGAAACCGCCGACGGCTACCTGAACCACCACCGGTGGTCCCAGTGGCGCGACGAGCACGCCCAGTTGCGCGAGTCACTGCGCGTGCCACCGGCCGTTGTGCTGACGGGGACCGCCCGAGATACGGTGGTGCAGTTCTCGCGCCTCCATGACACGCTCGCGGCAACCGCCAGAGCGCACAACGCGGCGTTCATCGCGCGGGAACTGCGCGAGTGCGCCGGGTTGTTCGACCAACTCGAGACCACCTCCCTGACGCGCGCCCAGCGTCTCGCCGCCGTGACCAACGAGGACAACACGCTCGTCGTCGCCGGCGCGGGGACCGGCAAAACGAGCGTCGTGGTCGCCAAGGTGGGATACCTGTTGCGCCGCCTCGGCGTGCGTCCAGACCAGATCCTGGTCCTTGCGTTCAACTCGTCCGCCGCGGATGAGCTTCGGCAACGCATCAAGGATCGAGTGCGGGCAGATGTCGTCGTCCAGACCTTTCACGCGCTCGGCCTCTCGATCCTCGGCCAGCGCTTCGCCAAGAAGCCGTCGTTGAGCGAATTGAAGGACGAGGATGCAGCTCTCGTATTTGTCACCGCGATCATTCGCCGCATGCTGCAGGAGCCGAATTGGTCTCGCGTGATCACCGGCTATTTCGTCGAGTACCTGGCTCCCTGCCGCGGCGCGGAAGAGTTCCCGAGCCTGCATGCGCACCTCGCGTACCTGAGGGGCGCCGACATTGTGTCGCTGCGTGGTGAACCGGTGCGCAGCCACGAGGCATGGACGATCGCCAACTGGCTCTTCGTGAACGGCATCGCGTACGAGTATAGACGGCCCTATGAACATCGTGTCGTCGATGCCGAGCAGCGTCCGTATCGCCCCGACTTCTACCTCGTTGATTCGGGCGCGTATCTCGAGCACTTCGGCATCGAACGCACGGGCAGGACGGCGCCGTACATCGATCGCGACGCGTATCGCCGGAGCATGGCGTGGAAGCGCGGCGTGCACCGCCGGTTCGGGACGCGCCTCGTGGAGACGTACAGCTACGATCGCATGGAAGGCGCCCTCGTTGAGCGTCTCGTCGAGCGCCTTGCCGCAATTGGGGTGCGCCCGAGACCGCGTCCCTTGAACGAGCTCGTCACGGCATACGAGGAGCGAGGTGCCCCATTGCGCCTTGCCAAGCTCCTGACGACGTATCTGCGCCACTTCAAAGAGCGCCGGCTCGACCTGGACGCCCTCAGAGCCTCGTCGTCCGAGCCGCGAGCGCGGTGCTTTCTCGAGCTCTTCGAACAGGTGTACCGGCCATACCAGCAACGGCTCGCCGATGAGTGCGCGATCGATTTTCAGGACATGATCCGCCTCGCCGCTGATGTCGTCGAGGGCGGGCACGCCCACCTGAGCTTCACGCACGTGCTCGTGGATGAGTTCCAGGACCTGTCGCAGGGTCGCGCCCGCCTGCTGACTGCGATTCTGGCCCAGGTCCCCGATCGGCGCCTCACCTGTGTCGGCGACGACTGGCAGTCGATCTATCGATTCGCGGGGTCGGACGTCGCGCTGATGACGGCATTCCCCGAGCACTTTGGCCATACGGCCACGGTCGCACTGGATGAGACGTTCCGGTTCGGTCAGCCGCTGGTGGACGTCGGTTCGCGGTTCATCATCCGGAATCCCTCGCAACTGCGCAAGCAGATCCTGTCACGCACGCCACTGCCCCATCCCCCCGTCGTGATCTGCGCGCACAACCGGCCGCAGGAGCGAACGCCGGAAGCCATCCGGGCGGCGGTCGCGGAGGACGTGCGCAACGTGCTCACGGCGATCGATCGAGAGCTCCGCGATGCCGAAACGGTGCGGGTGTGCCTGCTTGGCCGCTACAACCACAGCCTCCCCGTTCCGCACGCGCAGTCTCTTGCCGACGGTCTTTCGCGGCTGGTCGTGGACTTTCGGACGGTGCATCGCGCCAAGGGACTCGAGGCGGACTACGTCGTGGTGCTCGATGTGGTACGCGGGCTGTATGGATTTCCGAGCGAGATCGTCGATGACCCGCTGCTCGCGCACGTCCTCTCGAGGCCGGACGCATACACCCACGCCGAGGAACGTCGTCTCTTCTACGTCGCGCTGACTCGTGCTCGCCGTCGCGTCTTCCTGCTCACCAGTTCGTCGCAGCGTTCGGCATTCGTGGAAGAACTGCTCGGCCCAGCGTATGCGGGGCTCGTCGAGGCGGACCGCAGCTTGAGCGCGCCGGTCCCGTGCAGCGCCTGCGGTGGCGTGTTGGTGGCGCGCGTGACGGTCACGAGCGGTGCGACGTTTTGGGGATGTGCGAACTATCCCTACTGCGATGGCGCCGCGCGGGTGTGCCGCGTGTGCCAGCGCGGCGCGCTGATAGCGGAAGGCGAATTCCTCCGTTGTTCCGATCCTCGATGCCGACACTTCGCAGACGAATGTCCGCGCTGCAATCGGGGGCGCTTGGTCGAACGCAGAAACCGGAAGGGCAACAGCGTGGTCGGGTGTTCGCGTTGGAGACCCGACGGCACCGGCTGTGGCTTCACGCGTGATCCGTCGGATTCGCGGGGGAGGAAGCGCCGCCAGCGGCGTATCTGAGCGGACGATTCCGCGCAGCGGTCAAACCGATCAACGCAGACCGGGTGATGGCCATTAGCGGGACTTCGTCCAGATCGCGATCAGCCCGCACATCGCATCCCGGCTCGTCCCGCGGTACTGGGGCGGAATCGTCGCCGGCCCGGAGTAGATCTCGATGCCGTGGATCTCGCGCGCGTTCAGCAGGTTGACGTCGAACCCCCATGGCATCCGCACGTCGTCCACGACGACCTGAAAGATGCAGGGCGCGAGGTCGAGCTTCCCGCCGATGTACACCGGCTTCGGCGCGCGCCGCGACGCGACCAGGGGAACGCCCGCGCTGTCCAGCACGTAGAGCGAAGGCATGCGGCGAAAGACGTCGATCAGGCGTACGTAGCCGGTCTTCATGACCTGCGAGTCGGTGAGGAAGATCCCGGGCCCTCCCGACGACCGCCGCTGGTCGAATCCGGCGAATCGCGCCACGGCGGCCTCGGTGCGCACCTCCACCGCCCCCAGCGTCTGCGCGGAGGCGGGTGCGAGCAGCACGACCACGGAGTCGCCGGGCTCGTGCCCGGTGACCGTGACCGACGACGGCACGTACCCCACGCGCCGCAACTGGCCGCCGAACGGCAGCAGATCCGACACCCGCACGCGGATCACGCCGTCCGAGTCGGAGCGTCCGAGCACGTCGCCGCTCGGGGCGAGGAGCTCGACACCGGGAATGGCGGCACGCGTGCGGACGTCGCGAATGCAGACGCGCATGCCCCCTGGTCGCCGCCGTCTCCTGCGCCTCGGCGCGTTCGAACACGGCCGCACTCGCCAACGCCATGATCCACCAGATGCGCCGCATGCGTTCTCCAACCAGGAGATGTCGACGTCGCTGTGCCCCGCGCAAAGTTATCCCAGGCGCATCGACTCGGGGAGGCGCACGCCGACAACGCGCCCCCGGACGGTCGTCGACCCCTGCACCGTGAGGGCGACCTCCACCACCGACTTTCTCGCGCTCGCCTCGACAACGCGGGCTCGCAGTTCGAGCACGGGGCCGAGCGGCGTCGGCGCCAGGTAGTCCACGTGGAGCGACGCGGTCACGAAGCGTGGCGCGGGGGCCTCGCCGACCTCGCGTCCCTCGGCGCGCTCCGCGGCCGCCGCGGCCGTGCCGATGGCGTGGCAGTCGATCAATGACGCCAGCAATCCGCCATAGACGAAGCCGGGGACCGCGGTGTGCTCGGGCCGCGGCGTGAACGACGCCACGCTCTCATCGCCGTCGGGGAGCGACCGCACGTGCAGGCCGTGTGCATTCAGCCGGCCGCAGCCATAGCAGACAGCGAACTCGTCGGGATAGTGATCCTGGATCGCGACTGACGCAGGCATGGTCGGCTCCGGTCAAGAGATGCGCGCGACAGTGCAACGAGGGCGCCGCCCTGCCCTCGCGCGGGCTCGACCCTTACAGGGCTTGGATGACACCGCGGCACGGGAAAGCCCTATTATATGAGTATATATGCATATATACATTTCTTGAGCAATACCGCACTGCCCTCGACGCTCGCAACCTACCGGATGAACCCGTGAACCAGAAGGCAATAGAACTGAAAGTCATCGAACGCTACAGCGGCCTCTGCTGCTCCACGACCAACCTCTCCTGCGGCGGCGCCGCGGACAAGGTGGAGGCGCGCGCCGGCGAATGGGGCGTCGACCTCGGCAGCGGTCGCGGTCGCGAGCTGTTCAGCCTCGTGGACCAGGTCGGCCCGAGCGGACGGCTGATCGGCATCGACATCTCCGACGGCATGGTGGATGCATCATCGGCGGCGGCGCGCGAGCAGGGGCTCGCGACGGTGGAGTTTCGCCGGCGGCACCTGCACGACACGGGGCTCGAGGATTCGAGCGTCGACTTCATGATCTCCAACTGCGCCATCAACCACGCCCCCGACAAGGACGCGGTCTACCGCGACGCGTTCCGATTCCTGAAGCCGGGCGGCCGGTTCGTGGTCAGCGACATCTACGCCACGAGCGAAGTTCCGGCGCACTTCGCCGACGATCCCGATGCGGTTGCCGAGTGCTGGGGCGGGGCCGTCACACGCGACGCGTACCTGGCGACCCTGGTCGCCGCCGGGTTTCAGGCACTGGAAGTGCTCGACGAAAGCGAGCCATACGACAAGGGGAGAATCGAGGTTTGCAGTTTCACCATCCGCGGGCGGAAGCCCGCACACACCTGAGAGGACGACCAATGACGAGCCTGATCAAGAAGAACGATGCGTGCTGCGCCACCGAGGCGCAGTGCTGCGCCAAGCTGTCGACGAACGTCGCCGGCTGCCACGACTGATCCAGGCGTGCCTGTCGGGGCCGCGGGCCATCCGCGGTGCCCGGCGGGGCGCACGTTCGACGAGGCGGGATGAAGGACATGGAGTACTCGAAGCACAACATCTTCAGCCGGGTCCGGGGCCGCGACCAGTGGTTCCTCGTGAACCTGCTCAGCGGCCAAGCCGACTTGCTCGACAAGGACGTGGCCGATGCCGTGGCGTCGGGCTCGCCGCCGCCGGCCGCGCACGTGGGCGCCTTCGTCGAGAAGGGATATTGGGTGGAGCCGGCCGAGGAGCGGCAGCGGTACGACGCCGCCTACGCGAGCTTCACAGCGACCGCGGCCAAGGAAGAGATTCAGCTCTTCTACCTGCTCGGCTACGCGTGCAACTTCACCTGCGACTACTGCTACCAGAGCGGGTACGATCCAGAGCGGGCGACGGACCGGGCCGCGGCGACCGACGCGTTCTTCAAGTTCGTCGACAAGCATTTCCGCGGCATGCGCAAATACGTCACGCTGTTCGGCGGCGAGCCACTGCTGCCGGGCCATCACGAGCACGTCGCCGACATCATCACGAAGCTCAACGCGCGGGCGCTCGGCCTCGCCATCGTCACCAACGGCTACACGCTGCTCGACTACCTGCCGCTGCTGAAGACGGCGGCCGTGCGCGAGGTGCAGGTAACGCTCGACGGACCGCCCTCGCTGCACAACCAGCGACGTCCGCTCGGCGGCGGGCTGCCGACCTTCGACCGCATCGCCGACGGAATCGACGCGCTGCTCGCAGCCGGCATTCCCGTGAACCTGCGCACCGTGCTGGATCGCGAGAACATCGCGGGGCTACCCGAGCTGGCGCGCATCGCGAAGGCGCGCGACTGGGTGGGCCACCCGAGGTTCAAGACGCAGTTCGGCCGCAACTACGAACTGCACTACTGCCAGGGGAACAGCGGACGGCTGTTCGACCGGCTCTCGATGTGGGAAGCGGTGGTCGAGATGGCGAAGCAGCACCCCGAAGTGCTCGAGTACCATCGGCCGGCGCTGTCCATCTCGCGCTATCTCTTCGAGAACGGTGCGCTCCCCACCGGGTTGTTCGATTCGTGCCCGGCCACCAAAAGCGAGTGGGCGTTCGACTACACGGGACGCATCTACTCGTGTACGGCCACGGTGGGCAAGGAAGGCGAAGAGCTGGGCCGCTTCTGGCCAGCGGAGACGCCGCTGAGCGATGCCGCCGCCGAGTGGTCGGCGCGCAACGTGACGACCATCCCGCGGTGCACGACGTGTACCCTGCAGCTCGCGTGCGGCGGTGGCTGCGGCGCGGTGGCCAAGAACCAGTCGGGCCAGATACTGAGTCCCGACTGCCGCACCCCGAAGGAGCTCATGGAACTGGGCTTCGATCTCTATCAGTCCGCCACGGAGCGAGAGGCCAGCCATGTCTGAGACGCTGACGGACCAGGAATCGATCGCCTATATCGGCGCCGCGGCTTTCGAGGAGCAGGTGCTCAACGGGGGCACGGTGATCGTGGACTGGTATTCCTCGGAATGCCCGCCGTGCGAGGCGCTCGCCATGAAGTTCGAGCCGCTCTCGGAGCTGTACGGCGCGGATGTGAAGTTCATCAAGATCTTCCGCCAGGAGAACCGCGCGCTTTCCGACGAGCTTGGCGTGAAGAGTTCGCCGACCGTGCAGTTCTACCGCGACGGCGTGGAAACGGCGCCCCGGCTGACGGGAGGCGTGAAGCGCTCGGAGCTCGTGGCCGGGCTGGAGACGCTGCTCACGCCGGAGCGCGCGAGCGAGATCCGCCGCCAGGCCGTGCCGCTGGAGAGCGACTGGGACGTGATCGTGCTCGGCGGTGGGCCGGCGGGGCTGACATCGGCGATCTACGCGGCGCAAGCGAAGATGCACGTCGTCGTCGTGGACGTAGCGCTCCCCGGCGGCCAGGTGAAGACGACGCATTCGGTGTCCAACTATCCGGGCTTCGCGAAGCCGATGAACGGCTACCTGCTGGCACACGAGATGCACATGCAGGCCGAGGCGCAGGGGGTGCAGTTCCGCTCGGCGGCCGACGTGTCGGACATCGACCTGCTCAACAAGAAAGTGGTCGTCGATGGCATCGAGACGCTGCACGCCCGGAAGGTGATTCTCGCCACGGGCGCGTCGCCGCGGGCGCTCGGCGTGAGCGGGGAGAAGGAGTACGCCGGGCGCGGTATTTCATATTGCGCCACGTGCGACGCGAAGTACTACGAGGGGAAGGAGGTGATCGTGATCGGCGGCGGCAATTCCGCGGTCGAGGAGAGCCTCTTCATCACCAAGTTCGCGTCGAAGCTGACGATGGTGCACCAGATGGCGGAGCTGACGGCCAACAAGGCGGCGGTGGCGCACGCGAAGGCCGATCCGAAGATCGCCGTCCGGTATCTCGTGGAGCCGCGGGCCTTCCTGCGACTCGAGAACGGGCGCATGGGCGTGGAGATCGAGGACTTGCAGACGGGCGAGCGGTCGACGCTCGAGGCGGACGGCATCTTTGTCTTCGTGGGGATGGTGCCCAACACAACGGGGTTCGGCGAAGCACTGCTGAAGGATGCCTGGGGCTACATCAAGACGGACGAGAACATGCAGACCAGCCTGGGCGACGTGTACGCGGTGGGCGACCTGCGCTCCAAGCGGATCCGGCAGCTCACCACGGCGGTGGGCGACGGGACGATCGCCGCGGTCGTGATCTCGCAATAGACAGGTCACCATGCCAACGACTGCGAGAGTCTCGGGGAGCACGACCGCGCGATGAGCTGATGGATACGGCAGAACCGCCAGTCGTCAGCCCTGATCCGCACGTCACGCCGTTCAGGCAAACGCGACGTCTTCAGCGGGAATGACCTGAACGCGTACCGAGCCCGCCGGGAAGTCGCGTAGTATCCGGTTGTGATGCGCGACGATCCGCGCGGCGTCGAGCGACTCGTGGTCGAAGGTCGTGTGCGCATCGGATACGAGTACGACGTCGTAGCCCAGCGAGACGGCCCGTCGGCAGGTCGTGTCGATGCAGTAGTCGGTCTGCAGGCCGGCGACCACGAGTTGTCGCACACCGCGAGCGCGGAGGAGTTCGTCGAGTTCGGTACCGAGGAAGGAATCGGAATAACTCTTCGACACGATGGGATCGGCGGGACAGACCTCGAGCGAGTGGTGTACGGAGCCGTCTGGAGCGACCCGCCTGTCCGTGACAAACACGACCCAAGCACCGCGCTGACGAGCCCGGGCGAGGAGGAGCGCGATGCGTCCGAGGATGGCATCGGCCTCCCAGGCGCCTTCCGCGATGAGTCCGGCCTGCGCATCAATGATCACGAGTGCACTGGTCGCTGCTTCCAATGTCCGCGCCCTCTCCTGTCGATGATCGCTACGGAGCGATGAGCACATCGTAGTGCGTCACCGTTGGCTCAAGCTCGAGAAGATACCGCGCATCCTCTGGGTAGTATCTCGCTCGCTCGATGTCCGAACCGGCAAAGGTCCGGATGGCATCTTCCGAGTCCCACAGCGTCACCAACAGAAAGTGCGCCGTGTTCCCGTCAATCCGGCGAAGCACATACACGCCCAGATTGCCCGGTGTCGCGCGGTAGGCAGCAACGCCGGTTCTGTTGAGGTAGCCGGCGTACTCCTCGGCGTTCGAGACGTCGGTGATGCCGTGCCACGTTCTCGCGATCATTTCACTCTCCGTCAATCCCAGACTGATGCGTGTGGCCGCGAGATGGATCGTAGAGATACCTCCACGACGAGGTCATCCAGAGTCTGTGATGCTCCGCCCCTCCGGGAAAACCGACGGGCGAGCCGAGCGCCCACCACGTGTGCGGTGCCGCAAAGCAGAGTGCCCGGAGACACGCGGCGTAGTGCAGCCAACGGCGGCGTAGACCCATTGCGATCATGGGCTACCTTCACCAACCAATCAGCTGCACGGCGGCGAGGCCGCGCCGATCATGGAACATGGCTGCCGTCCAACGTTTGGCGTGGTGAGGCGAGGCGTCCTCCCGGAGACCAGCCGACAATAATCACCCACTATGACCGGGGACGCAACGCCGTTGCCGCTCGCGCTCGGGCGTGCGGCCGAGGATGTCTAGCGCTGCTGGCAATCATGCTTCACCACAGCGTCTTGGAGCGGGCGGTCGGCGTGAGGCGCCAGACTTCCGGCGGCGCCGCGAACAGGCGTTCGATGAGCGGGCGCACGTCCACTGTCCAACGCCGGTCGGTGGCCAGCGCCATCGCGTGGCGGTCGTAGGCAGTCACGTCGTCGAACCTCGCGAACCACACGAACGCGCGTTCCCCTTCGCGCACCGGAAGGCGAGGGAACGTGTTCGCGCTCGACTCCGTCTCGAACACGGCGATCGGTGGCGCGCCGCTCGCGACGAGACGTGGCGCGATCAGGCGGCCGAACAGTTCGGCGAAACCCGGCGCCGCGGATGGGACCAATGTGTAGATCGTCGCCGCGAACAATCCAGGAGGGATCGCCGTTGCGCCGGGGGCCGGACGCTCGGGCGCGGACCGGAAGCCAGCGCCGGGGCAGGTCGGACGCAGCAGGCGCACGTTGTCGGAGCTGATCATTGTGCCGTTCGCCGCGTCCCTATGTCGCGCCCACAGCGGACCGCCGTAGAATGCGGCGAGCGACGCGGCGCGCGCCGACATGTCGGGGAAACCACGCAGCCAGGTGAAGACGTCGGGGCGATCGATGTCGCGGAACTGCGCGATGACCTGCATGCCCGACGCTTCCTGCGTCTCGACGAACTCCCGGTCGAACAGCGAGATCAATGTCTCTCGTTCTCCGGGATGGAGCGCGTACTGCCGCAATTCGACCACTGCACAGCAGCGCGTTTGGTCTGATCTCTGGGGCACGGCCGGCGACGGTGAGGGCTCGCGGTCGACACCGTCGATGCGACTTCGCCTCTGCCGACCACGGAACGCGAGGCCTCGCAGTGGCATGCCATCGGAGAGCACCGCCTCGTACTCTTCGAGATTGGCCTGTCCATCCCACAGCGGCCGCTCAGTCACCGTGGCCGCAACCACCGCGGGTACGGGGGGCACTTGTTTCGGGACGCTGTCGGCGACGGAAAGCGTAGTCATGGGGGGTCGGCGCGGTGAGGTTTCGTGCGAACCGGCACTGTAGCCTAGATTCAAAACGGCTCGTACGCAATCGCCATTATGTGCCTGGCACGCATGACCACTTCGTTTCGCTGCTCTCAGCTCTCCTCTCTCCCAGGCGGTTCATGAGAACGACCGCGAGTCCACCCCTTCTCGTTCTCCAAAGAGTCGATCGACGCGCCGGCGTCCCGCTGTACCGACAGATCTACGAGGGGCTCCGCCAAGCTATCCTCGACGGGATGCTGCGCGCGGGGCAGCGGGTACCATCCACTCGCGCGTTCGCGGCCGACCTCGAGGTGTCGCGCTTGCCGGTGCTCGCCGCCTACGAGCAGTTGCGGCACGAGGGTTACCTCGAGGGACGCGTTGGGTCAGGGACATTCGTGCGTGCCGCGCTGCCGGCTGACGTGTCGCGGCCGAAGGCGAGCCGGGCGGACGTCCCGGCGCGACGTGCGTTCGCGGCGACGACGCGTGCGCCGCTCGGGCCCCTCTCGCGTGACGATGGTGGACTCCGGCCCTTCCGCGTGAGTCTTCCCGCACTGGACCAGTTTCCACACGCCACATGGGCGCGACTCGTCGCGCGCCATGCGCACCGCCTCGCGCCAGCACACATGGCATATGGTGATCCCGCCGGGCTGGGCACGCTGCGCGCCGCCATCGCCGAGCACCTGCGCGCCGCACGCGCCGTGCGTTGCGAGGCCGAGCAGGTGGTGGTCGTCTCGGGATCGCAGGCCGCCCTTCGCCTCTGCGCCACGGTGCTGCTCGGACAGCACGACGTGGTGGCGATCGAAGAGCCGGGCTACCCAGGCGCGCGGACCGCGTTTGGCATGAGCGGGGCCGAAATCGCACCGGTGTCGGTTGACGCCGAAGGCATCGACATCGCCGCGCTCCGCTCGCTCGGAACACGGGTGCGCGCAGCCTACGTCACACCATCGCACCAGTATCCGCTTGGCACGTCCATGACCGCGGAGAGACGTCTGGCATTGCTCGAGTGGGCCGTCCGTCGCGACGCCTGGGTGTTGGAAGACGACTACGACAGCGAGTACCGATACGTCAGCCGCCCGCTCGGCGCATTGCAGGGGTTGCAGGCGGCTGCGCGGGTGGTCTACATCGGCACTTTCAGCAAGGTGCTCTTTCCGGCACTCCGCGTCGGCTATCTCGTCGTCCCGCCCGCGCTCCACAACGCGTTCATCGCCGCGCGCGAGGCGCACGACCTGTTCTCGCCCACGCTCTATCAGTTCGCGCTCGCCGACTTCCTCCGTGGGGGGCACTTCGCGCGGCACTTGCGGCGCATGCGCGGTCTCTATTCCCGGCGGCGCGAGGCGCTTCTCGACGGGCTCGCTCGGCATTGCGGCGCCATGCTCACCGTTCACAACGCCGATGCGGGACTGCACGTTGCCACTCTACTGCCCAATGACGTCGATGACGTCACGGTCGTCGCACGGATGACGGCGCGCGGATTGACCGCCACGCCTCTCTCCGCGTGTTATGCCGGCAAGGTGCGCCGGAATGGACTGCTGCTCGGCTTCGGCGGCACGGACGAAAAGGCACTCGCAACGGCGACGCGCGCGCTCGGCGCCATTCTTCGGGCGCGACCGTAGCACCGCGACGTGAGACGACGTTGCGCCAACAGAATTCTCCGCACGGCGAACTGGACAATCGGGCGCCGACCATTCCGCACATCAGTCGCGATGACGGCTGGCGAACCACCGAAGGCCGACGCTCGCAAAGAGCGGCAGCGACGCCAGCGCCTCCGGACGCTGCACACCGGCTGCACCTCGATAGTAGAAGACGGCGTCGCGTCGATCGAGCACGTTCAGCACGGCGGCATATGGTTCGAGAGTGAACGCACGTCCGCCGTGGCCGATGCGCCATCTCGCGCGCAGGACCGCGTCGACGCGCAGTCGATCGCTGGTCGGCGGCGACGCGATCGGGTCGGAGACCGTGCCGCCGCCGAGCGCCGGAACGGGTGAAGTGGGACGTTCGAGGATGATCGACGTGAACGGCAGGCCCAGCGAGTAGAGTGCCGTGAATTCCGCTGTGATGTTGCCGACCGGGATCGCGAGGCGACCGGTTGCCACGTGTCGCGCACGGCGAATGGACCACGCGGTCGGCGCATCGCCGCTGATGACGGCACCGCCGTATTCGAACGCACCGGTGGCGCGTCGCGTCCACCAGGTCCAGCCGGCATCGACCGAGTAGGCGACCGACCCGAGGCGGGCATCCGGCCCTTCGAGTAGGCGGACCGCCGCTACGGCCGTGACGCGATGTCCGACGCCCTGCCACTGCATGCCGGCCTCCAACTGCCAGGCATGAGCTGGACGAAGCGAGGGCGCACTGACTCGCGCCAGCGACGGGAGCAGCACATCCCCGGCAAACGCGAGTGGAGCATCGGCCGTCGGCAGTCGCGTATTCTCGCCGCGCGCCCGGACGGGCGACGCCGCGGGAATCGCCGATGTGTCAGCGCGCGACCAATCGGCGATGACCTGCGAGAATCGGCCGACCGACAGGCCCGCCGTGAGGCCCGGCGCGACGTCGAGAAGAACCGACGCTCGCGGAAGCACGTGCCAAGCATTGGAGGTCAGGTCGCCGTTGAGCCGAGCACCGCCGGACACGAGAACCCGTGCGCGGATTCGCCGCGTCCACTCGGCGAACGCACTCGGCGTGATCGCCGTCGCCGTCCAGCATCCGACGAACGTCGTGCAACGGGTGGAGTCCGACGGCGCTGCCGGCGCGGCGGCGATCACCCGCAGGTATTCGACGGACAAGCCACGAGTCGCGTGCCACGCCCCGTGCTGGCGCTCCCCGCCTGCATACGCCGTAACCCGATTTGCCGTCGTGCGCAGCTGCCCGGCGGATATCGTCAGGAGCGGAAGGATCACGACGCCCTGTCCGGCGGTCAGCGTCATGGTGCTGAGCCACCGCTCGGACCCGCCGTTCCACGACACGGCGACCGCCGAGTTGCGCCAGCGCGAGCGATCCGTCGCCTGGTCGCGCGGAATCACTACAGTCTCCGTCGATCCCACCGCAGTCGCGCGGATACGACCCGTCCACGCACGCCACTCGCCGTGGACGATGCCATCCGCGCTGGCGTATCCGAACGCACGGCCGATGAGACTCTGCACGAGTTCTCCATTCACTCGACGCACGCTGGCGGCAATGGCGCCGTTGCCGAGTCTCGTTTCGACTCCGGTTCGGAGCGCCAAGGCATCCACTTCGCCCCACGACGCCGTTGAGTCTCGCTGTGGGGCACGCGTCGTCATGTCCACGATGTACGCCGTGCCGCCGTCATAACGCGGCGGGCTCCCGCCTGTTCGAACCGAAGTGCGGGCGATCATGCGCGGATCGAGGGGCGGCAGCAGGCCGGCAACCTGCAGGGGTACGTCGAGCGGAATGCCGTCGAGCGTCACGCGTCCCTGCTCTCTCGCCTCTCCCCACACGAAGAGGGCGTGCGTCTTCCGCGCCGGGTCGAAGCCGGGAGCCGGAGGTTCGGCCGATGCGAGCGTCCCGCTCTGCGCCAGCGATCCCTGCGCTCGACGCTCGGCACCCGCACCGGTGCGCCACGGGGCACGCTCGTCGTCGGTTGCGTTCGTCTCGGCCGTGTCATCCCTCGAGAGGCAACAGGCATCGGCACGTCGTGCCCGCACCAGCACACGGCCAAGCGTGGTGGCGCGTCGCGCACGGCGCGTAAGCGCCAGGTCCACCGACACGCGGCTCCCGTCATCCAGCGTGACCTGTACTTCCGCCTCGACGTACGAGGATGCCTCGACATGCACCCGATACGTCGCGCTGACCAACCCCTGAAAGACGTACCGTCCATCGGCGCTCGCGGTGTCGATGCGGCTTCCGCCAGCGCCGGCAACTCGTACCACGGCGAACGGAACAGGTGCTGCCGTAAGGGCGTCCGAAATGCGGCCCTGCAGGGTCGCGGATTGCGCGACGAGTGCGCCGCCCGGCACCAGCGCCGCACAGAACAGCAGGGGGCGCGGGCATCTCCAGCGCCAGGGGATGTCGCATCGCCGCCTCAATACCATGGCACGTCCACGCCCCGATCGCGTGCCGTCGCCGGTACGACGCGTCCGTCCTCGACGCGTACAACTTCACGGCCATTCGCGTCGATGCGGAGTAACGCCACGCCCGGTGGCACCGTGACGACGATCGTCGCAAAATCGCGTTGCAGAATGACGGACAGCGCGCCGCGCGCCGACTGAAAGCGCGGCTGGCGCGCTCCTCGCACCTCCACGCGCAGGTCGTCGCCGGCGCCGGCGAGGTCGACCACCACGCGACTGCCAGGCGCTGCGCTGTCGATGCGGACCCGGAAGTCCGCACCGGGCGCGGGCACCACGATAGCATTCTTCGCGAGGTTCGGCACCGCGCGCGACGGACGCGACGGTGTTGGAGCAGCGGGCGAGGTGCGCGCGTGCCAATAGGCGGTGGCGTACGCCACACCCGCAATGCACGTCGTCACGGCAGCGAACAGTGCGGCTATTCGTCGCAGGCGTTGACGCTGCACCGGACGTGCCTGCCATGACCAGAACCCTCGTGGCGTACGCTCATGCGCGCGGCGCACGGCCGTCCCCCGCGCAGGCGCCGGTCGCCACTCGCGCCACGCCGCGGGCTCGCTTGCATCAAGTTGGCGGAGCGCCGTCATCAGCACGGCGCCCGCTTGTGTGATCTCCTCGACGGTCGCCGCGCAGCGCGCGCACGAACGCAGGTGGGCCGCCACCGCGTCGGCGACGTCCGGCACGACGACGCCGTCCGCAACCCGCAGGAGCGTCGCATCCGACAGATGACCATCGTGCCACAGGTCCGAGAAGTCGAGCGTCTGATCCATCATTCCGTCGCTCCTGTCTCGTAGCTGACGCGAAACCGCCGCAAGGCCCGCATGACGATCGTCGGCACCGACTGCGGCTGCACGTCGCAGGCCATCGCGATCTCATCGTAACTGAATCCCGATTCACGCATCAACAGCACCTCACGATCGCGGGGCGCGAGTCGGTCCAGCGCGACCCGGACCGCACGCACCGTTTCGCGTCGCTCCAGCCGTTCGTCCGGGCGCTCAGGCGGATCGGACGGCCAGTCGGCGGTGGCGCGGTCGTGGGTTGCGTGACGACGCGCCGAATCTCGCACCATGTTGAGCGCCGTGCGAAAGAGCCACGAACCGGGGGCGCGCACATCGTCCGTCGTGGCAAGCAGACGCAGGAACGCCTCATGGGTCACGTCCTCGGCCAGCGCCGCATCGCCCGTGAGCCGATGCACGAAGCGCAGCACCGGCAGCCTCCACCTTGCGTACAAACCCTCGATGTCGCGTTCGCCGAGCGACATCCCATTCCGTCGCCCGGCGGCGGGTTCCCCCGTCACGCGGCGCCGCCGGCCCGAGGCGCGTTCGCATCGTCGCGTGCACCGCGGGCGCGGTCCAATCGGCCGCCGTGACGTCCGATCATGGTCAGCGGACGATCACCGAGCGCTCGGCGTTGACGGCCTCATACGTCGTGGATTGGTTGGCCTGCCGCATCAGGCGACCATGGACCTTGACCGTTCCGCGGCCTGCCGTGGCAAACGCGACGCGCAGCCGGTGCTCGCCGATGCCCATCATCATCGTGCAGATCTGCGCCCCGGAGTGCGCATCGTGCGGCGTCACCTCGACCGTGAGCCCCGACTGCGTCACGTCCTGGCCATCCGTGCGCCAGCAACCGTCGGGGAGCACCGTGCGCACGATGACGTCGACCTGCTGACCCACCTGCACGGTATCGGGCAGCTCGATCACGAGTGGCGGCGTGAACGCTCCGGCGATCGGGGGATGGTCCCAGATGATGGGGCTCGAACCGGTCGATTGATTGTCCGCTTGCGTCTGTGCGAACCACGCGGCCCCCTCGAGCTGAAGGACGCCGATTTCGCGGACTGACACGGGCACACTCGTCGCGGCGCCCTCGCTGCACGCGGCGAGCGCCGCAGACGCGAACACCAGCACGGTCGATCTCACGCGATTGCCTGCACGCATTGACTGCACTCCTTGTCTTCAGTTGGAAACAAGCGGCCGATTGTTCGGTCGTCGGTGGCAACAGGAAGACGGGTGAGTGCGGATTCCATAGCAGTCGGTTCGTTTCGGGGTATCGTACACCTCGGTCCCGTGGCACGTTTCATCGGTTCGCGCGCGTTCATCGACAGCCCCCCGCTCCGTCGAGCGGTACACCACGACCCGGGCTGCTACGGCGTACGCCCTCTCACCTGTTCATCCAGGAAGCGCGCGAGGAGTTCGTTGAACTTCGCCGGCTCGTCGTAGAACACGGCATGCCCCGCGCCTTCGACGACGGCAGTCGCGGCATGAGGAATCGGCTGACGCAACTGCGCGTCCCGATCGGGCGCCGTGCCGGCGACGATCACGAGGCTCGGCACGGCAAGGCGCGCCATCGCCGGACGATAGTCCCGGCCGAACAGGTCGAGCGTCAGGTTGGCAATGCCAATACTGCTCGGGGTTCGATTCGCGGCGAGCACGATGGTGCGCCGTTCATCCTCGGACAGTGGTTTCCTGAACAGATAGTCCATCATGACTTCGAGATACTCGCGCGGCGCACTCGCGTAGATCGGCAGGCGGCCGAGCGTCATGACGGCCGTTTGCGCATCGAGTCCCGCCGCACCAGCGGATATCTGGGCATCGACGAACACCACGCCACCGAGATCGGCCGTGCCGTACGCCATGGCGAAAGCGGCGACATCCTGCACGCCCTGCGACCAACCGACGAGGACGGGACGCTGAAGGTTCAGCTTCTTGATCAGGCCCGCGAGGTCCGCGGCCCGCACTTCGGGACTGTTCGCGTCGGACACGATCGTCGAGCGTCCCTGTGACCGCGGATCGATGGCCACGACGCGGAAGCGCCCGCTGAGGGCATCGATCTGCTTGTGCCAGATGTCCGCGGTGAAGCACCACCCGGGAACCAGTACAACCGGCGGCGCGTCCGGCGCTCCCCTGTCGATCACCCGCAACGTCACGTTCGGCGAGACGGCGATGAGCGTGTCGGATCGCCGAACCTGGGCGGCAGTTGGCGATGGCGCGAGTGCCCCGGAACCCAGTAACAGCGTCGCCGCAATTAACACGGTGTGACCACGAATCGTCCGTACCATATCGTCAACGTGCATCTTGGCTCCTCGAAGGTTGGTGGCCGTGGAGATTGACCCGATCGTCCGCCTGCTGACTGAACCGGGTAGCGTGGTGAGACGCCGTCGAACAGTGAATTCGCTCGCCCCTTCACGTACCGGTCGAAGAATGCCACGCTGAAAGATGTTCACCGGCGCATCGATTTCAGCACACGGGTGCCGTGGATGGCGGGAAGCAGCGTGAAGGAAGCTCGACGGCAGCCGAAGACGTTGAGGCGGCCAGGATGGGTGTCATAATAATAGAGTCGTATGTCTAGTATTACAAAATGGAATATATATTCTACTAGTCAACACTATTGCACGCGGACTCGCCATGCGGGCGATGTCCGGCCGCCGTTGTCTGCGGCACACGTGGTTACACGTCGCGCCCGACGCTGGCCGCCCGGCGACTCAACGGCCGCAATCGACTGCATCCTCTCCTCACAGTCCACGAGGACTTCGTGTCCCTGATCGCGTCGCAACGGCACTTGTTCGACATCCCCGACGACATCGCCTACTTCAACTGCGCGTACAACTCGCCTCAGCTGCTGGAGTCGCAGCGCCGGCTGCTCGCCGGCGTCCGCGCCAAGGACCATCCGTGGACGCGGACGCCCGCGAGCTTCTTTGCCGATGCCGAAACGGTGCGGCGGCTCTCGGCCGGCATCTTCGGTGGCGACGCAGACGGTTATGCGATCGTGCCGGCCGCCAGTTACGGGCTGAGCACGGCCGCGCGTGCGATCGAACCGCACCTCGGGCCTCGCGATCGCATCGTGGTCATGGCCGAGGAATTCCCCAGCAACGTCTTGCCGTGGAGGAGAACGTCACAGGAGACGGGGGCATCGCTGGCAACGGTTGCCACGCCGCCCGACGGCAATTGGACGCAGGCGATCCTGGACAGCCTCGACACGCAGACGAAGGTCGTCGCGGTGTCAACCTGCCACTGGACGAACGGCGCACGCATCGACGTGCGGCCCATCGCCCTCGCCTGCCGGGAGACGGAATGCGCGCTCGTCGTCGATGCGACGCAGACGCTCGGCGCCGTGCCGTTCGCCATCGCCGACGTCCGGCCCGACTTTCTCGTCGCCGCGGGATACAAGTGGCTCCTCTGTCCCTATGGTTTTGGATTGCTCTATGTCTCCGAACGGTGGCGCGATGCCCGTCCGCTCGAGGAAAGCTGGCTCGCCAGGGACAACGCGGATGATTTCACGGCGCTCGTCCGGTATTCGGAGAGTTACATGACTGGGGCTCGCCGGTTCGACATGGGCGAGAAGTGCATTCCGACACTCCTGCCCGGGGTCATTGCGGCACTGGAACAGATCGGCACGTGGGGCTGCGAGAACATCGAGGCGACGCTGGCGGCGACCAACGCGCGCATTGCTGGCTACCTGCGGGAGCTGGGCTGCACGCTCCCGGACGCGTCACAGCGCTCGGCACACATGTTCGGCGCGGAGTTTCCCCGCGGGCACGCCGACCGCCTGATCGCGGCATTGCGGGAGAGGAACATCTTCGTCAGTCAGCGCGGTCGGTCCCTTCGCTTCGCACCACATTTGCACATCGACTCCCGCGACGTGGACCGGCTCATCGATGCGCTCGGCGAATTGGCCGGGTGATACGCTCGGCAAGTCCTACCTCCCGTTGGGCGGCGGCGACAAGGACATCTCATCGAGTGCTTCTTGCTTTAATTCGATGATCGTAGTATTATCGAATTACCAAGCGATGGACGACCTCCGCGCGGCGACGTCGCGGTCGTCTTGGGCGAGCGGCGGCGTCCCGATCACCAGCCAATCATGCCAGGAGGAGTTGTGGACCCGAAGGAGATCAAGAAGAACGTGACCGCGCGATACGCCAAGGAAGCGCTGAAGGTCACCGCCGGCTGCGGCTGCGGCGGCGCCAGTCGAGTCGACACGCGGCGCGTCGATCCCACCGTAGGACAGCTGTACAGCGACGAACAGCGCGCCACGCTGCCGCCGACTGCGGTCCTCGCCTCCCTCGGCTGCGGGAACCCGACGGCGCTCGCGACGTTGCAACCCGGAGAGGTGGTACTCGACCTCGGAGCAGGCGGCGGCATCGACGTCCTGCTGTCCGCCCAGCGCGTCGGGCTGTCGGGGAAGGTGTACGGCCTCGACATGACCGACGAGATGCTGGCGCTGGCCAACGCCAACAAGCGCCTCGCCGGCGCGACCAACGTCGAGTTCCTGAAGGGGGAGATCGAGAACATCCCGCTGCCGGATCGCTCGGTCGACGTGATCATCTCGAACTGCGTGATCAACCTGTCGTCCGACAAGGACCGGGTGCTGCGCGAAGCGTTTCGTGTGCTGAAACCAGGGGGTCGGTTGGCCGTCTCCGACATCGTGACGCGCGGACCCATTTCCGATGCCATTCGCAAACAGAGCGAGCTGTGGGTGCGGTGCGCAGCCGGGGCGCTGGAGGAGAGCGAGTATGCCGCGAAGCTGGCGGCGAGCGGGTTCGGCGACATCGAAATTCAGCCCACGCGCATCTTTCGCACCAACGACGTCCTGGACTTTCTCGCGGACCAGGGACTCGATGTCGACCTGGGCGGCGTGGACATCGACGGCACGTTCATGAGCGCCTTCGTTCGCGCGACCAAGCCGCTCGCTGGCTGACGTCCCGCTCCGGTCCGGCCGGCTCGTATCGCTGCCTGTCGTCCCGCTCCGGTCCGACGCGCGCGCACTCGGTGTGCAGCATCGCGCTCGCGTGCGCGCGGACCGGGCCGGGGGCGTGCGCTTGAAATTGCGCGTATTGACGGTACATATAGCATCATGACGACGCAGACGCGGCAGCTCCCATGAAGGCACCGGCGGCAGACCAGGTGGCCCGCTTCGCGGACATGTTCGCGGCGATGGGCACCGAGTCGCGCGTTCGCATCATGCACCTGTTGCTCGCGGCGCATCCGGACGGTCTCGTCGTCGGCGAGATTCAGCAGGAGCTCGGGCTCTCCGCCTCGACCTTGTCGCATCACCTCGACAAGCTGCGCCACGAAGACCTCGTGCGAGTCCAGCGCGAAGGCACGTTCCTGCGGTATCGCGCGAACGGCGATGCGTTGAAGGAATTGCTCCTCTTCCTGTACGCGGAATGCTGCAGCGGAGCCAAGGCCATCGACCCCGCCAAGCTCGCTCCGCCACGTCGGTCGCGTCGCGCCGGCCACACCTCTTGACACGCGCGATCCGCAATCCATGCATGCATGCATGCATGCGCCGTCGTCGGTCGCAATGCTCGGGTGTGCCGGCGGAAACGGGCTGGAGCGGGTCGATCCGGGCGTAACGACCCGGGTCGTCGCCGTGGACATCCATCTCTCGTATCTCTGGCGGCGCTAGAGTCGCAATCGCAAGTCGGTCCGGGACGTCACCGCATCGCGATGGCGGACCGGACGGCGGCCTCGGCATCCAGCACCTTGAAGCCCTCGCGTTCCGAAGCCGTCCGCTCGAGCCGTTCACGAAGCTGGGCCGGCGTCAGGCGGGGATTCGCGCTCTTCATGAGCGCGATCACGCCGAGGACGATCGGCGGCGCATTCGAGTACCCCCACCCATCCTGGAACTTTCCGTCCAGGTCGTACGGCCAGGTGTACACCAGGCGCGATGGATGCGGCCTCGTGACATGCTCGGGCACCGACACGATGCCGGGATGGACGATGCGGGTATCGCAGGCCCCGACGCCACAGGGCGTGAACTTCCCGCCGGTGGCGCCGTCGTTTTCGGGATGCACATCGACAAACAGCGTCCCGCGCGACTCGGCAAAGTCGATGGCCGCGCGCAATGCGTCGGACTGGTTCACCGGACCCATGGAACTCGAGACGGCCACCGCGCCGTGCTCGGCGGCGTACCGAATGCCCTCGATGAGCGCGTCCTGATAGCCCCCGCTCTTCAGGCTGCGGCCGATGAGCGGCATGATGCGCGCCTCTGGCGCCACGCGGTGCACGATGTCCACCATCCAGGCACCGTGCCAGGGCTTCAGCGTCCCCATCGCTTCCCCCGGCACCATCGACGCCGCGGACACGTAGCGCGAGGCGGCGCTTCCCCGGGGATCGAACTGCCAGTCGATGACCGCGACGGTCACGTTGGCACCGCGACTCAACGCATGCGCCTTGTCGATGCGCGAGAACGCCACGAGGTCCGACTGCGTGTTGCGGCGCGGGCCCTGATGGGTGCAGGCCGCGGCGGTCAACGCGAGAATTGTCGTGGCGGCGATCGGCCACGTCCACTGGTAGTGTCGCATACGATACGTCGTACGATCTGCGAGACGGCGAGTTTCAGCGTGCTGGAAGATGTCGTCCACCGGACGACGGTCGTCCATGTCGAGGATCACCGTGCGCACGACGTCGCCCGTCTGCGCCACGGCGTTCCGCAGGGATGCCGACGCATCGGGCGGGCGCTCGCGACACGTCGGCGGATCCGTCAGGCTATGGCATCGGCGGCGATCGGCCCCGCACGCAGCGCGAAGCCTTCCTCACGGATCGTCTCGAGGACGGCCTGAGGGTCCGGAGCGCCGGGTGCCATGCGGATCTCCGCGCTGCACGCGTGGACCAGCGATACCTCGAGACCGTCCATCGCTTGCAGCGCCTGCCGAACAGCCATCACGCAGTGGTGGCAGCTGGTACCGTCGATTCTGAGCCTCGTGGCGCTCATCGCGTCCTCCATATGGTTGAACCTGATGTGGGGTCATCTGGCGTGCAGACCCTCTGCGGATTGCGGCCGGGGGGACCAGGGCCGTGCCATGCCGTGTCTCGCGCATCGTCAGGACCGCGCCGCGGTCGATCGTATGGCGATCACGGCGCGGGCGTACCGGTACCCCTGATGCGCGGCCATGATGGCCGAGACGCCGGAGAGAACACCTGCGACTTCGGCCACCGCGCTCCCCAATTCGGGAGACATGAACATCTGTTCCATCCCGGGCGGCAAGCGCCCCGCATGCAGGGTGACGGCCACGGCCTTGACCGCGTGGTTCCACAACCCGCCGACGAGGCCAAGCCCGACGACGATCCACAGCGACAGCACCCCGTAGAGGAACAGCACGGCAATTTCGCCCGTACGGCGGGCGCGGGACATCAGCCACCACAGCAGCCCGACGAGCCCTGCGCCCACGACGAACGCGACAGCGCCGAATTCGTACGCATGAGTGATCGCGGCAAGTGCGACCGTCAACGCGAGGTTCCCGAAGAACTGGACGCCCGCGCGTTCGCTCCGCGACCTCTGCTCTGCAGCCATCATGGCTCCCTCCCGGTAACTCGCGATGAACGTCCCCAGACCCGCTGCCCGGGAACGAGCCTGCCACTGGCAGGCACTTCGACGAAGACTTCGCGGATGCGGACGTCGCTCCGTGCCGTCGGCGATTCGAGGGGGAGCGCGCGGCGGCCCATCTTCGGCGCCAACCGGACGATCGTCCCTTGTGCGAGCAGCAGCCCGCCGTCGGAGTAGAGCGCGCACGGCGTCCCGCGTGCCACATCGTGCGCGTCGATTTCGTCGACCTCGAGCCGCACCTGCAGCCGGCTGACGTCGCCAAGCACGAACAAGGGACCGGCCGACGCGTTGTAGAACTCGCCAGGGTGAAAGCGGCTCAGGAGGACGGTGCCCGCACTCGGCGCCGCAATCCGGCGATGTGCCAGGCCGGCGTCCGCCATGCGCAGCCGGGCGCGCGCTGCCGCCGTGCGCGCGCGCGTCGCATTCCGATCCTCGATGCGGTCCCCGACCTTGAGTTGCTGCAGCCGCGCCAGCGCGCGCTCGGCCAGTGCGGCGTCGGCGAGTGCGTTGGCGGCCACTTGCTCGGCGTCATTGTCGGACACGGAGCTGTCCTGGTGCAACCGACTCGTTCGGGCCGCGGCCGCGCTCGCGAACTTGCTCCGCGCCGCGGCGGCGGCGTAGTCGGCCTGGGCCTGTCGCAGTTCCTCGGGCGTGGCGCCCCGCTCGGTTTTTTCCAGCGCGGCCTCGGCCTCGGTGAGTTCGGCGCGCGCCAGCTCGACCGCGCGACGCTGGGTTTCGTCTTCCAGCGTCGCCAGCAGCTGGCCGGCGCGGACCGCCTCGCCCTCGTGTACCACGATGGCGGCAATCCAGCCCGGTTCCTGGGCCGCCAGTTCCACCTGGGCGCCCCACGGTTCCACGATGCCGGGCGCGACGACGTCCGAACGACCGAGGGAAGTTGAGGTGGGCTGGGAGTCGGCGGAGGCGCGGGACGCGACGGCGGCCGGTAGGGCAGCGGCGGCCCGCGCCTTGCGTTCGACCTTCGGCTTGCCGTGCAGGCCACAGCCGGACAGCGCGACGGTGGTGGCGATTCCGACCACCGCCCGCGCGAGGGTGCTGGACGTCAGCATGTCTTGTCCTTGAATGGGTTGTTCGAAGCAACCGAGTCGACGCGCCCGTCGATGACGTGCACGATCCGGTCAGCGATCGGCAGCACGCGGTCGTCGTGGGTCACGACGATGATCGCGCGGTTGGCGGTCGAGGCGAGGTCGCGCAGCACCGTCAGGACGCCACGGCCCGTCGTGCCGTCGAGCGACGCGGTCGGTTCGTCGCAGAGGAGGACGGGCGCGTCGTTCACCAACGCGCGGGCGATCGCCACGCGCTGCTGTTGTCCGCCCGACAGGCGTCGCGGCACCACGTCGTACTTGTCCGCCATCCCGACGAGGTCGAGCGCCCTGGCCGCGCGCCCGAGCCGCTCGCGGCGGGGAACGCCGTCGAGGAGCAGCGGCACCGCCACGTTCTCGACGGCGCTGAGGCTCGGCAGCAGGTTGAACTGCTGGAAGACGAAACCCATGCCGGTGCGACGCAGCATCGCCAGTTCGTCGCGGGTCGCGGCCGCCACACTGCGGCCGTCGACAATCACCTCGCCTTCGGTCGGCGACAGCACGAGGCCGAGGATGCTGAGCAGCGTCGTCTTGCCACTTCCCGACGGCCCCACGATGACGAGCACCTCGCCACGCCGGACCTCGATGTCGGTGGGGTGAAGGGCGCGCACGGCAAGGTCCCCGCGGCCGAACACTTCGCCGATGCCGCGGCCCTCGAGCACGGGCGGTTGGACGGTCGGATTCGTCATGGGGTCAGGCACGGAAGACGATGGCCGGATCGAGCAGCAGCACCCGGCGCACAGCAACCAGCGACGCCAGCGTGCACGACAGGAACGCGGCGAGAGCCACGCCGACCACGAGCGACGGGGTCACCGCCATCGCCAGCTCGGAGAAACAGAAGCGCACGAACCCGAACGCGAGCATGCCGAGCAGGTAGCCGGCCGCGAAGAAGATCCACGCCTGGAAGAGGAGGAGTTGCAGGATGTCGCGTTGCGTGGCACCGATGGCCTTCAGCGTGCCGTAGTCGCGGGCGCGGTCGACGGCGGTGGAGTACAGCGTCACGGCGACGATGGCCGCGCCGATGAGCGCCGCGATCGCCGTCCCGAGCCCGAAGAGCACGCCGACCGGCGTCCGCACGAGGAAGAAACGCTTTTCCATCTCGTGCAGTTCGGGCGTCGTCTTGACGAGCGCGCCGGGGAGGCGCTGCTCGAGCCGCGCCTTGACGTCGGCGAGTTGTTGGCCTGTCCCGGCGCCCACCGCGACGTAGGTGACGCGATCCTGCGGAAAGTCGGTCAGCGCGCGCGCATCGTCGATGTTGGCGAAGACATAGTAGAAGGGGTTGTGCGGGTTCACGCCCAGAAAGAACCCCGACACCACACCGGCGCGGCCGTTGATCTCGATGCGATCGCCGGGCTCCGCGGCGGCGAAGGTGGGCCGGTCAACCCAGTTGAGGAAGATGCGCCCCGACCCGCGGAGCGACTGCGGCGTGGTGCCGGCCGACAACGCGCGCGGCAGCCCGGCGTAGCGTGGCGGTTCGACGCCCAGCACCTTCACGTTTTCCTGCACGCCGTCGGGTCGCGTCACCTTGCCGAGGCCCTGGACGATGGGGGCGGCCCACGCCACGCCGAACGTGCCGGCCGCGGCCGCGACGGTGCTCGCGGGCAGCGAGCCGGTGGCATCGGTGCTCTCGGTGGCGAGCGACGTGACCCAGATATCCACGCCGGATGCGTCGACGAACGAGGTGACGCGACCGAGGATGCCGAGCAGGGTCGACGCCTGCTGCGCCATGAGGAAGACCGAAATCACGACGCCGACGAGGGTGCCCAGGCTCTTGAAGGGGGCGTCGAAGAGCATGCGGAAGGCGAGTCCCCCAAGCCGATCGAGCGACGCGATACCGGGCGCGGCGCGTCGGCGACGGCGGGCCCCGTCGGTGCGCGACGACATGGCGTCGGTGGCCGGCGGGGCGGTCGGGGTGGTCGTGCAATACGAATCACGTGGCATGGCGGGTTACTTGACAATGTGTTCGTAATCGAACATTGTGTTCATGAACGAACTCTATGTCTGCTTACGGATCACGCAACAGACAACGGCCCGCGCGTCGTGCGATTTGGCACAATCCGCCGTCTGTTGTCCGGCAATGAGGGGGCCATGGCGAAGCGAAAAACGGTGGATCGGCGGCTGCAGCGCACCCGGGCCCTGCTGCAGCAGGCCCTGTCGGCGATGATCGTCGAGAAGGGGTACGAAGCCACGACCGTGCAGGACATCATCGACCGGGCGAACGTCGGCCGGTCGACGTTCTACGCGCATTTCGCCGACAAGGAGACGCTGCTGCTCAGCGGCATCGAGGACCTGCGCGTCTTTCTCCGCCAGCGGCAGGCCGAGGCGCTGAAGACGTCAGGCGGGTCGCGCGAGCGCGGATTCGGGTTCAGCCTGCCGATGCTGGAGCACGCGAAGGATCACTGGCGGCTCTACCAGGCGATGGTGGGCCGGAAGAGCGGCGCCACCGTGTTGCAGCGACTGAGCGCGATGATGGCCGACCTCGTACGCGACGACCTGACGGCGCTCGGCGTTCGCACCGCGCCGGCGCAACGCGACCTGATCGCGCATCACGTCGCGGGCGGATTCATGAGCGTGCTCGGGTGGTGGCTGGAGCACGGCGCCAAGCTGACGCCGCCGGAGGTGGACGCGATCTTTCGCCGGCTGGTGCTGCACGGGCTGCACGCGGAGCTGGAGCGAGACGGCGACGGGCGCCGACGGCACTAGGTTCCTCGCCAGCGGCGCGACGCGCGGGTCACGCCCGATCAGCGCCGACGCGGGAGGAGGTCGTCGATCGTCGCCAGGTGATGGTCGTCGTGGTCGGCGATGAAGCTGGCGAGGTCGATGAGCCGCATCGGCTGTCCCAGCCGCGGATGCCGCGCACTGCGCACGATCATCGCGTCGTCGACCGCCGACAGCAGTTCGACGAACCGGCTCCGTGCCTCGCGAAAACGGCCGAGCAGCACGGCCAGGTCGGCGGCGTTGTGGTGCGCCGCGTCGGTCGCCCGGTTCGTCAGGTCGGCCGCTTCGAGCTCGGCCTCGCCAGCGACGAGCTGCGCGGCACGCCGGTACCACAAGGGCTCCAGGTCGAGCAGGTGACCGGCCTGTTCCTGGATCGACCATCGTCCGTCGTCGCGCCGAACGAGGTCGTCGTGCCGCAGCCCATCGGTGCGCGCCTGGAGCCGGGTGGGCGCGTCGCGAAGCCGCGCGACGATGCCGGCGTACCGGGACGGCGGCAGGGTGAACTGGAACTTCCGCTCGATCCACTTCATTCGCGGTGGCAATGGCTCTCCTTCGCGCGCCCCGTGGCGTGCGTCACGACGTGCCCCATCACGGCCGTCCCGGTACAGTGGTTGCCGGGCACTGCGTTTCCTGCTGGCGAAGGCGACGCCATCCCAGCTCCCACAGGTCGCGGAAGGGCTGCTCCATGAACAACCGCTCGACGATGCGGGACGCACCGGCCAGCCAGCGAATGGAGATCTCCTCGATGCCGCTGACGTAGGTGCGCCCGTCGCGCTCGGCAAATCGCACTTCGCCGTCGCCGCGCCAGAAGCCTTGGTAGGACCAGCGGACGAGCGTGAACTTCTCGCATGCCGTAATGCGCGTCGTCAACGGAAACGGAAATCGACGGAGGGGCACTTCATGCCAGCCGTCGCCGAGCGGCCTCGGGTCGCCGCCGAATCCGTACAGCCGCACCCAGCCTTCGGGGGAGGCGAAGTAGTCGAAGATCGTCTCGATCGGCAGCACGAACGACTTGGAGAACCGAATGATCATGGCATGCTCCTTCCCCGATTACGGCGCCCGCCGTGCGACGCGGCCTTGGGTCCGCGGAGGCCACACGTCACCGCGCACCGGCGGCACGCGAGCCGCGATAGGCCGCGCCGAAGAGCGCGAGCAGAAGCGCTTGCAGGGCAAGGGTGGGACCCACGTGCCGCAGGTCGACCCAGCCGGCGCGAAGCCCGGCGCACTCCGTGACGGCCAGCCCCCCGATGACCAGCATCGTGAGCGCCGCGACGAAACGCCGTTCCATCGGCCGCTGCCACGCCCACAGCAGCAATCCCGTCCAGCCCAGCATCAGCGAGGCGGCCGATCCCATGGCCAGAAAATAGGGTCCGCTCAGGTCCGCCAACCCCCAGGCGGCCGCCGCCACCCGGGGGCTCAGCATCGGGACGACGGCGAGTGCATCGGTGACCGCGCCCGCGACAAAGGCGACACGCAGCGCCCGCTCTCCACGAATCTTCATCTTGCCGTTCCGGGCTGGCGGTGCCGGCGGCGGCGGCGGCGGGTATAATTGGAGGATACATCTAGTATTGACAAATAGAATATATACTCTATTATTGCACGTGCAAGCCCGGCACGTCGGCTGGCCGGCCCCGACCTCTCGCCATGACCACCATCACCACGCCCACCAACATGCTCGCGTCTTTCCTGACGGGCGGCCTCTACGCGCCGATGCGCATCGCGGCGCACCGCGCGCGCATGTTTTCGGACATCAAGGGCGGGTTGCCCGGCGGCCTGTTCGATGCCCTGCTCGGCGAGACCGCCCGGAATCTGGTGGTACCCGGCGGACCTGCTGGCTCGAGAAGACGCATGACGCGGCGGTGCCCCCGGACGGCACGTCGTCGATGAGCGGCATCGGAGCGGCCCTTGGGGCCATCCTCGTCGCGCTCGGCGGCTTCGTCATGCTGCCGATCGACCATGCGAGCCGTTACGCGTCGCACCCCCAGCCGGCGGCGACCTACGCCGAAGCCGTGCAACGGGTGGAACGGCGGCAAGCCAGCGAGCACGGCTTCCATCCGGACTGCCACACGACCCTGCTGACGCATGGCGCGAGGACGGCGAAGGCGCTCATCTTCGCGCCCGGGTATGGCAGCTGTGCCGCCGCCTTCAAGGAACTCGGCGCGCTGTTCTACGACCGGGGGTACAACGTGCTGATCGTCCCCCTGCCTCACGACGGCCTGGCCGACCGGATGACCACGGAGCAGGCGAAGCTGAAAGCCGAAGAACTGGCGCACTACGCCGACGAGGTCGTCGATATCGGCCGCGGACTCGGCGATCACGTGACCTTGGCCGGCACGTCCGGCGGCGGCGTGGCCGCAGGCTGGGCGGCGCAGCAGCGCAGGGATCTTGACCGCGTGGTGCTGATCTCGCCCGGCTTCGGCTTTGCCGCAGTGCCCAAGCCGTTGACGCGGATCGTGTCGAAGACCTTCATCCGGCTTCCCGGCTGGTACATCTGGAGCGATCCGAAGCTGAAGAAGGATGCGCCACCCGAGCACAACTACCCCCGCGTGTCCACGCGGGGCCTCGGACAGATCCTGCGGCTCAGCCTGGCGACGCAGGCGCTGGCAAAGCGGAATGCCCCGGCGGTGCATTCCATCCTGGTAGTCACAAACCTAAACGACCCCGATCTCGACAACGACGTCACCGACAAGCTTGCTGCCTTGTGGCGCGCACACGGCGCCCCGGACGTGCAGGCGTATCGATTCCCCGTAGCGCTGCACTTGCATCACGACCTGACCGACCTGCACCAACCCGACCAGAGCGCCGCCGCGCTGATCCCCAAGGTGGTGTTCCCCAAGCTGCTCGAACTGATCGACCGGTAGCTGCCGCTCAGCGCGTCTCGGCGTCGCTGAGCTTGTGACTTGACGACGCGTCGAGGTCGAGGTGGAATGCCTTCTTCAGGGCCCGCACCTGGTCCAGCGTGTCCGCTCCGAAGGGGGCCTTTCCTTCGAAGGCGTGCAACGCGATTCCCTCGATCAGGTCGCCCAGCGTGACACCCTTGAGGTCGGCCAGCGCCCTGAGCACCTGCAGGATTCGCCGTTCGAGTCGCACTCCCGTCTGGACCCGCTCGACAGGGGTCATGTCGATCTTCTTGCGCATCAGCGACGCTCCGGCAGGGTATGGCCCGTCTTGAGGTAGTGGTTCAGGGTGCGCTCCCACTCCGCCATCATTGGACCGAACTCGGCGTCGGCGCGCCGGATGACCGCGTTGCCGTCGTCCGAGATGCCGGTCCTGATGTATCGGACGGCAATGCGGGCGCGGTGCCTGTCCGACGGCACGACCCGGATGAAGAGTCGAACGACCTGCACGCGCGGAATAAAGTAGACGAACTCGATTTCGCGCGCCGTGACGTCATGCCTGGTCACGAACCAGATCGTCTCTTCCTGGCCCGGATGCTCCGTCGCAAAGACGCCGTTCTCTTCGGCGACACCGCGCGAGGCGAAGATGGGCTTCCCCTTCCATCCGGGGAGCCATTCGCCCTCGCGGACCGGGCAGAGGAGCGGGAAGACCGTGTCTGGCGCGGCGTCAATGGTGATTTCGCGTTCCAGGATCGCCCTGAGCCCGCGGAACTCACGCGTCTCCTGATCAACTGTCATATGGATGCGCCATGGACCTGGGGTGATGGCCGGAGAAGGTGGTGCCACCTTCGTTAGTCCTGCTGCCCTTGTATAATGGTACCAAGGTACCTTGGTGTCAAGGTCCTACCGCGGCCCGACCGACGCCCGCTCGTGCGGCGCGGCGGAATCGCCGCTCGCACGGGATCTGGCCGGCGCTGGTATCTTGCGAAGCGCGCGCGCCCAAACCACTCACTCCCCCGCCACGCCATGACCGCCGTCGCCGAGATTCTCGAAGCCGAAGGACACCTGATCGACTCGAACATCCTCAACGTGATCTTCGACACGGTCGTTCAGCACGACGGGGAGTTCGAGGTGCTGCACTTCGACATCGGTCGCACCAACGACGCGCCGTCGCGGCTTTCCCTGCGCGTCTCGGCGCGCGACCCGGCCAGGCTCGGCACGCTGGTCGCCGCCCTCATGCCGCTCGGCTGCCGCGTGGCCCGGGTCGCCGACGCGGTGACGCAACGCGTCACGCAGGACGGCTGCGCCCCCGACGAGTTCTACTCGACCACCAACCACCGAACGCAGGTGCGCATCGGTGGCGCGTGGGTGGAGGCCTCCCGCCAGCGGATGGACGCGGCCATCGTCATCACGGACGGCGCCGCCGTCTGCCGGAAGCTGCGCGACCTGCGGGTTGGCGACGCGGTCGTCAGCGGGGTGGATGGGGTGCGCGTCGTCCCCGCGTTCCGCGAGCGCGACCGCCTGGGGTTCGCCTTCATGAACAACGACGTGTCGTCGGAGCGCCGGGTGGAAGTCGCCGTCAAACGCGTCGCCGCAATGATGCGCGACGTGAAGGCCAGCGGGGGGCGCATCATCGTCGTGGCGGGTCCCGTGGTCGTCCATACCGGAGGGGCGCCCTACTTCTGCGAACTCATCCGCGGCGGCTTCGTCGATGCCGTGCTTTCCGGCAATGCTCTCGCCGTGCACGACATCGAGCGGGAACTCTACGGCACGTCGCTCGGCGTGGACCTCGACACCGGGCACGTGATCGACGGCGGACACCGCCACCACATGCTCGCCATCAACACCATCACGCGGGCCGGCGGCATTCGGCAGGCGGTCGAGCAGGGGGTGCTCCAGTCCGGCGTGATGTACGAGTGCGTGAAGCGCGGCGTGCCGTTCGTGCTCGCCGGAAGCATCCGCGATGACGGCCCGCTCCCCGACACGCTGATGGACCTCATCGAGGCGCAGAACCAGTACGCGGCGCAGCTCGAGGGAGCGCAACTCGTCCTGATGCTCTCGTCGATGCTGCACGGCATCGGTGTCGGCAACATGCTGCCGGCGTGGGTCCGCGTAGTCGCGGTGGACATCAATCCCGCCGTGATGACCAAACTCGCCGACCGCGGCTCGGCGCAGGCCGCCGGCCTCGTGACCGACGTGGGGCTGTTCCTGCACCAGCTGGCGGGACAACTGCGGGCGACCGTGTAGACGACGCGACACGCCCGTGGTGCCAAGGGGCGCGCCGCGCGCCTACGAGATGTGCGTCGGCGGCCGCACGAGCTTGAACGAGAAGGGCTGGTCCACCAGTTGCCGCACGGTACGGTCGCCGATGCGCGCCGGACGGAACTTCATCTTCGGCAGGACCTCGCGCACGGCCCGCGCGAACAGGGGATGCGTGGCGGACATGACGCGCACGGTGGCCATGTCCACGGCGCCGGTGGAGTCGACCTCGAAACGAAAGACGGCACCCCCCTCGATGCGACGGGCGATGAGGGCCGGAGGATATTCCGGGGCCGCGCTCGCGGGATCGCGCACCGCGACGGAGTCGACTTCGATGTCGCTGTAGACTCCGTCGCCGAGGCCGGGCTCAGTTGCGCTGCCGTCGAGCGGCGCGGAAAGCAGGAACAACCCACGCTGCGAGACACCGTCCCCATGCTGCGTGCCCACGGTACCACGGTTCCACGGCGGGAACTGCGACCCGAACGCACGCCGCTCTGCTCCACCGGACTCACGCGCGAGCGCGGGCCGTCCAGCGCCCACCGTGTGATCGGCGGGATACAGATACCGCACCGTCTCCTCGATGAACGCGCGCACCGATGCGGCGACGCGCTGCCCGCTCACCACCATCGCGACCAGCACGGCGGCGTGCAACGTGACACTCAGCACGGTGGCCATTAGCGACCGTGGCGTCCGCGAACCATCCGTCAGCAAGAGTTGCATGCTCGTCACCGGAAGAGGGGGGCATCGCCCTGCCGACCCAGGAGCACTTCAATCTACAGGCTCGCTCGGTCCGGACCGGCCGTCAAGCCCGCCCCGCCGCGCGGGGGATCGCACGAGGCTATGTTTCACGTCGCGTTCCGTTCACCTCGTTTTCTCGCTCCGAGCGACGCGATGCCACGCCCTGAAATCGACCTGAGCCCGTTCACCCGTCCCGCCGGCGCGACGCGCGTGTCCGCGATGGCCGCCGGGCTCATCGGCTCCGAGATCCTGAAGATCGCCGCCGAGATTCGCACCATGGTGCGTGACGGCGCCACGATCTGCAACCTGACGGTCGGCGACTTCGATCCGAAGCAGTTCCCGATCCCGGGCCGGTTGCGCGACGAAATCACCAGGGCACTCGCGAACGGCGAAACGAACTACCCGCCGTCGGACGGCGTGCTCGAACTGCGGCAGGCCGTGCAGGCGTACTACCGTCGCGAGCTGGGCCTGAACTACCCCGTGGAGTCGATCCTCGTCGTGGGCGGCGCCCGGCCGGCGATCTACGGCGTGTATCGGAGCGTCGTCGATCCGGGCGATCGCGTGGTGTATCCGCTGCCGTCGTGGAACAACAACCACTACGTCCACCAGTTGGGCGCCGTGGGCGTGCCGATTCCCTGCCCCAGCACGAACCGCTTTCTCCCGACGGCCAGCGACCTCGCGCCGGCGCTGCCCGGAGCACGCCTGGTCTGCTTGAACTCGCCGCTCAACCCGTCGGGGACGGCGTTTGCGGCGGACGCGCTACGGGAGATTTGCGACGCCATCGTCGCCGAGAACCGGCGCCGCGAGGGGACGCGAGAGCGGCCGCTGTTTCTCATGTACGACCAGATCTACTGGCCGCTGTGCGTGGGTGACACGCGTCACGTGACACCGCCGGAACTCGTTCCGGAGATCGCCCGGTACACCATCCTCGTCGACGGCATCTCCAAGGCGTTCGCGGCGACGGGCCTGCGCGTGGGCTGGGCGGTGGGCCCGGTGGACGTGATCGAACGGATGGGCGCGATCCTCGGCCACGTGGGCGCGTGGGCGCCGCGGGCGGAACAAGTGGCCACGGCGGTCTTTCTCGAGGATCAGGCGGCCCGCGCGGCGTATCGCGACACGATCGTCAATGGAATCCGGTGCCGACTCGACGCGCTGCACCGCGGCCTGGAGCGCATGCGCGAACTCGGGCTGCCGGTGGAGACGCTGCCGCCGATGGGCGCGATCTACCTGACGGCGCGCATCCATCCATTCGGCAAGACCACCGCCGATGGCACGGTGCTGCGGACGAACGACGAGGTGCGACGGTGGATCCTGAAGGACGCGCAGATTGGCGTGGTGCCATTCCAGGCGTTCGGCGTGCCCGAGGAAAGCGGCTGGTTCCGGCTGAGCGTCGGGGCGGCGAGCGAAGCGGCGATCACCGCAGCGATGCAGCGGCTGGAAGCGGCACTCGGGTCGCTGGCTTAGCCGATGCCCATTCGCGACATGACGGGCCCGCGGCTCGCGGCCTACTCGGGACTGATCCTGTTCTTCGAACTGGCGCTGATCCGTTACACGGCCGGCTTCGTCCACACGTTCAGCTTTTACCTGAACTTCGTCCTCATCGCCACGTTCCTCGGCATGGGCGTCGGGCTCCTTCGCGCCGACCACGCCGCGCTGCTGAAGTGGATCGCGGTGCCGGCGATGGTGTTGCTGTTCGTGACGATCGCGCTGTTCGCGAACGCTCACATCGCGCTGCCGGCCGACCCGAACGAATTCCTCTGGGCGGTCTTCCGCACGACGCCGGGGCACACGATCCCGCTGCGCGTCGTGACGGGGAGCCTGTTCGCGCTTTGCGCCATCTTCTTCATTCCGCTAGGCGCGCTGATGGGCGCCGAGTTTCGCCGGCTGCCCGCCCTGTCCGCCTACTCGTGGGACATCTGCGGGAGCCTCGCTGGCATCCTCGGCTTCGGCTTGCTCAGCGCGTCGCGCCAAGAGCCGCTGATCTGGTTCCTGATCGCGATTGGCATCTGGGTGATCGTGTCGGTGCGCGACCGGCGCTACGCCGCGGCGCTGGCCGTCTCGGGCGCCGTGGTGCTCATGGTGGTGTCGTGGATGGAAGGAGGGGAGCGCGGGGCATACTGGTCGCCCTACTATCGCATCAATGTCACGCCGCAGCGGGCGGGGTACCGCGTCGACGTGAATGGCTCGTTGCACCAGATGGTGCTCAACCTGGACAGCGCGACCGCCGATACCATGGACTACGCGCGCATCGTCCGGCAGGGTTACCTCCAGCCCTATGCCCTGCTGCCGCACATTGACACCGCGCTCGTGGTCGGCTCAGGGACCGGCAACGACCTCGCGCTGCTGCTGATGCGCGGAGCCCGGCACATCGACGCGGTGGAGATCGACCCCGTGATCGCCGACATCGGGGCGGCCATCCATCCCCAGCAGCCGTACGCCGACCCGCGGGTGCACCTGGTCGTGAACGATGCGCGCGCCTTCCTGCGCACGACTCGCCGGAAGTACGACGTCATCGTGTTCGGCACGCTCGACAGCCAGACGCTGCTTTCGGGGATGAGCTCGATCCGGCTCGACAATTACGTGTACACGGTGGAGTCGTTCCAGTCGGCGCGCCGCCGGCTCACCGACGACGGCACGCTCATCGTGTATCACATGTCGGAGCAGCCGTACATCGGCGCGCGGATCTACCAGATGATGGGCGAGGCCTTCGGCGCAGCGCCGGGCGTCTTCTACGGGCACAAGATCCTGTTCAACCTCGTCCTGGTGTCGGGCGCGGCCGCGAGGGCCGTGCCGCCGGCCGACCCGGCTATCATGCGGCAATTGCGCGAACCGCTGCCGCTGGCGCGTGACAACTGGCCGTACCTGTACCTGCGCGGCCACACGCTGCCCGGACACTACCTGGTGGCGCTCACCGTGCTGCTCGCCATCGCCGCCGGGTTGATGACCGTCAGCGGCGGCGCCGCGATGGCGCGCGGGTTCGACGGCGCCATGTTCTTCATGGGCGCCGGCTTCCTGCTTGTCGAGACCAAGAGCGTCACGGAGATGTCGCTGCTGTTCGGCTCCACCTGGGTGGTGAACCTGCTCGTCTTCGCGTCCATCCTGCTGATGGTGCTGCTCGCCAACCGGTGGGTGATGCGCCATCCCGTGACGCGCACGCTGCCGCTCTTTGCCGCGCTTTTCGCGGCGCTGGCCATCGCCTACGTGCTGCCGGCCAGCAGCCTCCTGGTGTTCGGCACCGCGGGCCAGTGGTCGCTGGGCGGGCTGATGGTCGCCCTCCCCATCTTCTTCGCGGCCCTGATCTTCTCGACGCTGCTCGGGCGCCGCACCGATGGCACGCGGGCGCTCGCCTACAACCTGCTCGGCGCGATCGTCGGGGGCGTCCTCGAGTACAGCTCGATGGTCATCGGCATCAAGGGACTGTACCTGGTCGCGGCCGCGCTGTACCTCGGCGCGATGCTCTGGGCCGCCGCGGAATCAGGGGAGTGGCGTCGAGGGCGGCGAGCCACTTGATGTTCGGCAACCCAACGCGCGGTCGGCGCGAGCCCCGCCGGCGCGCGCATCATGTGGACGCCTCGCTGCAGCCGTTTTTTCACCCGACCGGCATCGCTGTCGTCGGCGCCTCGCAAGACCCCGTGAAGCTCGGCTTCGGGGTCGCGCGCAACCTGCTGCACTCGGCGTACGCGGGCGCCGTGCACCTCGTCAATCCGCGCGGCGGCGATCTGATGGGGCGCCCCGCCCATCGTGAGCTCGCGTCGGTTCCCGACCCCGTGGACCTCGCCATCCTCGTGGTGCCGGCCGCCGCGGTACCCGACGCGTTGCGCGCGTGCGGTGCACGCGGCATCCGCGCCGCGATCATCGCCTCGGGCGGATTTCGCGAAGTCGGGGCCGAGGGCGCCGCGCTCGAGGTGGAGTGCGCGCGCATTGCGCGCGACCTCGGCATCCGTCTGCTCGGACCCAATTGCATCGGCCTGATCGACACGCACCTGCCGCTCGACACCACCTTCCTCGCCCCGCCGGCGCCCACGCCGGGCGACGTCGCGTTCATTTCGCACTCGGGCGCCATGTGCGCCGCCGTCATCGACTGGGCAAGCGGCCAGGGCTTCGGCCTGTCGCGCCTGGTGAGCCTCGGCAACCAGGTCGACCTCTGCGAGAGCGACGTGCTGGCACCCGTGGCAAACGATGCGCATACGAAGGTGCTGACGCTGTATCTCGAAGGGGTGCGCCATGGGCGCCGGTTCGTCGAACAGGCGGGGCTCGTCACGCGCGACAAGCCCGTGATTGCGCTCAAGGTGGGGCGCGGTGCCGCGGGACAGCGCGCCGTGGCGTCGCATACGGGGGCACTCGCCGGGCAGGACGTCGCGTACGACGCGGCCTTTCGGCGCGCCGGGGTGATGCGCGCCGACACCACCGAGGAGATGTTCGACTGGGCGCGCACGCTCGCGTGGGCTCCCCTGCCGCGCCGACGCGACATCGCCGTGCTCACCAACGCCGGCGGCCCCGGCGTGGTCGCCGCGGATGCGATCGAAGCGCTCGGACTTCCGCTCGCGTCATTGTCCGATGTCACGATGGCGCGCCTGCGCGTCGTGCTGCCGGCGGCGGCGAGCGTACACAACCCGGTCGACATGCTCGCCTCGGCCGGCGCGCGTGAGTACGCCGAGTGCCTGGCCGCGCTGCTGGCCGACGACGCGGTGGGCGGCGTGATGGCGATCATGCCGCCGCCGCCAACGCACAGCGCCGAGTCGGTATGCGAAGCGCTGGCGCCCATCATTCGCGCATCCGCCAAACCCGTGGTCGTCGCCCTGATGGGCGACCGGCTGATTCGCCGCGCCAGCGACGTGCTGCGCGCCGCGCACATTCCGGACTTCCGGTTTCCCGAGCGCGCGGCGAGCGCGCTGGCCGCGCTCGTGCATCACGCGGAGCACGTCGCGGCGCCAGCGGCCGAGCCCGAACGGTTCACCGACGTGCGGCCGGCCGAGGCGCGCGTCGTGCTCGACACCGCACCCGACGGTTTTCTTGCGCCGGACGACGTGGCGCGGGTGCTCGGCGCGTATGGCATCGACGTGCCGCGGCTCGTGCTCGCCGTGACGCCCGACGACGCGGCCAACGTTGCGACTCGGCTCGGCTACCCGGTCGCGCTCAAGGTGGCGTCGAGCGACATCCCGCATAAGTCGGACGTGGGGGGCGTGCTGCTCGGACTCGCCGACGCCGATGCGGTGCGCATGGGTCATGCCACCATGCTGGCCAACGCGCGCCGCGCCCATCCGGGCGCGCTGATCGACGGCGTGCACGTGCAGCGCATGCTCCCCGAGGGACAGGAAGTGATCGTCGGCGCGGTGCAGGATCCGCAGTTCGGCGCGCTCGTGATGTTCGGCGCCGGGGGCACCGAGGTGGAAGGCCTGAAGGATGTTTCGTTCGCCCTCGCGCCGCTCCCGCGCGCCGAAGCCGATGCGATGATCGATCGCACCTGGGCAGGCCGCAAACTGCGCGGGTTCCGCAACGTGCCGCCGGCCGACCGCACGGCGACCGTCGACGCCCTGCTGCGCCTTGGCCAGCTCGTAGCCGACCATCCCGACATCGCCGAGGCGGAGATCAATCCGCTGCGCGTGCGTCCCGATGGGGAGGGCGCGGTGGTGGTTGACGTGCGACTGCGGGTGTCGCGCGCGACCGGCGCCTGACGGGGTGAATCACGCACGCGTGGGAACCCGATGACGGCCCGTCCGCAAGACGGGCAGCGGTCTTGTTTCGGGCGAAGCGCCATCGGTTAGCTTTCGCGCGTCGAGCCACCCCAACTTGCATTGCGATGCCCACGAAGCTGAAGCACGGTCATACGGATCCGGTCACCCAGGAATGGGTGAGCGCCACCGAAGTCATCCGCGAGGTCGACGGGATGATCGTCCGCCTGACGGTCCACGGCATCTGCCTGAAGGAGAAGGGCCGGCGACTCGAAGTGGGACCGCTCGACTACGCCACGCTCTACCGCGACGCCGTGCAGCGCGACCACGGGCTTTCGCCCATCAAGCCGCGCAAGGGGCGCTCGACGGCCGCGGTATCACGCGGGTTGCTCGCCACCGAAAAGGGGCGGTAGCGACATCAGGCCAGCTGGAGGTACCGGCGCTGGGCCGGGTGCCCAACCAGCGATTCGACGGTCAGCCCATCAGCGGCATACTTGCCGGCGTACAGGTGTGCGGCAAGCGGGGCATCGTCCCCCCTCCCGTACTCCAGGTGGTACCCGGCGATTTCGCCGATGCGCAGCCGCATGGCCAGCGACTCGATGGCGCGCAGGGAGGCCACCCGCGCCACCTCGGTGCCCGCGCCCTCTGCCCAGCCGGCGTGCGGTTGCTGGGCCCCCTGCCGTTGCGCGTCCCTCCGGAAGACCGAAGTGGCGCCGAACCTGGCAAGCAAGTGGCGCCAGAGGGCAACGAACGACGGATCAATGAAGTGGGCCCAAGTCGCGATCTGGACGCGACTTGCCTTGGATTCCGGCAGGCAGTGGCGGATGGCGTCCGCTTCGCGCCAACGGCTCATCGTCTCTTCATTGGCCCGCTCGTCGAGGACCGACGGGCCGGGAGCCGGAGTGTTGCCGGAACGCTCGAGGGAGCCGGCGTAGCTGTCGAGTTCCGATTCGAGGAGGAGGAGCACGCGTTCGTGCCGGCGCAGGAGGTCGTCGAGTACCGGGATCAGCCAGTCGCGTTCAATGGGCGCGGCACGGACCGGCAAGCCGAGGAAGCATCGGCCGAGAGGAAGCCAGTCGATCCGCTCGGCACGGGCGGGTTCTTCGCGCGAAAACTGGGAAGGTGACGGCATCGGGCGCGGGGTCAGGGACAATAACCGCGCGCCCCCAGGGGTGCCCCGGGAGGTGCGCGATGGGGCGCGGGAATCCCGTGAACCTAAGGGAACTGGGTGAAAATGCTGTCACGCCATGTAACGTTTTTTCGAAAACTTGCAAATTTTCCCGTCCGGTGTCATAGTGTAACATACAATTCGGCCGGAAACGACCGGATTCCGGGGCGCATTCCGCCCCCGCGCCTCACCCGTTCCCTCCCTTGGGTCACATGCCTACCGTACCTCCCGACTCCTACGGCGCCGAACTCATATGCGACGTGTTGACCGCTTATCGGCGGGATCTCGAGCGCACGCCCGACGTGGTGCATTTCGGTGACGCCGACGCGCACTGGCTCATCCTGGCCCTCCAGGTCGAGCGCCTGACCGCACCGGCCACCGGGAGAGTGTCGCACACGTCGAAGCTGGCCCAGCATCGGACCCTGCGTCCCCGCAGTCTGCTGAAACTGACCGAGGCCATGGAATCGGCGGGCGCCCTGACGCTGGCCTACACCACCCTGGCGGCAGCGCGCCGCGTCTGGGACAGTGCGGACCCGCCGAGTGCGGGAATTGCCGTCTTCCGACAGGCACGCATCTGTCGCACCTTCGGCGCATCGCAGGCCGCGGAGAACCTGTACTCGTACCTGTTCACCTTCGCCACGCGCCATCGCCTGGCCGAATTGCGCGGGCGGGCGCTGGTGGGCAAGGGGATCATGCGGACCATCGAGGGCGACGCCGAGGCGGGGTACCGATGGTTCGCCAAGGCCCGTGCGGCGTCGGGACGCCACCCGGTCGTGGTCGCCGTCTCCAGCCATGGTGAAATGGCGGCCGCCCTGGCGACAGAGGACTTCAGCCATGCACTGGTCGCGGGATGGCGAGCACTCGAAACTGGAGCGCTCGGCAGCTATGACGAAGCGGGGGTGATGGTGAACATGGCATCGATTTCGCTCCGGGCTGGGCAGTCGAATGCGGCACTTCGAACGGTCTTCAGCGCACTGAGGGCGACGACGCATGCGCGGGTTCGCATGATCGCCTACTCGAAGGGGGCATTGGCAGCCGCCCAGCTCGGACGCAAGGCACTGGTGGAGAAGTTCGCGAGACGTCTCGTCGCGACCGCCGCCGCCGGCAATTTCCCGCTGGACGAACTCGAGTCGCGCAGCGAACTGGCCGTGGCGTTCGCCCTCGTCGGCGAAACAGCCAAGGCACGCCGGTTGGCGCGGTCCGTGCGCCGTGAAGCGCAGCAACTCGAACTCGGCATCGTGGTACGCCGCTGCGACTCGGTGCTCGAGGGTGCAGAGGTGCTCGAACAATCCGTCGAATTGTCGGCGACGGCCCGCCGCGTCGTTCTCGAACTCGAAGCGGCGTAGCCGATGCGGTCATGCGCTCAATTCCAGGGGAACGAATCATGGGTCCGGACGTGCGCATCCGGTGCCGTCGGCGACTTGCCGCAGGCGGCCATGGTACCGATCAGGGTCAACGCGAGCAGCAGGCGGGCGATCAGCTGGCGGGACATGTTGAATCTCCTGGTTGGAAGGACGTGGTGATGCATAGGTCCTTTCTCCCGCGCCCACTAACACGCGATGTCACGTTTTGTTACGCCATGTAACATGAATCGCAAATTCTCCCCAATTCTCCTCGTCGGACACGAGATGGAGCCTCCGACCTGGCTGTTGAACGCCGCGCCGGCGGGGACGCCGGTGCACTGCGTCAGCGACGTGGCCGGGGCCCGCGACGCGCTGCTGCACCGTGACGTGCAGGTCGCGATCTTCGAGCCGCACCTGGCCACGGGTGAGTCGTCGAGAGCGCTGCTCGACGACTCGGCGGACAGCTTTCCATCGGTCCCCATCATCTGCATGGTGTCGCGACTGCACGTGAATCCCGACGAACTGCTGCATGTGGCGCGGTCGACGGTGCACGCGATCCTGTTCGAAGAGGATCGGCGCTTCCCGTTGCTGGTCCGGCGCTCGCTGACCGAGGCCGCCACGCGGCACCGCAACGAATTCGTGTGGGGCAGCATCGCTACCATGACACCGGCTCGGGTACGTCCGATCGTCGCGTATGGCCTCAAGCACGGGCATCAGGCACTGACCGTGGACGGCGTGGCGCGTGCCCTCGGGATGCACCGGAAGACGCTCGCCGAACGGTGTTCCATTGCGGGCACCCTTCCGCCGCAGCAGGTGCTCGGCTGGTGCCGACTGCTCGCGTCGGCGGTGCTGCTGGCGGATCGCCGGCGCGTGGTGGACCATATCGCGCTGGAACTCGACTTCCCGAGCGGCGCGGCCTTCCGCAACCAGCTCAAGCGATACACCGGGCTGTCGCCGGCGGAACTGCGGGCCAAAGGGGCGATCGCCGAGATGAGCCGCCAGTTCCGCCAGGCGATGTTGCCAGGCGGATGGCTCGCGCTCACCAGCCGGGCCAGCTGAGGCGCCGGCAGGGCGCGCCCCTCCTCCCCCCCACCCCCAGATCCACCCAGCAGCGCGCCGGCCACCGGCTCGTGCCTTGTACCGCGGGGCGAGGGCGCCTAGCTTTCCAATCCCGCCTCGCGCGGGTGCGCGCGAGTAGCTCAGCTGGATAGAGCGTCGGCCTCCGGAGCCGAAGGTCGTGGGTTCGAATCCCGCCTCGCGCATCCCCTCCCCTTCCCGCCGGCCTGAGCCTTCGCGCTCGCTCCGGGACCAGTCCAACCCCGCGCTCCCCCTTCCCGCCGGGAGCCGTTCCCTCGCACAACGCTTCGTGGACATCGCCGACCTTCGGCGCACGCCGCAGCCTGAGCTGCTCGTCCTCGGCGAGTCGCTCGGCATTTCCGATGCGGTTTCCCTGCGCCGCCCCGACCTGATCTACCGGCTCGAGCACGCGCTGCTCGCGCGCGGCGACACGCTGAACGCCGAGGGCGTGCTGGAGATCGTCCGGGAGGGGCACGGCTTTCTGCGCAGTCCCGACAACAGCTACCTCGCCGGCGCCGCCGACGTCTACGTATCCCAGACGCAGATTCGCCGGTTCAACGTGCGCACCGGCGACACGCTGCGCGGGCGCGTGCGGCCCCCCAAGCCCTGGGAGAAGTTCCTCGCGCTACTGCAGGTGGAGCGCATCAACGGTCGCGCCCCCGAAGCGGCGCAGTCGCGCATCGTCTTCGACAACCTGCGGCCGACGTACCCCAAGACCCGCCTGCGCCTCGAGCGCGCGAACAGCGACCTGGCGATGCGGCTCGTCGACATCATCGCGCCGCTGGGCAAGGGACAGCGCGGCCTCATCGTGGCCGCGCCGCGGGCCGGCAAGACGATCCTCCTGCAGAAGATGGCGCTGGCCATCTCGGAGAATCACCCCGAGGTCACGCTCATCGTGCTGCTGATCGACGAGCGTCCCGAGGAGGTGACCGACTTCATCGCGACGGTGCCGGGGGCCGAGGTGGTGGCCAGCACGTTCGACGAACTGGCGTCGCGCCACGTGCAGGTGGCCGAGATGACCATCGAGCGCGCCAAGCGCCTGGTGGAGGACGGCCAGGACGTGGTGATCCTGCTCGACTCGATCACGCGCCTGGCCCGCGCGCACAACACGGTGATTCCGCTGTCGGGAAAGCTGCTGTCGGGGGGCGTGGACGCGAAGGCGATGGAACGCCCCAAGAAGTTCTTCGGTGCGGCACGCGCGATCGATGGCGGCGGCACGCTCACGATCATCGCCACGGCGCTCGTCGGCACCGGCTCGCGCATGGACGAGGTGATTTTCGAGGAGTTCAAGGGCACGGGCAACATGGAGCTGGTGCTCGACCGCGACATCGCGAATCGGCGCATCTTTCCCGCGGTCGACATCCAGAAGTCGGGGACGCGCAAGGAGGAGCTGCTGCTGACGCCCGAGGAAAAGAACCGCATCTTCCTCATTCGGCACTTTCTGGGCGGAATGCCGGCCGAGGAGCAGGTGCTGTTCCTGGCCAAGCGGATGGAACGCACGAAGACCAATGCCGAGTTCTTCAAGAAGATGGTGGACGGAGATGTGTAATGGGTGAAAGCGGATCGGGCTTTCCGGGACGGATTCTCGCCATCGACCTGGGCGACCGGCGCGTCGGGCTTGCGATGAGCGACCCGTCGCGGCTGATCGCGCAGCCGGCGGGATTCGTGGAACGGCGCGCGGGCAGGCGGCCACCGCTCACCGCGCTGCTCGCCAAGGCGTCGGAGATCGGCGCGACCGCGTTCGTGGTCGGGCTGCCGCTCGACGGCGCGGGCGAGGACACGCCGCGGGCGCTCGAGGCACGGCGCCTCGCGCTCGAACTCGAATCGCGCACCGGCCATCCGGCCCGGCTGCTCGACGAGCGGTTCACGACGTCGGCGGCGCTGCGCGCGGTGAAGGTGATGGAAGGCTCGACGCGCGGCCGCCGCGGCGATGTGGACGCGCTGGCGGCCACCGTGCTGCTCGAGCACGCGCTGGCCCATGGCAAGCGCCTGTGGGCGGCGGACGACGGCGACGCCGCGCTCCCGGCGACGGAATGCACGGGAGGCGACGATGACGCGTAGCCCGCAGCGGAGCAGCGGCATCGCCCGCGGTATCTCCCGCGGCGTCAACCGCGGTATCGCGCTCGGCCTCTCGCTTGTCCTGGCCGCCGCCTGCGCCGAGCCCCGGGGCGCGGTACGAAAGGTCATCATTCCCAAGGGGGCGACGTTTCGCGTGGTCGCCGAGTCGCTGGCGGCGCACGAACTGATCGGGAATGCACGGCTGTTCGGGTTCTACGCCAAGCTGCGCGGCCGCGACCGTTCGATGCGGTACGGCACATACATGCTGGCGCGCGGTGCGAGCTGGAGCGAGCTGCTCGAGGATCTGCGCCGCGGGCGGGGCATCGTGCGTTCGGTGACGATACCCGAGGGGTACACGCTCAAGCAGATCGTGCCGCTGCTCGTCGAGGCGCTCGGCGTCTCGCGCGACTCGCTCCAGCTGGCCCTGCGCGACTCGGTGCTGCGGCGGTCGCTCGACATCCCGACTCCGACGCTCGAGGGATACATCTTCCCCGACACGTACACCTTCCCCGACCAGGTCACCGCGCTCGAAGCGGTGACGACGATGGTGCATCGGTTCGAGCAGGTCTGGCGCCCCGAGTGGAACGCCGCGCTCGACAGCCTGAAGCTCAGCCGGCACGACGCAGTGACGCTCGCGTCGATCGTGGAGAGCGAAGTGCGCCGACGCGAGGAGGGGCCGGTGGTGGCGGCCGTGTATCTCAACCGGCTGCGGTTGCACATGGCGCTGCAGGCCGATCCGACGGTCACCTATGCGCTCGGCCGTCGCCCCGGGCGTGTCTACTTCAGGGATTTGCGGGTGAAGTCGGCGTACAATACGTATCTCGTGCTCGGCCTTCCGCCGGGCCCCATCGGCTCACCCGGCCTCGCCAGCCTGAGCGCGGCGCTGCACCCGGCCAAGGTGCCGTTCCGGTTCTTCGTCGCACATCCGGACGGGCATCACGAATTCCGCCGAACGTATCGGGAGCATCTCGAGGCCATTCGCCTGGTGCGGATGGCTGCCGGCCCCGACTCGGCCACGCGCGAAGTGAACGCGATTCGCGCGGCGCGCGATTCGGCGGCGCGAGCCGCCGGCGCGCCGATCGAGTCGCTCGCGCCCATCCCCTCCCCTCCCCGCAAGAAGCGGCCGTAACAGGGCGAGCGCCGCAGCGGCGATGGCCCTAGTTTGTGCGCATGCCTTCGCCGATCGCCGTCGTGTCATCGCGTGGCGCCAAGCGGCTCGCCGCTGGCCATCCCTGGGTTTTTCGCAGCGATCTCGCGACCGCGCCCGACGCGGGCGCGGGCCCGGTACGCATTGCCGATCCGCGCGGACAGCCCCTCGGCTGGGCGTGGTGGAGTCCAACCTCGGAGATCGCGCTGCGTCGCGTGGATCGCGACAGCGAGGCGTCGATCGACCGCGCGTGGTGGCGCGCGCGGCTCTCGCACGCCATCGCGCGCCGCGCGCCGCTGGGCACCGTGACCAACGCCTGCCGGCTGGTGCACGGCGAGGGAGACGGACTCCCGGCCCTGGTGGTGGACCGCTACGACCGCTGGCTGGTGGCGCAGTTCCTGTCGGCAGCGGTCGACGCGCAGCGCGAGGTGATCGTCGACGTCCTGCAGGAGCTCACCGGCACGGCCGGAATTCTCGCGCGCAACGACGCGCCGGTGCGGGCCCGCGAAGGTTTGCCGCGCACGGTCCAACTGGAGGCGGGCGCGGTGCCCGAGCAGATCGAGGTGGACGAACACGGCGTGCGCTACCTCGCCGCGCCGTGGACGGGGCAGAAGACCGGCGCGTTTCTCGACCAGCGCGAGAACCGGGTGATGCTGCGCGCGTACGCCCGCGGCCGGGCGCTCGACGTGTTCAGCTATCACGGCAGCTTTGCGCTGCATCTCGCGCGCGGCGCCGAGTCGGTGACGGCCGTCGACGCCTCGGCGAGCGCGCTCGAGCGGGCGCGGGAGAACGCGGCGCGCAACGGCATCGGCACGCTGCAGTGCGTGGAGGCGGACGCGTTCGACTTTCTGCGCGACGCGGCCGCACGCGGCGAACGTTATGACGTCATTGCCCTCGACCCGCCGGCGCTGGCCAAGAACCGCGGGTCGATTGCCGGCGCAATGCGGGGGTACAAGGAACTCAACCTGCGGGCGATGTACCTGCTGGCCCCCGGCGGCATCTTGTTCACGGCGAGCTGCAGCTACCACGTGAACAAGCCGATGTTTCTCGACGTGGTGCGTGAGGCGGCGGCCGACAGCCAGCGCCCGATGATCCTGCGCGCGCTCACGGGGCAGCCGCTCGATCATCCCGAAGTGATGACGATTCCCGAAACCGGCTACCTCAAGGGCCTGCTGCTCGAGAACGGCGAAGGGTAGCGCGGCGCGCGCTTCGCCGCGGGCGGCCACGCGCCGGCGTTGCATCCACCACGCGCGGCGTGCGTTGGCAGGATGGACAGTAGCAGGTGCTGCGGCCCGCCTGGGTGATGCGCGTGATCGGCGTGCGGCAGCGCGGGCACGCGCCGCCTTCGCGGTCGTAGACCTTGAATGGGCGGTCGCGCGCGCCGTCGCGGTAGCGCCGCTGCCGCGCGAAGCCGTCGGCGATGGCCGCCCTGATGCCGCGCACCAGCGCGCGCAACTGCGCCTCGTCGAGCGTGCATGCGGACTGCGACGGATCGATGCGCGCACGCCACAAGGCTTCGGCCGCGTAGATGTTGCCGAGTCCGGCCACGACATGCTGGTCGAGGAGCACCGGCTTGATCGGGCCGCGGCGCCGCGCGAGGGTCTGCTCGAGCGCGCGCGCCGTGAGCCGATCGGGCTCCGGCCCGAAGGGGAGCGCCGGCGGCTGGCCAGGGGCGTGATACGTGACCGTGCAGAGCGCGCGCGAATCGACGAGGCACAAGCGATCGCCGTCGTTGGTGGCGAAGACGACCCGCGCGAAGCGGGGGAGCGCCTCGGTTGCATCCACCCGCTCCCAGTCGCCGTTCATGCGGAAATGGACGACGAGCACGGCCGAGTCATCGAGCACCAGGTGCTGGTGCTTGGCATGTCGTTCGACGCGCACGACACGCCGCCCCGCGGCGCGGCGCGCATCCCGCAGGGGCAGCGTCCGGCGCTGCGACGGGTGGTGCGTGGTCACCGCGACGAGGATGCGGCCAACGAGTGCAGATCGTGCGACCACGGCGGCGGCTTCGACTTCGGGGAGTTCGGGCATGGGAGAGCGGAGGCGGAGGGCGGCGTAGACGGCGGACGGCGGACGGCGGACGGCGGACGGCGGACGGGCGAAGTTGCTGGCGACTGCTCGGTAACGGAAGGTCGGCCATCTGCCGTCTGCCGCCCACTGACGAATCCTCCCCCGCAAACAAGCAATTGCTTTGTGCGTGCGGCTACTTACCTTGGGAGCAGGTCTTCAGCCCGCCCCATGTGATACATCGACCCCGTTCGCTTCGCCACGAGTACGAAGTCTATGTCGAACGCGAGATCGAGGACTACAAGAACTCGGTCAGCCGGTCGGCACTCATGTCGCTCGCTGACGAAGCGATGCGGCGGCTGGGCAGCAGCACGCAGATGGGGATGACCGAGCTGCTGCTCGCCGCCGAGGTGGACAGGCTGATCACCGGACGCCTTCGGCTTCCGTCGTTGCAGACGTGGCGCAAGCGGCGACAGCGCAACGCGACGGAGATGCAACGTCCGGAACACTGGGGGCTGCGCGGCGATACACCGCTGAGGGCGGCGCTTCCGTCGTGGCCCAGTTCCGGATCGGTGCTGGTGACCGGCGCCCGGGTCGAAGGGTCGGCGCTGTACCTGGCCGCCAATGGCTGCGACGTCACCGCGGTGGAACCCGAACGCGCGGTGGTGGAGCAGATGATGGAGTCGGCACGGAACGCCGGCCTCGACGAGAGAGTTCGCGGCATGGTGAGCGACCTGCACACATGCATGCATGCGTGGGCCCTCGAGGATCCGCTGACCGCGGTAGTGTGCACCCCGGCGGCATTCTCGGGGCTGTCGGCCGAGGAACGGGCGCGCGTCATCGAGGTGCTGCAAAGCGTGACCAGCGATGGCGGCGTGCATATGGTGGAGACCATCGTCGCCGGTTCGTCCATGATCGACGAAGCAGAGCTGCGCGAGCAGTACCACGGCTGGACCATATCGATTGTCCCGGACAAGGGCGAGTCGAAGACCTTCGTCGCGAGAAAGGCGGTGGCGTAACGAATTGACACGCATTTCATGATTGCGTCGTGTCCGAACGAAACAACCGCCCTCGTCGGGGGCGGTTTTGTTTTGCCTAACACATTGTATTCATGAGCGTTACGTGTCGATGGAAACTGGCACTTCGTATGCTACGTCCAATCAGTGTACTTCCATATGAAGCATCGAGCCCTGCCGCTCTTCGGCAGTGATCCCCCCAGCAGGAACGTAGGCATGGAGCAGATTCGTCAGGCGGACATCAGCGAGCAGGAGCCACTCGGCATCATCATTTCGCGCGGGTCTCGCGCGGAAGATACGCCGCGATTCTCGGCATACATCTGGGGTCCGGTCCCGGTACCGGAGCCCGCGGAACCGACGAAGCCGGTGGCAGCGTAGGGCGGGCGCGGAGCGCAGCTGGCTCCAGCGACGGGAGAAGCGTACAACAGGGGGCCACCGGCGGATGAATTCCGCTGGTGGCCTTTTCGTTGGTGTCGTTCGTGGTGTTCCGTTCATCGCGTGGCGAGCCGTCGTTGCAGGCCACGGGCAGCTTCGCGATTCCACGATCCCGCAAACGCACAGGGGAGCCGGCAGATGCCAGCTCCCCTGTGTGCTCCGAAGAGCGGAAGAACTACTTCTTCTTCGCGGCCTTCTTGGCGGGCTTCTTTGCGACCTTCTTCTTCGCAGCCTTCTTCTTGGCAGCCATTGTACAACTCCTTTCTGAGGAGGTTCTTTCCCTGGCGATTCCCCGGTGAATCGCTGGGTTCTTTCCGTCGTGTCACCACGACGGAAACTCGTGCACGGCCTCGATAGGGCGCGTTGTGAATCGTTGTGTCGGATGCTTGAATCAGCGCGCGCGACGCCACCAACCATGCCGCAATCGGAATCATCGCGCTCCGCACTTAACTACACGATTGTATAAAGTCCGAAATCGCGCAAGTACCATCGCGACAATTTTTTTCGGGCGCACTCGACAACTCGGCGTGTTGTCGTCGCGCCGGCGATGCCATCGCGCGTCACGCGCGCATCATGATTCGCTCGCTCGGCGAGCGTGCGGCGAGCATGCGGCGAGCATGCGGCGAACATGCGGCGAACAAGCGGCGAGCATGCGGCGAGCGTGCGGCGAGCGTGCGGCGAGCGTGCGGCGAGCGTGCGGCGAGCGTGCGGCGAGCGTGCGGCGAGCATGTGTGACCCGCAGGCACGATTGCGATTCGAGTGCACGCGGTCAACTTTATGAGAAGGCGTTTTCCAGAGGGAAGCTGAGTGCCTGCGCTGACGATCAACGGCCAATCCGTGCACGCCGCCGAGGGAGCGACCATCCTCGACGCGGCGCGGGCGGCGTGCATCGACGTTCCGACGCTCTGCTGGTATCCGCGCCTGACGACGGCCGGCAATTGCCGCATCTGCCTGGTGTCGGTGGACGGATCGTCCAAGCTGCTTCCGTCGTGCGCGACGCGCGCCGCCGAGGGCATGGTAGTGACCACCGAATCGGACGCCGCGGTGGCGAATCGGCGCCAGGTGCTCTCGCTGCTGCTCGAACGCTATCCGGCCGAGCGGATCGCCGAGGGGAACGCGCGCAATGAATTCGAGGCACTGGTGCGGCGCTACGGCGTGCCGACGGCGCCGCGCAGCGCGCTTTCACCGCGCACGGGCGACAGTCGCGCCACCGATCCGATCATCCGGCACGACATGAGCCTGTGCATTCTCTGCACGCGCTGCGTGCGCGCCTGCGACGAGATCCAGGTGGTGGGCGTGCTCGAGGTGGCCGGGCGCGGGGCGCAGGCCCGGATCATCGTCGGCGCGGACGGCAATCCGGAGCACGCGGGGTGCACGTGGTGTGGCGAATGCGTGCGCGTCTGCCCCACCGGCGCCATTCACGACATCCTGCCGCTGGCGAAGTTTCGCGAGGGGGCGATGCAGCAGCCGGAGCGCGTGGTGCGCTCGATCTGCCCGTACTGCGGCGTCGGGTGCCAGCTGGACCTGCATGCGCGCGGCAACGACGTGGTGCGCGTGACGAGCCCGTGGATCGAGGAGCCGACGGCCAACGAAGGGTCGTTGTGCGTGAAAGGGCGGTTCGGCACCGACTTCGTGCTGCACCGCGACCGCCTGACCACGCCGCTGATCCGCCGCGGCTGGCGGCGCGACGCGGCGGGGGTGTGGACGTTCGACGCCACGCGTGACGGCGCGGCGGCGTTTCCGCGTCGCGGCGGTCCGTGGGAGAGCATTCGCGGCGAGGGGCCGAGCGCCAAGCGCCGCCCGCAGACGAACCCGCTGCGGCGGCTGCCGACCGGGGACAGCCCGCTGGGCGACCCGCGCGACCGCGTGGCAACGCCGGCGTCGTGGTACGAGCCGTTTCGGGAGGCGACGTGGGAGGAGGCGCTGGAGCTGACGGCGCAGCAACTGGCGCGACTGCGCGACACGCACGGACCGGACGCGCTGGCGACGTTTCAGAGCGCGAAGTGCTCCAACGAGGAGAACTACGTTCTGCAGAAGCTGTTCCGGGCCGGCATCGGGACCAACAACGTCGACCATTGCACGCGCCTCTGTCACGCGAGTTCGGTGAGCGCCATGCAGCGCGCGATGAACACCAGCGCGGCGTCGGGGTCGATGCGGGAGGTCGAGAAGGTGGCGGACGTCATCTTCGTGCTCGGCGCCAACGTCACGGAGAACCACCCCGTGTTCGGGGCGGCAATCAAGCGCGCGGTCAACCGAGGCGCGACATTGCTGGTCGCCGACCCACGCCGCACCGAGCTGGCGGCGCGCGCCCAGGTCCACCTGCAGATGGTGCCGGGCACCGACGTCGTGCTGCTGAACGCGATGCTGCACCACGTGCTCGAGCAGGGGCTCGAGGACCAGGCGTTCATCGCGGCACGGACCCACGGATTCGACGCGGTGCGCGCGGCAGTGGCGCCGTACACCCCGGACGCGGCGGAGGCGATCACGGGAGTGAGCGCCGAGCTGATTCGCCGCGCGGCCGGCCTGTACGCCCGCGGGCCGCGATCGAGCACGCTGTGGGCGATGGGACTGACCCAGCACCACACGGGAACCGACATCGTGACGTCGCTGCTGAACCTCATGCTCGCCTGCGGGATGATCGGCAGCTGGGGCAAGGCGATGATCGCGATTCGCGGGCAGAACAACGTGCAGGGCGCCAGCGACATGGGCGCGGTGCCCTTTGCGTACACCGACTACCAGCGCGTGGACGATCCGGCGGTACGCGCCTTCTTCGCCGCCGCATGGGACGTTGCCCCCGAAAAACTGTCGCTGACGGTCGGGCGCAAGGTGACGCAGATCGTGGGCACGGCGTCGCCGGTGCGCGGGATGTACATCATGGGCGAGAACCCGATCATCTCCGACCCGGATGTGTCGCACGCCGAGGAGTGGTTCCGCGGCCTCGAGTTCCTGGCGGTGCACGACATCTTCCTGACGGAGACGGCGCGCTATGCCGACGTGGTGCTCCCGGGCGCCTCGTTCGCCGAGAAGACGGGAACGTTCGCCAACACGGAACGCCGCGTGCAACTGTTCGAACAGGCGATCGAACCACCGGGCCAGGCCCGACAGGACCTCGGCATCCTGCTCGAGTTGTCGCGCCGGCTCGGCGTGGCGACGCCGTACACGGACGCGGCGGGGGTGCAGGACGAGATCGCGCGGGTCACGCCGACGCTGCGCGGCGTGTCGCACGCGCGGCTGCGCGAGCACCGCGCCGGCCTGCAGTATCCGGTGCCGGACGCGACGCACCTGGGCACCGATTTCCTGTTTGCGGAGCGTTTTCCCACGGCGGACGGGCGGGCGACGATGGTGCCGGTGGAGTACCTCCCGCCGGCGGAACTGCCGGACGCGGAGTATCCGTACTTCCTCAACACCGGTCGCCAGATGTACCATTGGCACACGGGGACGATGACGCGGCGGTCGACGGCGCTCGACGCGCGCGAGGCGGGGCCGACGGTGGAGCTGAACCCGGCCGACGCCGTGGAACTGGGCGTGCAGGATGGCGACGAGGTGCTGGTCACGTCGCGACGGGCGCAGATTCGCATTTCCGTCCGGTTGAGCGAGCGCGTGGCGCGGCACATGATCTTCGTGCCGATGCACTATCGCGAGGCGGCCGCCAACCTCCTCACGAACCCCGCGCTGGACCCCTACGCACATATTCCGGAATTCAAGGTGTGCGCCGTACGCGTTGAGCCGGCGACGCTGGTCGCGCCGACAGGAGACTGACGATGGACCTGGGACTGCGAGGGAAGGTGGCGGTGGTCGGCGGCGCGTCGATGGGCCTCGGACGCGCGATCGCGGAGGAGCTGGCCGCCGAGGGATGCGACGTCGCGATCGTGGCGCGCGGGCGGGAACGGCTGCAGGAGGTGGCGGACGAGCTGGCGCGCCAGAGCGGCGCGCGCGTCGTGCCGATTCCCGCCGACCTGGCGGCGAGCGGAGCAGCAGCGGAGTGCGTGCGGCTCGCCGAGGCGGCATTGGGCCGCGTGGACATCGTGGTGGCCAATGCCGGGGGACCGCCGGCGACGAACGTGTTCGACGCGACGATGGAACAGTTCGAGCAGGCGCTGCGGCTCAACCTCCTGGCGTCGATCGAGCTGGCGCGCGCGGCATTGCCCGGCATGCGCGAGCGGCGATGGGGGCGCGTGATCTTTCTGACGTCATTCGCCGCCAAGCAACCGCAGCCGGGGCTTCTGCTGTCGAACACGGCGCGCGCGGGGCTGCTTGGATTCGCCAAGACGATGGCCAACGAAGTGGCGGCCGACGGCGTGCTGGTGAACACGGTGCTCACGGGCCACTTCGACACGGCACGGGCGATCGAGCTGGCGCGCATGCGTGCGGCGCGTCAGGGGAAGAGCGTGGAGGAGCTGCTCGCGACCCGGGCCAGCCACGTGCCGCTCGGGCGCGTGGGGGCTCCCCGCGAGATGGGGGCGGTCGTGGCCTTCCTGGCGTCGGAACGCGCGAGCTTCGTGACGGGGACGGCGATTCAGGTGGATGGCGGACAGACGGCCGGATTATTGTAGCGGCACGCGCGGCAGATAGATGCTGAAGGTGGTGCCCTGATCGATCCTGCTCTTCACGCCGACCGCCCCGCCGCATTGCTGGAGCGTGCCGAAGACGGAGGCCAGCCCGAGCCCGGTTCCCTTGCCGACGTCCTTGGTGGTGAAGAACGGCTCGAAGATGCGATCGAGGTTCTCGGCCGGGATGCCGTGGCCGGTATCGCTGACGTCGATGCGCACGTAGTCGCCGGGGCCCGAGGCTTTCTGCGGCAGCTCTGAGGCGGAGAGCGTCACGTTGGCCGTGGCGATGCGCAGCACGCCGCCATCCGGCATGGCGTCGCGCGCATTGAGGGCAAGGTTCACGAACACCTGTTCGAGCGAAGTGGGGTCGATGCGCACGGGCCAGACGCCCGGTGCCAGATCGAGGCTGAACGTCAGGCCGGCGCCGGCCAGTCGCCGCAGCAATCGTTCGGCGTCCTCCACCTGCGCATTGGGGTCGAGGACGCGCGGATCGACGAGCTGGCGGCGGGCGTACGCGAGCAATTGCGCGGTGAGGTCGGCGGCGCGAGCGGCGGCGCGCTCGATTTCGCGGACGTCAACCTGCCGCTCGTCGGCCGCATCGAGGGACTGACCGAGCAACGAGGCATACGAGACGATGCCGGTGATGATGTTGTTGAAGTCGTGCGCAATGCCGCCGGCGAGCTGCCCCACGGTCTCGAGACGGCGGGACTGCGCTTCGGCCTCCCGACGACGCCCTTCTTCCGTGACGTCGCGCACGATCTGTACGACGCCAATGACGCGGCCGCTGTCATCGCGAATGGGCGAGAAGTCCACGATCATCTCGCGCGGCATTCCAAAGACGTCAGGCCCCCGGCGTGCCGTAAACTGCTCGCCGCCGAGCGCGCGCTCCCATCCCCCGAGCGCGGCCAGCGCCCACGGCGTGCCGCGCGTCTGGAGGTGCTGGCGCATATCGAGTCCGATGACCGGCGACACCTCGGCAAGCCGCGCGAACTCGGCGCCCCACGCCGGGTTGAAACCGGTAATGCGCAGGGCATTGTCGACCGCACCGATCATGTCGGGGGCGGACGCGATGATGGCCTGCACGCGGGTATACGCGTCGTGCAGTTCCTCGACGGAGCGCTCGAGGCGCACGCCCACCGCCTGCCGCTCGGCGATGGCCGCCGACACCGCCAGCACGAGACCACCCGTCACGGCCACGTACAGGTGCGCCCAGGCGAGCCGCCCCGCCGGCGACGTGGCGAGGTTGATGAACGGCCCCGTGCCCAGCTGCGTCGCGACCGTCGCGACGATCCAGACGAGCAGCGAAGCGCCCGAGATGCCGGCCACGCCGAATCGCAAGGCCGCCCAGACGAGAAATGGCAGCAGGCCGACACTGAGGGGAAGGTGCGGATGGGCGGCGAAGAAGATGTAGTGTGCCGTGACGAACAGGCTGGTGGCGAGCACGATCGCTTCGCCGGTGCGCCGCCAGCGCACGGCACGCCCGTTCGGTTCGAGCGCGACCCGCACGACGAGCGGAGCGACGACCAGCATGCTCGTGGCGCTGGGAATCCACCAGTCGCGCCACCCATCCAGGAACGGCACGGCGTATGCGATGCGCCCCACCACGCCCGCGACCACCCCGGCGCCTCCGCCGACGAGCACGCACCCGACCAGGAAGAGGCGGCCCACATCGGCCAGGGAATCGAAGCGCGGCATGCGTGCGCCCAGCCGGCCGATGAGCGTGACGGTGCACCAGGCCGCGATCGCCACGACGGCCGAATAGAGGACATGCGGCGCGAGCCGTGGCGCAACGACCAGGCCGCCGATGAAGTGCGCCAGGCCCAGTGCCAGCGTGGCATTGGCACGCAGCGGCTCGGCGGTGCGGACGAGCAGGGCGACGAAAAGCCCGATGGAGGGCCAGAGCGCACCGGTTCCCGACAGGTCGAGGGCGAGCAGCGCCAACATCGCCGTCACCACCGCATACAACGCGGCCATCTCGCCCACGAGCACCGGCGTCGCGAGTCGCAGCGTGCGACGTTCAGAGAGGTCGCGGTCAGGCATGCGCCAACAAGACTCACACGTCCCGAAGATTTCTCGTAATTACACACTCGTCTCACCCATCCGCCAGCGAGGCCGGCCGCGGTCGTGTTGCCCTTTCGTGAAACGCGGCGACCGGCGACGTTTCAGTACTCGGCGATCCCGTCGCGCCGAACGATCCTGCCGGCGGGGCAGTACCGATGAGGACCACCAGTTTCCGGAGTTTCCGCGCGTGAGAGCGCTCGTGAAGGAATCCCCATCAATGGGATTCGTGCTGAAGGACGTCCCGGTGCCGTCGATCCGTGACGATGAAGTGCTGATCAAGGTCGCCCGGGCCGGTGTCTGCGGCACGGACGTGCACATCCACGAGTGGGACGACTGGGCGAAGGGGCGATGCAAACCTCCGTTCGTGGTCGGCCACGAGTTCGCGGGCCACGTGGTAGAGGTCGGCCAGCTCGTCACCGACGTTCACGTGGGCGACCGCGTGACGGCCGAAGGGCACATCGTCTGCGGTCGGTGCCACCTGTGCCGCACCGGCAATTCGCACGTCTGCCCGAACACGAAGATCATCGGCGTGGACCGCGACGGCTGCTTTGCCGAGTTCATCGCGATGCCGTCGGGCAATGTGTGGCACCTGGACGACGATATCCCGTTCGAGGTGGGCGGCATCCACGACCCGATGGGGAATGCGTTCCACACGGCACTCACCGCCGACATTCCCGGCAATACGGTGCTGATCACCGGGTGCGGGCCGATCGGCATCTTCGCCGCCGGGATCTGCGTCGCCGCGGGCGCGAGTTGCGTGATCGCGAGCGACGTGAACCCGCGCCGCCTTGCCCTGGCGCGGACTATGGGGGCGCATTTCGCGGTGCAGCCCGACCAGGTGGCCGAGACGGTGCGGCGGGAGACAGACGGGTTGGGCGTGGACGTCGTGCTCGAGATGGCCGGCGTGCCGGCCGCCGTGCATCAGGCGTTCAAGGAAGTGCGCGTCGGCGGCCGCGTGCAGATGCTCGGCATTCCGGCGAAGCCGATGGAGATGAATCTCGCGACGGAGATCATCTTCAAGGGCGTGACGGTGTATGGCGTGGTCGGCCGCCGCATGTACGACACCTGGATTCAGATGACGCAGTTCCTGCGCTCCGGCAAGTTCGACCCGACCCCGGTCATCACGCACCGGTTCCCGCTGGAGGCGCACGCGGAGGCGATCGCGGCCATCAAGAGCGGAGAGGCGGGGAAGGTGGTGTTTGAGGTGGATGGGTGAAGGGTAGACGGTAGACGGTAGACGGTAGACAACGGGTAATCGACAGTCACTTACTGGCAAAAGCCGGTTTCGGCCGGCAGGCAACGCATAGACCACTCATGACCCAGAATTTCGGCTTCACCAACGCGCTGGAGGCATCCGTCGCGCAGTTGAAGGCGGACGGCGTGTACAAGCGCCTCAACCATCTCCAATCGCCGCAGGCGGCGCACGTGCGCATGGAGGGGCGCGGCGAGGTGCTGATTCTCTCCTCCAACAACTACCTCGGCTTGTGCAACGAGCCCTCGGTGGTGCAGGCGGGCATCGAGGGGTTGCGCGCGTTCGGCGCCGGGACGGGGAGCGTGCGCTTCATCTGCGGCACGTTCGCGGTGCACCGCGACCTCGAGGCGGCGCTCGCCCGATTCGTGGGCACGGATGCCGCGCTCTCGTACGTGAGTTGCTGGAACGCCAACGAGGGACTCACCGCCACGATGGCCGAGGAGGGCGATTTCGTGGTCAGCGACGCCCTGAACCATGCGTCGATCATCGACTCGGTGCGACTGGCCAAGGCCATCAACAAGTGCAGCACGGCCGTCTACCAGCACGGCGACCTGGACGACCTGCGCGCGAAGCTGGTGGCCAACAAGGGGGCGCGGCGGCGCATCATCTGGACAGACGGCGTCTTTTCGATGGAAGGGAGCATCGCCAAGCTGCCCGAGATCCTGCAGATCGCGCGGGACCATGACGCGATCGTGGCGATGGACGATTCGCACTCGACGGGGGTGCTGGGGGCCACGGGGCGCGGCACGGCCGAGCATTTCGGCGTGGTGGGCGAAGTCGACGTGATCACGTCGACGCTCGGCAAGGCGCTGGGCGGCGCGGCCGGCGGATTCGTGGCGGGGAGCGCGGCGCTGTGCGACATGCTGAAGCAACGGTCGCGACCACAGCTGTTCTCCAACGCGCTGCCGCCCACGGTGGCGGCCAGCGCGCTGGCATCGGTGCAGTTTCTCGAGGCCAATCCGGACCGCGTGCGGACGCTGCGCGACAACGCGCAGTACTTTCGGCAGGCGATCATCGAGGCCGGCTTCCACCCGCTGCCGGGCGAGACTCCGATCGTGCCGATCATCATCGGCGAGACGGCACACGCGATCCGGATGAGCGAGCTGCTGCTGGACGAGGGGATCTTCGTGACCGGCTTCGGCTTTCCGGTGGTGCCGCAGGGGACGGCGCGGCTGCGCTGCCAGATTTCGGCGGCGCATTCGAAGGACGACCTCGATCGCGCGGTGCGCGCCATTTCGAGCGTGGCGCGGCGGGTGGGGCTGACCCCGTAGGGCCCGCCGGGGGTCCGTGACCCCGAGAGTGGACGCGTCGTCTACATCCGGTACCACTGGCCATGCCGGTCACCGAGCGGCGCGTTCTGTCGCGTCGGTGCGCCGGCAGCCGGCGATCCTCCCATTCGAGGGGTCCAGCATGCGCACGATCTCACGCCTTGGCCGCGCGCTCACGCTCGCGACGCTCCTTCCGGCCGCCGCCGCAGCGCAGCAGGCGGGCGCGCCGATCGACAACTCCTGGTTCTGGGGAGTCGGCGGCGGCCGCATCGCGTTCCCGACGTACTTTCATCGCGTCGATGCGCCCGCCGTCTCGGCCGACTGGCTGATCACGCGGCACAGGTGGGCGCTCGACCTGTATGGATCGCAGTCCTATTTCACCGATTCGTCGACCGTGCAGGACCCCAATTCGTCGGGGCTGCGCAAGGCGCTGATCACCGACCTGCGGCGCGTCGGATTCCAAGCCATCGTATTCTTGCCAAACTGGACGTGGTTCCGGCCGTACGCTGGCGTCGGGTACTCGTTCAACTTCATCAAGCAGGCTTCGCCGATCGGCACCTTCTTCACGGACGCGGCTGCGCGCATCGCGGCGGAGGCGAACGTGAACGACGCCCGCGCCATGGCCAAGGCAACGTATACGGCCGGCTTCATGATCACGTGGCGCAAGTTCGCGCCGTACGCACAGTACTCGAGGATGCCGACCAAGGGCTCCGGCGATTGGCTGATCAACGGCGAAGGGATGACCTCGTTCTGGGAAACCGGGCTCCGGTACAACTTCGGCTCGTCGATCGAACGGATGAAGTAGACAGTAGACGGTAGATGGTGGACGGTAGACGGTAGAAGGCGGCCTCCGTGGGGAGACCGCCTTCGTGTTTCATCGGTTGGACGCCGGCCATCCGTCATGTGCGATCTCCCAACTACGCCCGGTCGTCCAGCACGTAGCGCAGCATCCAGTCGCGCGCCTTGCTGATGCCGATGCGCGGCGTCCGTCGGACGTGCGCGTCGTCGACCGGCACTCCCCGCAGAATGCGCAGCGATGCGCCGCGCACGAGGTCAGCCCCGTGGTGGGCGGGTCCGTCGATACCGAACGCCAGGCACAGCTTGCCCGGACCGTCGGCGAGCGCCACGTCGCGGAGCGCCACGTCGCGGAGCGCCACGTCGCGGAGCGCCACGTCGCGGAGCGCCACGTCGCGGAGCGGCCGGGTGCGCCCGGCGGCGCGGCGACGGCGCATGGCGTCGAGGCCGGCCAGTGGCCGCACGCCGCGAATGAGCACCGCACTCGGCAGCCCTTCGGCGCGCGTCACCGCGTTGACGCACCAGTACATGCCGTAGATCAAGTAGACGTACGCGGTGCCGGGCGGGCCATAGAGCCCGGCGGTGCGCGCGGTGCGTCCGACGGCGGCGTGACAGGCGGGGTCGTGCTCACCGAGGTAGGCCTCGGTTTCGGAAATGATGCCGCGGCAGATCACGCCATCGCGCGTGCACTCGAGCACGCACCCGATGAGGTCGCGCGCGATCTGTTCGGTGTCGCGATCGTAGAAGCGGCGCGGGAGGACGCGCAACGAAGGACGCCGCGTCCCCAGTGGGGACGCGGCGCTTTCGTGACGACCGGCTCGCGTGGACATCGCGCGCGAACTAGCCCTTCGCGGCGGCGGGCTTGCGGCCGCGTTTGGCCTTGGGCGCCACATCACCCTTGACCGCGGGCTGGGGCTTCGGCGGCACAGCGGCCTTGTGCGCGGACACGGCCTTCGGCGCCGCCTCGGCCTTGTGCGCCGCAGCCGGCTTCGATGCGGCCTCGGGCTTGTGCGCGGCAGCCTTGGCCGGCTTGCGGCCACGGCGTCCTGGCTTGTCATCGGCGACCGGAAGCGCCGCCGCGTTCGCGGCAAGGGCGGCCGGCGCCGGCGTGTCGTCGACCACGCCGAGGAGGAGCAGGGACGGCGGAACCTTGGCGCCACGACCGCCCTTCGGCGGCAGTCCGCGCGCAGCGCCAACACCACGCGGCGCCGGAGCCGCAGCGGGCGCCGGCGGCGCGTCGGCCTTGGCCTGGGCTTCGGCGGCCTGCAACTGATCGGAAACGCTGACGACGCCCTCGACGCGCGAGACCTCGAACGAATCGCCACGACGGCGCACGTCCACTGCGCCGGCATCGTGGGTGTCGCGCAGGATGCGGGTGAAATTGCGCTCGCTCAGCGATTCGCTGTCGCGGCCCAGCAGTTCGCGCGCCTTGACGCGCACCGCTTCGGCCGTCGCCGGCGCATCGCCCGTGACGAGCGCTTCGACCGCGCGGCGCACCAGCGAGAAGGCCTCGTCGCGCGTGAGGCGCACGCCCGACACGCCGACGGTCGCATCGACCGGCGCCGTGACGTGGCGGCGTTCCGGACGATGCGACGACATCGCCTTGGCCGCGGTCGCGACCGGCGCCACGGGAGAAACCACGGTCGCGGCGGCGGGTACCGCAGCAACCGGCAGCGCCGCAGGCATCTCGGCTGCGGCGACGGGACGCGACTCACGGTCGCGGCCACGGCCACGGCCACCACGACGGCCCCGGCGGCCGCGCGCCTCGTCGTCGTCGCGCGGCGCGGACGCCGCCACGACGGGCGCATCGGCCGGCTTGGGCGGTTCCTTGCGCGTCGCCGACGGCAACGCCACTTCGAGCTGCCCGTTCTCGAGTTTCGTGACGTGGAGCAGCCCCTTGTGCGACGCTTCCTGGCAGAACCGCGAGAACTTCGGCATGCCGAGGTTCTTTTCGTCGAAGGTCGGGTCGATGTCCTGCATCACCTGCTTGAGGCGGTCGGAGCGCATCACGTCGCCGTTCTTCGACATGCGCGTGATGGCCTCAGTGACGAGCTCCCACGGATCCCACTTCTGCGCCGTGGTCTCGTCGCCCGCCTTCACCAGGCCGGCGAGCGCGTTGTAGCTGTAGTACTCGTCGCAGTTCATCACGAGCAGATCGGACGACGACTCGCGGATACCGACGCCGATGACGTACTTGCCGTACTCCTTGAGCTTGGTGACGAGCGACGCGAAGTCGGAGTCGCCGGACAACAGGATGTACGTGCCGATCTCCGGACGCGTGAACACCAGTTCGATGGCGTCGACGGCGAGGCGAATGTCGGTGGCGTTCTTCTTGGACGTGCCGTACGCCGGCGCCATGATCATGTCGATCGACGACTCGGCGAGCGGGACGATGTACTGCGGGTAGCGGCGCCAGTCGGCGTACGCGCGCTGGACGGCGACCTTGCCGCTGATGATGTCGGACGACAACAGGGTGCGCAGCTCCGTCTGGAGATCGGAGCGGATACCCATGGTGACGTTGTCGAAATCGATGAGCAGGGCCGCATTGGGCGCGGCGTGGGGGACGGCGAGGCCGGCTGCGGCGTGCGCGGCGGCCTGCGGTCCGCGATGGAGCGGAGCGACGGGGACGCGGAGCGACGTGCTCCGCAAGTGACGATTGTTCATGCCTTCTCGCGTTGGCCGGGCGCCATGGCCCGGGGGCAAACACGCCGCGCGGCCCGAAACAGGCGCGACCCGGCGGAAGCCCGTGATTGTTGTGCCCCTTGGACACCTGCCGGGAGCGCCAATGGGGGCGACTGGCCGACAAGTACCGGTTGCGGAAGGGGCCGCGAGCGCGCTCACTTGCTCTTCCGGCATTGCCGGGAGACGCGGGCGGCGCGGACGCTTGGTGGCCCCGAAGTTCACGGGCGAAGCCGATGATCACTCGATCATCCGCAGCGTCCGGGATCTCTAACCTGAAAATATAACGAGTTCGCGGGCTCCGCGGCACCCTGCGTGGACCTCCCCGTGGCCGCAACCTCGCACCGGTAGCAAGTTTCGGGAGGTCGTGTCCAAATGAAACTCCCCTTTCTCCTTCTCCGTCACAGCTAGCGTGGCACTCGGATTCCGCGCGCGACTCTTCGTGATCCTGGCGCTCTTCGCCCTCGTACCGTCCATCGTCCTGACCGTGGCGTGGGGTGGGGCGACGAGCCGCGTATTGCCGCGCATGAGCGGAACCGCCGCCTGGGACAGCGTAGCGGCGTCGGGCCGGCGCGCCGTGCAGACCGCGCGACACGCTCCCGGCTCGGCGGCGGCGAACGACGCGCTGGCGCGCCACGAACAGGAACTCGACAACTCGGTCACGCAGGCGCGCCGCTTCGAGTATCTCGCGCGACAGACGGGGCCGGCCCTGCTCGCGCTGGGGCTCGTGTTGCTGGCCCTGCTCACGTATCTCGCGTCCCGCATCGCGGGACATCTCAGCCGCCAGATGAGCCGGCCACTGGACGAACTGGTGGGATGGACCGGGCGCATCGCGCAGGGCGAAGCGCTGCCGGACGCCGCCACGTCGCGCGGCGCGCCGGAATTCGGCGTGCTGCGCGAGGGGATGCGCGCGATGGCGGCCGACCTGGCGCGCGGCCGCGAATCGGCCATCGCCGCCGAGCGGCTCGAGGCATTTCGCGAATCGGCGCGGCAGGTGGCGCACGAGCTGAAGAATCCATTGACGCCCATCCGGTTTGCGATTGCGCGGCTGCGGCGCGACGCCGCACCGGAGCTGCAGGACACGCTGGACGTCCTCTCGTCGGAGAGCGAGCGCCTGGAGGCGATGGCCCGCAGCTTCAGCCAGTTCGGCCGGCTTCCCGAGGGACCGACGGCCGAGCTCGACCTGGGCGACATCGCCCGCGAGGCGGCGCGCGCCACGGTGCCGGAGTCGATGGCGCTGCAGATCGAAACCGAACCGCATCTGCCGCTCGTACAGGGACAGCACGACGCACTGCACCGCGCGCTCGCCAATGTGCTGATCAACGCGGTCGAGGCCAGTGCGGCGGCCGGCCGGCTGGAGGTGCACGTGGTGCGGCGTGGCGCGGACGTGGTGGTGGCGGTGCGCGATCACGGCTGCGGCATCGCCGCGGAGCAACTGCCGCGCATCTGGCAGCCGTACGTGACCGACAAAACGGCCGGGACCGGGCTGGGACTGGCGATCGTGAAGCAGACGGTGATGGCGCACGGCGGCAAGGTGGAAGCCGAGAGCACCGTCGGCGAAGGAACGGAGATCCGGCTGGCCTTTCCAGCCGCGCACGAACCTGGAGGAGGTCGACCCGATGAACGGTCCTGAAGTGCTGGTGCCCCTCGCGTTCTTCGCGATGGTGGCAGTACTCGTGCTTGGCTTGCCGATGGTGCGAGCCCGCATTCGCGAGCGCGAACGGCACCTGTCCGTTTCGCCGCCCGATGCGCTGACCGCCGAGCGACTGGCGCGCATCGAGGCCGCGGTGGAGTCGATTGCCGTCGAGGTCGAGCGCATCTCCGAGGGGCAGCGGTTCACGACCAAGCTGCTGGCGGAGCGGCCAGGGGCCGCACGTCCGGCCAAGCCGGAGCAGGCCCCGTGATGGGGGCGGCCATGCCGCTCGCCGAGATCGTGTCGATGCCGGGGGCCGCGCGGAGCGCGGTGCAGCTGGCGATGGTTACGGGTGGCGACGTCGCGATCGCGGCCATCGTGATGGGCACGATGAGCGCGATGGTGCTGCCCCTCGTCCGCGCGTGGGCGCGGCGGCTCGAGGGGCGGGCGGCGGCGGCGCTGCCGCTGCGCGACGTCGAAGAGCGGCTCGACCGCATCGAGCGCGCCGTGGAGTCGATCGCGGTGGAAGTGGAGCGCGTGTCGGAGGGACAGCGGTTCGTCACGAAGCTGCTGGCGGAGAAGGCGCCGTCGCCGCTGCCCCGCGCGACGGAGTGAGCGCGCGATGCCGTCCGTCCTGATCATCGACGACGAGCCCAACATCCGGCGGATGGTGGGCGCGTTGCTGGAAGCCGAGGGCTTCGAGGTGCGCGACGCCGCCGACGGTCCGGCGGGGATTGCCCGCGCGCTGGAGTGGGAGCCCGACCTGGTGCTGCTCGACCTCATGATGCCGGGCGCGCTCGACGGCATGGCGACGCTGGAGCAGCTGCGCGAGCGCTTTCCCGAGCTGCCCGTGGTGATGATGAGCGGCCGCGCCGGCCTCGCCGACGCGGTGAAGGCGACGCGGCTCGGCGCGGTGAACTTCCTCGAGAAGCCGTTGACGCCGGAGGGGGTGCTGCTGGCGCTCGCCGGCGCGCTCGAGCTGCGCATGGCACGGCGCGAGCGGACGGCGCTGCGCGTGGACCTCGGCCTGCAGGGCGAGCTGGTGGGCGACAGCCCGGCGATGCGCACCGTACGCGAACTGATCGCGCGGGTGGCGCCGACCGATGCGCGCGTGCTGATCACGGGCGAGTCGGGGACCGGCAAGGAACTCGTGGCTGCCGCGATTCACGCCGAGAGCACGCGGCGCGAGAAGCCGTTCGTGCGGGTGAACTGCGCGGCGATCCCGCGGGATCTGGTCGAAAGCGAGATGTTCGGCCACGAGCGCGGTTCGTTCACCGGCGCCACGGAGCGTCGTCTTGGACGATTCGAACTGGCGCACACGGGCACGCTGTTTCTCGATGAGGTGGGGGACCTTGGCCCCGAGGCGCAGTCGAAACTGCTGCGCGCCATCGAGGCGCGCGAGATCGAGCGCGTGGGCGGCGCCCGGTCGATCAAGGTGGACGTGCGCATTCTGGCGGCGACCAACCGCGACCTCGAGCGCGCGGTGCGCGAGGGGCAGTTCCGCGAGGATCTGTTCTTTCGCCTGAACGTGATTCCATTTCCCGTTCCGCCGCTGCGCGAACATCCGGACGACGTCGCGCCGCTGGTGCGGCATTTTGCCGTCCTGCTACGTCGCCGGTCGGCGCAGCCGCCGCCCATCTGGACGGACGAAGCGGTGAGCGCGCTGTCGTGCCATCGGTGGCCGGGCAACGTGCGCGAGCTGGCGAACATCGTGGAGCGACTGGGCATCCTGCACGCAGGGCGCGCGATCGGCGCGGACGAAGTGCGGGGGGTGCTGCCGCTCGCGCCGCTGCACGCGCCGTCGCTCCCCGATCTCATGCAGCCGGAACTCACGTTGAGCGATGCGCTGGACGAACACGAGAAGCTGCTGATCACGCGAGCGCTGTCGGCGGCCGACGGCGTGGTGGCCGAAGCGGCGCGGCGACTGCGCACCGACCGGCCGAACCTGTATCGACGCATGCGGCGCCTCGGGCTGCAACCCGAGAACGGCGAGTGACGAAATGACACGCCCGGTGACCACTCTCGGCGACTCGGGCGCGCCGGCAGCGCCGACGATGCACGGCAAGTGCGTGCCACGGCGGCGATTGTCTCCGGTTGGGATGGACGGCACGCACCCTGCTACCAAGCGGGCATCTCCCGTTCACGAGGACTCACGATGACCCGCAGGTATTCCGTGTCGGTGTCGGCGCTGTGCTGCCTGGCGGTGGCGAGCACCGCGCCCGCACAGCAGCGCGAGGCGGTGGCGCGCGACATTCCGTCGGCCGCGGTGGCGGCGTACAACGCCGACCGCACCATGCGCGTGACGGGCGTGCTCGAGGTGGCGATGCACCGCACGATCGAGGGCGACGTGGCGGTGCTGAACGGTCCGGTGCGGGTGGCCGGGCGGATCACGGGCACGCTGACGGCGATCAACGCCGACGTGCGGCTCGCGCCGGGCGCGTCGGTTGGCGGGCTGATCGTGGTGGGCGGCACGATTGCCGGGCGCGACAGCGCGATGGTGAACGGCGAAGTGCTGCACCAGCCGGAACTGCTGCGCTACCACCTGGACAACGAGCGCCTCGTGGCCGACGCCGAGCCGGCGTACGACGATGCCTGGTGGAAGCGACGCCCGCGCCGCCGGCCGCCGCCGCCCGGCGATCGGTCGTGGCGCGACCTCACGTTCACGAGTGCGCACACGTACAATCGGGTCGAGGGACTGCCGATTCTCGCGGGGCCGCGCATCCACCAGGTGACCGCGTGGGGACGGTTCGCGCTCGATGCGTTCGGCATCGTTCGAACCGCGGGCCCGGTGCGATGGGATCGCGGCACGCTCGGCCACGACGTGACGAGCGAGCTGCAGTTCGGCCGCACGCTGGGCGTGGGCATCGGCGGCCGCGCGTTCGACATCGTGGACGCGGTGGAACGCTGGCAGATGGACGACGCCGAAGCCGGACTGGCCGCGTTCGCGCTGCGCCGCGACTTCCGCGACTACTATCGGCGGCACGGCGCGCAGGCCTTCGTGAAACTGCACGCCGGCGTCGACGCGGACCTCACGTTCTCGCTGGGCAGCGAGCGCTGGGAGAACGCTCCGGCGCGCGATCCCTTCTCGCTGGTGCGGGGCGAGACGCCGTGGCGGCCGAACCCGTACATGGACGAAGGCACGATGCACCTCGCGACGACGCGGCTGCGCGTCGACACGCGGCGGCGCGAGAGCTCGCTGTGGGGCGGCTGGTATCTCGACGCGGAGGTCGAGCGCGGGACGGGGACGCTGACGTCCGCGCCGTCCCAAGAATTGGATTTGGTCCTGCCGCATCCCGCGGTGGCAGTCCACTATACGCGCGGCTTCGTGGACGCGCGGCGCTACACGCGCCTCGCCCCCGACGCGTCGCTGAACCTGCGTTTCGTGACCGGCGGCTGGATGTCGGGCGATCGGCTGCCGCTGGAACGACGCCTCTCGGTCGGCGGACCCACCACGCTGCCCGGATACGACTTCCGTCGCGCGTGGCGCGTGAACCCGGATGTGCTGACGTGCGGCGGCACGGCGCTGCCCGGCGCCCCGGCGCTCTGCGACCGGGTGATGCTCTTTCAAGCCGAGTTCCGCAGAGACTTCACGGTGAACTGGGTGCGCACCGATGCCACGGACGACTGGTGGCGCCCCGGCTTCAACCGGCATGCGGCATGGGTGATCTTCGCCGACGCGGGACGAGGCTGGAATGTCGGAGGGCGCGGAACAGCGACGGACTATGCCAAGGATGAACTGCCGCCGTTGTCCACGTTCCGGGCCGACCTCGGCGCCGGCATCGACTTTGGTTCGTTTGGCATCTATCTCGCCAAGGCGACGACTACCGGACGCGAACCGATGAACGTGATCGTCCGCGCTCAGCACCGCTTTTGATGGCGTCACGCCTCATGCGCCGCGCGCTGCTGCTCGCCGCCATGCTGGTTGGCCCGGCGGCGGGCGCAGTGCAGGCCCAGGTTAAGCCGGCGTTGACGATCACCGCCCCCGCCCCCGACCAGGCCGCGCGTACCGGGCCCGTGGTGGTGGCCTCGCACATGCTCTCCGGTCGCAAGCTGCGGGAACTGCTGGACAGCGGGTTCCCGGCGCGACTGCACATCACCGTGGAATTGTGGAGCACGGGGGGTTGGGCGAACCACCTCGAGCGTGTCACCGAGTGGGACGTGGTCGTGCGCTGGCTCGCGATCGAGCAGGTGTACGAGGTGACGCAATTGGCGGCCAACCGGCCGTTCTCGCTTGGCAAGTTTGCGCAGTTCAACGACGCGGAGGCGGCCGTGGCGCGACCCGTGCGCGCCCCCATCGTCGCGGTTGTCGGCGGGCGTCGCTCCTACTACCAGGCGACGCTGACCGTGGAGACGCTGTCGCTCAGCGATCTCGACGAGGTGGAACGGTGGCTTCGCGGCGAACTGCGGCCGGCGGTGCGCGGGCAGCGCAATCCGGGGACGGTCCTCGGCCGCGGGCTCAAGACCGTGGCGACGCGGCTGCTGGGTGGCGAGCGGCGCGAGTATGTGGAGCGGACGGGGGTGTTTGAGACGGTGGACGGTGGACGATAGACGGCGGAGGGCGCCTAGGCTTTGCCGTCCACCGTCCGCTCGACTTCGTGCAGCAGCGCCGCCCCGTAAAACAACCTGATGTACTTGCTCTGCGTCGGCGTGAGCTTGCGCACGGCCCACGAGAGGTGCACGAAGTGCGGTTCGACGGGATCGTGCAGCAGGCGCATGCCGATCTCGGCGGGGAGGCGGTTGGCCTTGCGCGTGTTGCAGGCGCTGCACGCGGTCACGACGTTCGTCCACGTGTTGCCGCCGCCGCGCGAGAGCGGGACCACGTGATCGCGCGTGAGCGACTCGCGCGGCTTGAGGACCGCCGACACGCGGCCGCAGTACTGGCAGCGATAGTGGTCGCGCGCAAAGAGGAACGTGTTGGTCACGTGACGACGGAAGCGCCGCGGCACATGCACGTACCGCGTGAGCCGAATGACGACGGGATGCGGATAGCGCCGGTTGGCGGACCGGACCGAACGCTCGCTGTCGGCCTCCACGATCTCGGCCTTGCCGTCGATGACGAGCCGCAGCGCCCGGCGCAGCGGCACGAGCGTCAGCGGTTCGAACGACGAGTTGAGGGCGAGACAGCCGACGAGCACTTAGGCCTCCATTGAAGCGTGTGCGACGCGCGGCTGTCGCACGGTCATCTACTGGCGATGGCGGGACTGGGAACCGGCGTCAGCCAGCCGAACGGATCGGGCAGCCGGCCGCCGGCAATTCCCAAATACCGTTCCTGGATGGCCTTCGTCACCGGCCCGCGGTGCCCGGCGCCGACGGTGATGCGATCGACCGACCGCACCGGGGTCAACTCGGCGGCCGTGCCGCTGAAGAAGACCTCGTCGGCCACGTAGAGCATCTCGCGCGGCACCGCCGTCTCGCGCACCTCGATGCCGAGGTCCCGGGCGATGCGGATGACGGAGTCGCGCGTGATGCCCTGCAAGATGCCGGAGCCGATGCCGGACGTGAAAAGCACGCCGTCGCGGACGAGGAACAGGTTCTCGCCGCTCCCCTCCGACACGTGGCCATGTACATCGAGCATGACGCCCTCGATGTAGTCGTCCATCTTGGCTTCCATCTTGGTGAGCTGCGAACTCAGGTAGTTGCCGCCGGCCTTTGCCATGGTCGGGAAGGTGCTGCCCGCGGCTCGACGCCAGCTGGAGACGCGCACGTCGACGCCGCGCTCGAGCGCTTCGGCGCCGAGATAGCGGCCCCAGATCCAGCAGATGATGAACGTCTCGACGGGCGCGTCGCCGGCGTGCACTCCCATCTGCTGGCCGGTGCGCATGGCAAGCGGGCGGATGTAGCACTCCGTGAGCTCGTTGGCCGCGATGGTATCGACGACCGCCTGGCAGAGCTCGTCGAGCGAATACCGCAGGTCCATGCGGTAGATTTTCGCGGAATCGACGAGGCGCCGCATATGGTCGCGCAGGCGGAAGACGGCGCCGCCCGACGGCGTAGCATAGCAGCGGATCCCCTCGAACACGGACGATCCGTAATGCACCACGTGGGACATCACGTGGATGTTGGCATCCTGAAAATCCACGAGGGCGCCGTCACGCCAGATCTTCTGCGTCGCGCCGCTCGCGGCGGGCTGGTGAGACACGTGACCTGCTCCCGAAGAGAACGACAGAGTGCTACCGCATGCGCCCGTGCGCCACCGGCAGGGCCATCGAAACTTACCTGATGGGGTTGGCGCGGCGCCAGCGGCCGAGTGCGTCCGCGCGCTGCTGCACGCGGGCCGCGAGACCGGGGTCGTCGTGAAGCACGGTGCCGTCGCGCACCCGCAGCTGTCCGGCTACTATCGTGCGGCGCGCGGGCGCTCGCCCCGCGTGGACCAGCGCGGCGAGGACGTCGTGCACGGGCTCCGTCGCGAGCCCGGTCAGATCGAACGCCGCGAGATCGGCCTGCAGGCCCTCGGCCAGGACGCCGACGAATTGGTCGAGTGCCAGCGCGCGCGCGCCGCCGCGCGTGGCAAGGTCGAGCACCTGCGCCGCGTTCAGCGCGTCGAAACGCCGCGCCTGCGAGCGCTGCTGCAGGGATGCCAGCCGCCCCTCGCCGACGATGTCCATGCGGTTGTTGCTCGCCATCGAGTCGGAGCCAAGGCCGACGTCGAGACCGGCGGCGAGCATGTCGAGCAGGGGGGCAACGCCGTGCGCGAGCTTGGCGTTGCTCGCCGGACAGTGCGCCACGCCGCAGCGATGCCGCGCCATGGCCGCGATGTCGGGCGCGTCGACGCGCACCGCGTGGATGAGCAGCGGGCGCGCGGCAAGGACGCCGCAGCGTTCGAGCAGGGCGATGGGCGACCGCGCGCGCGGCTCGACCTCGATGCCGCGCGACCGCAGGAAGTCGGCAAACTGCCCTCGCGCACGCTCGACCAGCGCCGACTCGTCCTCGCTTTCCGCGACGTGCACGGCGACGGGCAGCCGCTCGGCGCGGGCGTACGCCGCGACGGACGCGAACAGAACGTCACTGACGCTGTACGGCGCGTGCGGCGAGACACCGACGCGCACGAGCGGCGTTTCGTGCGCGCGCATGGCGTCGACCTTGGCCGTGAGCGCGGCGAGCGAGGCGTCCGCCTGGGCCGGATCGGGGCCGAAGACTTCGCGGAAGGCGATGCCGCGCGCGCCCAGTTCGCGCAGGGCGTCGAACGGGGCCGACGAGTCGCCCGTGTCGGCGAAGGTCGTCACGCCGGCGCGCAGCCCCTCGAGCACGCCGAGGCGGGCGCTGTCGAGCAGCGCGGGCGCGTCGAGCACGTGATGGCGCGCGCGCGTGAGCGTGCTGACCCAGTCGAAGAACGAGAGTTCCTCGAGAAAGCCGCGCATGACCGTGAGCTCGAGATGGGTGTGCGCGTTCACGAGCCCGGGCATGAGCGCGGCGTCGCCGAGGTCGTCGTCCATGCCACCGGCCGGCGCCTGCGCGCGCGGGCCCACCCAGACGATGCGATCCCCGTCGACCACCACCGTGCCGTTTTCGATCGGCGGCGCGGCAATGGGAAGCACCCAGCGCGCGTGGTAGCGCGAGCGATCGGCCATCACGGCTTCTTTGGCGGCCCGCCGGACGGCGTGGCGCGCGCGGGTCGCGTATCGGGCACGGGAGCGGGGGCCGCGCCCGGTGCGCGCGGCGTGCACTCCGCGAGCGGTTCCGTGCCGGGGATGAACCACTCGAAGTACGCGTCGTCGGCCGGGCAGCCTGGACTGGCGAGCAGTCCGGTGACCTTGTCCACCTGGCGCGAGACGAGCGACGACGGGCGCGGCCAGTCGGGGGGCGAGGGCTTGCGCTGATAGGCCTCGATCATGAATTGCGCCCACGCCGGGGCGGCGAGCCGGCCGCCCTGCGCATTGGGCATGATCTTCTGCGGCTTGTCGAAGCCCATCCAGACGCCGGCCACGAGGTCGGCCGTGTAGCCGATGAACCAGACATCGCTGTAGTCGTTGGTCGTCCCCGTCTTGCCGCCGGCCGGCAGGTTGAAGCCGGTGTTGGCCACTGCGCCGGCGGCGCTGCCGCGGCGAATCACGTCCTTCATCATGTCGACCATCAGCCACGACTCCTCGGGCGTGAGCACCTGCTCGCGCGAGATGTCGGGCTTCCACAGCACCGTTCCCTGCGCGTCCTCGACGCGCAGAATGGCCACCGGCGAAACGCGCCACCCGAGGTTGGCGAACGTCGAATAGGCGGCGACCATCTGCAGCGGGATGACGTCGGCCGACCCGATGTGGATGGAGGGATACTCGGGGATCGGCGTGGTCAGGCCGAACCGGCGCGCCATGTCGACGACGCTCTGCTCGCCCAGCTCCATGCCGAGGCGGATGGCCGGCATGTTGCGCGACTGGTAGAGCGCGCGCCGCATGATCATCGGCCCCTCGAACTTGAGGTCGTAGTTGCGGGGCTGCCACGTGTCGCCGGCCATCTGCGGCAGTTCGACGGGGGCGTCGTCGAGCATGTAGGCCGGCGAACGTCCGCTCTGGATGGCGGTGGCGTAGACGATGGGCTTGAACGTGGAACCGGGCTGCCGCAGCGCCTGCGTGGCGCGATTGAACTTGGAGTCGTCGTAGTCGCGCCCGCCGACCATGGCGCGGACGGCGCCGCTGCGCGGGTCGAGCACGATGAACGCGCCCTGGAGGTACGGCGTCACCGTGCCGGCGGCGGATTCGTCGGCGGAGGTGGAGAAGAGCTGCTCGTACGTGCGGTGCGGAAACGGGCCGGCGCCCCCGCCCTCGATGACCTTGAGCTGGCGCTCGAGCGCCCGCTCGGCCGCGCCTTGCAATTCGAGGTCCAGCGTGGTGTAGACGCGCAGGCCGTCCTGATAGATGCGGTCGCCGAACTTCGCCTCGAGCTGCTGCCGCACCCATTCCACGTAGTAGGGCGCGACGTCGCCGGACGTCCCGCCGCCGTGCGCGAGGCGCAGCGGATAGGCCTTGGCCAGCGACGCGTCGGCGTCGCTGATGGCGCCCTCGCGGCGCATCAGCTCGAGGATGGTGTTGCGGCGCTGGATGGCGCGCTCCGGGAAGCGGCGCGGGTTGTAGCGGCCCGGCGCCTTGGGGAGCGCGGCCAGCGTGGCCGCCTCGGCGAGGTTGACGTCGCGCGCCGACTTGCCGAAGTAGCGCTGGGCCGCCGTCTCGACGCCGTACGCACCGCTGCCGAGGTTGATCTGGTTGAGGTAGAGCTCGAGGATGCGGTCCTTGCTGTACCTCGACTCGATGGCGCGGGCCACCTTGGCTTCGCGCATCTTGCGCAACGGACTCTTTTCCCGCGTGAGCTGCTGCGGAAAGACGTTGCGCGCCAGCTGCATGGTGATGGTGGAAAAACCCTGGGCGAAGGTGCCTCGCCGCAAGTTGGTGAGGCCCGCACGGAGCACGCCGATGAGGTCGATGCCGTTGTGCTCGTAGAAGCGACGATCCTCGGTAATGACGAACGCCGCGCGCAGCACGCGCGGGATCTGCTCGATGGGCACGAGGGTGCGGCGCTCGAGGCCCAGCTCGGCCACGAAACGCCCGTCGGCGGCATACAGCTTCGACGTCTGCCGCGGCCGGTACTTGTCGAGGCTGCTGATCGATGGGCATTCGTTGCCGCGGCAGACGAGGAGCCAACCGAGCACAACGAAGCCGACCGTGAACGTGACGACGAAGACGCTGGCGATGAGCGCGTAGCGAAGCGGCTTGGACATGTGGCGTGAAATCTAGGGGATGGGAATCGCGGGGCGAGAGTCGGAACCAGGCGAGGGTGCGGGGTGCGGGGGTTTGGTGAGGGGGGAGGAGTGCGGGGGCTTGGTGAGGGGGGAGGAGTGT